>Ga0164296_1000039_pt1 | contig 166295 bp, 146 predicted proteins | sample GEODES057metaG_FD_113533 | JGI IMG/M metagenome (GOLD analysis project Ga0164296, IMG submission 113533) | Dystrophic lake water microbial communities from Trout Bog Lake, Wisconsin, USA - GEODES057 metaG | ecosystem: Environmental > Aquatic > Freshwater > Lake | place: USA: Trout Bog Lake... | reverse complement strand
ATTGCTTGGTGACCATAGCGTCTGTGACCCACCCGATCCCTTCTCGAACTCGGCCGTGAAACCAGTCCGCGCCAATGGTACTAACGCTCAAGCGTTGGAAGAGTAGGTCGTCGCCAGGCATTGCCGCCAGCGCTTTGTGTTGTATAAAAACCCGTTCACACGTCTCGCCGGTCCAACCGGCTGCAAAAACCCCCGCCTTCATCGGCGGGGGTTTTTGCGTTTGGGCAGTTCACGATACTTCGCGCGCGCGGTGCAGCAGGGCGATCAGGTCGGCATCAATCGCTGCGGTGGTCGTGATCACCGTTTCGGCGCGCAGCCGGCCAGACCAGCCATTGCGGCCGGTCGGAGCGAGCCGGGCATCGGCAGCCGGATCAAGCGCAAGCCCGAGGATCACACCTCCGCTGCGCGCCGGACGCGCGGCGGCGAACTGGAAATTGTGCGAAAATGCGGTGAAAGCCTTGCGCTGGCCCATCACCACGTCCGGCATCGCCATGATCCGGTCGCGCAGCGCGGCAAACAGCGCTGCCTCCGCCGGATCGCGCCACAGCGCCTCGGCCAGCGCAGTGCCTTCGGCCCAGCTTGCGGCGCTGGGGAAAGCGGCATTGAGCACCATCGAAGCGTGGTTCTGCCCCAGGCCATAGGTTGCTTTCATCCACGCCAACCGCGCGCGGTGGCCGCCTTCCGGGCACGTGCGTGCCAGTTCGGCCCATTGATCAAGGCTGCGCCCGGTATCGCGTTCCAGCCCGGCGCGCACCGAAGCGAACCATTTTTGCTGCCGTTCGGTCAGCGTTGACGGATCAGGCATTGCTGCCCCCCGTTATTCCACCAGATCGGCAATCGGGTGATGCGGCAGCATGCGCCAGCCGGCGAGCAGCAGGATCACCTCCACCGCTTCGACCGCCATGGGCATCGGCCAGCCAGGATAGGGCCCCGACAGCACCAGATCGATCGCCCGCCCGGTTAGCGTGACGGCAAACAGCAGCAGCGGCACCAGCAGCAGGTCGGCATTGCGCCGCCACGCGCCCCACAACATGGCGAACCCGGCGACGCCGAAGAACGAGGTGAAATCGGCGCGGATCGTCGACAGACCGGCGCCGATACCGGCGACCGGACCGACCCCCAGGCTTTGCCCGGCGGAAAGCGGGGTCATCAGGAACGAGGAAGCCATCAACAGGTCGAACAGCCCGATCACGAAAATCAGCGCAGTCAGCACAAAACGCATGAGCAGGACCCTTTCTGTGTTGTTCCCCGAATGCAAAAGGATTGCGCCGCTTGGCCCGCCAATGCAAGAAGCGAGCGCGATGCGTATCCTGTTGATCATCGGCGGCGGGATCGCCGCCTACAAGGCGGCCGAACTGGTGCGCCTGATCCGCCGCGACGGCGGCAGCGTGACTTGCGTGCTGACCGAGGCGGGATCGCGCTTTGTCACCCCGCTGACGCTGACGGCGCTGAGCGAAAACGCGGTGCACACCACGCTGTGGGATTTGAAGAACGAAGTCGAGATGGGCCATATCCGCCTGTCACGCGAGGCGGACCTTGTCGTCGTCTGCCCGGCCACGGCGGACCTGATGGCGCGGATGGCCGCCGGGATGGGTGATGATCTGGCCACCACGCTGTTGCTGGCGACCGACAAGCCGGTTCTGGCGGTTCCGGCGATGAATGTGCGGATGTGGCAGCATGCCGCGACCGTGGCCAATGTCGCCACTTTGCGCGCGCGCGGGGTGGCGGTGATGGAACCCGATATCGGCGCGATGGCCTGCGGCGAAACCGGGCCCGGGCGCCTGCCCGAACCCGAAGCGATCATGACGGCGATCCGCGATCACTTGGCGCCGCGCGCGCTGCCCTTGGCGGGGCGGCATGTGCTGGTGACTGCCGGGCCGACGCATGAACCGATTGATCCGGTGCGCTATATCGCCAACCGGTCGAGCGGCCGGCAGGGCTTTGCGCTGGCAGAGGCCGCCGCCGCAGCCGGCGCGCGGGTGACGCTGGTGGCCGGGCCGGTCAACCTGCCCACGCCGCCGGGCGTTACGCGGATCGATGTCGAAACCGCGCTGGAGATGGAGCAGGCGGTCATGGCCGCGTTGCCCGCCGATGTGGCGATCATGGTCGCGGCGGTGGCCGACTGGCGGGTGGAAACGCGCGCGGCGCACAAGCGCAAGAAAGACGGCAGCGGGCAGATCGCCCCGCTCGAACTGGTTGAGAACCCCGACATTCTGGCGACACTGGGCCATTCCACCAGGCGCCTGCGCCTGCTGATCGGTTTTGCCGCCGAAACCGAGCACGTGATCGACCATGCCCGCGCCAAGCTGGCACGCAAAGGCGCCGACTGGATTGTCGCCAACGATGTGTCGGGTGATGTCATGGGCGGCACGCACAATACCGTGCACATCGTTTCGGCCGACGGCGTTGACAGCCTGCCGCGTATGCCCAAGGACGCGGTTGCCGCCGCCTTGATCGGAAAGATTGTCGATGCGCTTGCCTGACCCCGTGCCCGTCGCGGTGCGCCGCCTGTCCGGAAACGACGATCTGCCGCTGCCCGCCTATGCCACCGCCGGTGCGGCGGGGATGGACGTGGTCGCCGCCGAAGACGTGACGATTGCGCCGGGCGCGCGCCATGCCGTGGCGACCGGGCTGGCGATGGCGATTCCCGCCGGGTACGAAATCCAGGTGCGGCCGCGATCGGGGCTGGCGCTCAAGCACGGGATTACCGTGCCCAACACCCCCGGCACGATCGACAGCGATTATCGCGGCGAATTGAAGGTGATCCTGATCAACCACGGCGGCAGCGATTTCGTGGTGCGGCGCGGCGATCGCGTCGCGCAACTGGTGCTGGCGCCGGTTACCCGGGCGCAATGGCTGGAAGTCGAGGCGCTGGATGATACCGCGCGCGGCGAAGGCGGGTTCGGCTCGACCGGCGGTCTGTCGGCGTTGCCCGGCTGAGCGGCGCGATCGGCCATCCTGTTCATGCGTGGCGATCGGTGACGGCGGGCCTGATGCCCCATGCCCGGTGGTGTTGCGCCGCCGCCGGCTTGGCTGCGCTGGCTGTGCCGGCCTGGGCGGCTCCCGCTCCCGCGCAGCATTTCACCGCCGAACAGCTGTTTGTGCTGGCCGACCGCGCGCAGGGCGCTGGCGACACCGCGGCGGCGCTGACCATCTATCGCGCGCTCGAACATGATCCGGCGGTGACCATCCGCAGCGAGGCGCGGTTTCGCCATGCCCGTCTGGCCGAACGCGATCATCACTGGACCGAGGCCGCGCTGTTGCTGCGCGCGATCCTCGATGAACAGCCGCAGGCGCAGCCGGCGCGGCTGGAGCTGGCCAAAGTGCTGGCGGCGATGGGCCATGTGGCAGAGGCGCGCCGGCAATTGCGCGCGGCGCAGGCCGGGCCCCTGCCGCCGCAAGTGGCGCTGGCGGTCAACCAGTTTGCCGCCGCGCTGCGCCAGACCAAACCGTTTGGCGGTTCGATCGAACTGGGGCTGGCGCCCAGCAGCAATATCAACCGCGCGACCACCTCGCCCACGCTCAATTCGATCCTCGGCCCGCTCGATCTCTCGCGCGATGCCCAGGCGCAATCGGGGATCGGCGTCAATCTGGGCGGGCAGGGCACGGTGCAGGTTCCGTTGTCGGCGCAACTGGCGCTGACCGCCGGGCTGGCGACGCAGAACACGCTCTATCGCAACAGCGAATTCAACGATTCGACCTTTGCCGCCACCGCCGGCGCCGCGCTGACGCTGGGGCAATCGCGCATCCGGTTGACCGCCGGGCCAGCCTATCGGTTGTATGGCGCGCATCCCTATACCATCGCGATCAACGCCACCGCCGATTGGCTGCACCCGCTGGGCAAGCGCAGCCAGATCGATTGGGAAAGCGATTTCAGCAAAGTGACCTATCGCACCAATGCGTTGCAGGATGGCGATGTGTTTGGCCAGACGCTGTCGGTCGAACATGCGTTTACCGCGCGTGCGGGGGCAAAGCTGTCGCTGTTTGGCCAGCGCACCACGGCCGCCGATCCCGGCTATGCCAGCGTCAACGGCGGGATCAGCGCGCTGGTGTGGCATGAATGGGGGCGCACCACCGTCTATGCCAATGCGAGCGAAAGCCATCTGGTGGCCGATGCCCGGCTGTTTCTCTATACCGACCGGCGCGTCGAATGGTTGACCCGGGCCAGCCTGGGCGCCACTTTTCGCCAGCTTCAGGTCAAGGGGTTTGCGCCGCTGGTGCGGGTCAATTACGAACGCAATGCCTCTACCGTGGGCATTTATGACTATCGGCGGTTTTCTGCCGATCTGGCGATTACCCGCGCGTTCTGATCGCCCTGGCGGCGGTCTGGCGCCCAATCCGGAGTGCCCTGTTGCATGAGCCTGCGCCCGTTTCACCTCGCCTTTCCGGTGCATGATCTCGCTGCCGCGCGCGCATTCTGGGGCGATCTGATCGGCTGTCCCGAAGGGCGCAGCAGCGCGGAATGGATCGATTTCGATTTCTATGGCCATCAGATCGTCGCGCATCTGGTGCCGGGGATGGTGCCGCACGATCATGACAGCGGCGCCAATGTGGTCGATGGCCATGACGTGCCGGTGCCGCATTTCGGCGTGGTGCTCGATCTGCCGGCGTGGCACGCGCTGGCCGAACGGTTGACCGCGGCGGGCACGCGGTTCGTGATCGCGCCGCATGTGCGGTTCAAGGGGCAGGTTGGCGAACAGGCGACGATGTTCCTGCGCGATCCTTCGGGCAATGCGATCGAGATGAAGGCGTTTGCCGATCTGGGGCAGCTGTTCGCAAAATGAATTGACCGGGCACGCGGTCCGGCCCAGCATGCAACCGGCTATTTTCACAGGGGAATTGACGATGCGCACCGCGATTTCTGCTCTCGCGATGGGTATGGCGCTGGCGGCCGTGCCGGCCGTGGCCCAGACCACCCCGGCGGGGGTGGCCGACTGGATTGCCAAGGCCGACCGTGCCTATGGCGATCAGACCGTGGCGCAGAACCACGCCGAATGGGTTTATGAAACCTATATCAACGACGATACCGAGCTGCTCTCGGCCAATGCCGCCGCGGCGACCACCACCTTGCAGGTGGCCAATGCCGCCAAAGCGGCAGAGCTGGCCAAAGTGCCGGGGCTGTCGCCGGAAACGCTGCGCCAGCTGACCATGCTGCGTACCGCGATCACCACCCCGGCGCCGACCACCCCCGGCGCGGCGCAAGAATTTGCGCGGGCGCAGGCGCATATCCAGGGGCTCTATGGCAAAGGCCACGGCACGCTGGCGGGCCAGCCGATCAACGGCAGCGATATCGAGGCGGCGATGGGCACCAATCGCAACCCCGATCAATTGAAGGAAATGTGGACCAGCTGGCACGACAGCGTCGGTACGCCGATGAAGGCCGATTATGTGCGGATGGTCGAGATTGCCAATGCCGGCGCGCGCGAACTGGGCTTTGCCGATACCGGCGCGCTGTGGCGGTCGAATTACGACATGGACCCCGATGCCTTTGCGGCGATGACCAATGCGCTGTGGGACGAAGTGCAGCCGCTCTATCGCCAATTGCACTGCTATGTACGGATGAAGCTGAACCAGCGCTATGGCGATGCGGTGCAGCCGCGCAAGGGGCCGATCCGCGCCGATCTGTTGGGCAATATGTGGGCGCAGGAATGGGGCAATATCTATGACATAGCCGCCCCCGCCGGCGCCGGCAGCATCGGGTTTGATACCGGCGAGCTGTTGCGCGACCATGGCTATGATCCGGTAAAGATGGTCCATGCCGGCGAAGCGTTCTATTCCTCGCTGGGGTTTGCCCCGCTGCCCGCCACCTTCTGGGAGCGTTCGCAGATCACCAAGCCGCGCGATCGCGAGGTGGTGTGCCATGCGTCGGCCTGGGATATCGACAACAAGGACGATCTGCGCATCAAGACCTGCATCAAGGTCAATGCCGATGACTTTGTGACGATCCACCACGAATTGGGGCACAATTACTATCAGCGCGCCTATTCGGGGCAGCCGCTGCGGATCTATATGGAAGGCGCCAACGACGGCTTCCACGAAGCGATCGGCGATACCATGGCGCTGTCGATCACGCCCGAATATCTGGTCCAGATCGGCCTGCTCGACCGCGCCAAAGTGCCGGGGCCGGACAAGGATATCGGCCTGTTGCTGCGCCAGGCGATGGACAAAGTGGCGTTCCTGCCGTTTGGCCTGCTGATCGATACGTGGCGCTGGCAGGTGTTTTCGGGCAAGATCGCCCCGGCCGATTATGAAACCGCGTGGAACCGGCTGCGCCTGCAATACCAGGGCGTGGTGCCGCCGGGTGATCGCCCGGCCGATGCGTTTGACCCGGGGGCCAAGTTCCACGTGCCGGCGGTGGTGCCCTATACCCGCTATTTCCTCGCCCGCATCCTGCAATTCCAGTTCTATCAGGCGGCCTGCGCCACCGCCGGCTGGACCGGGCCGCTGCACCGTTGCAGTTTCTATGGCAACAAGGCGGTGGGGGCCAAGCTCAACGCGATGCTGGCGATGGGCGCCTCGCACCCCTGGCCCGATGCGCTCGAAGCCTTCACCGGCAGCCGGCGGATGAGCGGCAAGGCGATGCTGGCCTATTTCGCGCCGCTGTCGGCGTGGTTGAAACAGCAGACTGCGGGCGAAGCCTGCGGCTGGTAAGCGCATCAACGGGAGAAGGAAATGACCGAACACCGCAAGCTGGGCCAATCCGCGCTGACCACCGTGCCGCTGATTCTGGGCGGCAACGTGTTTGGCTGGACCGCCGACGAAGCGACCAGTTTTGCCGTGCTCGATGCCTTTGTCGATGGCGGCGGCACGATGATCGATACCGCCGATGTCTATTCGGCCTGGGTGCCGGGCCATCGTGGCGGCGAATCCGAACGCGTGATCGGCGCCTGGCTGCGGCGGCGCGGGCGGCGCGATGATGTGATGATCACCACCAAGGTTGGCATGCTGCCGATCGGCGAGGGCAAGGGGCTGGAACCCGATCACATCGCCCGCGCGGTCGATGGCTCGCTGCAACGGCTGGGCACCGATTATATCGACCTCTACCTCGCCCATGCCGATGACGAGACGCAGGATCAGGCGGCGGTGGCCGAAGCGTTCGGCGCGCTGGTTAAGGCCGGCAAAGTGCGCGTGGTGGGGGCATCGAATTTTTCCGCCGCCCGGCTCGACAGCGCGCTGGCGGCGCAGGCGCAGCAGGGCGTGGCGCAGTACCAGGTGCTGCAAAACGAATACAACCTGATGGAACGCGCCGGCTATGAAGGCGCGGTGCAGGACTATTGCGTGGCGCGCCAGATCGGCATGACCCCCTATTTCAGCGTGGCCTGCGGCTATCTGACCGGCAAATACCGCAGCATGGCCGATGTGAAGGGCGCGCGCGCCAACCGGGTGGGGCGCTATGTCGAAGGGCACGGCCCGCGCGTGCTGGCGGCGATGGACACGGTCGCGGCGGCGCATGGCGCCAGCCTTGCGCAAGTGGCGCTGGCCTGGCTGGCGGCGCAACCGGGGATTGCCGCGCCGATCGCCAGCGCGACCAGCGTGGCGCAAGTGACCGACCTGCTGGGATCGCTGCGCCTGACGCTGGGCGAGCAGGATCTGGCGCTGCTCGATCAGGCCAGCCGCATTACCGGCTGATCCGCCCGCCGCTCGGCGCTTGCGCGCGCGATGCTGCGCTGCCACAAAGCGCACGGGCGCGCGGGGCCATTTCCGCGCCATGGCGACGAGGCGCGGGCGTGAGCTACGAATACAGCAGCAGCAGTCAGAATTTCACTTTTCCCAATCCGCTGCGGGTGCACAATCTGTTTGTCGCCGCTGCCGCTGCGGTGGCCGGGCTGACCGGGCTGATCCTGCTGTTTCAGGCGCGCGGGGCCCTCCACGAAGGGGCGCGGGTATCGGCGCTGACCTCGGCGCTGCTCGCCTTTGCGATGATCTGTGTCGGCGGCTATCTGCTGTTTCAGGTGTTCAGCCAGCTGCGGTTCTTTTTCGGGCGCGGCCGGCCGACCGGGCTGGCGCCGCAATTGCAGGGTGATCAGACCGGCACCAGCCCGGTTGCCGAAGCGGTGATCAAGGAATCGCTGCGCCAGCAGGCGCTCGAATATCCCGAACCGGCCGATCCCTTGTCGGGGCTGCTCTATTGGCTGGTGCCCGATCTGATCTATGCCCCGCGCCCGGTGCGCGCCTTTGCCGAACGGCAGTTTCAGGCCGGCATGCTGACGCTGGCGCTGTTGGGCGGGCTGCTGGTTTCGGCGATTTTGGGGGCCGGGGATACCGGCGGTCGGGTGTCGGGCTGGGTGGCGATCATCCTGTTCGTGATTTCGGCGCCGGGCCTGCTCAATCCGCGCGGTGGGGCGGGCTCGCAGGTCGGGGTCAATGTGCTGTCGGTGCCGACGATGGCCGGGCTGATCGCGTTTTCGGTGCTCGGCCCGGTGGCGATCGCCTTGCTGGGCAGCGCGCTGCCGCCGTCGCCCTTCGGCATCGGCACCACCACGCTGTTGCTGCTGCTGGTGCTGGCGGGGGTGTTGCATGGGCTGTTCTTTGCGGCGGTGATCCGCCATCGCATGGCCGCGCCATCGACCAATGTGACGATGATTCAGGACACCTGGAACATTTCGGTCAATCCCTCGCTGATCACCGACGAATTTCTGCGCGCGATGCAGGATGCCTGGTGGGAAAAGATCCCCAACCGCCGCTATGCGCGGATCGATCCGGCGGTAAACCTGCAAACCCGGTCGGGGCAGTTTCACGGCAATGTCGTCGAAGAAACCCAGCCGGTGCCGTTTACCGTTGACGGGCCGGTGGGCGAACGGCCGTTTTCATCGGGCAACCCGGCAATCATCAACGCGATCAACGGCTATGGGCTGGCGCTGGTGGTGGTTGCGGCGGTGTCGAGCTATCTGCTGGCCGGGGCGCTGACCAGCGGGGGTGGCACGATCGGATCGCTGCTGGCGTGTACGCTGTTCATCTGGGCGCTGGCCAAGGCGGCGTTTGATGTGGCGCGGTTTCTGACGCTGCGGTTCGATTTCCGTTCGACGCTGATCTGGATGGAAATGAGCGGGGCCTATGCCGCCGCCGAAGTGGCGCAGGGCAATCGCTATACCTCGAACCTCCATTCGAGCAGCCAGGTGGTGCAGATCGAAGGGATGACGTTCCGGCTGTGGATGGCCGAAATCCATTCGGTGGCGTTTGGCAAGGATGGCCAGCGCTTCATCCTGTCGATGCTCGGCCGCCCGGCCGAGGCGGCGGGGCTGGCCAAGCGGCTGAAGGATTTCATCACCAGCCAGGCGGTGATGGTATCGGTCGGCAGCAGCGGCGATCAGGAACGCGCCGCGCGCGCCGGCATGATGAATGCGCAACTGGGCCAGGGCAATGCGCCGCTGCCGTTTGACCGGCTGATGCAGCCGCCGACCGACCCCGACCGGTAAGACCCGTCGCTATTCCGCCTGCCAGTCGGGCGGGCACTGCGCGACCATCGCGGTCAGCCAGGTGGCGAATTGCCGCAAGGGGCGGGTCTGCCCGCTGTCGCGGTGCGTGGTCAGGTAATAGGCGCCCAGCGCCACCGGGTGAAACGCCGGGTTGCCCGCGCCCAGTTCGACCACCCGCCCGGTCGCCAGATCTTCGGCGGCGAGGAAAGCATTGGTCAGCGCCACCCCCTGCCCTTCGCGCGCGGCGACCAGTGTCATGTGCGCCTGCCACAGCCGCGCGGCGGGCGGGGGCAGCACCGGGGCTACCCCGTGCGCGGCAAACCACACCTGCCATTCGACATCATCATCTTCGTGCAGCAGCGGCAGGCGCAGCAGGTCGGCGGGCCGGGTGACGGGGTGATCGGCCAGCCACGGCGCGGCCGGGTGCGCCACCGGAAACACGCGCGGGCGGATCACCGGCTGGCGCACGATCGCCGGGTGGTCACCGGCGGCCAAGTCGCTGTCGCGCCACCAGCGCAGATCGGCATGCGCTTCGTGGCGGTTAAGATCGGGCGCGGCGTCGGATGGCCGCAAAGTCACCGCCATGCCGGGATGACGCCGGCCAAAATCGGGCAGCCGAGCGGTCAGCCAGTGATAGGCGAGCCCCGGCATCGACCATACCTGCAGGCGCGCCCCGGCATCGCCGCGCGCGCGCTCGGTGGCATTGCACAACTGGTCGAACGCCGGGGCGATCAGCGCGTGGTATTCGGCGCCCGCCGCGGTCAATCCGCCATGCACGCGATCGACCAGCATCGTCCCCAGCCAATCTTCCAGCGCGGCGAGGTGGCGGCTGACGATGGCATGGCTGACCCCCAGCGCGGTCGCGGTGCGGCGCACTTTGCCGTGGCGGCCAAACGCTTCGAACGCGCGCAGCGCGGCAAACGGGGGCAAGTGGGGGCGATCGGACATTGGTAACCCTTGGTCACCGGTTTGCTACCATTAGTCGGCTTAACGGTGCAAGCGCGCGGTGCCATAATCGGCGCCATTCCTGCCCGCCTTGTTGTGGAGTGTGCGCCCAATGACCAGCCCTGTTTCTGCCAGCAATGCCGCGCTGGCCGCCCGCCGTGATCGTGCCGTGCCGCGCGGGGTCGCCTCGTCGACCGCGATCTATGCCGCGCGGGCCGAAAATGCCGAATTGTGGGATGTCGAAGGGCGCCGCTATGTCGATTTTGCCGGGGGCATCGCGGTGCTCAACACCGGCCATCGCCACCCGCGGGTGATCGCCGCGGTGGAACAGCAGTTGCAGCAGTTTACCCACACCGCGTTTCAGGTCAGCCCCTATGAAAGCTATATCGAGCTGGCCGAAAAGCTGAACGCGCGCGCGCCGTTTTCGGGCGAGGCCAAGACCATCCTGCTCACCACCGGCGCCGAAGCCACCGAAAACGCGGTGAAGATCGCGCGGGCCGCCACCGGCCGTTCGGCGGTGATCGCGTTTACCGGCGCGTTTCATGGCCGCACCCTGCTGGCCAGCGCGATGACCGGCAAAGTCGCGCCCTACAAGCGCAAGATCGGGCCGATGCCGCCCGAAGTGTTTCACGCCCCGTTCCCGACCGGGATCGACGGCAATACGGTCGAAAAATCGCTCGCGGCGATCCAGTACCTGTTTGCCGCCGATGTCGAACCCGAACGCGTCGCGGCGGTGATTGTCGAGCCGGTGCAGGGCGAAGGCGGGTTCCATGTCGCGCCGACCGAATTTCTCGAAGCGCTGCGCGCGCTGGCCGATACCCACGGGTTTCTGCTGATCGCCGATGAAGTGCAGGCCGGGTTTGCCCGCACCGGGCGGCTGTTCGGGATCGAACACAGCGGGGTAGAGCCCGATCTGGTCTGTGTCGCCAAATCGCTGGCCGGGGGTTTTCCGCTGTCGGGGCTGATCGGCCGCGCGCCGCTGATGGATGCCCTCGATCCCGGCGGGCTGGGCGGTACTTATGGCGGCTCGCCGGTCGGCTGCGCCGCCGCGCTGGCGGTGCTTGACGTGATCGAAGAGGAAAACCTGCTCGACCGCGCCACCGCGCTGGGCGACCGGTTGCGCCAGCGTATCGCCGGGTTTGCCGCCGCCGGGCTGCCGGTGGCGAACTTGCGCGGGCTGGGTGCGATGATCGGGTTTGATGTGACCAATCCCGCCGGGGAAACCTGCGGCGTCGCGGCCAAGGCGGTGACCACCGCCGCGCTTGAGGCGGGGCTGATCCTGCTGTCGTGCGGGACCAAGGGCGAAACCATCCGCATCCTCGTGCCGCTGACCGCGTCGGAAGCGATTGTCGATGAAGGCCTGGACATCATCGAATCCGCGCTCGCCAAAGTGGCCGGCAAGGTGGCGGCATGAACGCGCCTGTGGCCGTGGTGAAATCGCGCCCCGATCTGGCGCGAGAAGATTTGTGGCGCGAGGCGGCGTTTGTTGCCGGCAGCTGGCGCAGCGCCGACCGCACGATCGCGGTGGACAACCCCGCCACCGGGCAAGTGATCGGCCATGTCCCCGATCTGGGCGGTGATGCGGCCGATGAAGCGGTGGCGGCGGCGCAGGCCGCGTTTGCCGGCTGGCGCGCGCGCACTGGCAAGGAACGCGGGCAGATCCTGCGCCGCTGGGCCGAGCTGATGCTGGCGCATGCCGATGATCTGGCGCTGATCATGACCGCCGAACAGGGCAAGCCGCTGGCCGAGGCCAAAGGCGAAGTGGCCTATGCCGCCGCCTTCCTCGAATGGTTTGGCGAAGAGGCGCGGCGGGTGCGCGGCGAAGTGCTCACCCCGCACATGGCCGACCGCCGGCTGGTCGTCACGCGCCAGCCGGTCGGCGTGGTCGGGGCGATTACGCCGTGGAATTTCCCGCTGGCGATGATCACGCGCAAGGCCGGGCCGGCGCTGGCGACGGGCTGCACCTTTGTCGTCAAGCCCTCGGAACTGACCCCGTTTTCGGCGCTGGCGCTGGCGGTGCTGGCCGAACAGGCGGGCGTGCCGGCGGGGGTGTTCAGCGTGATCACCGGGCAGGCGGCACCGATCGGCGCGGTGCTGACCGGCGATCCGCGCGTGGCCAAATTCACCTTCACCGGATCGACTGCCGTGGGCAAGCTGCTCGCCGCGCAATGCGCCGGGACGGTCAAGCGGGTCAGCCTCGAACTGGGCGGCAACGCGCCGTTCATCGTGTTTGACGATGCCGATCTCGATGCCGCGGTCGAAGGCGCCCTGGTGTCGAAATTCCGCAACACCGGGCAAACCTGCGTCTGCGCCAACCGCATCTATGTTCAGGCCGGGGTCTATCAGGCCTTTGCCGAAAAGCTGACCGCGCGGGTGGCAGCGATGCGCGTCGGCCACGGCCTTGCCGGCCCGACCGAGCAGGGCCCGCTGATCGATACCCGCGCGGTGGCCAAAGTGGCGGCGCATGTTGCCGATGCGCTGGCGCATGGCGCGCGGGTGCTGACCGGCGGCGCGCCGCACCCGGCGGGCGACCGGTTCTGGCAACCGACCGTGCTCGCCGATGTGCAGCCCGATGCCCTGCTGGTGCGCGAAGAAACCTTTGGCCCGCTCGCCGGGCTGATCGCCTTTGCCGATGAAGATGAGGCGGTGCGACTGGCCAATGATACCCGCGCGGGTCTGGCCGCCTATGTGTTCACCGCCAGCGCGCCGCGCCAGTGGCGGCTGATGGAATCGCTCGAATACGGCATGGTCGGGTTCAACACCGGGCTGATTTCGACCGAGGCCGCGCCGTTTGGCGGGGTCAAGGAATCGGGTCTGGGTCGCGAGGGATCGCACCTCGGGCTCGATGATTATCTCGATATCAAGCTGGCCTGCATCGCGATCTGAGCCCGCGATGGCCGGTCCGGCTTGACACTTGCCCCGCAGATCAGCCGATCTGCGGGGCTTTTCTTTGCGCGATCTTGCCGGGGCGGGGGCTTGCGGGCATGGTCGTGCGATGACCCCACGCGATCTGTTTTCGTTCGACGGGCCGATCGGCCGCAGCGACTATCTGTGGCGCGTGATCGGCGCGCTGGCGGTGCAATATCTGTTTCCCGGGGTCTGCGCGCCGGCGGCGCTGGCGTGGCCGGGGTTCTGGCTCGATCCCTTGCGGTCGCTGGCTTATCTCGGGGTCGGATCGCCGATCCTGCTGGCCAGCGGCGTGATCACGCTGATCGTGTGGTGGGTGCTGGCGGCGGCGGCGTGGCGGCGGGTGCAGGCCGTGGCATCGTCGCCGGCGCTGGCGGCGCTGGTGGTGGTGCCGATCGTGCAAGTGCCGGTGCTGGTCTGGCTGGCGCTGGCGCCCGAGGTGGCGCCGGCAGCGCCCGAAGCCACGCCCGAGGACGCGGTGGTGATGGCGCCGCCTTCGGTGCGCGCGGCGCTTCAGGGCCTGCTCGCCGGGGTCAGTCTGGTGGTCGGCGGGGTGCTGGTTTCGACGCTGCTGTTTGGCCAATATGGCAATGAAGTGTTTCTGGCGACGCCGTTCGTGGTCGGGGTCACCGCCGGTTATTGTGCCAACCGCGACCATGCCATCGGCTTTGGCGCGACACAGACGGTGGTCGCGGTGGCCCTGCTGCTGGGCGGGTTCATGCTGCTGGCGCTGGCGATCGAGGGGGTGCTCTGCCTGATCCTGGCGCTGCCGCTGATCGCGGTGATGGGTGTGCTGGGGGGACTGCTGGGGCGGGCGCTGGCGGCGCGGCGGCGCGGTCCCGGAGCGACGTTGTCGAGCATCGGCCTGCTGCCATTGCTGTTGCTGACCGATCAGGTGCTGCCGCCGCAGTCGCGCTTTGTCAGCGCCGAAAGCATCGATGTTGCCGCCAGCCCGGCGGCGGTGTGGCAATCGGTGGTGCACATGGGGCCGATCCCCGATGCCCCGCGCGCGCCGTTCCGCTGGGGGCTGGCCTATCCGATGCGCGGCACGATTCGCGGCAGCGGAGTCGGCGCGGTGCGCGAAGGGGTGTTTTCCACCGGTGTCGCCTATGAACGCGTGACCGACTGGCAGCCGGGGCGCAAGCTGGGGTTTGTCGTGCTGAGCGATCCGCCGATGATGGCCGAACTGAGCCCCTATGGCACTCTCCACCCGCCGCATCTGACCGGCTATTTCCGCACCGCCGATGCAGTGTTCACGATCGATCCGCTCGGCCCGGGGCGCACCCGGCTGACACTGACCACGCACCATGTGCTCGATCTGGCGCCGCTGGCCTATTGGACGCCGATTGCGCAGTGGGCGGTGCACGAAAACAAACGCCGCGTGCTGGCGCATTTCCGCGACCAAGCCGAAGGGCACTGAGGGCGTCGTGTGCAATCTCTATCGCCTGCATGCCGGTACGGCCGCGATTGCGCAGTTGTTCGATGCGGTGGCCGGGCCGGCGGGCAATCATGCCGACGAAATCTATCCCGGCTATCCCGGGCTGGTGGTGGCCGGCGGCACGGTGCGCACGATGACCTGGGGCTTTCCGCTGGTCCTGCGCGGCGCACGCGGCCAGGCGCTCAAGCCCAAGCCGGTGACCAATGCGCGCGAAGACAAGCTCGACAGCGCATTCTGGCGCGACAGCTTTGCCGCGCGGCGCTGCCTGATCCCGGTCAGTGCGTGGGCCGAACCCGAAGGGGCGGAACGGCGGATGACCCGCACCTGGTATGCGCTGCCCGGCGGCGAGCCGTTTGCCGTCGCCGGGCTGTGGCGGCCGACCGCGGCCTGGGGCGATGTCTATACCATGGTGATGGTGCCCGCCGCGCCGGCGATGACCGATGTGCATGATCGCATGCCGGTGCTGCTCAACCGGGCCGACTGGGCGCAATGGCAGGGCGATGATCCCACCGCCGCGCGTGCGCTGTGCCGGACCTGGCCGGGCGAACTGGTGGTCGATCGCACCACCGACCGCTGGGTGGGCGGTGCGGCGGCGCAGATTGACTTGTTTGGCGAGCGCCTGTGACCAAGTCCTGACGGGTGGTTTGTCAGCCGGTTACCATTTATCAGCACAATTCTGACACTGTGCGCGCTTCCCAGGCGGAACGAGCGCTGTGACCACCGAACCACCCGCGTTGATCGTTATGGCCGATGATGGCCGTGTTGTCGTGCAGATGGACCGTGCCGCGTTCGCCGGACGGGTTGCTGCGTTTGCCGGAGCCTTGCGGGCCGCCGGAGTGACGGCGGGCGAATGCGTTGCGGTGTGCCTGCCGCGATCGGCTGAACAGGTGATTGCGCTGGCGGCGATCCACCACTGCGGCGCGGCCTATCTGCCGCTCGATCCGGCCTGGCCACGGCCGCGTCAGGCGGCGTTGTTGACGCAGGCGCAGGCCACTGCCTTGATCGCCGCGCCCGAACACGGGGCGCGGATTGCCGATGGCATTCCGGTGCTGGCGCCCAGCGCCACCGGGCCGGCTGAGGCGGCGCATGCAGTGCAGCCTGATGACATCGCCTATGTCATTTTCACCAGCGGATCGACCGGGGCGCCGCGCGCGGTCGAGGTCAGCCATGGCAACCTTGGCGCGCTGATCGCCTGGCATTGCGCCGCGTTTGCGCTGGGGCCGGGCACGCGGTCGGCGCATCTGGCCGGGCTGGCGTTTGATGCGGCGGCGTGGGAAGTCTGGCCGGTGCTGGCCAGCGGCGGCACGCTGGTGCTGCCCGCCGATGATACCGTGCGGCTCGATCCTGCCCGGCTGGCGCAATGGCTGGTCGCGGCGCAGGTCGAGGTGGCCTTTGCCCCCACCGCGATTGCCGAGGCGCTGATCGCGCGCGACTGGCCCGCCGACGTGGCGCTGCGCGTGTTGCTGACCGGCGCGGACCGTCTGCGCCGCCGGCCGCGCGGTGATTTGCCGTTTGTGCTGGTCAACAATTACGGCCCGACCGAATGCACTGTGGTGGCAACCTCTGGCCCGGTGGCGGCGCAGGGTGACGATCTGCCCGATATCGGTCGGCCGATCAGCGGCACCACGGTGCATCTGCTCGATGCGGCGGGCGAGCCGGTGCGCGATGGGCAGACCGGCGAAATCTGGATCGGCGGGGCGGGCGTGGCGCGCGGCTATCGCGGGGATGCCGCGCTGACGACGGCGCGGTTTGTCGATCATCCGCGCTGGGGGCGGCTCTATCGCAGCGGCGATCTGGCGTGGCGCGATGCTGCCGGGGCGCTCCATTTTGCCGGCCGGGTCGATCAGCAGATCAAGGTACGCGGCCATCGCATCGAACCGGCCGAGATCGAGGCGGCCTTGCTGGCGATCAGCGGGGTCGCGGCGGCGGCGGTGGATGTGCGCGCGGGCGACCTGGCCGCGTGGATCGTGCCCGCGCCCTGCGCATCGCCCACCGCCGGCGCCTTGCGCACCGCGCTGGCGGTGACTTTGCCGGCCGCGATGATCCCCAGCCACCTCGCGCAAGTCGCGGCGCTGCCGATGACGGCCAATGGCAAGCTTGATCGCGCCGCCCTGCCCGATCCGGCATCCTGCGCGCTGCCCGAAACCGTGACGGCGCGGCAGCCTGCCACCCCCACCGAGGCGCGGCTGGCGCAGATCGTGGCCGAAGCGATCGGGCGCAGCGATTTCGGCATGGATGATGATTTCTTCCTGCTCGGCGGCCATTCGCTGCTCGGCACGCAAGTGATCATCAAGGCGCGCGCGGCCTTCGGGATCGATCTGGGGCTGTTGCACTTGTTCGAGGCGCGCAGCGTCACGCGGCTGGCGGCGGTGATCGAGGAGCTGGTCGCCGCGCATCTCGACAGCCTGAGCGATGAAGACATTGCCCGGCTGATGGCGGGGTGAGCCAGACCGCCATGGCCAGTGCTGCCACGCTCGATCCGGCGCTCAGCCTCTATCACCTGCTTGATCCGGCGGTGCTGGCCGATCCCTGGCCGCTCTATCGCGCGCTGCGCGAGGCGGCACCGGTGGTGTGGGACCCGTATCTGTCGTGCTGGGTGGTCACCGGCTATGACGAAGCGCTGTTCGTGCACAAGACGTTTTCGGCCGATCGCACCCCCAGCGCCGAATTCATGGCCCGGCTGGGGATGGGCGAAATCGCCCCGCTCGCCGAAGTGATGAGCCGGCAGATGCTGTTTCTCGACGCGCCGGCGCATACCCGCATGCGCAAGCTGTGTTCGGCCGCGTTTACCCCGCGCCGGGTCGAACGGCTGGCCGCAACGATTGCCGCGATTGCCGATGATCTGATCGATGCCGCGCTGGCACAGGGGCAGATCGATGTGGTGGCCGATTTTGCCGAGCCCTTGCCGGCGATGGTGACCGCCGATCTGCTGGGCGTGCCGCGCGCCGACCATGCGCAATTGAAGGCGTGGAGCGCCGATTTTGCCGAAATGCTCGGCAATTTTCAGCACAATCCCGGCGGCGTGGTGCGCGTGCTCAAAAGCCTGGCCGACATGACCCGCTATTTCCGCAGCGCGATCCGCGAAGAACAGCGGCGGCTGGGCGACGGGCTGGTGCGCTCGCTGGTCGAAGCCGACGTCGATGGCGCGCGGCTGACCGAAGACGAAGTGATCGCCAATGTGATCGTGACGATGGTCGGGGGGCAGGAAACCACCACCAATCTGATCGGCAACGGCATGCTGACGCTGCTGCGCCAGCCCGCCGCGCTGGCGCAATTGCGCGATGATCCGGCGATCGGCGAAACCGCGATCGAGGAATTGCTGCGCTATGAAACCCCGTCGCAGCACACCGGGCGGATCGCGCGCAGCACGGTCGAACTGGGCGGGCAGACGATTCCGGCGGGCGCCCCGGTGCTGGCGGTGATGGCGGCGGCCAACCGCGATCCGGCGCAGTTTGCCGATCCCGACCGGCTCGATCTGGCGCGCGCCGACAATCGCCATCTGGCGTTCGGCTGGGCGGCGCATTTCTGCTTTGGCGCGCCGCTCGCCCGGTTGGAGGCGCGGCTGGCGTTTGCCGCGCTGTTGCGGCGGCTCGATCACCCGGCGCTGGTCGATCAGCCGCTGGTGTGGCGGCAGAATCTGGGCTTGCGCGGGCTGACCGCGCTGCCGGTGCGGTTTGGCGCGGGGGCGCAATGACGCTGCATCAGCCGATTTCGCCGGCCGAGGCGCGCCGGCTGCTCGCGCAGCGGATGTTGCGCGGCGAGGCGGCCGCGGCAGACGGCGTGCCGCCGATCACCCCGCGCGATCCGGCGGCGCGGGTGCCGCTGACCACCGAACAAAGCCAGTTGTGGCTGCACGCGGCGATGGCGCCGACGATGCCGCTGTACAACGAATCGATCACCATCCACCGCTACGGCGCCTATGACCATGCCGCGATCGAGGCGGCGCTGAGCGAATTCGTGCGCCGCCATGCGATCTGGCGTACCGCCTTTGTCGAAAGCGACGGCGATGTGGTGCAGCAGGTGGCGCCGCCGATGGCGATTGCGGTGCCGCTGGTCGATATCAGCCACTTGCCCGCCGCCGCGCGCGATGCCGAGGCAGTGCGGCTGGCCACCGCAGATGCCCGCGCGCCGATCGCGCTCGACCGTGCGCCGCTGTTCCGCGCGCGCGCGGTGCGGCTGGCGCCCGACAATCACCGCATTTATCTCACCCTGCACCACATCATTTTTGACGGGGTGTCGATCTATCGCACGCTGGTGCCCGAACTGGCCGCGCTGTTCGATGCCTTTGCCAAGGGCGCGCCTTCGCCCTTTCCCGAACCGGCGATCGGCTATGCCGATTATGCGGTGTGGCAGGTGCAGCATGCCGATGCCGGCGAACAGGCGCGGCAGATCGCCTATTGGCGCGATACGCTGGCCGAACCGCTGCCCCGGCTCGATCTGGCCGGGGATCGCGCGCGCCCGGCGCATGCCACCCATGCCGGCAGCATGGCAACTTTTACCCTGCCGCGCGATCTGATCGAGGCGGCCAAGGCGCTGGCCCGGGCGCGCGGCGCAACGCTCTACATGGTGCTGCTGGCCGCCTACAAGGCGCTGCTGTTCCGCTATACCGGGGATCAGGACATCATTGTCGGCGGGGTGACCGATACCCGCCGCCGCCCCGAATTGCAGCCGCTGGTGGGCTATTTTCTCAACACCATGGCGCTGCGCAGCCGGCCGCGCGGCGATCTGGCGTTTGCCGATTATCTCGATGCGGTGCGCGCGGCGGTGATCGGGGCGATCGGGGCTGCCGATGTGCCGTTCAACCGGTTGATCCGCGCGCTCGACATCAAGCGTGGCGCGGGCACGCATCCTTTGTTCAACACGCTGTTTTCGATCGAGCCGCCGGTTGAACCGTTCCCGCCGGGGTGGGATCTGACGCAGATGGACGTGACGGTTGGCGCGGCCAAGTACGACCTCTATCTCGAACTCGACGAACGCCACGAAGCGCATGGCGGCGGCATGGCCGGGCGGTTTCTCTATTCGACCGAACTGTTCGATGCGGCGACGATCGACCGGCTGATTGATCACTGGACGCGGCTGCTGCGCGGGGCGCTGGCCGATCCGCTGACCCCGCTGGCGCAGCTGCCGCTGCTGGGCGATCATGATCGGCACATGCTCGATGCGGGCGCAAACGGACCCGCGCTGGCGCTGCCGCACCCCGATGTGGCGAGCTGGTTTGCCGAAAGTGCTGCCGCCCGGCCGCAGGCAACCGCGCTGGTGATGGGCGACGTGCGCTGGACTTATGCCGATCTGTCGCGCCGCGCCGATGCGATTGCCGCCGCAGTGCAGGCGGCGGGGGTGCGGCGGGGCGATCTGGTCGGCTTCGCGCTGATGCGCGGACCCGACATGGTGGCGGCGATGCTGGGCATCCTGCGTGCCGGCGCGGCCTATCTGCCGCTCGATCCGGGCTTTCCCCCGGCGCGGCTGGGGCTGATTGCCACCGATGCCGGGCTGGCGCTGGCTTTGTGCGAGCCTGCTGCCGATGCGGCGGTGCGCGCGGCGCTGATCGGCGCCGGGGTCACGCTGATGGCGCTGCCCGATGATCAGGTGCAGGCGGTGCCGGTGGCGGTGCCGGTCGATGGCGAAGACCTCGCCTATGTGCTCTATACCTCGGGTTCGACCGGGCGGCCCAAGGGGGTCGAAGTGCCGCATGCCGCGCTGGTCAACCTGCTGCTGGCGATGCGCGCGCAGCCGGGGTTTGCCGAGGGGCAGAGGCTGCTGGCGATCACCACGCTGTCGTTCGATATTGCCGGGCTGGAACTGTGGCTGCCGCTGGTGTGCGGCGGCACGGTGCATCTGGCCCCGCGCGAGGTGGCGATCGACATGGCCGCGCTGGCGGCGATGATCGACCAGGTGGCGCCCGATGTGTTGCAGGCGACCCCGGCGACCTGGCTCGGGCTGATCGAATCGGGCTGGGCCGGCGCCCCGGCGATGCGCGCGCTGTGCGGGGGCGAAGCCTTGCCGCGCGTGCTCGCCGAACAGCTGTTGGGCCGGGTGGCCGAACTGTGGAATGTCTATGGCCCGACCGAAACCACCATCTGGTCGACCTGTGCGCGGGTCGAGCATGGCACCGGGCCGGTGTCGATCGGGCGGCCGATCGCCAATACCGTGGTGCGCGTGCTCGATCAGGATGGCCGGGATCGCCCGATCGGAGCGGTTGGCGAATTGTGGATCGGCGGGCGCGGACTGGCGCGCGGCTATCGCGGCCAGCCCGATCTGACCGCGCAGCGGTTCGTGGTGATCGACGGCGCGCGGCTCTATCGCACCGGCGATCTGGCGCGGTGGCGCGCCGATGGGCAGCTGGAATGCCTCGGGCGGGTCGATGCCGAGGAAAAGATTCGCGGCTTTCGCGTCGCGGTGGAAGAGATCGAGGGCGCGCTGATGCGCCTGCCGGGAATCGCCGCAGCGGCGGTGCGCGCCTGGCCCGATGCCAGCGGCGAACGCGCGCTGGCCGCCTATGTGGTGGCCGAGGGCGGTGATCCGGCCGACTGGATGGCGGCGCTGGGCGAAACGCTGCCCGATTACATGATCCCGCGCCGCTATGTCCGGCTGGGTGCGCTGCCGCAGACCCCCAATGGCAAGATCGATCGCCGCGCGCTGCCCGAGCCGGGGGCGCCGCTGGCGCGCAGCGGCGAGCCGCCGGCGACGCCCGATGAAGTGCGGCTGGCGGCGCTGTGGTGCCGCGTGCTCGAATTGCCGGCGGTGTGCCGCGATGATGATTTCTTTGCGCTGGGCGGCCATTCGCTGCTGATCGCGCGGCTGCTGCGGCTGGCCGAAGTCGAATATGGCCAGCGCGTGCCGATGGCGGCGCTGTTTCGCGCGCCGCGTCTGGCCGACATGGCGGTATTGCTGGCCAGCGGGCGCGCGCTCGATGCCCCGGCGCTGGTGCCGATCCAGCCGCTGGGATCGCAAGTGCCGCTGTTCTGGCTCGATGGCGGGTCGACCATGCTGCCGCTGGCGCGCGAACTGGGCGAAGATCAGCCGTTTTTTGGCCTGTCGGTCGATGGCCTGCTCGAAGCCCTGGGCCGCTGCCCGCCCCGGCTCGAGGATATCGCCGCGCTGGTGGTTGAAGAGCTGGTGCGGCTGCGCCCGCAGGGGCCGTTCCGGCTGGGCGGATGGTGCTCGTCGGGGATTGTCGCCTATGCCGTCGCCGCGCAGTTGCAGGCGCGCGGGCGCGCGGTTGATCTGCTGATCATGGCGCATGCGTTTCATCCGGTGCGCGCGCGGGCGATCGGGCCGCTGCGGTTTCAGCTGAGCCGGGTGCGGTTTCATCTGGCGCAGACGCTGCGGCAACCGCGCGGGCGGCGCTGGCGCTATTTTGTCGAGCGGCTGCGCGGGCTGTCCGACAGCGCCGGGCTGGTCGGCGGGCGCGAGGCGGTGCTGCGCCCGGCGCTGATCGACGCGATCAACCGTGCCGCGCTGCACTATGTGCCGCCGCGCTATCAGGGCCGGGTGCTGCTGGTGCAGCCAGCCGAACATCCCGATGTGCTCGATTTCGAAGCCGACTGGCGCGCCGGGGTTACCGGCCGGTTTGTCATGCATACCGCCGCCGGCGGGCACCGCACGATGCTCGAATATCCGCATGTCGGGCCGCTGGCAAAGGTGGTCGCCGCCGCGCTGGCGGACGGCGGGCACGGCGATGCGCAGCGTTGAATGGCAGTTTGACCGGCTCGATGTCGATGCCGCCACGCAAGCGGCGCTGGGCGCGCTGCTGACCCCTGAAGAACGCGCGCAGGCGGCGCGGTTTCACCACGATGATCATCGCCGCCGCTTTGTCGTGCGCCGCGCCCGGCTGCGCCAGGCGCTGGGCGCGCGGCTGGGCTGTGATCCGGCGCAAGTGCCGATCGTGCGCGAGGGCGCAGGCAAACCGCATGTCGCCGGCTGGGCGGGCCATTTCAACAGCTCGCACTCGCGTGAGGTCATGCTGCTGGCCTTTGCCGACCGGCCGATCGGCTGCGATGTCGAAACGGTCGATCCCTCGTTCGGCTGGCGCGCGCTGGCCGAGCGGCTGTTTGCCGACGAAGAACGGCGCGCCTTGGCGGCGCTGAATGATCAGGACGGGTGTACGGCGTTTTTCCGCTGCTGGGCGCGCAAGGAAGCGTTCGTAAAGGCGATCGGGCAGGGCCTTGCCTGGCCGCTCGATGCTTTTGCGGTCACCTTCGGGCAGCGCGCGCAGATCACGCGCGGCGGGCAGGGCTGGGCGATCAGCGCGCTCGATCAGCCGGGGCTGGCGGCGGCGATTGTGGTGCAGGCCGCGCCGGCGTGATCCGCCCTTGCGGCCACCTTGCTGACTTATAGGCAAAAGGACATAGTGCGGGCAAAGGAGAACGTGCCATGGGTTTGCGTTTCACGTCAATTGCCGCGCTGGTCGGGCTTGCCTCGCTGTCGATTGCCGCCACCCCGGTGATGGCCGCGCTGCCGGTCGGGGCGGGTGCGCCGCCGGTGGTGACCCAGGCCGCGCTGGCCGGGCATACGTTTGAATTCCGCCTTGCCGAAGCGTTGAAGAAGGGGCCGGTGGTGCTCTATTTCTTCCCCGCCGCGTTCACCAGCGGGTGCACGATCGAAGCGCACGACTTTTCCGACGCGACCGCGCAATTTGCCGCCGCCGGGGCAACGGTGATCGGGCTGGCGCACGATCCGATCGACAAGCTGAGCAAGTTTTCGGTCACCGAATGCCGCAACAAGTTTGCCGTTGGCGTGGCCAGCAGCGCGGTGATCGACGCCTACAAAGTCAAAATGCCGCTGTTTTCGATGTCAGACCGCACCAGCTTTGTCATCGCCCCCGATAGCAAGATCATCTTCGCCTATAGCGCGCTCAGCCCCGCCGGCCATGTCACCAAGACGCTGGCAGCGGTCAAAGCCTGGCGCGCGGCGCACCCGGCGCGGTGATCAGGGCCGCCGGGCGTAGCGCACTTCGCCACCGCCTTTGACAAAGCTGAGCCCGGCCCAGGTGTCGGCCTCGTCGTACCACAAGTCCAGCCGGACCGGGCCGCTCAGCGCATAGCGGCGCACGCGCAAGGGCGCGCCGGCGGCGGTTTGCACGATCACCGGCGCGGGCGGGGCGACACGCGGGCGGATCAGTTCGCCCGACTGGGTGTTGATCCACGCGCCGGCCAACTCGTGGTGGTTCCAGTGCGTGGCCGGCAGGGCGTCGGGCGGGGCAAGATAGGGCGCGGCGCCATCGGGGTGGATCATCAGCCCGGGCAATTCGCGCTTGCCAAACACGCGGTGGCGGGTGCCGTTGTCATCGGTTTCGCTGCTGATTTCGGCCACCGCGCCATTGGCCCAGCGCTCGCTGGCATGGTGGACATAGCGGTACAGCGTGATCGGCCCCAGCCGGAACGCGATATCCACCGCAACATCGATCTGCAGGCCATCGGGCCGGGGGTGAAACACCAGATCGTGCGTGCCCAGCTTGCGGGTGCCGCGCCACACGTCAAAGCCGAGCTGCCGCGATGGCGGGATCGCCGGCAGGGCCGCGCGTGCCAACGGTGCGGCGATCAGCGACAGCGCCCCGCCCAGCACGACGCGCCGATCGATCATGACGGCCTGGTCATCACATAGAGCCCCACATCAATCTGCCCGGTGGCAAACCCCGCCTCGCAATAGCACAAGTAATAGGTCCACATCCGGCAAAATGCGTCGTCAAACCCGTGCCCGGCGATGGTGTCGCGCGCCTCGACAAACCGGCGACGCCATTCTGCCAGTGTCGCGGCATAGCCGGCGCCAAACTGTTCCTGATGCACCAGTTCGAGCCCGGCGGCCTGCGCCTGGCTGGCCATGATCGAGCGCGTCGGCAGCATGCCGCCGGGGAACACATAGTGCTGGATGAAATCGGGCGCCTGGCGGTAATGGTCAAAGCGGTCTTCGGCGATGGTGATCACCTGGATCACCGCGCGGCCGCCGGGCACCAGCCGATCATGGATCTGGCGAAAATAGGTCGGCCACCACGCTTCGCCCACCGCTTCGAGCATTTCGATCGAGACGATGCGGTCATAGCTGCCGGTCTCTTCGCGGTAATCGCGCAAGGTCAGTTCGACCGCCGCGTCCAGCCCGGCATGGGCAACACGCTCGCGCGCCAGCGCCAGTTGTTCGTGGCTGAGCGTCAATCCGGTGACATGCGCCCCGGCGCGCCCCAGATGCATCGCCAGCGCGCCCCAGCCGCAGCCGATTTCGAGCACCCGCGCGCCGGGGTGCAGATCGGCCAGTTCGGCAATCCGCGCCAGCTTGTGTGCCTGCGCCGCCTCCAGCGTTTGATCGCGGGTGAGCGCGATCGCCGATGAATAGGTCATCGACTGGTCGAGCCACGGGCGGTAGAAATCGTTGCCCAGATCGTAGTGGAACGCGATGTTGCGCCGGCTGCCGCGCTGGCTGTTGCCGCGCAGCGCATGGACGATGCGGCGCAGTACGCGCACCGGCAGCGACCCGTCCATCACCGTATCCAGCCCGGCCAGATTGACCGCGCCCAGCGCGATCAGCCGGACCAGATCGGGGCTGGTCCAGTCGCCGGCGATATAGCCTTCGGCAAAACCGAGATCGCCGCGCCACACCAGCCGGCGCAGCGCGCGCCAGCGCACCAGGGCAATTTCGCCATGCGGGCCGGGCTCGCTGCCGTGGTGGTGGATCGTCCGCCCATTGGGCAGGGTAACGGTCAGGCTACCGCGCGCCAAGGGCCCCAGCCAGCGCGCCAGCGCGCGTTTGACCGGGCCGTCGTGATGGTCGGACAGGCTGATGGTGCCGCGCGGCAGCGAAGCGGAACGGGTCACGAGGTGGGGCCTTTTGCAAGCGTGGGAACGAAAGTGACGGATTGCGCCGGGGCCTGGCCGGGGTGGTGATGCACCGGCACGCGCTTGAGCCACAGCTTGAGCGCCTCCCACCCGATCGCGGCGACCACCTTGACCGTCATCAGCGGGTGGGTCAGCCATGCCCGCAGCAGCGCGCGATCATCAAGCACCATGCGCCGCGCGCGGTGCATCGCAAACAGCACCGTGCCCTGATCATCGGCGGCGGTAATCGCCAGGTTCAGCCGCTCGCCCGGCGGCTGCACGCGAAAGGCATACGTCATCGCCATCGGCAGGAACGGCGATACGTGAAACCGCTTTGGCGCATCCTGCCGCACTTCTGCACCGCCCGGATCGACCGGCAGCAGATAGCGGTGGCGTTCGCCAAAAGTGTTGTTCACTTCATAAACGATCGCGCTCAACTGCCCGTCGCGATCATGGCAGAACCACACCGACAGCGGATTGAAGGCAAAGCCCAAGAGGCGCGGCATCGTCAGCAGGCGGATTGCGCCGCCATGCGGCAGCGCGGCGCCCGCCAGCAGGGTTTCGAGCTGCCGCCGCAGCGGGGTGGCGCTGCCATCGCCATGATCGCGATCATGAAACGACACCAGATTGAACCGCCCGCGCGAAAACAGCCGCAGCCGGCCGGCCAGCGCGTCGATCTCGTCGAGATCGAGCAGCAAGGAAAACACCCGATAGCGCAGCCGGTGGACGCGCGGGCGCAAGCGGTGGTGCATCACCTCGCCCAGGTACAGCGCCGAAGCCGCGGTCATGCGGCGACCGCCAGTGTTGGTGCCGGGGTCAGCCGGATGCGCCCGGATTCATCGGCGACCTGCCACGGCCGGCGCGGCGCGCCGATCGCTTCGGCCACCGCCAGCCCCGCCTGCAAACCGTCTTCATGAAAACCGGCGCCGAAATGCGCGCCGCAAAACCACGTGCGGCGGCGCCCTTGCAGCCCCCACAGCAGCTCTTGCGCGTGCCCGGCCGGGCCATCGAACACCGGGTGGTCATAGGCGATGCGCGCATGGACCAGCGCCGGATCGGGCTCGACCAGCGGATTGAGCGTGACAAACAGCGGCAGATCGTCGGGTAGCCAGGTCTGCAGCCGGTTCATCCAATAGGTTACCGACAGCGCCGGATCGCTGTCGCCGGTGCGCCCGGCATAATTCCACGCCGACCATACCCGGCGGCGGCGCGGCATCAGCGCGGGATCGCTGTGCAGCACCGCCAGATTGGGCCGATAGCCAAAGGCGCCGAGTACGCGGCGTTCCTCGCCATCGGCATCGTTCAGCATGGCCAGCGCCTGGTTGGCATGCGTGGCGATAACCACCGCATCGAACCGCGCGTGGCCCTGCGCGGTGGTCAGCGTTACCCCTTGCGCATCGCGGCGGATCGCCTGCACCGGGGTGGCTGTGTGGATACGCCCCGCCAAGGGCGCGCTCAAAGCGGCGACATAGCTGCGGCTGCCGCCTTCGACCGTGCGCCAGACCGGCCGCGCGCCGAGATTGAGCAAGCCGTGGTTTTCGCAAAAGCGGATGAACGCGGCGGCGGGCTGATCGGGGATCATCGCCACCGGGGTGGACCAGATCGCCGCCGCCATCGGATAGAGATGATCATCGCGAAACGCCGCGCTGGCGCCCAGCCCATCGAGATAATCGCCCAGCGCCATGTCGTGCAGATGCGCCAGATCGCGCGGCGCGCGGCGATAGAACTTTACCAGATCGGCGAGCATGCGCCAGAAACGCGGGCGCAGCAGATTGCGCCGCTGCGCAAACAAGCCGCCGAGATCTCCCCCGGCATATTCCAGCCGCCCGTCATCGAGCGAAACCGCAAAGCCCATGTCGGTCGCGCGGGTCGCCACGCCGAGATGATCAAACAGCGCGGTCAGATTGGGATAGGTCGCCTCGTTGTAGACGATGAACCCTGTATCGACGGCGTGGCCGGCCACGTCGAGCGTATTGCTGTGCCCGCCGATGCGCGGGTCGGCCTCGAACACCTGAACATCGTGATTGCGCGCCAAGAGCCATGCCGCCGACAGCCCGGCAATCCCGCTGCCGATCACGGCAACGGTTTGCACCGGGCCCATTGTCGGGGTAACACTGTGGGACATCTGTTCCGCCTCGCCGCGTCCGTCTTTAAAGCCAATCCCGATACGCCGCGCAAGCCCGGGCGGATGCATCTGCCCGTTGGGGTGCATCCGGGTGCGCGCCGCCTTCGTAAGGACAAGCCATGACAGCATCCTTGATCAGTTTCACTATGGCTTTGGGGCTGGTTGCGGCGATGACGCTCGGCTGGCTATTGGCGCGCCGGCCGGGTTCATCGGGGCTGATGGACGTCGTGTGGTCTTATGCCACCGCGGCGGCCGGGGCGTGGGGCGCGCTGGCGCCGTTGCCGGGGGCCAATGCGGCGCGGCAGGGGCTGGTCGCGCTGCTGGCGTTGGCCTGGGGCTTGCGGCTGGGCACGCATATCTGGTGGCGCGGGCGCGGCGGGCATGATGATCCGCGCTATGCCGCGCTGATGCGGCAATGGGGGGCCAAGGCCGATCTGCGGCTGTTCCAGTTTGCCCAGATCCAGGCCTTTTGCGCGCTGGTGCTGGCCAGCGCGATCGCGCTGGCGGCGCGCGTGCCGGGGCCGTTCGGGCAGTGGTCGGATTGGGCGGGGATCGCCGTGCTGGTGATTGCGGTGGCCGGTGAAGGTCTGGCCGATGCGCAATTGGCCGCCTATCGCGCGCGGCCCGAACATCGCGGCGGGGTGTGCGATCGCGGGCTGTGGAGCCTGTCGCGCCATCCCAACTATTTTTTCGAATGGCTGGCGTGGATGGCCTGGCCGGTGATCGCGATTGGCGCGGCGCCGGGGCTGGTCGCCAGCTGGTTCACGCTGGCGGCGCCGCTGCTGATGTACTGGCTGCTGGTCCATGCCTCGGGCATTCCCCCGCTTGAGGCGCATATGCGCCGGTCGCGCGGGGCGGCGTTTGTTGAAACCACCACCCGGATCAGGGCGTTCTGGCCCATTCCGATGCGAAGGAAACTGCCCTGATGAGCCTGCTTGATCCGCTGATCCCCGCCGCCATCCGCGCGGTCGAAGCGGTTGACTGGCCCGACTGGCTGACCCGCGCCGGGGTGCAGCATCTGGTCGAAATGCGCTGCCGCAGTCTCGAAGATGCCGATCCCGACGGCCCGGCGAACTTTGCCCGCGACATGCCGCGCTTTGCGATTGCCGAACATACCGACGCCGCCAATGCCCAGCATTACGAATTGCCGCCGCGCTTTTTCGAACTGACGCTGGGCGCGCGGCGCAAATATTCGTGCTGTCTTTACCCCACCGGCAGCGAAACGCTCGATCAGGCGGAACTGGCCGCGCTGAATGAAACGATCGCCCATGCCGATCTCGCCGATGGGCAGCGCATTCTGGAACTGGGCTGCGGCTGGGGTTCGCTCAGCCTGACCATGGCCGAACGCTTTGCCGGGGCGCAGATCGTCGCGGTGTCGAATTCGGCGCCGCAACGCCGGCATATCGAGGTGGCCGCCGCCGCACGCGGGCTGACCAACCTGACCGTGATCACCGCCGACATGAACGCCTTTGCGCCCGAGGGCCGGTTTGACCGGGTGGTGTCGGTCGAAATGTTTGAACATATGGCCAATTGGCGCGAACTGTTGACGCGCGTGCGCGGCTGGCTGGCGCCGGACGGGCGGCTGTTTGTCCATGTGTTTACCCACCGGTCGCAACCCTATCGCTTTGATACCGCCGATCGCACCGACTGGATCGCGCAGCATTTCTTTACCGGCGGGATCATGCCGAGCGATGATCTGATCGCGCAGTTTCCCGACCTGTTCCGGATCGAGGACCAATGGCGCTGGTCAGGCGAGCACTATGCCCGCACCGCGCGCGACTGGCTGGCGCGGTTTGATGCCAACCGCGCGCCGATCGATGCGGTCTTGCGCGAAGTCTATGGCGCCGATGCCGCGCTGTGGCGGCGGCGCTGGCGGCTGTTCTACCTCGCCACCGCGGGGCTGTTCGGCCATGCCGGCGGCAGCGAATGGGGGGTGTGCCACTATCGGCTGGCGCCGATCCACGGCGGCGCCGGCTGATAGAGCGCGCGCAGCCAGCCGACGAACGCGCTGATCCGGCGCGGCGGATCGGGCGCGCGGGCGTGGACCGCCTGGATATGCACATCGCGGTTGCCTTCGTGATCGGGCAGCACTTGCACCAGCCGCCCTGCGGCGAGATCGCGGTTGATATCCCAGATCGATCGCAGCGCGATGCCCTGGCCGCCCAGCGCCAGTTCGCGCACGACTTCGGAAGAATTGGTGCGCACCGCCGGCCGCACCTCGAACGCCACCCGGCCCTGCGGCCCGGTCAGCCGCCATGGCGACTGGCCATCGGCGGCGAGCAGGCGATGGCGGTGCAGATCGCGCAAGTCCGCCGGCGTCCCGGCCCGCGCCAGATAGGCGGGCGCCGCGCAAAGGATGCGGCGGTTGGGCGCCAGCGTGGTCGCCTGCAACGAGGCCGGCACGCTGCCGCCGATGCGGATTGCCACATCGATGCCATCGGCCAGCACATCGACAAACCGGTCGGTCAGATCGAGCGTGAATTCGAGTTCCGGATGGGCATCGAGAAAATCGCCCAGCCACGGCGCGACATGCAGCCGCCCGAACGAAGTCGGCGCCGATACGCGCAGCCGCCCGGCAAGGCTTTGCGTGGTGCCCGCCGCGCGCGCCTCGGCCTGCTGGATCGCCGTCAGAATCGCCAGCGCATCGGTGTGAAAGGCCAGCCCGGCAGCGGTCGGTTCGATCCGCCGGGTTGAGCGGTTGATCAGCCGGGTGCCCAGCCGCGCTTCGAGCCGGGCCAGCCGCTTCGACGCCATCGGCACCGACAGCCCCAGGTGCCCGGCCGCCGCCGAAATGCTGCCCAGTTCGATAATCCGGCAATAGAGCAGATAGTCCTGGGTGTCGGTCATTCTTGCCAATCAAGAAAGAGTGAATTTTATTTTTTCACGCTACCGCGCGTGGTGCCGCCTGTCTAGAGTGGCCGGGCCGTCCTTGCCGGAGCCGCCGTCATGCTCGCCATGCCCCCTGTCGATCACGCCGTGCTGGCGCGCCGCCTGGCGATTGCACAGGCGCTGCGCGCGATTGTGCCCGACGGGGTGATTGCCGATCCCGATGGCATGCGCGCCTATGAATGCGACGGGCTGACCGCCTATACCCAGATGCCGATGCTGGTGGTGCTGCCCGAAACCACCGCGCAAGTGTCCGCCGTGCTGGCCTGGTGCGCGGCGCAGGGGGTCAAAGTGGTGCCGCGCGGATCGGGCACTTCGCTGTCGGGCGGGGCGCTGCCCTTGGCCGATGCGGTGCTGCTGGGGATGGCGCGGTTCAACCGCATTCTGGCGATCGATTATCACGACCGCGTGGTGGTGGCGCAGCCGGGGGTAACCAATCTGGCGGTAACCCGCGCGGTCGAAGAGGCCGGGTTCTATTACGCGCCCGATCCGTCGAGCCAGATCGCCTGTTCGATCGGCGGCAATGTCGCGGAAAATTCGGGCGGGGTGCATTGTCTCAAATACGGGCTGACCACCAATAACGTGCTCGGCGTCGAACTGGTGCTGATCGACGGCGCCATCGTGCGGCTGGGCGGGCCGCAGTTGGAAGCCGGCGGGCTCGATCTGCTCGGGCTGGTGGTCGGGTCCGAAGGGCTGCTGGGGGTGGTGACCGAGGTGACCGTGGCGATCCTGCCGCGCCCCGAATGCGCCCGCGCTTTGCTGGTCGGCTTTGCCGATGCCACCGCTGCGGCCGAGGCGGTGGCGGCAATCATTGCCGCCGGGATCATCCCGGCGGGGATGGAAATGATGGACCGCGCCGCGATCCAGGCTGCCGAAGCCTTTGTCCACGCCGGCTATCCGCTCGATGCCGCAGCGCTGCTGATCATCGAACTCGATGGCCCGGCGGCCGAATGCGACGATCTGATCGCGGCGGTCCAAGCGATCACCCGGGCGCATCACTGCACCTCGTGCCGGATTTCGGAGGACGAGGCCGACCGGCTGCGGTTCTGGGCCGGGCGCAAGGCGGCGTTTCCCGCGGTCGGGCGGATTTCGCCCGATTATTACTGCATGGATGGCACCATCCCGCGCCGCCAGTTGCCGCACGTGCTGCGGCGGATGGACGAATTGTCGCAGCACTACGGGCTGGGTGTCGCCAATGTGTTCCATGCCGGCGACGGCAATCTGCACCCCTTGATCATGTACGATGCCAATGTGCCGGGCGAACTGGACCGGGCCGAAGCGTTTGGCGCCGATATCCTGCGGCTGTGTGTCGAAGTCGGCGGGGTGCTGACCGGCGAACACGGCGTCGGGGTGGAAAAGCGCGATCTGATGCCGGCGATGTTCAGCGAGGCCGATCTCGATCGCCAGCGCCGGCTCAAGGCGGCGTTCGATCCCGCTGCGCTGCTCAATCCCGGCAAAGTGTTCCCGTTGCTGCACCGCTGCGCCGAAGGCGGCCGGCTGCATGTCCACGACGGGCAGACCCGCTTTCCCGATTTGCCGAGGTTCTGATGGATCAGGCCACGCTTGCCGCCCCGCGCGATGCGGCCGATCTGGTCGATCTGGTGCACGATGCCGGCGCCCGTGGCGCGCGGCTGGCCTTGCACGGGGGCGACAGCCACGCCGGGTTTGGCGCGCCGCTGGCCGACAGCGTGACGCGGGTTGATCTGCGCGCATTGAACGGGATCATCGATCACGATCCGGCCGAACTGGTGCTGACTGTGCGCGCCGGCACGCCGCTTGCGCTGGTCGAGGCGCAGTTGGCGGCGGCCGGGCAGATGCTGGCGTTTGAACCGTTTGACCATGGCCCGCTCCATGGCCGCGCGGCGGGCGCGGCGACGATCGGCGGCGTCATCGCCGCCGGGGTGGCCGGGTCGCGGCGGCTGTCGCGCGGTGGCGCGCGCGATCATCTGCTCGGGTTTGCCGCAGTGGCCGGCGATGGCCAGGCCTTTGTCGGCGGCGCGCGGGTGACCAAGAATGTGACCGGGTATGACTTGCCCAAGCTCGCCTGCGGGGCGTGGGGCCGGCTGTTTGCGCTGACCGAATTGCACATCAAGACGGTGCCGCGCCCCGAATGCGCACTGACCGTGGCGATCGACGGGCTGGACAGCGCCGATGCGGTCGCGGCGATGAGCCGGGCGATGGGCTCGGCGGCGGCGGTCGCAGCTGCCGCGCACGATCCGGCGCAGCGGCTGACCGTGCTGCGGCTGGAAGGGGTGGCGCCCTCGGTCGCCGTGCGCGCGCGCCAGTTGGAAGCGCTGCTGGCACCCTGCGGCGCGGTGCGGGTGCTGAATGACACCGAGGCGCAGCGCGTGTGGGCTGCCCTTCGCGATCTGGCGCCGCTGGCGGCGGCGCCGGTGCTGTGGCGGGTGGTGCTGCCGGCGGCGCAGGCCCCCGCATTGCTCGATGCGCTGGCGCCGCATGATCCGCAGTGCCTGATCGACTGGGCGGGCGGGCTGGTCTGGCTGGGAACCACCCCCGATGCGCCGGTGCGCGCTGCGGCGGCGGCGGCGTGTGGTCAGGCGCGGCTGATGCGCGCGCCGCCGGCGATGCGCGCCAGCCTGCCCGCGCTGGCGCCGCGCCCCGCGCCGGTGGCGCTGCTCGAAGCGCGGGTGGCGCGGGTGTTCGATCCCGCCGGGGTGTTCGAAACCGGCCGGATGGGGGATTGATCGATGCAGACCCGCTTTTCCGCCGAAGCCCTGGCCGATCCCGATACCCGCGTTGCCGAAAGCGTGCTGCGCGCCTGTGTCCATTGCGGGTTCTGCACCGCGACCTGCCCGACGTATGTGCTGACCGGCGATGAACGCGACAGCCCGCGCGGGCGGATCTGGCTGATCAAGGACATGCTGGAAAACCGGCGCCAGCCGGGGCCCGAAGTGGTGCGCCATGTCGATCGCTGCCTGTCGTGCCTGGCCTGCATGACCACCTGCCCGTCGGGGGTGAACTACATGCACCTGGTTGATCATGCGCGCGCCTATATCGCCGCGCATCATCGCCGCCCCTGGCCCGACCGGCTGCTGCGCCGGGTACTGGCGCTGGTGCTGCCCTATCCGGCGCGGTTTGCGCTGGCGCTGCGGCTGGGGCGGCTGGCGCGCCCGTTGGGCGGTGCACTGGCGCGCGTGCCGGCGCTGCGGCCGCTGGCGGCGATGCTCGATCTGATCCCCGCCCCGGCGTCGGCGATGGCCCCGGCTCTTGGCGCGGCGCCGGTAACAGTGACGGCGCCGCGCGGGCGGGTCATCGTGCTGCGCGGCTGCGCCGAACCGGTGCTGCAACCGGCGATCCGCGCGGCGACGCTGCGCGTGCTGGCGCGCGCCGGCTATGCCGTGGTCACGCCGCCCGGCGAAGGCTGCTGCGGCGCGCTGGTGCACCACATGGGGCAAAAGGACGCCGCGCTGGCAGCGGCGCGCCGCAATATCGATGCGTGGAGCGCGGCCAAAGCGGACGGGCCGATCGCCGCGATCGTGATCACCACCTCGGGCTGCGGCACTTCGATCAAGGATTACGGGCATCTGTTGCGCGATGATCCCGCCTATGCCGCGCGCGCGGCGCATTTTTCCGCGCTGGCGCGCGATATCAGCGAATTTGTCGCCACGCTCGATTCGCTGCCGGCCCGCGCGCCCGAGCTGCGCGTGGCCTATCACGCCGCCTGTTCGTTGCAGCACGGCCAGCAAGTGACCGACACCCCCAAACAGCTGTTGCAGCACGCCGGCTATCAGGTGGTGACCCCGGCAGAGGCGCATCTGTGCTGCGGGTCGGCGGGCACCTACAATATTCTGCAGCCCGAGATGGCCGATCGTATCGGCCGCCGCAAAGTCGCCAATCTTGATCGCTTGCACGCCGATGTGATCGCCGCCGGCAATATCGGCTGCGCGGTGCAGATCGGCCGGCGCACGCAGACCCCGGTGGTGCACACCATCGAATTGCTCGACTGGGCCCAGGGTGGCCCGGTTCCCCATGCCTTGCGCGATCGCGCGCCCATATCAGGACCTCTATCATGACCACGCTGACTCTTGATCTTGCCAATGCCGTGATTGCCGGCGCGCTGGCGCATGGCCGTGCCCGGGCGATGAAGCCGCTGACCATCGCGGTGGTCGATCCGGCGGGCAGCCTGATCGCGCTGCAACGCGCCGATGGCTCGCCGGCGATCCGCCCGCAGGTCGCGCAGGCCAAGGCGAGCGGGGCGGTGATGATGGGGGTATCGTCGCGCACGCTTGGCGAAATGGCGATTGACCGCCCGCATTTCATCGCCGGGGTCGCGCCGCTGGCGCCGCACGGGCTGGTGCCGGTGGCCGGCGGGGTGATCGTGCGCGATGCCGCCGGCACGCCGATCGGCGCGGTCGGCATTTCGGGTGACACTTCGGACAATGACGAGGCTTGCGCGCTGGCAGGAATTGCCGCGGCCGGCCTCAACCACTGAAAGACCATGACCATGACTGCAATGATCGAAAAATCCGGCCTCCACGTCGCCGAAAGCCTGGTCCACTTTATCGAAACCCGCGCGCTGCCCGGCAGCGGGGTCAGTGCCGAGGCGTTCTGGGCCGGCGCGGCGGCGATCCTCGCGCGGTTTGCCCCCGAAAACGCGCGGCTGCTGGCGGTGCGCGAAACGATGCAGGCGCAGATCGATGCCTGGCACAGCGCGCGGCGCGGCGCCCCGATCGACAGCCAGGCCTATACCGCATTCCTGCGCGAAATCGGCTTTCTGGTGCCCGAACCGGCGCCCTTCGCGATCAGCCCGCAGCATGTCGATGACGAAGTGGCGCGGCTGGCCGGGCCGCAACTGGTGGTGCCGGTGCTCAATGCGCGGTTCGTGCTCAATGCCGCCAATGCCCGCTGGGGCAGCCTTTATGATGCGCTCTATGGCACCGATGCTTTGCCCGGCACGCCGGCCGGGCCGGGCTATGATCCGGCGCGCGGCGCGCAAGTGATTGCCGCGGGCCGCGAATTCCTCGATTCCGCCGTGCCGCTGGCCGGCGGCAGCCATGCGGATGTTGCTGGCTATGCGATCATCGATGGCGCGCTGGTGCCGGCGCTGGCCGATCCGGCGGCGCTGGTCGGCTGGCGCGGCGATGCCGCCAGCCCCGCAGCAATCGTGCTGCGCCACCACGGATTGCATATCGAACTGGTGATCGACCGTGCCTCGCCCATCGGCAGCACCGATCGCGCCGGGCTGGCCGATATCGTGCTCGAATCCGCGCTGTCGACGATCATCGATTTTGAAGATTCGGTCGCCGCCGTCGATGCCGCCGACAAAGTCGCCGCTTATGCCAATTGGCTGGGGCTGATGCAGGGCGATCTGGCCGATACGTTCGACAAAGGCGGGCGCACGGTGACCCGGCGGCTCAACCCCGATCGCACTTGCACCGCGCCCGATGGATCGCAGGTGGTGCTGCCCGGCCGCTCGCTGCTGTTTGCGCGCAATGTCGGGCATCTGATGACCACCCCGGCGGTGCTGCTGCCCGATGGCGGCGAAGCGCCCGAAGGGATTATCGACGCGCTGGTGACCGTGCTGATCGGGCTGCACGATCTGCGCGGCAATGGCCCCTTGCGCAACAGCCGCTCGCGCCATGGGCGCGGCGGGTCGATCTATATCGTCAAGCCCAAGATGCACGGCCCCGAAGAAGCCGCCTTTGCCAATGCGCTGTTCGATGCGGTTGAGGATCTCTTTGCGCTCGATCGGCACACCATCAAGATCGGGCTGATGGACGAAGAACGCCGCACTTCGGCCAATCTGGCCGCGTGCATCGCCGCGGTGCAGGGGCGGCTGGTGTTCATCAACACCGGGTTCCTCGATCGCACCGGCGATGAAATCCACACCTCGATGCAGGCCGGGCCGATGGTGCGCAAAGCGGCGATGAAGGATGCCGCGTGGATCAAGGCCTATGAAGACCGCAACGTGCGGATCGGCCTCGCGTGCGGCTTGTCGAGGCAGGCGCAGATCGGCAAGGGGATGTGGGCCGCGCCCGACCGCATGGCCGACATGATCGCGCAAAAAATCTGCCATCCGCGCGCCGGGGCCAATACTGCCTGGGTGCCCAGCCCGACCGCCGCCACGCTGCATGCGATGCATTACCATGCGGTCGACGTGTTCGCGGTGCAGCGCACGCTGGCCAGCGAGCCGGTGCCGCCGCTCGATGCGCTGCTGACCATTCCGCTCGCCAGCGGGCACAACTGGTCCGAACAGGATATCCGCGACGAACTCGACAACAATGCCCAAGGCATCCTCGGCTATGTCGTGCGCTGGGTCGATCAGGGGATCGGCTGTTCCAAAGTGCCCGATATCCACGACATCGGCCTGATGGAAGACCGCGCCACCTTGCGCATTTCGTCGCAGCACATTGCCAACTGGCTGCTCCACGGGGTGTGCAGCGCGGCCGATGTCGATGCCGCGCTGGCGCGCATGGCCGCGCGCGTCGATGCGCAGAACGCGGGTGATCCGGCCTATCGCCCGATGGCCGGGCACACCGATACCAGCTTGGCGTTTCAGGCGGCGCGTGCGCTGGTGTTTGAAGGCGTGGCGCAGCCCAGCGGCTATACCGAACCGCTGCTCCACGCGTTCCGCCTTCGCACCAAAGAACAGGGGGCCTTGGCAGCCTAGAAAGCGGCGCTAGGTTCGGGCGCAGAATCATAACGGGGGGTTGGGGATGATGTTTGCACAACAGGTAACACCGATCGGGGGCAGTCTCGGTTGGTCATTTGGCGTGGCGATCCTGCCGGTGCTGACCGTGCTGCTGCTGCTCGGCGGGCTGCGCCGGCCGGCGTGGCAGGCGGCGCTGGCCGGGCTGGGCGTCGGGCTGATCATCGCGGTAACGGCGTGGCGCCTGCCGCTGCCGCTGGCGCTGGCGGCGATCACCAATGGCGCGGTGTTTGCAGTCTGGCCGATCATGTGGACGGCAGTGTCGGCGCTGCTGTTGTACAACATCTCGGTCGAATCCGGCTATTTCGAGGCCTTGCGGCGCTGGCTGGTGATCCATGTGCCCAATGATCGCCGGGTGGTGCTGGTGGTGATCGGGTTCTGCTTTGGCGCGCTGCTCGAAGGGATTGCCGGGTTCGGCACGCCGGTGGCGATTACCAGTGCCATGCTGATCATGGTCGGGATGCGCCCGCTCGATGCGCTGGCCTTCGTGCTGATTTTCGACACCGCGCCGGTGGCGTTTGGCGCGCTGGGCATTCCGGTCACGGTGCTCGGGTCGGTCACCTCGTTGCCGGCGCCGCAACTGGGCATGATGATCGGGCGGCAATTGCCGTTCATCGCGCTGATCCTGCCGTTCTATGTCACTTTCGTCTATGGCGGCTGGCGCTCGGTGCGCGCGCTATGGCCGGTGCTGCTGGTGGCCGGCGGCAGCTTTGCGCTGGCGCAGTTCTATTCCTCCAATTACCTCGATTATGCGCTGACCGATGTGTTTGCCTCGATGGGCTCGCTGATCATCACGCTGCTGTTTCTCAAAGTGTGGTCGCCCGCGCATGATCCCGAATATGCCATTCGCGACGAGGCGCTGGCGCAGGCGGCGGGCAGCACGGTGGTGGCGCCATGGAAGGGCTGGTTGCCGTGGGTGGTGGTCACGCTGACGGTGATCGGCTGGACCAGCTACAAAGTGGCGACGATCGCCCAGCAAAAGATCGCCTGGCCGGGGCTGAACAAGGCGATTTCGATCACGCTCTATCACGGCAAGCCCTACGAGGCGGTCTGGGCGTTTCAGCCGCTGACCACCGGCAGCGCGATCGTGGTGGCCTGCCTGATCACCGCGCTGCTGGTCGGGCTGTCGCCGCTGGGCTTTGCCCGATGCGTCGCGCGCACCGCGCGGCAGACCTGGCTGCCGATCGTGACGGTGATGGCGGTCATGGCGCTGGCCTATCTGATGAATTATTCGGGGCTGGCCTATAGCCTGGGTGCCGGGGTGGCAGCGACCGGATCGGCGTTCGTGTTCCTGTCGCCGTTCCTGGGCTGGATCGCGGTGATGCTGTCGGGCAGCGACAGTTCGGGCAATGCGCTGTTCGGCAATCTGCAAGTGGTTGCCGCGCGCCAGCTCCATCTCAACCCGGTGCTGTTTGCCGCGTCCAATTCATCGGGCGGGGTGATGGGCAAGATGATCTCGCCGCAGAACATCACCACCGGGGTCTCGGTGGTCGGCATGGCCGGGCAGGAAGGCAAAGTGTTTGCGCGCACCTTTTGGCACAGCTTTATCCTGACCGCCTTGCTCAGCCTGCTGATTGTTGCTCAACAATACGTGCTGACGTGGATGATCCCCGCCTTGCCCTGATACCAAAGGAACCGATGATGATGCGACCGCTGGCACTTTGCCTTGGCCTCGCCGGCGTGGCGCTGGCGCTGGCCGTGGTGCCGGGACGGGCCCCGCTGGCGGCGGCCACGCCCGCGCTGCCGGCGGATTGCGCGGCCGACAATGGCGGGCTGACCCTGCCGCCGGGGTTTTGCGCCACGGTGTTTGCCGATCATCTGGGCCATGCTCGCCACCTGACCGTGGCCGATGACGGCACGGTCTATGTCAACACCTGGGACTCACCGGACTATTTTCCGCACAGTCCGGCGCCGGCGGGGGGCCTGGTGGTGGCGCTGCGCGATCGTGATGGCGATGGCGTGGCCGATGTGATCGAACGGTTTGGCGCAACCCCGCGCCAGGGCGGGCAGGGCGGTACCGGCATCGCGCTGTGGCACGGCGCGCTCTATGCCGAACAGGGCTCGACCATCCTGCGCTATCCGCTGGCGCCTGGGCACATGGCGGCTGATGGTGCGGGGGAAACGGTGCTGGCAGACTTGCCGACGACCGGCGATCACCCGATGCACCCGTTCGTCATCACCGCCGATGGCACTTTGCTGGTCAATTCGGGATCGGCCACCAACACTTGCGAAAATCCCAATCGCCAGCCCGGTGCGCGCGGAGCCGACCCGTGCATCGAACAGCAGACGCGCGGCGGCATCTGGGCCTATCGCGCCGATCGGCGTGATCAGCGGTTTGCCGCCGCCGACCGCTGGGCCACCGGCATCCGCAACACCGGCGGCATGGCGTTTGACAGCGCCGGCCGGCTGTTCGCCACCCAGCACGGGCGTGATCAATTGGCGCAGAACTGGCCGGCTCTCTATACCGGCGAACAGGGCGCCGAATTGCCCAATGAAATCCTGTTTTCGCCGTTTCGTGGGGCCGATTTCGGCTGGCCGACCTGTTATTACGATGCGGCGCAGGGGCGGCATGTGCTGGCCCCCGAATATGGCGGCGATGGCGGACACAGCCAGGGCCGCTGCGCCGGCAAGACGCCGCCGGTCGCGGCGTTTCCCGCACACTGGGCGCCCAATGACGTGGCGATCTATACCGCCCGGGCGTTTCCGGCCGCCTATGCCGAGGGCGCGTTCATCGCCTTTCACGGATCGTGGAATCGCGCGCCGGCCCCGCAGGATGGCTATCTGGTCGCGTTTCAGCCGTTGCGCGACGGCCGCGCGGCGGGGCCGTGGATCCGCTTTGCCGACGGTTTTGCCGGCGAATATCGCGAACCCGGCCGCGCCACCCATCGCCCCGCCGGGCTGGCGGTGGGCCGTGATGGCGCGCTTTATGTCGCCGATGACGTGCGCGGCACGATCTGGCGCATCGTCTATCACGGCGCGCGCGATGCCGCGCTGATCGAGGCGCCGCGCGCACCGGTCAAAAGCGCGCTGACCGTGGGCAATCCGTTCGATCTGACCCCGCCGGCACCGCCGCCCGGCTTTACCGTCGAACAGGTCGCGCTGGGCCAGCGGATCTATTTCGGCGAGGCCAAGGGCGGGACTTGCATCGGTTGCCACGGGTCCGATGGGCGCGGCAGCGCTGCCGGAGGATCGCTGGTCGGCCCGCAATACCAGTGGAGCGACGGTTCGCCTGCCGGGCTTGCCGCCACCATCACCGCCGGGGTGGCCCACCCCAAGCGGGCCAGCGGGGGCATGCCGGCACGCGGTGGCGCCGCGCTGGATGATGCCGATGTGCAGGCGGTGGCGGCCTATGTCTGGACGCTGGGCCATTCCGGGCATTGAGTGCAAATGGTGCATGCCATGCACCGCTGTGGTACCGATTGCGCCTAGCCAATCCGCTTGCCATGATCGCATGGCCAGCCTGCCACTTTTTGCCGGGATCCATCTGCCATGGCCACTTTGCCGCGCCTCGACATTCGTTCGTCTGCTGATCTGATTGCCGCTGCGGGTGATCTCGATCTCGCGCATTTCTGGATGCCGTTTACCAACAACCGCTTTTTCAAGGCCAATCCGCGCCTGTTGGCGGGCGCGCGCGACATGCATTATGTCACCTCCGACGGGCGGCAGGTGCTCGATGGCACGGCCGGGCTGTGGTGTGTCAACGCCGGGCACGGGCGCGAACCGATCGCGGCGGCGATTGCCGAGGCGGCGCGCACGCTTGATTTCGCGCCGACCTTTCAGCTTGGCCATCCGGCGGCGTTCAAGGCGGCCAGCGCAGTCGCCGAATTGATGCCGGCGGGGCTCGACCGGGTGTTCTTTACCGATTCGGGCGGCGAAAGCGCCGATACCGCGCTCAAGATCGCGCTCGCCTATCACCACGCGCGCGGCGAAGGCACGCGGTTCCGCCTGATCGGGCGCCAGCGCGGATACCATGGCACCAATTTCGGCGGCATGTCGGTCGGCGGCATCGGCGGCAACCGGCGCCGCCATGTCAGCCAGGTGTGGGGGGTTGATCACCTCGCGCATACCCACGGCGATGCGGTGCGGTTTCAGCGCGGGATGCAGCCGTCAAACGGCCATCTCGCCGAAGAGCTGGAAGAACTCGTCGCGCTGCACGGGCCGGAAACGATCGCGGCGGTGATTGTCGAGCCGGTGGCCGGTTCCACCGGCGTGCTGATCCCGCCGCAGGGCTATTTGCAGCGGCTGCGCGAAATTACCCGCAAATACGGCATCCTGCTGATCTTTGACGAAGTGATCACCGGGTTCGGCCGGCTTGGCCGCGCCACCGCCGCCGACTATTTCGGGGTGACCCCGGATATCCTGACGATGGCCAAGGGGCTGACCAACGGTGCGGTGCCGATGGGCGCGGTGGCGGTCGATCGCGCGGTACACGATGCGATTGTCGAAGGATCGCCCGCCGGCATCGAATTCTTTCACGGCTATACCTATTCGGGCCACCCGCTCGCCGCTGCCGCCGCGCTGGCGACGATCGAACTGTACCATGACGAGGGCATTTTTGCCCATGCCGCGGCGATGGCCCCGGTGTGGGAAGCCGCCGCGCACCGCTTGCGCGATTGCCCGCACGTGATCGATATCCGCAATCTCGGCCTGGTGGCCGGGATCGAACTCGCCGCGCGCCCCGATGGCCCAGGCGCGCGCGCGATGGAAGCGTTTCACCGCGCCTTTGACGCCGGGCTGCTGATCCGCGTGACCGGCGATATCATCGCGCTGTCGCCGCCGCTGATCTTGTCGGAAGCACAGATCCACGATCTGTTCGACACGCTGGCGCAAGTCCTGCACCAGACCGCCTGAAGCTACCCGATAAACCGGTCGGTCGGGCGCACCGGCAGGCCGTCGATGCTGCGGGTGCGGGCGGCCATTTTGGTGACCCACCCCTGCGGGTCCTGCTGCGCGTGGTATTTGACCAGCGTATCGCGCGGTTTGACCAGTTCCATCATCGGCACGCCCCAGCCGCAACTGGTCTGCACGCTGTCCACCGCGACATCGAAAATCTGCCGCGTGCCGGGCAGCAGGGTGAACTGCGCCGCCAGCATGTCCCAGTCGGCATCGGCGGGCAGCACCGGGCGCCCCTGGCCATAGATGCGCAGGATCAACGCGGGTTGTTGAAAATTGCACACCATCACGGTGATCCGCCCGTCGGCGAGCAGGTGGGCATGCGTTTCATTGCCCGATCCGCCCAGATCGAGCCACGCGACGCGCTGCGGCGACAGCACGCGAAACGCATCATAGCCCTTGGGGCTGAGATTGATGCGTCCCTCGGGCGCGGCGGTGGCGACAAAGAACACGCTTTGCCGGGCGATCATCGCGCAATGATCATCGGTCAGGTGATCGGTAAATTCGGCCATCGCACCCCACCCCTGCTTGTTGCCGGCCGGATCAACCGCTGATCACGGCCCTTGCCGCTGCGACTGCCGCCGCCGCTTGATCGCCATCGGGGCCGCCGCCTTGCGCCATGTCGGCGCGGCCGCCGCCGCCTTTGCCGCCCAGCGCGGCCACCCCGGCGCGCACCAGATCGACCGCGCTGATCCGCGCGGTCAGATCGTCGGTCACCGCGGCGGCAATGCTCGCCTTGCCCTCGTTTACCGCGACGATCACCGCCACGCCCGATCCGAGCCGGGTCTTGGCCTGATCGAGCAGCCCGCGCAGATCCTTGGGGTCGAGCCCGTCGATCACCTGCCCGGCGAATTTGACGCCGGCGATCTCTTCATCGGCGCTCGCGCTGGCAGTGCCGCCGCCCAGCGCCAGTGCCTTTTTCGCTTCGGCCAGTTCGCGTTCGAGCTTGCGCCGCTCGTCGAGCAGCGTGGCGACGCGGGTTTCGACATCGTCGGGGGTGGTGCGCAACAGCGCGGCGGTGGCCTTCAACGCCTCGTCGCGGCCGACCAGCCAGGCGCGCGCGCCTTCGCCGCTCAGCGCCTCGATCCGTCGCACCCCCGATGACACCGCGCTTTCGCCAACGATGCGGAACACGCCGATATCGCCGGTGGCGCGGACATGGGTGCCGCCGCACAGTTCGACCGAATAGGCATGGTCATCGACCGCGCCCATCGCCAGCACGCGCACTTCATCGCCGTATTTTTCGCCGAACAGCGCCATCGCGCCGGCGGCAATCGCCTCGTCCGGGGTCATCAGCCGGGTGGTGACCGGGGTATTGGCGCGCGCTTGCGCGTTCACTTCGGCTTCGACCGCGGCGATATCTTCGGCGGTCAGCGCCACCGGCTGCGAAAAGTCGAACCGCAGCCGGTCAGGCGCGACCAGCGATCCCTTTTGTGTGACATGCCCGCCCAGCCGGTTACGCAGCGCCTGGTGCAGCAGGTGCGTCGCCGAATGGTTGGCGCGCAGCGCATCGCGGCGCGCGACATCGATCGCCAGCCGCACCACATCGCCCACCCGCACCGTGCCGGTGTCGATCGTGCCGATATGCGCGTGCAATTTGCCCAGCGGTTTTTGCGTGTCGGTCACCGTCAGCGTCAGGCCGCTGCCGGCAATCACCCCGGCATCGCCCTGCTGCCCGCCGGATTCGCCATAGAACGGGGTCTGGTTGGTAATCACCGTCAACGCTTCGCCGGCCTGCGCCTCGGTCACTTCGCGCCCGCCGACGACCAGCGCGACGACTTGCGCCTCGCCGGTGGTGGCGGTGTAGCCGGTGAATTCGGTGGCGCCGACGCGTTCGGCAATGTCGAACCACACTTCGCCATCGGCGGTCTGACCCGAACCCTTCCAGGCCGCGCGGGCGGCGGCCTTTTGCCGCGCCATCGCCGCGTCAAACCCGGCGCGATCGACCGCGATGCCGCGTGCGCGCAGCGCGTCTTCGGTCAGGTCATAGGGAAAGCCGAAAGTATCATAGAGCCGGAACGCGGTTTCGCCGGGCAGGGCATCGCCCTGGCCCAGATCGCCGGTGGCTTCGTCAAGCAGTTTCAGCCCGTTGGCGAGCGTCTGGCGGAAACGGGTTTCTTCGCGTTCGAGCACTTCCTCGATCAGCGCGCGGGCGCGGCCGAGTTCGGGATAGGCGGCGCCCATTTCGGTGATCAGCGCCGGCACCAGCCGGTGCATCAGCGGGTCGCGCGCGCCCAGCAGATGCGCATGGCGCATCGCCCGGCGCATGATCCGGCGCAGCACATAGCCGCGCCCTTCGTTCGACGGCAGCACGCCATCGGCCATCAGAAAGCTCGATGACCGCAAGTGGTCGGCGATCACCCGGTGGCTGGCGCGATGGTCGCCTTCGGCGCGCACCCCGGTCAGGCTTTCGCTCGCGGCGATCAGCGCGCGAAAGGTATCGGTGTCGTAATTGTCGTGTTCGCCCTGCAGGACCGCGGCGATGCGTTCCAGCCCCATCCCGGTGTCGATGCTCGGGCGCGGCAGATTGCCGGTGATCTCTCCCCCGGTCTGTTCAAACTGCATGAACACCAGGTTCCAGATCTCGATGAAGCGGTCGCCGTCTTCATCGGGCGATCCCGGCGGGCCACCGGGGATATGATCGCCGTGATCATAGAAGATTTCCGAACAGGGGCCGCACGGGCCATCATCGCCCATCGCCCAGAAATTGTCCTTGGTGGCGATGCGGATAATGCGGTCGGCGGGCAGCCCGGCGATTTTCTGCCACAGGTCAAACGCTTCGTCGTCGGTGTGATAGACCGTCACCAGCAGCTTGTCGCGCGGTAGGCCCCATTCGCGCGTCAGCAGCGTCCAGGCATGGGTGATCGCCTGTTCCTTGAAATAATCGCCGAACGAAAAATTGCCGAGCATTTCAAAAAAAGTGTGATGCCGCGCGGTATAGCCGACATTGTCGAGATCGTTGTGCTTGCCCCCGGCGCGGACGCATTTCTGCGACGATGTGGCGCGCTGATAGGCGCGGCTTTCCAGCCCGGTGAACACGTTCTTGAACGGCACCATCCCGGCGTTGGTAAACATCAGCGTGGGATCATTGTACGGCACCAGCGGCGCCGAGGGCACCACCTCGTGTCCGTGCGAACCGAAATAGTCCAGAAAGGACCGGCGAATGGCGTTGGTCGAAGTCATGGTCCAGCCGATTAAGCGACCAAGGCCCGCCAAACAAGCCGATTTGCACGATCAGTCTGATCGGTGCGCCGTGACAATCCATGCCGCTGCGGCAAACGCCACCACGCCATCGTGGCAGTGCGCCGCCAGCAGCGCGGCCATCTGGTCCAGCATCAGTGCGCGTTCGCCCCCGGTCAAGGCCGCCAGGCGCGGTGCCGCCGGGCCGATCCGCTGAAAAAACGCCAGGGCATCGTCAACCGGATCATCGCCGCTGCCGGCGACATAGCGGAAATCGACCGGTTCGCAGCGGATATCGTGCCACCCGGCAAGACAGGTGCGGATGTGGTCGGGGTCGGCAAAGGCAAACGGGCCGGGCGCGAAGGGCCCGGGATCGACGGCGGGCGCCTGCGGCGGCAGCAGCGGATCAAACACATCGACCCAGCGGTTTTCCGCGCGCGCGCGAAAGCAACTGAACACCAGCGAAGCCCCCGGCGCGGCGATCGCGGCGAGATGGCGGAACGTCGCCGGCGGGTCGGCAAAGAACATCACCCCGTGCCGGCTGACCAGCAGATCGAACGGCGCCGCGCCATCGGCAAATTCGGCGGCGTCGGCATGGCGAAAGCGCACCCGGCCCACTCCCAGTTCCGCCGCGCGCTGGCTGGCGGCGGCGATCAGATCGGCCGAAATGTCGATCCCGGTCACCCGCGCTTCGGGCCGGCCGCGCGCCACCGCGAGGCTGATCTCGCCCGCGCCGCAGCCCAGATCGAGCACCTGATTGCCCGCGCAGTCGGCGATCGCGCGCAACAGGTGCGGCGTCATCGCGGCAAAGCTGCGATCGGTACGGCGCCATTCGTCGGACCACGCGCGGCCGACGCGCCCCTGCCATTCGGCCGCGCCGGTCATGATCCGAAATAGACCCCGCCCTTTTCGCGGGCGCGCTGCCAGGCCGGGCGGGCATGGACGCTGGCGGCAAAAGCGGCCAGTTTGGGCCAGGCGGCGGCATCCTGCATCGCCGCGATCTCGGCCGGAAAGCTGAGCATCACGTCTGCGCCGGTCCAGCTGTCGCCGATGAAATGGCCCGACGGGCGCAGGATCGATTCAAGGTAGCCGAAATGCGCGGCCAATTGTTCATCGATGCGCGGACGCAGCGGCGCGCCGGCCTCGCCCAGCCGGCTGACATACAAATTGAGCAGTATCGGCGTCATTGCCGAGCCTTCGGCAAAATGCATCAGTTCCAGGTGGCGCAGCGCATCATCGCTGCCCGGTGCGGGCAGCCAGGTATCCGGGGCATAGCGGTCGCACAGCACTTGCACGATCGCGCCCGATTCCTCGATCACCCGCCCGTCGATTTCGAGCAGCGGCGATTTGCCGAGCGGGTGCACCGCCTTCAATTCGGGCGGGGCGAGGTTGGTCACCGCGTCGCGCTGGTAAGAACGGATCGTGTAATCCAACCCCAATTCTTCGAGCAGCCACAAGATGCGTTGCGAACGGCTGTTGTTGAGATGGTGGACAATGATCGCCATCGGGGCACCTGTGCGTAAAAGGGTTGCTCTGGCGGCCACGTGAACCTGTCCCGCGATGGGCGTCAAGCCTTTATCAGGGGCGCCTTGCGCTTTGCCCGGTGATCGGCCTACACCATGCGAAATACTTGCCGTTTCGGGAGATTTTGCTTGCCGCGTTCGTTTGCACTTGTCCTTGCCTGGGCAAGCCTGATCCCCGCTCCCGCGCTGGCCGCCGACAAAGTGCTGATCGGGCCGGTCCCGTCATGGGTGGCGCCGGCGCCGCCCGCCGATCCGGCCGCCCCGGGCACGCCGCTGCCCCGGTTTGACGAGCAGGTGCGCGTGTCGGGCGATGCGGTCACCGCCTATATCGATTATGCGCGGCCGATCACCACGCCCGAAGTGCTGTTGCAGGCGGGCACGCTGTCGCACACCTGGCAGCCGGCGCATGGCGACATCATGTTTCACCGCATCGAAATCATCCGCGCCGGCAAAGTGATCGACGCGCTGAACGGCGGCAAGGATATCACCGTGCTGCGGCGCGAAGCGGGGCTGGAACGGCTGATCGTCGATGGCTCGCTGACGGCGGTCAAACATATCGAAGGCTTGCAGGTCGGCGATGTGTTGCGCGTGGCGATCAGCGTGACCGAACGCGATGCCGCGCTCGCCGGCAATGTGCAGGATGCGCTGATCCTGTTGCCCGGGCCGCTGAAGCTGGGCTTTGGCCGGGCTCGGCTGGTGTGGCCGACCGCGCGCGGGCTGACGCTGCGGCCGTTGATCCCGGGCATCACGCTGGTGTCGCACCCGCTCGATGCCACCTGGTCGGAAACCGTGGTGCCGCTGCCGGTGGCCAAATTGCCCGAAGTGCCCAAGAATGCGCCGGTGCGGTTTTCGCCGCAGCCGCTGCTCGAATTCACCAGCTTTCCCGATTGGGCGACGGTGGCACGGGTGATGGCTCCGCTTTATCGCGCCAAGGGGCTGATCCCGGCGGGGTCGGATCTGGCGGGCAAAGTCGATGCGATTGCCGCGCGCTCGGCCGATCCGGTGGTGCGCATGGCCGATGCGCTGCAACTGGTGCAGGATTCGGTGCGCTATCAATTGATCGCGCTGGGCAATGGCAATTACGTGCCGCAGGCGCCGATGGACACCTGGACCAAGCGCTATGGCGACTGCAAGGCCAAGACTTTGCTGCTGCTCGCGATTCTCGATCGGCTGGGGATCGCTGCCGAACCGGTGCTGGCCAATACCGAACGCGGTGATGCGGTGGCCGAGATGGCGCCGGCGGCATTGGCGTTCAATCACGTGCTGGTGCGCGCGCATGCCGGTGGCGCGGATTATTGGCTCGATGGCACGATGCTGGGTTCGCGGCTGGCCGATATTCACGATGTGCCCCGGTTTGGCCATGTGCTGCCGGCGGCGGAACAGGGCAGCGAACTGGTCACGCTGCCGGTGCGCGCGCATGGCCGCAACGATGTCGAGGCCGATCTGACCTGGGACATGACCGCGGGGCCGCACCTGCCGGCGCCCTATCATCTGACCATGCGCTATGCCGGGCCTTATGGCGAAGGGCAGCGGGTTGAACCGGGCGCGGAATATGACGAGAAGCTGATCAGCTTTGCCGAAAAGGCGGCCAAGACCTGGACCGGCAGCGATTCGATCGGCAAGCCGGTGGCCGAATACGATGCCGCCAATGCGGTGTGGACGCTGAATATCGACGGGGTCGGCTATCCCGACTGGAGCTATCGCGACCGCCATTACACGCTGGCGATGGAGCCTGATCTGAAAGTGGTGCTCGATGCGCCGCGCGATCGGGCGAGCTGGCGCCAGATCCCGGCGCTGATCAACGCGCCGTGGACCGCGCGCAGCCACGTGGTGATGCACCTGCCCGATGGCGGGCGCGAGGTCGCGTTGACCGAGGCCGATCCGGGCGCGCTCGATCTGCCCGCGGTCAACTGGCAGCGCACGATCGCGCGCAGCGGTGGCGATGTGATCGATACGATCAGCAGCCGCGAAACCGGCGCGGAAATTCCCGCCGACAAACTGGGCGCGACCGCCAAGGCGATCGAAACGGCGATGGGCCGCACTGCGCGGTTGACGCTGCCGACAAGCTATCCGCCGCGTTGGCAGGATGTCGAACGCATGCGCACCAGCCCGGCAATCCAGCACGCGCGGGCGATTTTCGACGCGCGGATCACCCAGAAGACCGAGGCGGTGAAGGACGGCGCGGAAAAATCCGACGAAGCCGGCCGCTATGCCGACCGCGCGTGGTTCGAAGACCGCCTGTTGAACTGGGACGCGGCAGAGGCCGATCAGACCCGCGCGATCGCGATCGACGGCGCGGCGCCGCGCTATCTGGCGCGTTCCGATCTGCGCAGCCGGCGCGGCAATCATGCCGGGGCGCTGACCGATGCCCAGGCGGCCTATGATCTCGATCAGGGCAATCACGATGCGCGCGACCGGCTTGCCGAAGAACTGGCGCGCGCCGGCAAAGTCGATGATGCGATCGAACTGCTGCCATCCGCTCCCGATGTGACCACCGATGACGGACTGGGCCAGACGCTCGAGCGCGCCTATGTGCTCGAACTGGGTGACCGCCATGATGATGCGCATGACCTTCTGAACTCGGCGCTCGACAAGCGGTCGACTTCGGCCGGGTTGCGCAATGCGCGCTGCTGGTATCTTGGCCTGCGCAACCAGACGCTCGATATCGCGCTGGCCGATTGCAACCGCGCGATCGAATTGTCATCCGACCCGACGACGTATCTCGACAGCCGCGCGCTGGTGCATTTCCGCGCCGGCGATCTGGCCGCCGCGCGCAAGGATTACGAGGCGGCGCTGGCGGTATCGCCCGAATTGGCCAGTTCGTTGTTCATGATGGGGGTGATTTCCGCGCGCGAGGGTGACAAGGCGAAGGCGGCCGAGTTGGTGAAGGCGGCGCGGACCTTGATGCCGGATATCGAGCCGTTTTACGCGCATTTCGGGATCAAGCCGTAGGGGGCTTGGTTTGTGGTCGAGGCGGCGGGGTACGTTTGAGCGTATTCTTCGCTTGGTTCGCCGCGACTTTTGGGTAAAAGTGTGCAGTTGATTTGGCTGGGTGAATGAATAGCCTCTCGCTTGTCCGTTTGCGCCAGTCGTCCCGCGCGTTGGTTCAGCAGGTCAGCGGCCCAGTCAAACAACTTCGTCATTCCGGACTTGATCCGGAATCTAGCAAATATCAGACGCGGTAGCGTCTGTGATGAAGCCAAGCTGTTTTGTGGCCGGAATGCAGCCGCATTCGTTATCTGCTGGGTTCCGGATCAAGTCCGGAATGACGATTCTATTTGAGGGACGATCGGTATTACTGCGAGTCCATCCTACCACCCCGCCGTCCAGCCAAAAAGAAACCGGCGCGTTCCGGCCGGGGAACGCGCCGGTCTTTGGACTGGCGGAGTGGGCACGGCCTGAACCGGTGGGGTTCGGGGCCGTGCCTGGCCGGCCGCGGGGGGCGGGGCCGGATTTACCGCCTGAAGGTCATGCGTCGTCGTCCGCGTCCGGACCCGCCATCATGCCTTCGGCAACAATCTCGGTGCGGCTGCGGATGGCAGCTTCAAGCTTGTTGCAGACTTCGGGGTTGTTGCGCAAAAAGGTCTTGGCGTTTTCACGACCCTGGCCGATGCGCGTTGAATCATAGCTGAACCAGGCGCCCGATTTCTCGACGATCCCGGCCTTGACGCCCAGATCGAGGATTTCGCCGATCTTCGAGATGCCTTCGCCATACATGATGTCGAATTCGACCTGCTTGAACGGCGGGGCGACCTTGTTCTTGACCACTTTGACGCGGGTGGTGTTGCCGACGATTTCGTCGCGATCCTTGATCTGGCCGGTGCGGCGGATGTCGAGCCGGACCGAAGCATAGAATTTGAGCGCATTGCCGCCGGTGGTGGTTTCGGGGTTGCCGTACATCACCCCGATCTTCATCCGCACCTGGTTGATAAAGATCACCGTGCAGCGCGACCGGCTGATCGATCCGGTCAGCTTGCGCAGCGCCTGGCTCATCAAGCGGGCTTGCAGGCCGACATGGCTGTCGCCCATTTCGCCCTCGATTTCGGCGCGCGGCACCAGCGCGGCGACCGAATCGACCACCAGCACGTCAATCGCGTTTGACCGCACCAGCGTATCGACGATTTCCAGCGCCTGTTCGCCGGTATCGGGCTGCGACACGATCAGGTTGTCGATATCGACCCCCAGTTTTTTGGCATAGACCGGGTCGAGCGCGTGTTCGGCATCGACAAATGCGGCGGTGCCGCCAATCTTTTGCGCTTCGGCAATGCAGTGCAGCGCCAGCGTGGTCTTGCCCGAGCTTTCCGGACCATAGATTTCGACGATGCGGCCGCGCGGCACGCCGCCAATCCCGAGCGCAATGTCGAGACCGAGCGAGCCGGTCGATACCGCCTCTACCTGCATGGTCTCTTTCTGGCCCAGTTTCATCACCGAGCCTTTGCCGAATGCCCGGTCGATCTGGGCGAGCGCTGCGTCGAGCGCCTTCTGACGGTCCATGTCTTTCTCTTTGCCTTCCTGAATAAGCTTGAGCTGCGCCGCCATGGCTTTGCACTCCCCTTGCTAGAGATGGTCGACCTGAACCGTCAACAGCGCCTTTGTACCCGGTTCGTTCCATTGGAACAAGAGGGGAACAGAAATTTTCGGCCAAATTGGAGGCAAATGATCCCAAGCACTTAGTCGCGCTTGGCTTTTTGGGTGCCCTGCCGCGCCGATCATCGCGCCCGGGCGCGGGCAAAGCCGCTTCACCGCCGCGATTTATCCACCGCTTGTGTGCCGCGCGCCGGGCCGGCTGGCGCGAATCATGCCCCGCGCAGCGCGTTTTCGACCGCCCCGACGATCTGCTGCACCGAAAACGGCTTGGGCAGGAAATGCATGTTGGGGATGTCGATCTCGCGCCGCAGCGTTTCTTCGGCATAGCCCGACATGAACAGGAACGGCAGTTCGGGCCGGTGCGCGCGGATCGCGCGGGCCATGGTCGGGCCGTCCATCGTCGGCATCACCACGTCGGAGACCACCAGATCGAACTTTTCGCCGCGCGCATAGGCCTGCACCAGCGTTTCCAGCCCCTCTTCGCCATCGCCGGCGCTGATCACTTCATAACCCTGGCGCACCAGCGCGCGTTCGGCCACCGCGCGCACGGTATCTTCGTCTTCGACCAGCAGCACGCGCCCGCCCGGTGCCCATTTCTGCCGGCGCGGCGCGGCGGGGCGTTCGGGCACCGGCGCGGCGGCGGCATCCGCAGCGGGCACATGCACCGGCAGATAGATCGAAAAGCGCGTCCATTTGCCCCATTCGCTGTGGACAAAGATGAACCCGCCCGATTGCTTGACGATGCCATAGACGGTCGACAGCCCCAGCCCGGTGCCCTTGCCGCGATCCTTGGTGGTGAAAAACGGATCGAAGATCTTGTCGATCGCTTCGGGGCGGATGCCGTGGCCGTTGTCTTCGACCACCAGCGCGGTGTAATCGCCGATCGGCAGCACGTCGTTTTTCATCGACCGCACCATGTCGGCGGTGATCCGCTGCGTCATCAGCCGCACCACCCCTGGCACTTTGCTGTCGGCCAGCGCATCGCGCGCATTGACCGCCAGATTGAGCAGCACTTGTTCAAGCTGCACCGGATCGGCGCGCACCGGCCCGAGCGCGCGGTCGTGGGTGACCTCAAGCGTGATGCGTTCGCCGATCAGGCGTTTGAGCAGGGTCGATACTTCGGCGACGACATCGGGCAATTGCAGCACTTGCGGGCGCAGCGTCTGTTGCCGCGAAAACGCCAGCAATTGCCGGGTCAGGCTGGCGGCGCGGTTGGAATTGGCGCGGATCTGCTGGATATCGTCATAATCGCTGTCGCCGGGGGTGTGGCGCATCAGCATGAGATCGCAATAGCCGATGATCGCGGTCAGCACGTTGTTGAAATCGTGCGCCACCCCGCCGGCCAATTGCCCGACCGCCTGCATTTTCGAGGCCTGGGCGATCTGGTTTTTCAGCCGGGTTTCTTCGGATGAATCCTTGAGGCTCAGCAGCACCGCGCATTCGCCCAGCCCGCGCACCGCCGCCAGCCCGAGCAGCACCGGTTCTTCCGGCGTGGCGCGCAGCCGGATCGCCATGTCGCTGGCGGTCAGCGCGCCTTGCGCATGGCGGCGCACCGCATCGGACAGCGCGCCCTTGTCTTCGCCGATCACCAGATCAGCCGGATAGGGCGGCGTGGTGCCGCCGTCGATCCCGGCGACGCGCAGGAACGCGGCATTGGCAAACAGGAACCGGCCATCGCGATCGACCATCGCCAGCCCGAGCGGCAGCCGCGCCAGCAAGGCTTCGATCTGCGGCAGCCCGGCGCGGGTATCGCCGACCCCGGCATGGGTGTCGATCACCAGAAACAGCGAGGGCACTTGCGCCGGGTCAACCGGATCGTGCCCGTCGGGATCGGCCACCGGCACATGGAGAAACCGCACCGGCAGCGCGCGGCCGCGTTCGTGGACAAAGGTGATGTCCTGCGCGGCATCGGCTTCAAACTGCGCGACAAAGTCGCTGCCGGTCAGATCGGTACTTTCCGACCCGGTGGCGCGCGCGGCAAACGCGGCATTGTGCGCGAGGATGCGGCCATCGGGCGCGACCACTGCGGCCTGGATCGCCTCGCGCGCCAGCGCCCGGCCCGGCTTGCCGCCGATCGCCTGCACGATCTGCGCCAGCGGGTCGGCCACCACCACCCGGCTCAGCCGCCAGATCAGGTGATCTTCGCCGCGCCCGGCGCGTTCGACCGACAGGTCAAACGTGCCGGTCGGCGCGGTCACTTCGCCGGCTTGCGCGGCGCCATCGCGCCAGGCGGCGCGGCCGGCTTCTTCCACCCGCGCCGGGTCGGCGGCGGCCAGCGGCAGGCGCGGCGGCGCGGCGGTGCCGAACCATTCGGTAAAGCGCGCATTGGCGCAGACCAGCCGCCCGGCGCGATCGGTAATCGCCACCGCATCGGGCAGGCGATCGATCGCGGCATGAGTCACGGTCCAGTCGGGCGCGGCAAATTCGGGTGCCGCCGCACGCGGGCGCAGCGCCAGCGCGCCGTGCAGCACCGCCGCCAGCACCACCACCCCGGCGGCAAAGGCGCCGGCCACCAGCGGATTGCCCGAAAGCCAGGTCAGCGCGGCCACGCTGATCCCCAGCGCCAGCACCACCAGCAGCGCATCGCGCAAGCCCGCGCCCCGTCGCGGCGGTTCGGCCGGCAGCACGGTCATGCGCGCCCCGCGTCGTTGCGCGCCAGCCGGTTGCGCCGCCGCTGCAAGACCCGCCAGCGCCACACCCGCGCCGCCACGGCATAGCCCAGCACGGCGGAAACCACCGCCATCACCGTCAGCCCCAGCGCGAGCGAGGGTGCGGCATCGCTGCCGATCCACGCCAGCCACTGTGCCGCCGAGGCGCCGCGCTCGATCATCTGCGTGACCACCGCCAGATCGGCGTGATAGCCGAAGCGGTTGCCGATCATCGCCGCCGCCGGCAGGATCATGAACACGATCGTCGGCGGGGTGGCGACAAACGTGCTGATCGCCGCGATCGGCACATTGGCGCGCAGCGGCACGCACAGCAGCGCCGCGCCGATCACCTGCAAGCCCGGAATCATCAGGAAAATGCCGACAAACAGCCCCACCGCCACCCCGCGCGGCACGGTGCGCCTGGTCAGCCGCCACAATTCGGGCCGCGCGGCCAGCGGCGCAACCAGCCGGTTGCGCGCCATGCTTTCGCGCGTGGGCATCTGCCGGTGCAGCCAGGAGGTGAATGATCGCAGCATCGTTTGCCAGCGATTAGGCCAAACCGCTGCCCCGCGTACAGTGTTTCCTTGTGCAGCGCGGGGATTGATCGGGGACAAAGCCATGGCCCGCGCCATGGCCCACTGGGGCAGGCACCAGCCGCGCCGATTGAAATAAACCGCTCACTTGCCATCTTGTTGCCGCGAATGGCGCCTAGGCGCCGGCGCGATCGGGCAAGCCGCGTTGACATTGGCCCCGAACCGGAGATCATGTGTCGTGACCGCCATGCCAGTTGCCCCCATCCCCACCGCCGATCCGGCCGCCACGCGATCATCCGCGCGGGTGGTGCTGTCGGGCATGGCCGATGATCGCGAACTGCTGCGCACTGCGGCCGAACTGACGCGCGATCTGCAACGGCCCAATCCCTGGCTCTACTGGCCCGATTGTTTCGGGTCGGCAGCGCTGGGCTATGCCGCGCTGGTGGGCGCGATCATGGTGCATTCGCCGTGGCTGGCGCTGGCCTTGGGCGTGCTGGCGGTGCTGACGCTCTATCGCGCGACTTTGTTCATTCACGAAATCACGCACCTCAATCATGCTTTGCTGCCGGGGTTCCGGTTCATGTGGAACCTGCTCATCGGGGTGCCGACGATGCTGCCCTCGTTCATGTACGAAGGCATCCACACCCAGCATCACACCCGGGTGAAATATGGCACCGCCGAAGATCCCGAATATCTGCCGCTGGCGCTGATGCAGCCGTGGAGCCTGCCGCTGTTTTTTGCCGTGGCTGTGCTGATGCCGGTGGGACTGATCGTGCGGTTTGGCGTGCTGGGGCCAATTTCGGTGGTGGTGCCGCCGCTGCGGCGGGTGGTGATCGAGCGCTTTTCCGGCTTGCAGATGAACCCGCATTACCGCCGCCGCGCGCCCGAAGGCGATTTTGCCCGCGCCTGGTTCTGGGAAGAATTGGGCGCCTCGCTGGTGGCGGTGGCGATCATCGCCAGCACCATCGCCGGGCTGCTGCCGCTCCATGCCTTGATCGTCTATATGGCGATCATCGCCGGGGTGGCGCTGTTGAACCAGGCGCGCACGCTGGTCGCGCACCGCTGGGAGAACGAGGGCGATCCCTTGACGGTGACCGCGCAATATCTTGATTCGACCAATGTCCCCGATGGCCTGCTGCCGGCGCTGTGGGCACCGGTCGGGCTGCGCTATCACGCCACGCATCACTTGCTGCCCAGCCTGCCCTATCATGCGCTGGGCACCGCGCATGCGCGCATTCTGGGCGCGCTGGGGCAGGAATCGACGTATGCCCGCGCCAATTATCCCACTTTGCGCGGGTTGCTGCTGCGGCTGTGGACCAGCACGCGGCGGCGCCATTCCGGCGCGGCGGGATAAAACGCTTGCGCATCACCGTTGCCGATCCGGCCTTGCCCGAACACCGCGCGGCGGTGCTGGCGCCGTTGCAGGCCTACAATGTGGCGCAGGCGGGTGATCCGCAGGCGCGGCTGGTGGCGATCCTGCTCGAAGACGATGCCGGCACCGCCGAGGGCGGGCTGTGGGGGCGCATCGCGTTTGGCTGGCTGTTTGTCGAATTGCTGGGGCTGCCCGATGCCGCGCGCGGGCAGGGCTGGGGCCGCACGCTGATGGAACGCGCCGAAGCGATCGCGCGCGCCGCCGGCTGTGTCGGCATCTGGCTCGATACCTATGATTTTCAGGCGCCGGGTTTTTACGAAAAGCTGGGCTTTGTGCAGTTTGGCGCGATTGCCGACTATCCGCCCGGGCATACCCGCCATTTCTACCAGAAACGGCTGGACCAGATTCTTACAGCTTCAGCTTGAGATCAAGCTTGGCGTGAAACTGCGTGCGCGACAGCGCGCTGACCGGGTTGAGCCCGAAATCGTAGCCCAAGTCCGAAACCAGCGACACCCGGCGGTCGATCAGCCCGAAATGGAGCAGCGGGCCGGCGGTTTCGCTGCCCGCCAGCGTGGGGGCGGCCAGCGTGCCCAGCGTGCCTTTGGCGGCAAGGCCCATCTGCAGCGCCGGGCCAAACCGCACCAGCGCCTGCCCGTCATAGCGCAGCGCCATCGGATCGGGGGTGATCAGGCTTTGCTGGGTGGCAAGGTTGAACCCGGCATCGACCAGCGCATCGCTGTGCCGCACGCGGATATCGGTATCGAGCGCGCCCGACGGATCGAGCCGGGGATTGACGCTGACCGCCATCGTGCCGCCATCGCCAAAGCTGGGGTGCAGCCGCGCGGTCAGCGACGGCGTGGCCAGCACGCTCGCCGGCGGGCGCACGCGAAAGGCATCGCTGATCGTGGTCGCAGCGGTCCTGGGCGGCGGCACCGCGCGCACCGCATCGCCGGTGGTGCGCACCAGCCGCTCGATCAGATCGCGGTTGAACACCAGATCAAACGCCGCCAGCCGCGCCGACAGATCGGCATCGAGATTGGCCAGTTCGACCATCGTCGCATCGGGCTGGACATCGCCGTCGCAGGCTTGCGGGTCGACCAGCACCATGCCCGGGTCGGCCATTGCCGGGCGCGCGGCACCCAGCGCCAGCGCGATCAGGCAGGCCGCTGCGCGCAAAGGCGGGGTATGGCGCGGTGCAACGGCAGACATGCCCACGTACCTTTCGACAAGCGCAGCAGCAACGCGATCGGCTTTGCCAACGGGATCCTGAACGAATGCCTGCCGATATAGGCGAACCGCGCTGAAGGATCAGCCCCTTGCGCAGTCGTATTTCTTCACGCTGCCCCGGCCGGGGTGCCGATCGGGCGAAACACCACCAGGATCACCAGGTTCTTGCCATCGGCGGGCGGGGCTGCGGAAAACAGCGCCAGCCCGGCAGGATCGGGGCAATGCCACAGCCGGTCGCTCAGCGGCACGATGCCGTGCAGCACCGGGGTAATCACGCTGGTGCGCTGGTCGGTGTCGTGGCGGCCGGCGAGATATTCCTCGGCGGGCAGGGCGACCACCGCATCGATTTCGACATGCGCGGCCAGTGCGCCGAACGGCACGGCGGCATGGTATCGCCCCGGCCCGACCGGGATGCACAGGCTGACAAACCCGTCGTGAGTCGGGCGGACCGGCAGCGCGACCGGCACGGCTTCGTTGCCATGGTGGAGGAAAACGGTGATCGGCCCGGTGTCATTGGCAAAATCGGGCGCGGCCAGCGGCATGACAAAGCGGGCGGTGGCGAGATGAGTCAGCCGTGTCGCCAGCCCTTCGTCGGCCAATTCGGCGGGCAGATACATCCGCCGCGCGCCCTTTTGATAGAACAGCCCCTGTTGCAGCAATCCGCGTCGCGCGATCGCCGGGTCGAACAGCGGCAGCAGTTCGGCGGTGCCCAAATTGACATCGTGTTCAAAGGCATCGACCACCGCCAGTTCGTGGCGCAGCGGCAGATACATCAGCCGCAGCAGCGTCGCGACATTGGCGCGGCGCCACAAGTCGATCGCATCGCCTGCCCCGGCGCGACAGGCCAGCCCCGGCGCGATCCGCGCAAATTCGAGACAGCCGCGCTGCACTTCGTCGCGCACCGCGCTCTGCCGCGCCTTGACCGAATCACCATCGCGCAGCGGCGTACCATCGGCCGCATAATCGATCACCGACCCGGTCGCGCGGGTGGCCAATTGCTCGATCACCGCGACATTGGCGGTTAGCGCGTTCAGCAGCATCGGATCATGCGTGGTTTCATCGCAATAGCCGCGCTTGTCGAACCCCGACTGGCAGTTTTCCCGCAAGATCAGATAGCGCCCGGCGACATGCACCTGCAAGGCATCGGCCAGCAGCGGATCGATCAGCGATTGCACCGTGCCGTTATAGCCCAGATCGACCAGCATCAGCGTATCGCCCGGCGCCGGGGCGACCGTGGCGCGCACATGCGCGACCAGCCGGCGGGCAAATGCGGTGGCATCGGCGACAATCGCGCGGCGATGCGCGGGATCGCGGCACCACGCCATCAGCGCCTGCCAGCCATCGGCATGGCTGCGCCCGCGGCACAGGCGGTCGATCACCGCCTCGTCCAGCCGCAATTGCCGCGCCAGCACCGCCGGATCGATGCCGCGGTTTTCCTCGAGATGGCGGGCAATCGCGCCGTCGCGGGCAAAGCCGGCAAACGTCGCGGTCAGCCGGCTGATTTCGGCCGCGTGGACATGCGGCAGTGCCCCCAGCGCGCGATGCATTTCCAGCGGCAGGTGCCCGTCGCGCATCAGGAACAGCCAGTGCACCGTGCCGCCGCGCGCGGCCAGCGCCGCCGCTTCGTCGCGCAGCCAGCGGTCAAACCCGAACAGCACCGGACCCAGCGTGGCAAAGCCCAGCCGCTGCGCCGGATCGGCCAATTGCGGCAGCGCCAGCGCCAGCGCCGGGCGATGCGGTTGCGGCGCGGGCAGCGCGCTCTGCGCATGGCCGTCGATCATCGCCGCGACCGCGCTTTCCAGCCGCAATTGCTGCTGCGCCTCGGCGGAGAACTGGCGCAGATGCACGCAATTGACACCGAACGGGGCAACCCCGTTGAGATCGGCGCCTTCGTTGTCGCCAACATGCAGCACTTCGCGCGGTTTGACCGACAGCTTGGCCAGCACGTCGCGGTAGAGCCCTTCGGCCTTGGCCCGGCCGTGCGCCGATGACACGAACACCCGGTCGATCAGCGCGGCGATATCGGCGCCGGCGGCGCGGGCGACCAGATCGTGCAACTGGCGCGGGCTGAGATAGGTATCGGACACCAGGATGACCTGGATGCCGCGCCGCCGCGCCTCGTGCATCAGCGCGATGGTCGGGCCAAAGCCATAGCAATGCTGCGCCTCGGCAGCGAGTTCGGCAGCGATCGCGTCGGCGCGCTGGGCCTCGCCGGCGCGCGGCAGGATCATGCGATAGATCGCATCGATCGAGACTTCATTCTGCCCTTTGGCGGCGCGGGCGATCTGCCGCGCGCGCGCCTCGCCATGCGCGCGCTGGAACCGGTTGCAAGTGGTCAGCGTGGCAAACAGGTCGGTCGGGGCATGGCAATCGCGCCACAGCAGCGTGTCGAAACAATCGAGGCTGAGCACTTTGATCCCGGCAAAGCGATCAAGCAGCCCGGGCAATTCGTGCGGGCTGCACGCCATGGTCACCGCCGGCGGCGCCTCCTGGCGGTTGCGGTGGGGGGCACGGGCCAGGATCGGGGCGTTCATCGGCTTGCTTTCGGCAACGGGCAATGCCGCAGCCTAGGCCGGGTATGGTAAAGGGGATCGACGGCAGTTGATCCGGACAATTCCCTAGGCGGCGCGCGCCTTGCTCTTGCGCGGGCGCGCCGGTTTTTTGGTCGGCGTGCCGGCGACCTGGGCGATCACCGCCTCCAGCGCGGCGGTGGCGGCGGCGTGCTGCGATGGCGGCAGGGTGTCAATCGTCACCGGGCCGGCAATCGCATCTGCGCCGTAACAGGTGTTCAGATCGATCCACACGTCATCGATCGGCTGGCCGCTGGCGGGGGCATAGAACACCGCGATCAGCGGGCGATCGAGCGCGTCGCGGTTCTGGTCGATCACCACTGCCAGCCGTCCGCTGCGCAGGCTGACCAGCGATCCGATCGGCCAGATCCCCAGCGTGGCGGCAAAGGCATCGAGCATGTCGGGGTCAAACGCGCCCAGATCATCGCGCATCGCGCGCAGCGCTGCGGCCGGATCGAGCCCGTCGCGGCCATTGGCCGGGCTGACCAGCCAGTCATAGGCATCGCAGATCGCCGCCATGCGGCCCAGCCGGCTGAGTTCGGTGCCGCCGGTGCGGTTGGGCCAGCCGGTCCCGTCGATGCGTTCGTGGTGTTCAAGGCAGGCGCGGGCGATCGCATCGGACAGGCGGCTGCGGCGGATGAAGTCTTCACCCAGCCCGACATGGCTGTGCCACACTTCGGTCGGCAAGCGCGCCGGATCAAACGGGGTGTCGTCATCGCCCACCGGCAGCAGGCTGATTCCCGCATCGAGCAGCAATCCGGCGAGGCCCGCGGCATGCAGATCGAGCGGCGGCAGGCCGAGGCTGCGGCCCAGCGCGATCATCAGCGCGCTGGTTGCCAGCGCGTGGCGGTAGACCGCCTCGCTGTCGCGGCGAAACCGCATCAGCCCGTTGAACGCAAACGGATTGCTCTGCATCGAGGCCATGATCGAATCGATCACCGGGGTCACGCTGGCGGCGGCGATGCCTTTGCCCAGCCGCAATTGCAGAAAGACATCGGCGACCACTTTCAGCCCGCGATCGGCGGCGGCGCTGGCGCGGCCAAACGCGCGCACCGTGTCGCCCGACGCGGCGTGCAGCGTGCGCGCCACCGGTGACGGCATCGCCAGCGGCGGCGGTGGCGGCGCGGGCGGGTCGGGCAGGCGCTGTCGTACCGGTGCAGCCGGTGCGCGCTGTGCCGGCGCCGGGGGCGGGGCGGCCTCGGGCACGGCGAGGTCAAGGCCGCGATCGGTATCGATGATCACGCCGGGAACCCGGCTGGCATGCAGCCGCGCCAACCGGCGCGGGTCGGTCAACAGGAACCGCGCCCGCCAGAACGGGTGGCTGAACCAGTTGCCCTCCAGCTTGTGGATGAACATGCCCAGCGTGACATCGGCAGGATCAATCCGTTTCAGCATGAACCCTTCTCAATGCGACCGTGGTCAAGGCTTTCACAATTTGCATCCCGCGGTGAATTCCTTACCTTTGCTTGCTCAGTAATATTCCCTAATCATGCCCAAATTCAGCCGGCGGCCATGCGGCCTCGCCGGCGCGATGATGCGGGATGCATTGCCATGATTGCCTTTGCCCTGGCCGGCCTGCTGCTGGCCGCCGGCACCCCCCAAACGACGGTCGCCGATGAGCCAGAGGGTGATCCGCTGGCCCCGGCGCGCGCCGGCATGATCCAGTGCTATGGCCCCGACAGCGTCGCGCATACTTGTCTGGCCACTGTCGCCTATCACCACCGCCAGGGTGATGCCTGGCTCAGCGTGGCGACCGTGGCCGCCGATCCCGCGCTGCCGCTGACGGCGGTGATCACGCTGCCGGTGGTCCTGCGCGGCGATACGGTCTGTTCCACCCCCTCGCGCGAGGCGGTGCTGGCGGCAACGCTGAATTTGCTCGACAAACCGGTGCCGGGCGACACCGCGCTGCCGGTGCTGGTGCGGCTGGCCGACAGCATGGCGGGGACGATCGGGCGCGAAATCTGCACCCGCTACGAACCGGCGGCGGGCGGGCTGTTTGCGCGTGCGACGATCGCCGGGGTCACCACGCCGATCCCGCCGCAGCGCGTGATCTGGGTGCGCGCCGATGCCGGGTATCATGTCAAGCCGCCGGCGGCCGGCGCGGGTTAAGCCGGCCATCCAATTTGCTAATTGCGCATGATGGGGGCTGCGGGGGCAGCGCAGGCGTGGCATAGCAGGGCGAAAGCGAAACCAGCAGGATGCCACGCCGATGCCCTTGACCATCGAACCCCTGACCCCGGCGATCGGTGCAGTGATGACCGGCGTCGATCTGGCCGGCCCGATCGACGATGCCACTTTTGCGCAGATCGAGGCGGCGCTGCTTGACCGGCAGGTGCTGTTTTTGCGCGACCAGGTGATCAGCGAAACGCAGCAGCGCGATTTTGCCGCGCGGTTCGGCCCGCTGCATATTCACCCGATCTACCCGAAATCGGCCGAAGTGCCCGAAATCATGCTGCTCGATACCGCGCTCAACGATCTGCGCGACAATGCCACCTGGCACAGCGATGTCAGCTTCATGCGCACCCCGTCGCTCGGCGCGGTGCTGCTGGCGCGCAAAGTGCCGCCGCTGGGCGGCGATACGCTGTGGGCCAGCGCCACCGCCGCCTATGCCGCGCTGCCGGCGCCGTTGCAGGACTGGCTGGGCACGCTGACCGCCACGCATGATCTGGCCAAATCATTCCCGGCCGACCGGTTTGATGCCGAAACGCTGGCAGCGGCCAAACGGTCGAACCCGCCGGTGACCCATCCGGTGATCCGCACGCATCCGGTGACCGGGGCCAAGGCGATTTTCGTCAGCGACGGGTTCACCACCGGCATTGTCGGGATGGAACCGGCGATGGCCGATCCGCTGCTGGCGATGCTCTATGCCCATATCGCCCGCCCCGAATTTACCGTGCGGTGGAAATGGCGGGTGGGCGACGTGGCGATCTGGGACAACCGGGTGACCCAGCACTACGCCACCTATGATTACGGCGATGCCCATCGCGTGATGAACCGCGCGACGATTGTGGGTGATGCGCCGTTTTGAGGGGGTTTGAGTAAGGGTCAAGAGCTGCCACTAAAGCCCTCCCCCTAAGGGGGAGGGTTGGGTGGGGGTGTTCGGAGCTCGGGATGATTCACGCCCTTTCGAGCGCATACACCCCTCCCCAACCCCTCCCCTGAGGGGAGGGGCTCTTGAGGTGCCGCACCGTTCGGATCGTTCGCCCCCAGGTCAGATCGGGTAATGGCCCGGCTGGGTTTCAACCGTGATCCAGCGCAGTTCGGTGAACGAATCGATCCCCGCCTTGCCGCCAAACCGGCCATAGCCCGAGGCGCCGACCCCGCCGAACGGCATCTGCGCCTCGTCGTGCACGGTCGGGCCGTTGATGTGGCACATGCCCGAATGGATCTGCCGCGCCACCGCCAGCCCGCGCGCGGTATCGCGGGTGAACACGGCGGCGGACAGGCCGTATTCGCTGTCGTTGGCCAATTCGATCGCATGCGCCTGATCGCGCGCGCGGATGATCCCGACCACCGGGCCGAACGATTCGTCGCGGAACAGCTTCATCTGCTGAGTGACGCCGAACACGACATGCGCGGGCATCAGCACATTGGCGGTGGTGTCGCCGCCGTTGAGCAGCGTTGCCCCGTGCGCCAGCGCATCGTCGATCAGCGCGCGGCAATGCGCGACGGTTTTGGCATCGACCACCGCGCCCAGCGGGGTGGTGCCTTCGCGCGGATCGCCCACCGCCATCGTCGCGACTTTGGCGGCGAATTTCTGCGCAAAGGCATCGGCAACGGCATCGACCACGATGATCCGTTCGGTCGACATGCAGATCTGGCCCTGGTTCATGAACGCGCCGAACGCGGCGGCCTTGACCGCTTCATCGAGGTCGGCATCGTCGAGCACGATCAGAGGTGCCTTGCCGCCCAGTTCGAGCAGGCAGGGTTTCAGATGCTGCGCGGCGCGGGTGGCGATGATCCGGCCGACGGCGGTCGATCCGGTGAAATTGATCCGCTTGACTTGCGGCGCATCGATCAGCGCGCCGACCACATCGCCGGCATCGGCCGGGGCATTGGTCACCACTTGCACCACGCCATCGGGAAAGCCGGCCTCGGCAAAGGCTTCGATGATTAGCGCATGGGTGCGCGGGCACTGTTCGCTGGCTTTCAGGATCACCGCATTGCCGCAGGCCAGCGGCACCGCGATCGCGCGTACCCCGAGGATGATCGGCGCATTCCACGGCGCGATGCCCAGAATCACCCCGACCGGTTCGCGCAGCGCCATCGCCAGGCAGCCGGGTTTGTCGCTGGGGATCACTTCGCCGGCGATCTGCGTGGTCAGCGCGGCGGCTTCGCGCACCATCGAGGCGGCGAGGCCGAGGTTGAACATTGCCCAGCCGGCGGTGGCGCCGATTTCGCCCATCATCGCCGCCACAAAATCGTCCTTGCGCGCCTCCAGCGCGGCGGCGGCCTTGGTGAGCACGGCGCGGCGGGCATTGGGGCCGAGCGCAGCCCAGGCCGGCTGCGCGGCGGCAGCGCGTGCGGCGATCGCGGGCATGTCGGCCGCGGCCATGGCCACGGCGGTTGACGCGACAGCGCCGGTGATCGGGTTCAGGCGGGTGAATTCCATGGTCAGACACCTCTCGCTGCGGGGCCGGGTGCCCGCGTTATTGATATGGGATATAGCATATTTGCACTGCTGGCAATCGGTCCCCCGCAAATCCGTGGCGGCTTGTCGCAGATGAACCACGGCTGCACCCCTGCTTCCGCCGGCGTTCAGGTTGCAGACGGTAAACAGGCTTTAAGACAAACGAATCGCTGCCGGGACCCAGTTTCAACCCCCCGACAACGCTTGTGAAGGAGGCAGACCATGACAAATCTCGTCAAAAAAGCGGTGCTTGGCTCCGTGCTGGCAGCTACGGTTGCAGCAGGCGTGCTCGGCGGGGCGACCAGCGCCGAAGCCCACCCCTGGGGCGGGCGGTACTACCACGGCGGTGGCGGCGGCGTGGCGGTGGCGGCCGGCCTGATCGGGCTGGCCGCCGGGGTAGCGATCGCTTCGGACCATGGTCCTTATGTCGCGCCGGCACCGGTTGGCTATTACGCGCCGCCGCCGGTCGCCTATGCCCCGCCGCCCTGCTATGCGGCCTATCCGGGGTATGACGGCTATTGCTACCCGGCGTCGTATTACGTCAATCTGGGCTGGGGCTTTCACGATGGCGGCTGGTGGTATGGCGGTGCGCGCTATGCCCGGCCCTTTGTGGTCGGCGGCTATCGCGGCGGCTATGCCGGCGGCTATCGCGGTGGCTATGCGGCACCGGTGGTTCGCGGCGGCTATGCCGGCGGGCGGGTTGCCTATGCCGCGCCGGCCTATCATGGCGGCTATGCCGGTGGCGGTTATGCGGGTGGTGGCCGGGTGGCCTATGCCGGCGGTGGCCATGGTGGCTATGCCGGTGGTGGGCACGGCGGTTATGCCGGCGGCGGCCACGGCCACCGCTGATCACGCCACCAGCGCGGTCAGCCAGTCGCGAAAACGGGAAAGGGCCGGCGTTGCCGGCCCTTTTGCGTGGACCAGCCAATAGGCGGCGCGGCTTTTCAGGCGGTGGGCAAACACTTCGACCAGCGTTCCCGCCGCCAGTTCGGGCTCGATCAGAAAGCGCGGGATCAGCGCCAGCCCGCTGCCCGCAGCGGCGGCCTGGGCCATGATCATGAACTGATCAAACCGCGCCCCGCTCAGGCGCGGCGCGGCAATTCCCTGCCCCGCCAGCCAGTCGTTCCACGCCTCGAGCCGCAGGCTTTGAAACAGCAGCGGCATCGTCGCCACCTGCTCGGGCCGGGTCAGCCCGTGCGCCTGCGCCCAGCCCGGCGCGGCAACCGCGACCTGCTCTTCTTCAAACAGGAAATGGTGTTCGGCATCGGGCCAGTCGGGCGCGCCGAAATGGATCGCCGCGTCAAACCCTTCGCGCGCCAGATCGAACGGGTCGATCCGCACCGTCAGATTGACCACCAGATCGGGATGCAGTGCGCTCAATCCCGGCAGCCGCGGCGCCAGCCAGCGCATGGCAAAGCCGGGCAGGCAGGCCACGGTCAATTCGCTGTCGCGCGCGCGTACCGCGCGGATCGCCCCGGCAATCTGGTCGAGCGCGGGCACCAGCGCGGCATGGACCCGCCGCCCGGCGGCATTGAGCACCACCCGCCGCCCGCGCCGTTCGAACAGCGGCGTCCCGGCCATGGCTTCCATCGTGGCGATCTGGCGGCTGACCGCGCTCTGGCTCAGCCCCAGCCGCGCCCCGGCGGCGGAAAAATTCTCGGTTTCGGCGCAGGCGGCAAAGGCCGTCAGCGCGCCCATTGGCGGCAAGTGCAAACGATCGGACATCCATCCCCGCCTACATGCAATAGCTGCATCAAGAGATGCAGTTTACCGGTTTTGATCGCACTCTGTCATGCGATAAATGCACCAGACCGGATTGAGCGAAAGGATGCACGATGAGCGAGGCATTGATGGGCGTCTACAACCGCGCCCCGATCGAAGTGGACCATGGCGAAGGAGTCTGGCTGACCGCGCGCGACGGGCAGCGCTATCTCGATTGTGTCAGCGGCATTGCCACCAATGCGCTCGGCCATTGCCACCCGGTGCTGGTCGCCGCGCTCAAGCAGCAGGCCGAAAAGCTGTGGCACGTCTCGAACATCTTCCGCATTCCCGGCCAGGAAGCGCTCGCCGCCAAGCTGACCGCCGCCAGCTTTGCCGATGTCGCGTTTTTTGCCAATTCGGGCACCGAAGCGATCGAATGCGCGATCAAGACCGCGCGCCGCTATCACGCGGCAAAGGGGCAGCCGCAACGGATCGACGTGATCGGCTTTGCCGGCTCGTTCCACGGCCGGACGTATGCCGCGGTCAATGCCGCCGGCAACCCCGCCTATTGCGACGGGTTCGGGCCGCGCCTGCCCGGCTATGTGCAATTGTCGCTCGATGATGCGCCGGCGCTGGCCGCCGCGATCGCCGCGCCGACCACCGCCGCGGTGCTGGTCGAGCCGGTGCAGGGCGAAGGCGGCGCGCGGGCGCTGCCGGTCGAATGGTTGCAGAACCTGAAGGCCATGGCGCAGGCCGCCGGGGTGCTGGTGATCCATGACGAAGTGCAGTGCGGCATGGGCCGCACCGGCCGGCTGTTTGCGCACCAGTGGGCGCCGGGCGGCGAGCCCGATATCATGGCGATTGCCAAGGCGATGGGCGGCGGGTTCCCGATCGGCGCCTGCCTTGCCACGCACGAAGCCGCCGCCGGGATGGGGGTCGGCGCGCATGGCACCACCTTTGGCGGCAATCCGCTGGCGATGGCGGTGGGCAATGCGGCGTTTGATCTGCTCGCCGATCCGGCGCTGCTCGATCATGCCCGCGCGATGGGTGATCGCTTTGCCGCCGGGCTGGGCGCGCTGGTCGCCGGCTATCGCGATGTGGCGGTCGATGTGCGCGGCAAAGGGCTGCTGATCGGGGTCAAGCTGGTGGTCAACAACCGCGAGATGATGGCGACCGCGCGCGATCACGGGCTGCTGGTGGCCGGCGGCGGCGACAATTGCATCCGCCTGCTGCCGCCGCTGACGATCACCGCCGCAGAAGTCGACAGCGCGATCGAACGGCTGGGGCTTGCCTTTGCCGCGACCCGCCGCATGATGACGCAGGCCGCCTGAAAGGATACCCCCGATGCCCGCACAGTTCCAATCGATCGATCCGGCCACCGGGGATGTGGTGTGGCAGGGCCCGGCGGCCGGGGCTGACGAGGCCGCCGCCGCGGTCGCCCGCGCGCGTGCCGCCGCGCCGGGCTGGGCGCGCCGGCCGCTGGCCGATCGGGTCGCCCTGGCGCGCGCCTATGCCGGGGTGCTCGATGCGCGCAAGGAGGAACTGGCGCGGCTGATTTCGCGCGAAACCGGCAAATTGCTGTGGGAAGCGCGCACCGAAGTGACCGCGATGATCGGCAAAGTCGATATTTCGATCCGCGCCCAGGCCGAACGCGCCGGCACCAGCGAATCCGCGCAGCCGTTTGGCCGCGCGGTGCTGCGCCACCATCCGCACGGGGTGATGGCGGTGCTGGGGCCGTACAATTTTCCCGGCCACTTGCCCAATGGCCATATCGTTCCGGCGCTGCTGGCGGGCAATGCGGTGGTGTTCAAGCCGTCGGAACTGACCCCGGCAACCGGCGCGGCGCTGGTCGCGGCGTGGCACGAGGCGGGCCTGCCCGCCGATCTGCTGCACTGCCTGCAAGGCGGGCGCGATACCGGCGCGGCCTTGATCGAACAGGATATCGACGGGCTGCTGTTCACCGGCTCGGCCGGCGCCGGGCGCCATTTCCGCCGCGCCTTTGTCGATCGGCCGGGGGTGATCCTCGCGCTCGAACTGGGCGGCAACAATCCCTTGGTGGTGTGGGACCAGACCACCGATCCGGCGGTGCTCGCCAATCTGGTGGTGCATTCGACGTTTGTGACCACCGGGCAGCGCTGTTCGTGCGCGCGGCGGCTGATCGTGCCGGCCGGCGCGGCGGGCGATGCGCTGATCGCCGCGCTGACCGCGCTTTCCGCAAGGCTGCCGATCGGCGCGGGCGAGGACACGGCGTTCATGGGCCCGCTGATCGGGGTGGATGCCGCGCGCGGTGCGCGCCGCGCGCTGGCCGGGCTGATCGATGCCGGCTGCCGCGTGCTGCTCGATCGCAGCACGGTGCCGGGGCGCGGCGAAGCCTTTTTCGGCCCGGTGCTGCTCGATGCCACCGGCACTGCCACCCCCGATGCGGAAATCTTTGCCCCGGTGCTCAAAATCGAACGCGTCGCCGATTTCGACGCGGCGATCGCCGCCGCCAATGCCACCGCGTTTGGCCTCAGCGCCGGTCTGTTGAGCGCGGACGCCGCCTTGTGGGACCGCTTTGTGTGTGAAGTGCGCGCGGGCGTGGTCAACTGGAACCGCCCGACCACCGGCGCCGCCTCGGCCGCGCCGTTTGGCGGCCTTGGCGAATCCGGCAATCATCGGCCCAGCGCCTATTACGCGGCGGATTACTGCGCCTATCCGGTGGCCAGCTTCGAAGCGCCGGCCTTGACCGCTGTTCCTATCGTCGGACTCTAGCTTTTTGGGGCAGGTGCTGTAACCAAACCGCTGCGTCCTGCGAACGGGCAAGGGTGAAGGTGCATGCAGCACGATGACGACCGCCTGCGGGCGCTGATGCTGGCCGGCCTGGCCGGCGACGGCGCGGCGCATGCTGCGCTGTTGCGCGCGCTGCTGGTGCCTTTGCGCCGGTTTTTCCGCCGCCGGCTCGGCGGGCGCGAAGATGATGTCGAGGATTGTGTGCAGGAAACCTTGATCGCCGTTCACCAGCGCCGGGATACCTATGACCCGTCGCGCCCGTTGGGGGCGTGGGTGCACGCGATTGCCCGCTACAAACTGATCGACCGCTATCGCCGCCAGGGCCGCACCACCGGGCTCGAGGATGTGCCCGAACTGGCCGATGAATTCGATTTTGCCGAAGCCAGCGATGCGCGCGCCGATCTTGACCGGCTGCTCGAGACGATCCCCGACAAGCAGGCGGCGATCTTGCGCGCCACCCGGATCGACGGGTTGAGCACCGCCGAAGCCGCCGAAAAGCTGGGCATCGGCGAATCCGATGTAAAAGTATCGGCGCACCGTGCGTTGAAGGCGCTGGCGGCGCGGGTGCGGGGGGATCGGCCATGAACAGTGACGATCTGATCGCCAGCCTGTCGGCCGATCTGCGCCCGGTGCCGCGCCACGCGCTGGGGCAGAAAATCGCGCTCGGGCTGCTGGGCGGCGCGCTGCTGACGCTGCTGGCGGTAACGCAGTGGCTGGGGCTGCGGCCCGATCTGATGATCGCCATGCACGGGGCGACGTTCTGGATCAAATGGGCCTATACCATCAGCCTGGCGCTCTGCGCGACGCTGGCGGCGGCGCGGCTGGCGCGGCCCGACGGGCGGGTCGGCACCGCGCTGGCGCTGATGGCGCTGCCGGTGGCCGGTCTGGCGCTGATCGCGCTGGTTGAACTGGCGGCAACGCCCAGTTCGCAATGGCTGGCGATGTGGCTGGGGCAAAGCTGGCTGGTCTGTTCGCGCAATGTGTTTGTGCTGGCCTTGCCGATCCTGGCGGGGATGACGCTGGCATTCCGGCGGCTGGCGCCGACCCGGCTGGCGCTGGCCGGGGCAAGCGCGGGCATGGCCGCCGGGGCCTGGGGGGCAACGCTCTATTGCCTGCATTGCCCCGAAACATCGGCGCTGTTCGTGCTGACCTGGTATTCGCTGGGGATGATCGCCGCCGGGCTGGTCGGGCGCCTGCTCGGGCCGGTGCTGCTGCGCTGGTAAGGACGGCCGGTCAGTCGACCGGGATCATACCCGTCGTCCGACGCGTTGACACGTCTTGTCAGCGGGCCGCCCAAAGACCTTCGTCATCAACTCAGTTGAGCGTTTGCGTCCCTGATGCGGGCGTTTGCGATTACGATGATTTTGCGCATGACGGCGTCTCAGCGTGCCGAGTTCGGGCATGAGGGCAACAAGGACGGCTGCGGTTGTCGGGCCGATCCCTGGTATGGTCCGCAGCACTTTGACGGTTTTGGCGAGGGGTTGGCACTGGGCGATCAGAGCTGCGATATCGGCATCGAGGCCTGCAATCTCCTCGTTTAAGGCTTTGATAATTCGCGCTTCACGATCTGCGACGGTGCTGTGTCCAGGCGCTTGGATACGATTACGGCAGGCAACGCGCTGATCCACGAAGGTGCGCCTTGCGGCAACCAGGCGGCTGAGCTTATCGCGCTGCTGATCCCGGGGTTGCCATCGCGGCAAGTGACTGTGACGTTCAGCGCCATAACGTGCGAGGGCGCGAGCATCGATCTGGTCGGTCTTTCCCAAAGTTCCGAAGGATCGAATGAACGCCTTTACCTTGCGTGCATCGGCCCGGTGCGCCGCACGACCGGCCATGACCAGAGCTGCCAGCAGATCGGCCTCGTACCCGCCAGTAGCCTCGCAGATCACCAGGGCATTGGGGTCGATCGCTTCGGCAAAAGCGGTCAAGGGACTAGATTTGTTTGGAATTTTTGTGGTCCGTCCGGTCTGGCTGTCGAACACGACGATCTCGGTCTTTCCGACATCGCAGCCGATGAAGCCCGACGGAATGGTAGTGGAATTGTCCATCGCAAGCTATCCTGTGCAGGCTTGTGATTGTCTGCGGGCGTTAGCGACTGGCCCAGGCAACTCACCAAGCGTTGAGGAGAGCGGTTGGCCAACCAAGATGACAACGGGTGAAAACCCTATACCGGAACGGTCAAGCCAATCGCGCCCGGGGCTGGGTGGCCACCCAGCCCCGGGCATCCGACATTCGCCGGACAGGCCCTTCTACACCAGTGCGAACAGACAATTCCGGACTTGATCCGGAATCCAGCAAATAACGAATGCGGCAGCATTCCTGCTGCAAAGCAGCTTGGCTTCGCCAAAGACGCTACTGCGTCTGGTGCTTGCTGGATTCCGGATCAAGTCCGGAATGACGAGTCGAATCGAAGGACGACGGGTATCAGTCGATCCGGCTGATCAGTCCTTCGCCGAGCCAACGGCCGAGCGCGGTGCCGGCGCGGGTCACCGCGGCTGCGGCATCGCCAGCGGCGGCGAGATCATCGCAGATCTGCGCGAACGAGTGTCCCGCCAGCGACTGCTGCAGGATCGTCACTTCATCGGCATCGGCGCGGCGCATCACCGGTTCAAACCCCTGGCGCCAGACCAGCACCGTGCCGGGGTGATCGGCCGCCGCCGGCGGCGCGGTTTCGCCGGCCAGCGCCAGCCACACCGCATCGGCATTGGTGGTAACCGGCAGCATGATCAGCGAGGGCACCGCGGTGATCACCGCCTGGTCCCAGTCGATCGTCGCCAGCGCCGCCGCATCGATCGGCGCGGCATCGGCGGCGATGAACGCATCGCCGATCGCGCGGTCGATCGCCGCGCAATCGCCCGCCACCGCGTCGATCGCGCGCAGATGGTCGGCAAACCCGGCGCCATAGGCGTCGATCGTCCAGCTTGATGGCGGCACCGCGTCAATGAAGTGCGCCGCTGCTGCGGTGAATGCGGGATCGCCCAGCCACAGCGCGGCGCGGGCATGCGTTTCGCGCAAGGCTTCGACCAGCGCGACGCGATAATTGTTCTGATAGACGACCAATCCCGGCCCGCAGTGCAGATCGCGCGCGCGCGCGGCGGCGCGGTCTTCATCGGGTTCGGTCAGCCAGGCGCAGAATGCGCGCTGCACCTCGGCCAGCGGCAGCAGCGTGGTCATGCCACCGGCTCCGCCGCCAGTTCGCGCGCCACCGTCAGTTCAGCCAGCAGATCATCGAGCGGCGGGATCGATCCGTCGCGCTCGATCATCGTCGGGCGCGGGCCGGTGCGGCGCACGGTTTCGCCGTACAGCGCCCAGACCGCCGGATCGACCGGGGCATCGTGGGTGTCGATCAGGCCGTGTTCGCCCTGGCTGTGTCCGGCGAGGTGAATCTGCCCGACCGCATCGAGCGGCAGGCCATCGAGCCAGGCCAGCGGATCAAGGCCATGATTGGTCGCGCTGACGAACACGTTGTTGACATCGAGCAGCAGGCCACAGCCGGTGCGGCGGACCATTTCGTGCAGGAAATCCCATTCGCTCAGCGTGCCGGGAAAGGCGATATAGCTTGATGGATTTTCAAACAGCATGCGCCGGCCCAGATGGTCCTGCGCGGTGTCGATCGCGCGGCAGACGGTATCGAGCGCTTCCTCGGTCAACGGGACGGGCAGCAGATCGTGCGAATTGAACCCGCCGATCCCGGTCCAGCACAGATGGTCCGACACCACCGCCGGTTCGATCCGGTCAACCAGCGCTTTCAGCCGGTCGAGATAATCGCGCGACACCCCATCGGCCGATCCGACCGACAGCGATACCCCGTGCAGTGCCACCGGATAGTGCTCGCGCACGCGCAACAGCGTATCGAGCGGGCGGCCGCCGGGGACCATGAAATTTTCCGAAATCACCTCGATGAAATCGACTTGCGCGCTGCCGGCCAGAAAATCGGCATAATGCGGCCGGCGCATGCCAAGGCCAAATCCGGACAGCGGGGTGGTCATCGGGGTCGGGTCCTTGAATGGGACGGGGGCGACCACGGTATACCCGTGGTCGCCCCCTGTGCTATGCTTACTTGGGTTCGGTCAGGCTGCCGCCATCGGCCATGCACTGGTCCTTGCTTTCGGCCTTGAAGCCCTGACCCTTGCACGAATTCTGGCCTTTGCACGAATTCTTGGCAGTGGCGCAGTCCGAAGTGCCCTTGCAGGTGTTGATGCCATAGCAATGGACAACTTTGGCTTCGGCCGCCATCGAGCTGGCGGGCATCGCGGCAAAGGCGGCGGCAACAATCGCGGCCTGGCTGGCCAGCGCGAAGGCGGTCGGGGCGAAACGGGTGATGGGCTTGGTCATGACGAGGGGTCTCCTGGATTGATCGTGCCGGTGTGGCACCCCGCTTTTCGCAAGAGGCATGGCGCCGGTTACAGCGACGCGAAAAATTTTTGGGGCATGGGCAAAATCGCAAATTTTCTTGTCGGGGGCGTAACCGGCGCGGCATAGTCGGCGAAAGGCAGGTCAGGACGGGCCAGCGCGGCCTGCCCCGGCCACCCGGCCGGACCCACGATCAGGAGAATGTCCATGAAACTTGCCCCCGCCGCCTTCGCCGCCAGCATCGCGCTGGGTCTTGCCGCCGGTGCCGCGCATGCCGCCGATGGCAAAGCCGCCACCGAAAAATGCTATGGCGTTGCCCGCGCCGGCCAGAACGACTGCGCCGCCGGCCCCGGCACCTCGTGCGCCGGAACGCAAAAGACCGATTATCAGGGCAATTCGTGGAAGCTGGTCAAGGCCGGCACCTGCACCACGATCAAGACGCCCAAGGGCAATGGATCGCTGACCCCGCGCGCCAGCTGAGCGCGTGCGTCGCGGCGCCGTTCAGCGCCCGTCAATCCGCAGCGGGGCATGGTCATCGTTCGGGAACGCTCCCGGCTGTCTTGCAAGGACAATGACCATGACCCGATCCACCACAACCCTGCTTGCGCTCGCCCTGGGCAGCAGCCTGGCATTGGCGGCTGCGCCAGCGCTGGCCGAACCTGGCCACGACTGGCACGGCCGGGGCGGTCAGGCGCGCACGGTCGAACCCGAACGCGCCCCGCGCGGCTATCAGCGCGTCGAACGCCCGGCCGGCGCCGAAGTGCGCCCGCAACAGTTTGACCGCCAGGTCTACAATCACAATTTCCGCGCCGAACGCACCTATCACATCGGCCCCTATCACCCCCCGCGCGGGTTCTATTACCGCCGCTGGGGCTATGGCGAAGTCTTGCCGCGGATCTATTGGTCGCAGCGCTATTGGCTGAGCGATTACTGGCTGTTCGGGCTCGAAGTTCCGCCGGTCGGCTGCGAATGGGTGCGCTATGGCCCCGATGCGCTGCTGATCGACATTCGCAGCGGCCAGGTGATCCAGGTCGTCTACGGCCGGTTCCTGTAAACCCGATCAGGGCGCGGTGATCACCGCGCCCGCTTTCATCACCAGCACGATGTGGCGCACCGCCGCCACATCGTGGGTGGGATCGCCCGCCACCGCGATCAGATCGGCCTGCATGCCCGCGCGGACGCGGCCCAGCCGCTGATCGAGATGCAGCATCCGCGCATTGCCGGCGGTGGCGGTGATCAGCACTTGCGCCGGGGCCATGCCGGCCGCCTGCATCGCCACCATCTCGCGCGCATTGGTGCCGTGGGCAAATACCCCGACATCGCCGCCCATGCACAGCGGCGTCCCGGCCGCCAGCGCCAGGCCAAAGGCGTGGACCGATTGCGCTACGCCGGCCGGCACCGGCGCCGCGCCGTTCCAGCCGCGATAATGCGCGATGGCATCGACCGCGGCCAGCGTCGGGCAATAGAAAATGCCTTTGTCGTGCATCGCGCGGAACAAATCGGCGGTGCCTTCATCGCCGTGTTCGATGCTGTCGACCCCGGCGGCAATCGCCCGGCGCATGCCCTCGGCGGTCACCGCATGGACCGCGACCGGGCGCCCGGCATCGTGCGCGGCGGCGACGGCGGCGGTCATTTCGGCCAGGGTCAGCGTTGGCCGGCTCGGTTCGCCGCGCTGGTAATGGTAATCGGCATAGAGCTTGACCCAGTCGGCCCCGGCGGCGATCTGGTTGCGCACCGCGCGCACGATTTCGTCCACTCCCGATACTTCTTCGGCGCCCTGCGGCACCGCCACGCCCGGTTCAAACCCCTTTGGCCCATAGGCGCCGCGCGCGACGATCGCGCGGGTCGCCACTTGCAGGCGCGGCCCCGGCACCACCCCTTGGACAATCGCATCGCGCAGCCCGACATCGGCATAGCCGGCGCCTTCGGTGCCGAGATCACGTTCGGTGGTAAACCCGGCGAGCAGCGTCGCGCGCGCCTGCGCCACCGCGCGCGCGGTGCGCAGCGCCAGCGCCTCGTGCAGCACCTGATCATCCCACGGTGTTTCGTTGTAGGGGTGCAGGAACAAGTGGCCGTGGCCCTCGATCATCCCCGGCATCAGCGTCGCCCCGGGCAGATCGATCACCCGCGTCCCCGCCGGCGTGGCCAGCGCCGGGCCGACCGCGACGATCACTTCGCCATCGACCAGCACCTGCCACCCCGGATGCGGTGCCGGATCAACCGCATCAAACACTTGCGCCGGGCGCAGCAGCACCGGTGCGGCAAGCGCGGGCAGCGCGGCAAAGGCGATCAGCGCGGCCAGCGCGCAACGGGCAAAGGGCTGGATCATGGCCACGGACTATACCCGCGCGCAGGCGGATTGCCATTGCCGATCGCGCGGGGCACAACCGGCGCACAGGTGCAAGGCAAAGGGAGCACGCGGATGGCAGCAGGGGTTACGCGATGGCTGGGGCGGCTGCCGGTGCAAGTGGCGATCGCGATTGTGGCCGGGGTGCTGCTCGGCGCGGTGCGGCCGCATTGGGGCGAAGCGCTGCGCCCCTTGGGCGACATGTTCGTCGCGCTGGTGCGGATGGTGATCGCCCCGGTGATCTTTGTCTCGATCGTCACCGGGATTGCCGGGATGCGCGATCTGGGTGCGCTCGGCCGGGTGGCGGGGCGCGCGCTCGCCTATTTTGCAGTGATGTCGGGGTTTGCGCTGGTGCTGGGGCTGGTGGTGGCCAATCTGGTGCAGCCGGGCGCGGGCTTTGCGGTCGCCCCGGGATCGCTCGATGCCGGCAAAGTGGCCGACTATGTCGCCAAGGCGCACGATACCACGCTGACCGGGTTTTTCGCCGGGCTGATCCCGCAAACGCTGCTGTCGTCGCAGACCGACGGCAATATCCTGCAAGTGCTGGTGGTGGCGGTGCTGTTCGGGGTGGCGCTGGCCTCGGTGCCGGGGCCGGGCGAACGGCTGCTGGCGCTGTTTGAAGATCTCGGCGCGGTGCTGTTCCGGCTGGTGGCGATGGTGATGCGCGCGGCGCCGATCGGTGCATTCGGCGCGATGGCGTTTACGGTGGGCAAATTCGGGCTGGCGGCGCTGGCCAAACTGGCGCTGCTGGTGGCGACGTTTTACGGCACTTCGGCGCTGTTCGTGTTTGGCGTTTTGGGCCTGGTCGGCTGGCTGGGCGGGTTTTCGGTGCTGCGGCTGGTGCGCTATCTCGGGCAGGAACTGCTGCTGGTGCTGGGCACCTCGTCGTCCGAATCCGCGCTGCCCGGGCTGATCGAAAAAATGGAGCGGGCCGGGGTGCCGCGCGCGATTGTCGGGGTGGTGGTGCCGACCGGCTACAGCTTCAATCTCGATGGCACCAATATCTACATGACGCTGGCCGCGTTGTTCATTGCCCAGGCCTGCCATGTGCATCTCGGCATGGGCGACCAGATCGCGCTGCTGGGGGTGGCGATGCTGTCGTCAAAGGGCGCCGCCGGGGTGACCGGGGCGGGGTTCATCACGCTGGCTGCGACGCTGGCGATCGTGCCGGCGGTGCCGCTGGCGGGGATGACGCTGATCCTCGGGGTGGATCGCTTCATGTCCGAATGCCGCAGCCTGACCAATTTCATGGGCAATGCGGTGGCCACGCTGGTGATCGCGCGGTGGGAAGGCACGCTCGACCGCGCCCGGCTGGATGCCGCGCTGAAAGGAGCCAGTGATGTGTGAACTGCTGGGGTTGAGCGCATCGGCGCCGGTCGATGTCACGATGTCCTTTGGCCGGCTTGCCGCGCATGGCGGGCGCGGCGGCAATCCCGATGGCTGGGGCATCGCCTATCTCGAAGGCGATGATGCGCAGATCTGGCGCGATCCGCATGCCGCCGCCGACAGCCCGTTCGCCACCTTTCTCGCCACCGAGCCGATCACCAGCCATACCGTGATCGCGCATGTCCGCCGCGCGACGATGGGCGGGGTGGCGCTCGCCAATACCCAGCCCTATCTGCGCGAACTGTTCGGGCGGGTGCATGTCTTTGCGCACAATGGCGGCTTTCCCGCCATCATCGCGCCGGCGCCGACATCGTGGTTTCGCCCGCTCGGGCAGACCGATTCGGAAATCGCGTTTTGCCGCATGCTGGCGCAACTGGCGGGCGAAGGCGATGATGTGCTGGCCTCGCGCCGGGTGTTTGCCGATCATGCCCGGCAATTGGCGGCGATGGGCCATGCCAACTTGCTCTATGCCTCGGCCGACCGCCTGCTGGTGCACAGCGATCTGCGCAATACCGGCCCCGGCACGCCCGATCAGCCGGGGCTGTGGGTGGTCGAACGCCACTTTGATGCGCCGCACAATCCTGCTGATGCCGCCGGGATTCTGGGGGTACACAGCCCGGGGCTGGCGGTGACGGTGGTCGCCAGCGTGCCGTTGACCGACGAAGCCTGGCGCCCGCTGCCGCGCGGCACCGTGCTGGAAGTGGTTGGCGGGCAGATCGTGTATGAGGCGCAAACCGGCGCCGCGGGATAACCTGCCGATCGGCAGTGGATGCAATCGCCATTTGGTAATTGCTGCACTTGCGCGTATGGGGCGCGCTTCCCCCTGTCCATCGCGCTGTTCAAGCCCGTGTTGCCAAAGTTGCCCATAGTCATGCCGTTTTCCCAGCTTCCCGCCCCGATCGCCGACGCTCTGGCCAGCCAGGGCTATACCGCGCCAACCCCGGTGCAGGCCGCGGTGGTCGCCGAAGAAGCGCTCGGGCGCGATTTGCTGGTGTCGGCGCAGACCGGCTCGGGCAAGACCGTCGCGTTCGGCATTGCCATGGCCGAAGCGCTGCTGGCCGCCTTGCCCTCGCGCCGCCCGCTGGCGCTGATCATCGCGCCGACGCGCGAGCTGGCGCTGCAGGTCAGCCGCGAACTGGGCTGGCTGTTTGCCGGGGCGGGCCTGCGCATCACCACCTGTGTCGGCGGGATGGACGCGGTGCGCGAACGCCGCGCCTTGCAGGCGGGCACGCATGTCGTGGTCGGCACGCCGGGCCGCCTGCGCGACCATCTTGAACGCGGGGCGCTCGATCTGGGCGAATTGCGCGCGGTGGTGCTCGATGAAGCCGACGAAATGCTCGACATGGGCTTTCGCGACGATCTTGAGGAAATTCTCGACGCGACCCCGGCCGAACGCCGCACGCTGCTGTTTTCGGCAACGATGCCGCGCCCGATCGTCGCGCTGGCCAAACGCTATCAGCGCGATGCGCTGCGCATTTCGACCGTCAGCGACAGCGCCGGGCATGGCGATATCGACTATCAGGCGGTCGCGGTATCGCCCGCCGATATCGAACACGCGGTGATCAATCTGTTGCGCTTTCACGAGGCGGAAACCGCGATCCTGTTTTGCGCCACGCGCGACAATGTGCGGCACTTGCACGCCACGCTGACCGAACGCGGGTTTGCCGCCGTCGCGCTGTCGGGCGAGCACAGCCAGAACGAGCGCAACAATGCCTTGCAGGCGCTGCGCGATGGCCGCGCGCGGATTTGCGTGGCCACCGATGTTGCCGCGCGCGGGATCGATATCCCCTCGTTGAGCCTGGTCATCCATGTCGAAGTGCCGCGCGATGCCGAAGTGTTGCAGCACCGGTCGGGCCGCACCGGGCGCGCCGGGCGCAAGGGCACCGCGGTGCTGGTGGTGCCCTATCCGCGTCGCCGCCGCGTCGAAGGCATGCTGCGCGATGCCAAAGTCAGCGCGCAATGGGTGCCGGTGCCGGGTGCCGAGGCGATCCGCGCGCGCGACAGCGAACGGCTGATCGCCGAACTGGCGCAGCCGGTCGAAGCCAGCGACAGCGATCGCGATCTGGCGCGCGGGATCGCCGCGACAATGGACCCGTTCGACCTCGCGCTGGCGCTGGTGGTGGCGCGGCGCAAGGGCGTGCCTGAACCCGAAGATCTGATCGAACAGGGCCCCGCTGAACCCGGCGCACGCGGGCCGCGCCGCGACGGGTTTGACGATGTGGTGTGGTTCCGCATGGATATCGGCCGTCGCCAGCATGCCGATCCGCGCTGGATTCTGCCGCTGCTGTGCCGGCGCGGGCATATCACCCGCAACGAAATCGGCGCGATCCGCATCGGCGCCAACGAAACCTGTTTCCAGATCCCGCGCCACGCCGAAGCCAAATTCCGCGCCGCGCTCAAGCGCACCGCGGTGCCCGGTGCCGAAGATGAAAGCGGGATCACCATCGAACCTTCGACCGAACCGCCCAGCCAGCGCGCGCCGGCCCCGCACGCACACCGCAAAGCCCCGCCGCGCAAACCCCGGCGCTGATCGGCTGGCGCGCGGCGCGCATAACCGCTAGCACCGCATCGATGTAAAACCCGCAAAAAGGGGCGTCGATGCCGTTTGCTTCGTACCAGTTCACCCATGCGATCACCCGCCGCCCGCCGGCGTCGATCTGCAACGGTTTGCGCGCGGTTGATCAGGGTGATCCCGATCATGCGCTGATGCTCGAAGACCATCGCGATTATGTCGCCGCGCTGCGCGCCGCCGGGGTCAGCGTGGTCGAGCTGGCGCCACTCGAACAGTTCCCCGATTGCTGCTTTGTCGAAGATGCCGCGCTGTGCCTGCCGCAGGGCGCCATCGTGCTGCGTCCGGGCGCGGTGACCCGGTTGGGCGAAGCGGCGGCGATGGCCCCGCATCTGCATGATTTTTTCGATCAGGTGCGCGCGATCAGCGGCCCGGGCTTTGTCGAAGGCGGCGATATTCTGGTCACCGAGCGCGAGGTGCTGGTGGGCCGATCGGCGCGCACCGATGCGGCGGGGATAGCCGAACTCGGCGCGATCGTCGCCGGCTGGGGCCATGCCTTGCGCGAAGTGATCACCCCGCCGGGGGTGCTCCATTTCAAGACCGATTGTTCGCTGCTCGATCAGGATACCATTCTGGCCACGCCGCGCCTCAACGCCTCGGGCTGCTTTGCCGGCTATCGCGTGATCGAAACCGCGGCAGGGGAAGAGGCTTGCGCCAACGCGATCCGTGTCAACGATGTGGTGATCATGCCGGCGGGCTTTCCCCGCACCCGCGATCTGCTGGCGGCGCACGGCTATGCGGTGGTCACGGTCAACAACGCGCAATGCGCCAAAGTCGATGGCGGGATGTCGTGCCTGTCGCTGCGGTTCACCCCGACGCGATGATCATGCCCGCGAAGCTGGCCGATCGGCGCGCGCTGGGGCCGGGCATGGCGCTGGCGCTGGTGGTCGGCAACATGATCGGGTCGGGCGTCTATCTGCTGCCGGCGACGCTGGCGCCTTATGGCATCAATGCGCTGGCCGGGTGGGGGGCGACGATCATCGGTGCGCTGTCGCTGGCCTGGGTGTTTGCCCGGCTGGCGCGGCACCTGCCGCGCGCCGGGGGCCCTTATGCCTATGTCGAGGCGGCGTTTGGCCCCGGCGCCGGGTTTGCCGTGGCGTGGAGTTACTGGGTTTCGGTATGGACCGGCAATGCCGCGATCGCGGTGGCGGCGATCAGCGCGCTCAGCAGCCCGGTGGTCGCGCTGCGCCAGCCGGCGCTGGCGGCGATCGCCGCGCTGGTGCTGATCTGGGCGCTGATCGCGATCAACATTCGCGGTGTCACGCTGGCCGGGCGGGTGCAGGTGATCACCACGCTGGCCAAACTGGTGCCGCTGCTGCTGGTGATGCTGCTGGGCGGCTGGTACTTGCTGCCGGGCGCGCATGGCCCCGCCGCGGTGCCGATCAGCGGTTCGTTTGACAGCGGGATGATCGCCAAGGCGGCGGCGCTGACGTTCTGGGGTTTTCTCGGGGTAGAGGCGGCGACCGTGCCCGCCGACAAAGTGATCGACCCCGAACGCACCGTGCCGCGCGCGACGATGCTGGGCACCGGCTTTACCGGGCTGATCTATCTGGCGATTGCCGCCACTCTGCTGCATTTCGTGCCCGCGCCGGCGCTGGCCGGCTCGCCCGCACCGGTGGCCGATTTTCTGGGGCAGGGGCTGGGCCCGCGGCTGGCCGATGCGATGGCGCTGTTCGCCGCGATCAGCGCGGTGGGGGCGCTCAACGGATTTATCCTGCTGCAGGGCGAAATGCCCCGGGCGATGGCGCGCGGGCAGGTGTTTCCCGGCTGGTTCGGCCACGAAACCCGCGCCGGCACCCCGGCCCGCGCGCATCTGGTCTCGGGCGTGCTGGTCAGCCTGCTGATGCTGATGAACTATTCGGGCAGCACCGCCAATCTGTTTGCGGCGGTGATCGAAATCAGCCTGGCCGCCGCCATGCTGGCTTATTTCGCCAGCCCGCTCGCCGCGCTCAAACTGCTGGGCGGCGAACGCAGTGTAACCCTGGCCGCGATCATCGCTGCCGCCTATGTCGCCTGGCTGGTGTGGGGGCTGGGCTGGCACGCCGATAGCTGGGGGCTGGCGCTGATGGCCTGCGGGGCGCCGATCTACTGGCTGTCTCGCCGCAGCGCGACCCGGCCCGCGCCCGAACGGTAAGGCTGCGCGCAAGCCTGTGAACCGGGCACATCCTCCACAGATGGCGCAGCACGGCTGCGGTGGTTTGATATTGACTGCTTGAACATCAGTGTTCAATATAAGCCAGAAGCGTAATTCTGGAGACAATCGCATGGTGCCCTCGCAATGCGCGGTGATCATTGCCGGGCTGGGGCCGACCGGGGCGGTGCTGGCCAATCTGTTGGGGCAACTGGGCGTCAGCGTGGTGGCGTTCGACCGCGACGAAGACATCTATTACGCGCCCAAAGCGGTGCATTTCGATGACGAGATCATGCGCGTGTTCCAGCAGGCCGGGCTGGCCGACACGATCGCCGCGAGCGCCGAATCGTTCACCACGATGGGGCTGCGGCTCAAGCCGGCCGGGCCCGATGTGCTGCGCATGCCGGTGGGCCATCAGGATGCGCGCTATGGCCATGCCGGGGCGTGGTGGTTTCATCAGCCGACGCTGGAGCGGCAGTTGCACGACGGGCTGGCGCGCTTTGCACACGTGCATTGCCGGCGCGGGATGGAAATTGTCGAGCTGAAGCATGATGCCGAGGGCGTGACGGTAACCGCGCGCAGCCGGGCGGGCGATGTGGTGACGGTGCGCGGGGCGTGGCTGGTGGGCTGCGATGGCGGGCGCAGCTTTGTCCGGCGCGCGGCGGGGATCGCGCTCGACAGCGCCGAATTCGATCAGCCGTGGGTGGTGGTCGACACCAAGGCGCGCTGCGGCACCAAGGACCCGCACCTGCCCGATTATCATTTCCAGGTCTGCGATCCCGCGCAGCCGGTCACCTTTGTGCCGATGGCCGGGCCATACTACGAATGGCAATTCATGGTCATGGACGGCAAGTCCGAACGCGAGGCGACCGATCCGGCACTCGTGCGCCGGCAGTTGCAGAAGTTTGTCGATCTCGACCGCATCGAAATTACCCGCATCGCCCATTACACCTTTCACGCGCTGTGGGCGCACGAATGGCGCAAAGGGCGGGTGATCCTGGCCGGGGATGCCGCGCACCAGATGCCGCCGTTTCTGGGCCAGGGCATGTGTTCGGGGGTGCGCGATGCGCAAGCGCTGGCGTGGCGGCTGGCGATGGTCTTGCAGGGCACCGCGCGCGAACAGATTCTGGATGATTATGCGGTCGAACGCGGTGGCCATGTCGCGCATATCATCGAAGGGGCGATGTTCCTGGGCAATCTGATCCAGACCCGCAGCCGGGTAAAGGCGATGCTGCGCAACTGGCTGCTGTTTCGCCTGCCGCGCGCGGTGCCGCCCTTGCGCAAAGTGCTGATGGCGCAATCGAACCGCAAACGCCCCTTGCGCGGCGGCGGGTTTGGCACGCGCTGTGCGGCGCTCTCGGGGCAATTGCTGATCCAGCCGTGCGTGCGGCGCGATGATGGCGCCGAGGTTCTGCTTGATGATCTGCTGGGCGACGGGTTCGCGGTGCTGGCCCGCGCCGGCACGCTGCCCGGCGCGCTGGCGGTGCCCGGTCTGGCGCTGCGGCCGGTCGAATTCGGCGCAGTCGCGGTGCCGGGCGGGGTGGTTGACAGCGATCGCGCGCTCGATCGCCTGTTGCGCGCCCACGCGGTCGATTTCGTGGTGGTGCGGCCCGATCGTTATGTGTTCGATGCAGGACGCATGGCCGATCTGCCGGCGGTGCTGGCCGATCTGGCGGCGCGGCTGGGCGCGCGGCCGGCAAGCCCGATGGAGCGTGCAGCATGATTGAAACCCCGGTCCTGATCGCCGGTGGTGGCCCGGTCGGCCTCTCGCTCGCACTGTGCCTCAGCCACCATGGCGTGCGTTCGGTGGTGGTCAACGAACGCACGCAGACCACCACGCATCCCAAGCTGGACGTGGTCAATTGCCGGTCGATGGAACTGTTCCGCCAGTTGGGGCTGGCCGATGCGGTGCGCGATGCCGGCAACCCGCGCCATGCCAACCAGTATTCGGCCTTTGCGGCGACCGCCTCGGGCCCGTTCTATACGGTGATGTCCGATCGGCACCTGATCTATCAATCGGCCGAGGCGGGCAAGGCGCTGATCCGCGCCTGCACCGATGGCAGCCTGCCGCTTGAGCCGGTGCAGCGCATCGCGCAGATGCATCTGGAACCGGTGCTGCTCGCCGCCGCCGAGGCCGACCCCCATATCGACGTCCATTTCGGCCATCGTCTGTTCGGGTTTGAACAGGATGCCGACGGGGTCAGCGCGCTGGTCCACCGCGTGGCCGATGGTGCCGGCACGCAGTACCGCGCGCGCTTTCTGGCCGGATGCGACGGGCCGTCGAGCCGGGTGCGCAATTTCCTCAATATCGATTACGATGCGACTTGGGACTTGCTGGGCGAATTGTACATCATCCACATCCGCAGCGACGATATCGCCGCGCTCTATCCCCGGTCAGAGCCCTATTGGCACACCTGGCTCAACGGGCCGGGCTATTCGGGGCTGATCGTGTCGCCCGATGCCGGGCGCAACGATTACGTGATCCACTGGCCCTATCCGCCGACCGATGCCGAAACCATCGACCGCATCGTCGAAACCGCGGTGGGGCGCAAGGTTGCCTTTGAAGTGGTCCAGTCGGGCGGATGGAAGCCGCAGTTTCTGGTCGCCGAAAGCTATGGCCGGGGCCGGGTCTGGCTGGCGGGGGATTCGGCGCACCAGTATATGCCGACCGGCGGGCTGGGGATGAACACCGGGGTGGCCGAAGCGCACAATCTGGCGTGGAAGATTGCCGCCACGCTGAATGGTTGGGGCGGGCCGGCGCTGGTGCCGAGCTATGAAGCGGAACGCCTGCCGGTCGGGCGGCGCAACCGCGACCATGTCAAGCGCAACGCGGCCTGCGTGTTCGAGGCGCAATTTGCCCGCAGCGCGGCGGTGCTGGACGATACGCCCGAAGGTGCCGCCGCGCGCAAGGCATTGGCTGAAGGGTTCGAGGCGAAGATTTCGCGGCTCTATGAAAGCCTGGGGATCGAGATTGGCTATCGCTATGACAGTTCACCCGTCATCGCCGATCGGCCTGCGCTGCCGCCTTATTCGGGCGAAGCCTATGAACCGCAAGTGGTGCCCGGCGCGCGCCTGCCCAGCGCGCATTGCGCCGATGGCCGCGCGGTGTTCGATCTGCTCGACAGCCGGGGAATGACCTTGGTGGTCACGGGCGGCGGCGATCCGGCGCCCTTGCTGGCGGCCGCGGCGGCGGTGGGCATGCCGATCACCGTGCTGGACCTGGCCGAACCGGCGCTGGTCGCGCTCTATGGCGCGGGCTTTGTGCTGGTGCGGCCCGATCAGCATATCGCGTGGACCGGGGCGGACCTGCCGGCCGATCCGGCGGCGCTGGTCGATCGGGTGCGGGGGGCACATGGCCATGTTTGACCGTTTCCGCTTGCAGGCGCTGCTGCGGATTACCGCGGTGCTGCTGGCGCGGGCCGCGCGGCGCTCGGCGCGGTTGCGCACGATGCTGGGCGATGCGCCGTTCGTGTTCCAGATCGCCACCGAACAGGGCGTCGGGGGCTGGTTCGCCTTGCGCGACGGGCGCTTGCGCTATCATCCGGGCCTGCATCCGGCGCCCGATTTCGCGCAAATCTGGGCCAGTGCGGGCGAAGCATTGGCGGTGATGACCAGCCGCGACGAAACCGCGCTGATGCGCGCAGTCAACACCGGGCGCTGCCGCATGCAGGGCCAGTTCATTCACGCGCTGTGGTTCAACGAAGCCACGCGGATTGCCACGGGAAAAGCGAAAACGGCATGACCAAAGTCCTGATCATCGGCGGCGGCTATGCCGGGTCGCTGCTCGCGCGCACGCTCGATCCGGCGGTCGATGTGGTGCTGATCGAACCGCGCGAGGCGTTTGTCCACAATGTCGGCGCGCCGCGCGCGCTGGCCGATCCCGCGCTGCTGGATGCGCTGATCCTGCCTTATGACCGCCTGCTTGCACGCGGCACGGTGGTGCGCGATGCGGCACAGGAGATTGCCGGCACCACGGTCACTTTGGCCAGCGGCGCGCGGATCACCGGCGATCTGGTGGTGATCGCCACCGGATCGCGCCATGCGCCGATGTTCAAGGCTGGCGCGCATGCCGGCGATTTTGCCGCAGTGGTGCGCAGCACGCACCGCCAGATCAGCGATGCCCGCGCGATCGCGATTGTCGGCGCCGGCGCGGTCGGGGTCGAACTGGCCGGCGAAATCATGGCCGCGCTGCCGGGCAAGGCGGTCACGCTGATTTCCGCCACGCCCACGCTGTTTCCCGATTTCCACCCCGCGCTGGGCCGGCGGCTGGAACGCGATCTGGCGCGGATCGGGGTTACCCTGCTGGCCGCGGTGGCCGCCACCGGCATCGCGCGCGATGCGGTATCCGCCGGCGGCGTGACGCTGGCCGACGGGCGGCAGATCGTGGCCGATCTGGTGATCCCGGCGCTGGGCGCGCGCCCGGCCGCCAGCCTGATGCCGGGGGCGCCGCACGATGCGATCGGGCGCGTGGCGGTCGATCCTTGGCTGCGTGTGCCGGGCGCATCGGGCGTGTTTGCGGTGGGCGATACGGCCGCAGCGGGCGACATGATGACGATTGTCGCCATCTCGCGGCAGGTGCCGTGGCTGGCGCGCACGATCGAGGCGCTGGCCAAGGGGGCGACGGTGGAAAGCCTGAAACCCTATACCCCGTGGCGCGCGCCGCCGATCCTGCTGCCGCTGGGCCCGCGTGCCGGTGCCAGCGTGCTGCCGCTGGGGCCCCGAGGGCTGGTGGTGGGGGCCACGCTGACCCGCGCGATCAAGGGCAAGACCCTGTTCGTGCCGCGATATCGCAAGGAATTCGGGCTGGCCTGATCAGGCCTGTTCCGCAATCACGCGGTTGACCTGTTGGCCAAGATCAAGCGTGCCCGAAGCATCGCGGATCGTCGCGCGCACGACATCTCCGGGTTGAAGATAGCCGGGCTTGGCGCGTTGGCCCTTGATGAAGGCGGCCCAGCGTTTGGCCGGGGGCAGCAGTGCGGCGATTTTCTGGACCAGCGCGCCGGGCGGTTGCAGCGCCACCCCGCCTGGGGTGCCGGTGATGATCAGGTCGCCGGGGTCAAGATCCATCACGCTGGACAGTTCGGTCAGCGTGGCGGCGGGTTCAAAGATCATGTCGCCGCCGATCACGCTGTCCTGCCGCAGCGCGCCATTGACCCACAGCGACAGCCGCAGATCGCCCAGCAGCGCCCATTCGTGCGGTTCGGGCACCACCAGCCACGGCCCGGCGGGCGAGAACGTGCGAAAGCTTTTGCCTTTGAAGAACTGCGCCTCGGGCACCTGGATGTCGCGCGCGCTGATATCGTTGACGATCACCAGCGCGCCCAGCCAATCGCCCAGCGTGGCGGGGGTTGCGGTGATCCCGGCGCGGATCGGCGCGGCCACGACCAGCCCCAGTTCGACCTCGTAATCGAGCAAGTGGACGCGGGTCGGCTTGATGATCGCGCTGTCGGCGGCGCACAGGCTTGACGGCGCCTTGGTGAAAAACACGTTGGCGGTCAGGCTGTCGGGGTCGATCCCCACTTCGCGCACATGGCTGCGGTAATTGGTCGCCTGGGCGATGAATTGCTGGTTGCCGGTGATCGGCGACAGCAGCCTGATCTGCGCCGGATCGATCGGCGCGGCGCCGGGGGCCGGGGCGACGCCGCCCTGGCGCAGCAGCGTGATCAGCGCGCCGGTGGTGGGCGCGTCGATGTCGACTGCATAGGCGGCGTCGCCGATGCGTTCGGCCCAGCGCGGGCCATGGTCGGTGTGGTGGCGCAGGAACAGGCGGGCCATTGCGGGAATCCTTGGCTGGCGGTGGGGCAGATCAACCGGGCTGGCGCAGCGCGCGGTCAAGCCGCGCTGCCAACCGGTCCGGACGGGTCAATTCGGCAATCGCCGGTGCAGCCACGCCCAGCCCGCGCAGCGCCAGCCGCAGCATGTCGGCCAGCGCCGGGACCACCGCAGCATGATCGGCGGGCGCCATGATCAGCGCGCTGATCAGCGTGTGGCAACAGCCCAGCCAGAACAGCACGGCACCGCGTTCACCGCCCGGCGAGGCCAAACCAGCGGCGATCACCGCGCCCAGATCGGCCACCACCCCGTCGTTCAGCGCGTGATCGTGCGGGGTCAGGCTGGCGGCGTGGCGCGACAGGATCATCGTGCGGCGCGGTTCGCTGGCGGCAAATGCGGCAGCGACGATCATCCCCCCGGTCAGCCGCTGCAAGGGATCGGCCTCGGCCGCGTTGAACGCGGCCACGCGCGTTTCGAGATCGGCGCGGATGGTTTCGGCAATCGCGGCGGCAAACGCCTGCTTGTGGGCAAAATGGTTGAAGAACGAACCCTTCGCGACCCCCGCCGCGCCGACCAGTTCATCAACCGAAATCGCCTCTACCGGGCGATCGGCCAGCAGGTCCAGCCCGGCACCGACCAGCGCGGCGCGGGTGCGCGCGGCGCGGGCGGATTGCGGTGCGGCGGTGAACGCGGGGGCGGCGGAAGGCGGCAGCATCCTGTCCTCAACTTGACTGTTTGGTCATATCGGCATAGTTGACCAAAAAGTCAATTGAGATTCGCCGGGTCTGCGCGGCGGACGAGCGAAAGCAAGCGAGAGAGGGCGATGAGCATCATCCGCATCGAAGATATCGCCCACGTGCGCTTTGCCGCGCCCGACCTCGAGACAATGCGCGCATTCCTGATCGATTTCGGGCTGGACCCGTTTCTGGTCGATGGCTGCCTTTATGCGCGTGGGCGCGACGGGCGGCCGTTTGTCCATGCCACCCAGCCGGGGCCGGCGGCGTTCGTCGCGCTGGGGCTGCGCGCGGGTAGCCTTGATGATCTTGCCCGCCTCGCCGCTGCCGAAGGGGTGGCGGTCGAACCGTTCGCCGCGCCCGGCGGCGGGCACGTGGTGCGGCTGCGCGATCCGGACGGCTTTGTGGTCGAAGTGGTCGCCGGACAGGACACCGCCGCCCCAGCCCCCGACGCGGTCTCGCTGCCGCGCAATGCGGTTGCACAGCGGGTAAGGCTGCGTGAACTGGTGCGGCTGGAACCGGGCCCCGCGCATGTCTTTCGCATCGGCCATTGCGTGCTGAAAGTGGCCGATTACCGCCGGTCGGAACGCTGGTACAAGGATCGCTTCGGGTTCCTTACCTCCGACGAGATCGAGGCGGCGCCGGGGCTGCCGCTGGGGGCGTTCATGCGCTGCGACCGGGGCGATGTGCCATCCGATCACCACACGCTGTTTCTGGCGCAATTGCCGGGCAAGCCCGCCTTCATGCACGCCGCATTCGAAGTGATGGATTTCGACGATCTGATGCTCGGCCACCAGCACCTGCACGCGCGCAAGCGCAAGCCGGCGTGGGGGGTGGGGCGCCACATCATGGGCAGCCAGATTTTCGATTATTGGCGCGATCCATGGGGCCACGAACTGGAACATTGGACCGATGGCGATCTGCTGACCGCCACCGACCCGCCGCAGACGATGACGCTGCGCGATCTGCTGGCGGTGCAATGGGGTTCGCCGCATCCGATGTTCGCCGGCCGGCTGGCCCCGTCGCCCGCGCTGGTTTCGCGCGTGATCGCCTTTGTCACCCGGCTGCGGCAGCGCTTTGCCGCGCGCAAACAGGATACCGCGTCATGAAACTGGTTGCCTGTTCCGCCCAGGGCCGCGCCTGTGCCCCCCGCGCCGGTTTCCAAAGGCGGGTGCTGTCGTGCGCGCGAAATTGACCGGCTGGGCGCGATCGAGGGCGTGATCGCCGACGAGGCCTGACCGCCGGTCAGTCCCGTCGCGCCAGCCAGCCGATCACCAGCAGCAGCGCGCCCAGCACAAACACGTGCTTCACATCGCCGTGCAGCGGGCCCAGTTGCGCGACCAGCGCGCCGGCATCGACGCACAGCAGCACGGCCACCCCCGCCAGCACGCTGCGCGGATACAGCAGCAGCAGCGCGCCGGCGCCTTCGATCACCCCGGTGGCGATGCGGAACCCCTGGCCCAGAGCGATCTTGCCGAATTCTTCGACCATATGCGGCTGGCCCGTCAGTTTCAGCCCGGCGGCGGCGAGAAACGCCGCCGCCACCAGCAGGCGCAGCACCCAGAATATGATCGTGCGCGCCAGCGGCGCCGGATTGGCAGACATCATTGGTTCCTTTCGTTCAGCGATTGCGCACCCATTCGAGCAGGCGCACGGCCAGCCCGGCACGGGCATTGTTGAGCGCACCATGGCGAATGGCATCGGCCGGCGGCGCTCCGTTGACCGGCTCTCCCGGCAGGGCGAATTGCGGAAACAGCGCCAGCGCATGGGCGCGGTCGATCCCCGCCATGACCGGCGCATCGAACAGCGTCAACGCTTGCAGATTGGCCACTTCGACCCCGACCAGCGGCGCCGGGGCAAACGGAAAATCGCTGCCGAACAGGATATGGCCGGGTTCGACCAGTTCGCGCAAGGCGGCCATGGCAAACGGCGAAGGCGACAGCGCGGTGTCGTAATAGAACCGGCGGATATAGGTCAAAATGCCGTGCGGCGCCCTGGCCTGATACGCGGCAAAGCTGTTCGCCAGCGAGGCGCGCCACGCGATATAGGGCAGGAACCCGCCGGCGTGCGACAGGATCCAGCGGATCGCGGGGTATTTTTCCATCGTCCCCGACAGGATCAGGTTCATCGCCGCGCGGGTCGTGTCGCACAGGAATTCGACGATGAACAACGGTGTGTCCAACCCCACGGCATCGGTGGTGGGGTGCAGGTTGGGATGGACAAACACCGTCGTGCCGCGCCGGTTCAATTCGGCCATCAGCTCGTCAAACTGCGGATCGCCCAGGAATTTGCCGTCGGTGCTGCCCAGCAGCACGATCCCGTCGGCCTTCAGCACATCGAGCGCATGGATCGCCTCGGCACAGGCGGCATCGGTAAACGGCATCGGCAGTACTGCAAACGAGCCGAACCGACCCGGGTATTTCACCCCCATCTCGGCCGAAAATTCGTTGCAGGCGCGCGCCAGCGACACCGCCGCCTCGCGGCTGTCGAAATAGACCCCCGGCGCCGACAGCGAAGTGATCGCGGTGGCAATGCCGTTGGCATCCATCACCGCCAGCGAATCTTCGGGCTTCCACACCGGCAGCGGGGTGCTGGCGACTTCGGTCAGCCCCAGCCGCGCCATGGTCGCGGTGAACGCCGGGGGGATGACGTGATGGTGGACATCGATGCGGCCGGCGTTGTGCACCATGACTTGCGCGTTCTCCCGTTCGCGATGATCGGCGCGCTGATTCCGCGCGCCGCCGTTTGAACGCAAATGGCACAAATTGAACAGTGGTGCAAACTTTTGTGCGCGGCGTTATCAGTCCGCCTCGGCCAGATCGGGCAGATCGCGCAGCGCAATCGCGCGGGCTTCGTCGGCATCGATGCCGATCGCGCGCAGCACCAGCGCGGCGGCATCGCTGCCGGCATCGCGCCAGGTCAGCAGCCCGTCGAGCACGCTGAACATCGCGGTGGTGGTGGTGCCGCCGATCATCCCGGCCACCGCGATCAGTTTGCGTTCGTCAAAGCGGTAGCGCCCGCTGGCCAGCCCCTGCCGCAGATCTTCGGCCGGGGGGCCGTCCCACACCCCGCGCAGCGCCGCGCTGCTGAAGCAGAACCGCACGAAAAACCGGCCCCAGTGCGGCGCTTCGTGCGCGCGGCGGACAAACAGGCGAATGCCGATCGCCAGCCGCAGTGCGGGATCGTCGATCCCGGCGCAGCTTTTGACCACGCGCCGGTGCATCTCGATCCCCAGCCGCGCCGCCACATCTTCGAACAAAGTTTCGGGCGAGGGCACGTTCTTGTAGACGGTGCCGCGCGCTATACCGGCAAACTGCGCCAGTTCGCTGACATTGATCGGCACCACCCCGCGATCGGCGAAAATGCGGATCGCGGCTTCGTGAATGCGGGCTTGCGAAGGGGTAAGCGGGGGCAGGTCGGTCATGCGCGGGTCATTCATGGTGCTGCGGGACTGTGCCAACAATTGAACAGCTTTGTTCAGCCTGGTCAATGCCCCGCCCGCGCGGTTTTACCCCGGTCTGACCAGCGCCAGCATCATCGAGCGATACGCATCGAGCGGGGCGGGATGCTCGCCATGGCGTTTGCCCCAATCATCGAACCGGCGCAGTTGCACCGCATCGCGCACAAACGGTTCGCGTTCGAACGCGGCCTGTTCGTTTGCGGACATCGCGCCGCCCTGGACGTGCAGCGACAGGATCGAGGCGCCGCTCAGCCCGGCGCGATAGGCCGGATCGATCGTGCAGAGATAGCGTTTGGCCGGCACGTGCAGCCGGATCGGTTCGGTCACCGCCGGCCCAAACAGCCCGGCCAGGCATTGCGCGCCGATGTCTTCGTGATGCGCATCGATGCCCGCCAGTTCATCGGCGTTGCCCGTGACATCGACCATCCGGCCAATGTCATGCAGCAGGCTGGCGGTGATCAGTTCGTCGGTGCAGCGGTGATCCACCGCCAGTTGCGCGCATTGCAGCGCGTGCTGCAATTGGCTGACGTTCTCGCCATAGGTATCCCCGCCGTGGCGGGCGAACAGCGCGTAGATCGCATCGATCGATGGCAATGGACTGATCATCGCGGTGTTTCCAATTTACAGGGGTGATGGTGCCATCATCGGTTTTACCGCGATCGGGGCAAGCCATTTTGTGCGCAGGCGCTCTACCGGATCGCGGTTCAAGGCTTGCCAAGCCGGGCTGCAATCGAATAAATTCGATTAATGAACAAGCCCAGTTCCTTTCAGGCGCGCGGGGTGCGGCGGCGCGAGGTGCTGATCCGCGCGTGTCGCGAACTGCTCGCCGAACAGCATGTCGGCACCTTTGGCCTGGCCGAAGTTGCCGCGGCGGCGGGGGTGCCGAAAACCTCGGTCTATCACTTCTTTGCGCGGATCGATGATCTGCTCGCCGCAGTGGCGATCGAGGTCGCGCATGATCTGGTCGCTTGGCTGGACCGGCCAATGTCGGGGCCGTTTGCCGGCTGGCCCGACGTGGTCATCGCGTTTGTCGAGGCCGGGCGCGACTTTTATGCGCAGCACCGCGATGCCCTGGCAATCCAGTTGGGGCCATTTACCCCCGCCGATATCAAGACCCGCGATCGCGACAACGACATGACCGTCGGCCGCCTGCTCAAAGCGGCGATTGGCGCGCATTTCGTGCTGCCCGAAGTGCCCGACAGCGACGGCGTGTTCTTTCGCGCGATCGAAATTGCCGACTTGATGTTCATGCTGTCGGTGCGCGCGCATGACCGGCTCGATGCCTTTCATGTGACCGAGGCGGCGCGCGCGGCGATCGCCTATCTCGGGCTCTATCTGCCGCCGCTGCTGCCGCCGGCCCCGGCTTGACTCCGACACGGCTCGCCTTAAAGTCGAATAAATTCGATTTTTAGGAGTCGATCCCATGTCCGATCCCGACACCACTGCCGCCACCCCCGGTCTTGACATCACCCGCCGCGATTTTGTCGGCGGCACGCTGCTCGGCACCGGCGCCGCGCTGCTGGGCATGGCCGCGCCGGGTACGCTCAAGGCGCAGACCACCGGCCTGCCGATGACCGGGCTGACCGCCGAATGGAGCGGCCCGGGCGGGATCGGCGATTATGCCGGGTTCAACGGCAACACCTGGCAAGTGGTCAACGCCGCGCATGGCGCGATCCGCAACCAGCGGATGGACCCGCATCTGGCCGCGGCGGCCGATACCGGCGAAGTCTATGACGTGGTGATCGTCGGGTCGGGCATTTCGGGGATGTGCGCCGCCCATGTCGTGCGCCAGCAGCGCCCCGATGCAAAGATCCTGGTGCTCGATCAGCACGGCATCTTTGGCGGCGAGGCCAAGGCCAACGAGTTCGAGGTGGACGGCCATCATCTGCAAGGGCCGCAAGGATCGACCGGCATCGTCGTCCCGTTCCGCCACGCCCGCGCCGCCAGCATGTATACGCATTGGGCCAAGGAACTCGGCTATCCCGAAGACTTTACCTTTCAAAAGCCGCAGAACACCTCGCAGCCGATCAAAGTGCCCGAGGATATGTGGACGCCGATGATGGTCGCGTGGGAACGCGCCGACACCGCGTTCTATTACGAGGGCAAGGGGATGGTCAAAAACCCCTGGCGCAGCGGTTTCAAGGATGCGCCGATCTCCGACAAGGCGCGCATCGCGCTGATGGAAATCGAACTGTTCCGCACCCCGCCCGAACGCGACGACTGGGAACGCTGGCTCGATACGATGACCTACAAGCAGTATCTGCTCGATGTCGTCGGGGTCGATCCGGCGGTGATCGACGAAGTGACCGCCTATTACGACCCGATCGCCTGCTGCATGGGCTGCGGGCTGGGGTGCGACACCATTTCGGCCTATTCGGCGTACAATTTCCTGATGCCGGGCACGATCGGCTATTACCGCTATCAGAACGAGGGCGCCGATCCCACCGACACGATCTATCTCGCCACCTTCCCCGGCGGCAATGCGATCGCCGCGCGCAAGTTTCTGAAAATGACCAACCCCGACGCGATCGAAGGCGACGACACGCTCTATGGCGTGTGGAAGGGCAAGATTCGCTGGGATCAGCTCGACAAACCCGGCGCGCCGCATCGGCTGCGGCTGAATTCGACCGTGGTCGAAGTGCGCCACGAAGGCCGCCCGGATACCGCCAGCCACGTGCGCGTGACCTATCTGCAGGGGGAAAAGCTGCACCGTGTCCACGCCAAAGCAGTGATCTGCGCCGGACAGCAGCATGCCAACAAACACATCTGCCGCGATGTCGCGCCCGAATATCGCGAGGCGATGGAGGCGTTTCAGCACGCCTCGATCCTGACGCTCAATATCGCGCTGCGCAACTGGCGCTTTCTCGACAAGCTGGGCGCCGCCTGCGTGCGCTGGTTCGAAGGGTTTGGCTGGTGGACCGGGCTGCGCCGCAATCTGATCGTCGATGGCCACGAAACCCAGCCGCTCGATCCGGACAAGCCCTTCGTGCTGACGCAATATATCCCGTTTCCGCAGCCGGGCGTGCCGTTTCCGCAAAACTGCACCGCCGCGCGCATGCAGCTGTTTTCGATGTCGTTCGCCGATATCGAGGCCGCGTCAAAGGATCAGCTGACCAAGATGTTCGGCCCTTATGGGTTTGACTGGGACCGCGATGTTGCCGGCGTGATCGCCAATCGCCAGGGCCACGCCTATTTCGTCGGCACCCCCGGCTTTTTCTTTGGCAAGGACGGCAAGCCCGCGCCGCGCGAAGTGCTGCAAAAACCGTTCCACCGCATCGCGTTCAGCCATTCCGAACTGTCGGGCGCGCAAATGTGGGAAACCGCCGCCGAAGAAGGCGAACGCGCCGCCAAACAGGTGCTCGCGCTGCTGTAACCGACCCCGGCCCCTGCCGGGCCCCGTCTGACGGAGACCACCGATGAAACCTGTCCTGATTCTGGCCGAGCTGATCGCCTGCGCCCCGGCGCCGGTGCTGGCGCAAGCCGCGCATTCGCAGATCAGCGAACCCGATACCAAACAACTGCGCGCGTTCAAGCAGGCGATCCGCAAGCTCTATGATCTGAAGGAACGCGATTTTGCCACCGGGCGCGATGATCATATCCTCAATCGGTTCTACGCGGCGGATGCGGTGTCCTTCGGCGAAGGCGAAGGGATCAGCAGCGGCACCGAAGAATTCCGCAAGATCTATGACGAAGTGACCAAACAGTCGAACGTCAAGATCCGTTCGGTCCACACCTGGGTGTCGGGCAATGCCGGCTGGGACTGGGCCAATTTTTACGTGACGCCACGCGATCCCAAAGAAAAGCCATTTTCGTTTGCGATCCTGTTCCTGTGGGCGCGCGAACACGGCCGGTGGATCTGCAAGGGCGACGCCTATATCAAGGGCGCGTTCCCCGGCGTGACCGAAAACGGCGGCAAATAGCGCTCTGTGGCGCGGGCGACCCGGCAGGTTCCGCGAGGCTAGTGTCGTGGATTCTTAGTTCACTTGATCAAACCTTGTCCTGCTGAACGTGTTTCAGCATCCATCGTGCCCCGCAAAACGGCGGATTTTGGGGAGAAATGGACCCTGAAACAAGTTCAGGGTGACGGTAAGTTCATAACGCGGACTTCAGAATCACGACACCAGGCGGCGCGCGTGATGGCGAAGCAGCGACGTATAAAAAGAGTGGCTGGGGCGGGAGGATTCGAACCACTCAGCGGAGCCGCTTGCGGCGCAGCGCAACAAAAGACTCGGAGGTTCCTCGAGGCTGGGCATCGCGCGTGATCCCGAAGGGAAAACGTAAAACAGGAAGTGGCTGGGGCGGGAGGATTCGAACCTCCGAATGCCGGTACCAAAAACCGGTGCCTTACCGCTTGGCGACGCCCCAACGGCGGTGCACGCGCCTATAGCGGCTGGTGCGGTAATGCCAAGGGGTCTTGTCGCAGCTTTTCAGCCCAATCGGGCAAGCGTGGGGATCAACTGGTCGAAATGGTCGATCACTGCATCGGCGCCCAGTTCGTGCGGCGGGGCGTCGCAATAGCCGAAGCTGACCGCGACCACCGGCAGCCCCGCCGCACGCGCGGCGCCGGTGTCATACGTGGTGTCGCCGACAAACGCGGCGCGGGTCGCGCTGGTGCGGCGGACCATTTCGATCAGCATGTCGGGGCGCGGCTTGGCGCGGTCGAGGCCCAGCGTATCGCCGCCGATCAGCGTGGCGAAGCGCGGGCTCAGCCCCAGCTCGTCAAACACCTGGCGGGCCAGCGCCTCGCGCTTGTTGGTGGCCACCGCAATGGTCACGCCGCGCGCGGCGAGATCGTCGAGCATCGCCAGCGCGCCGGGATAGGGGACGGTGTGGCGGGTGATATTGGCAGAGTAGAAGGCGGTGAATGCGGCGGTCAATGCGGGCAGCGCCGCTTCGTCAAGCCCGCCGGTGCGGGCCATGCCGTTGCGCAGCAGTTGCGCCACGCCGCCGCCGATCAGGCCGCGCACATCGGGGCGCGCAATGGTCGGGCGCCCGGCCTGCGCCAGCGCGTGATTCAGTGCATCGGCAAGGTCGCCGCTGGTATCGAGCAGCGTGCCGTCAAGGTCGAATCCGACCACGTCATAGGGAAAATCCGCCATAGTCGCGCCCGGTGCCCGACCGTGCTGGAAACTGCAAGAAAATGCTGGCAAGGACTGCGGCCATGACCATCACGCCTGCTGATCCCGCCCGCCCGATCGCCATCGTCATCCTTGCCGCCGGCAAAGGCACGCGGATGAAAAGCGACCTGCACAAAGTGCTCCACCCGATCGCCGGGCGCGCCATGCTGCTGCACCTGATGGACAGCGCCGCCGCGCTGGCGCCGCAGCACCAGGTCGTGGTGGTCGGCAGCGGGCGCGATCAGCTTGAGCGCGCGGTGGGCGCGCGCGCGACGATCGCGGTGCAGGACCCGCAACTGGGTACCGCGCATGCGGTGCAGCAGGCGCAGGCGGCGCTCGCCGGGTTTTCCGGCGATGTGCTGGTGCTTTATGGCGATGTGCCGTTTGTCCAGGCGCAGACGATGCGCGCGATGATCGACCGGCTGCATGCAGAGGACGAACCGGCGGTGGTCGTGCTGGGGTTCGAGCCCGATGATGCGCTGGCCTATGGCCGGGTGATTGCCGACCATGGCCAGGTGCGCAAGATGGTCGAATTCAAGGACGCCACCGAGACCGAGCGCGCCACCCGGCTGTGCAATTCGGGGCTGCTGGCGGCGCGGGCAGAGGATCTGTTTGCGCTGCTGGCGCGGGTTGGCAATGCCAATGCCCAGGGCGAATATTATCTGCCCGATATCGTCAATATCGCGCTGGCCGACGGGCGCGGCGCGGCGGTGGTGATCACCCCCGATGCCGACGAAGTGGCCGGGATCAACAGCCGGGGCGAACTGGCCGAGGCCGAAGCGCGCTGGCAGGCGCGCCGCCGCCGCGCGGCGATGGCCGATGGCGCCACGCTGGTCGCGCCCGATACGGTGTGGTTTGCCTGGGATACGCAAATCGGCCGCGATGTGACGATCGAACCCAACGTGGTGTTCGGCCCCGGCACGGTGGTCGCCGATCACGTCACGATCCACGCGTTTTGCCATATCGAGGGCGCGCGGATCGCCAGAGGCGCCTCGGTCGGGCCGTTTGCGCGGCTGCGCCCGGGGGCAGACTTGGGCGAACGCAGCCGGGTGGGCAATTTTGTCGAGGTCAAGAACGCCCGGCTGGGCGAAGGGGCCAAGGCCAATCACCTGAGCTATCTGGGCGATGCCGATATCGGCGCGGCGGCCAATATCGGCGCCGGCACGATCACCTGCAATTACGATGGCTATTTCAAATATCGCACGGTGATCGGCGAACGCGCCTTCATCGGCTCGAACTCGGCATTGATCGCCCCGGTGCGGATCGGCGCCGATGCGATCGTCGCCGCCGGCAGCGCGGTCAGCCGCGACGTATCCGATGGCGAATTGCGGCTGGTGCGCGCCGAACAACTGGTCAAACCCGGCTGGGCCGATCGCTTTCACGACGCGATGAAGCGCAAAAAGGCCGAAAAGAAGGGCTGACCGGCCAGCCGTGGTTCAGGATCATCCTGCCACGGCAGATCGGGGGCGGGCCGATCGCGCGATGATTTTCCCCCCGCCACACACAGCGGATCAAAGGGCAACGGGCAATGTGCGGAATTATCGGGATTGTCGGCAAGGACCAGGTGGCAGACCGGCTGGTCGACGGGCTGCGGCGGATGGAATATCGCGGCTATGACAGCGCCGGGGTGTGCACGGTTGATCACGGGCAACTGATCCGCCGCCGCGCCGAGGGCAAGCTCAACAATCTGGTGGTCGAACTGGCGCACAATCCGGCGCCGGGCACGATCGGCATCGCGCATACCCGCTGGGCCACCCACGGCGCGCCGACCACCAACAATGCCCACCCGCATGCCACCGGCGAAGTCGCGCTGGTGCACAACGGCATCATCGAAAATTTCCGCAGCTTGCGCGAAGAACTGACCGCGCGCGGCCACAAGTTTGAAAGCGAAACCGATACCGAAGTGGTCGCCCACCTGGTGTCCGAACAGATCGAAGCCGGGGCCAGCCCGCAAGACGCGGTCAAGGCGGTGCTACCGCGCCTGCGCGGGGCCTTTGCACTGGCGATCGCCTTCCGCAGCCACCCCGACATGCTGATCGGGGCGCGACTGGGGTCGCCGCTGGTGGTCGGCTATGGCGATGGCGAAATGTTCCTCGGGTCCGATGCGCTGGCGCTGGCGCCGCTGACCCAGCGTGTCAGCTATCTCGAAGAAGGCGACTGGGTGGTGATCGACCATGCCGGGGCGCAGGTGTTCGATGCCGACAATCGCGCGGTCACGCGCGCGGTGGTCGCCTCCGGCGCGACCGCGGCGGCGATCGAAAAGGGCAATTTCCGCCACTTCATGCAGAAAGAGATCTACGAACAGCCGATCGTGGTGGCGCAGACGCTGCGGTCCTATCTGCGGCGCTACGAACAGGTGGTGTCGCTGCCGCAGATCGATTTTGATCTCGCCAGCATCCGCCGCGTCACGATCGTGGCCTGCGGCACCAGCTATTACGCCGGGATGGTCGCCAAATACTGGTTCGAACGGTTTGCCCGGCTGCCGGTCGATATCGATGTCGCCAGCGAATTCCGCTATCGCGATCCGGTGCTCGAACCCGGCGGGCTGGCGATCTTCATTTCGCAATCGGGCGAAACCGCCGACACGCTCGCCGCGCTGCGCCATTGCAAGGCGGCGGGGCAGACCATCGCGGTGGTCGTCAACGTGCCCACCAGCACGATGGCGCGCGAGGCAGACCTGCTGTTGCCCACCCATGCCGGGCCCGAAATCGGCGTTGCCTCGACCAAGGCGTTTACCTGCCAATTGGCGGTGCTGGCGGCGCTGTCGGTGCATCTGGCGGTCAAGCGCGGGCTGATCAGCCATGACGAAGAAAAAGAGATCGTCGGCCAATTGGACGAAACCCCCGCCGCGCTCAATGCCGCGCTGGCGCATGATGACGACATTGCCGCGATCGCCCCGCTGATCGCGCCGGCGCGCGATGTGCTCTATTTGGGGCGCGGGCCGGACTATCCGCTGGCGCTCGAAGGCGCGCTCAAGCTCAAGGAAATCAGCTATATCCACGCCGAAGGCTATGCCAGCGGCGAAATGAAGCACGGCCCGATCGCGCTGATCGACGAAGCGGTGCCGGTGATCGTGCTGGCGCCCTCGGGCCCGCTGTTTGAAAAGACCGTGTCCAACATGCAGGAAGTGCGCGCGCGCGGCGGCAAGATCGTGCTGATTTCCGATGCCGAAGGGCTGGCCGAAGCCGGCGAAGGCTGCCTTGCCACGATCGAAATGCCCAAAGTGCATCCGCTGATCGCGCCGCTGGTCTATGCCGTGCCGGTGCAATTGCTGGCCTATCACGTCGCGCTCGCCAAAGGCACCGATGTCGATCAGCCGCGCAACCTGGCCAAGTCGGTAACGGTCGAATAATCGCCGGGAAATCGTTTGCCCGGGGGTGTGCTTACCTTTGGGCAAGCTTTCATGGCTAGACTGGCGCGGTGAATCACTCGCCGCTCCATCCTTCCGTCGGCCATCTTGCCGGCCAGACCAAGCCGGCGCTGCCATCACGCTTGCCGTGGGCGGCTGTGCTCGGGCTGTCCGACCCGGTTGAAGGCGATTGGGGCCGGTTGCGCGCGCTGCAATTCGGCGGGCTGCGCCGGCTGGTGATCAGCCGCGTGCTGGCCCATGCGATTGCCGCGCTGTTGCTGATGCGGGTCTTGCGCAGCGCCGGGGCGATTGTGCCGGGGATGGTCTGGCTGGTGGTGCTGGCCGGCGCGCTGGCCGGGACCGTGCTGTTTGACCGGCGGCTGGTCCCGGGCGGGCAACGCCGCATCGGGGTGCATTCGATCCGCGCGCAGGCGATGGGCTCGGCCGCGCTGGCGGTGGTCTGGTCGCTGCCGGTGGTGGTGATCGGGCCCTGGCTCAGCCAGACCGACATCGGCACGATCTGGGCGATCATGGCCATGCTGATGGCCGGGATGGCGTTTTCGTTCGCCGCGGTGCCATTGGGGGCACAGGCGTTTGTCTGGGTGCTCGGGCTGGCCGGGATCGCCACGTTTCTGGGCCACCACGAACAGACTGCCGCCGCGGTGGCCGCCTGCTTCCTCGCGTTTGTCTCGATCGGCGCGCTGGAAACCGCGCGCTCGTTTCTCGAAGGCAAGCTGGCCGAAGCCGGCTTGCAGGACAAGGGCGAGGTCGTCTCGCTGCTGCTGCGCGAATTCGAAGAAGGCGATGCCGATTGGCTGTGGCAGGTCGATCATACCCGCCGCGTGCGCAATGTATCGCCCCGCTTTGCCTTTGCGCTGGAACGCGGGCACGACGATATCGAGGGCAAACCGCTGATCCAGCTGATCGCCGGGGAAAGCTGGGATACCGGCCATTTCCACGCCTCGCTGCACGATCTGGCCGAACGGCTGAAACGGCGCGAAAGCTTTTCCAACCTGATGGTGCGCGTGACGATCAGCGGCACGCATCGCTGGTGGGAACTGTCGGCATCCCCCCGGTTTGATGACAATGGCACCTTTGTCGGATTTCGCGGGGTCGGTTCCGACGTGACCGAACGGCGCGAAAGCGAGGAACAGATCGCCTATCTGGCGCGGTTCGATACGCTGACCGGGCTGCCCAACCGCCTGCAACTGACCGAGGCGCTGGATGCCGCGATGCACCGCGCGGATCAATCGCGCAGCCGCTGCGCATTCCTGATGGTCGATCTCGACCGGTTCAAGGCGATCAACGATACGCTGGGCCATCTGGTCGGCGACAAACTGCTGGAACGCGTGGCCGAACGGTTGGGCACCTATGTCGGCGATGCCGGGCTGTGCGGGCGGCTGGGCGGTGATGAATTTGCCGTGGTCCTGTCCAATGGCGTGGACAGCGACACCATCCACACCGTCGCGCAACGGATCATTTCCGGCCTGTCGCAGCCCTACCTGGTCGATCATCATACGCTGTACATCGGCGCCAGCGTCGGATCGGCGATCGGCCCGCGCGACGGGGCGACGGTCGAAACGCTGATGCGCAATGCCGATCTGGCGCTCTATCGCGCCAAGGACGAGGGCGGGGGGGTCCATTTCAGCTATGAACCGGCGCTGCACACCAATGCCGAACAGCGCCGCCAGCTTGAAGTCGCGCTGCGCCATGCGCTCGAACGCAACGAATTTTCGCTGGTCTATCAACCGGTGGTCGATGCCGCCAATGGCAAAGTGCTCAGCTTTGAAGCGCTGGCGCGCTGGACCAGCGCCGAACACGGCCCGGTCAGCCCGGCCAAGTTCATTCCCGTGGCCGAAGATGCCCGGTTGATCGTGCCGATCGGCGAATGGGCGCTGCGCACCGCCTGCATGGAAGCGGCGCGCTGGCCCAACCCGATCAAGATCGCGGTCAACGTATCGGGCGAACAATTGCTCGAAACCGGCTTTTCCGAAACCGTGGTCAGCGCGCTGGCCAACAGCGGCTTGCCGCCGCACCGGCTGGAAATCGAAGTGACCGAAAGCGTGTTCCTGCGCGACGGCACGGTGGCGCTGGAAACGCTCAACCGCATCATCGCGCTGGGCTGCGGGGTGGCGCTCGACGATTTCGGCACCGGCTATTCCTCGCTCGGCTATTTGCGCAAGATCCGTTTTTCGACGATCAAGGTCGACCGCAGCTTTGTCCAGGGCGCCGCGCGCGCCAACCCGGAAAGCCTGGCGATCGTGCGCGCGGTGGTGGCCATGGCCGACAGCCTGGAAATGTCGACCACCGCCGAAGGCGTCGAAACCGATCAGGAACTCGCGGTGGTCCGCCAACTCGGCTGCCACAAGATTCAGGGCTATCTGTTCGGCCGCCCGATGCCCCCCGAAGCCGCCTTCGATCTGGTCAAACCCAAGACCAAGCCGCGCAAGACGATCGAGGAACTGGCGCGATCGACCAGCGACGCCGCCTGAGGGGCGGGGAGGCTTTCAAACAATTATCTGTTTTAAAACAACAAGGTTCGTCCTGAGCTTGTCGAAGGACGCGCGAAACGGTTGAGTTTATGCGCTTTTCTGGTGCGTGGGGCTAGCGTAAGCGCGCGTCCTTCGACAAGCTCAGGACGAACCGGGGGGCTGGGAATTTTTGTTGTTTTCGAACCATTTGCGTGAATGCGGTGGGGCGCAATCTGCCGCCCATGCATCCGGGCCAGCCATGCAAAAAATGGCAGGAGTGGAGGGACTCGAACCCCCGGCCCTCGGTTTTGGAGACCGATGCTCTACCAACTGAGCTACACTCCTGCGGCGCAGGGACGCGATGGTCCCCGGCAGGTCGTCAGCCCTTAGTGGGTTGACGAAGGGGATGCAACCGCAGAGATCAGCAAAATAATCACCCCCGGCGGATCGATCCGATGGCGCGCGAAGACAATCCGACCCTGTCGCCCGAATTGCTGTTGCGGGCCTATCGCGCCGGGATCTTTCCGATGGCCGACAGCCGCGATGATCCCGAAATATATTGGGTGGAGCCGCGCATGCGGGCGATTTTGCCGCTCGACGGGTTTCATCTGTCGCATTCGCTGGCGCGCACATTGCGGCGCGGGCGGTTTGTCGTGCGCTGCAATACCGCGTTCGATGCGGTGATCGACCATTGCGCCGCGCCGCGCCCCGATGCGCCCGAAAGCTGGATCAGCGCGCGCATCCGCAACAGCTATCGCCAATTGCACGATTGCGGCGCGGCGCATTCGATCGAATGCTGGCAGCGCGGCGCGGATGGGACCGAGCGGCTGGTCGGCGGGCTTTATGGCGTGGGCTTTGCGCGGGTGTTTTGCGGCGAAAGCATGTTTTCGCGGGTGGCCGATGCGTCAAAGGTGGCGCTGGCCTGGCTGGTCGCCGCCTTGCGGATGGGCGGCGGCGAATTGCTCGATTGCCAGTTCAGCACCGCGCATCTGGCCTCGCTGGGGGCGATCGAAATTCCCCAGGCCGAGTATCTGGCGCGGCTTGATCAGGCCTGCCGGCCGTGGCGGGCAGGCGAACTGGCGGCTTATTGCGGGGGCGCTGCTTCGACCGGGGCTTCGTCGTCGCCGGCGGTGTCGGGGGCGGGCGCGGGGGCCTTGCTGCCGCTGGGCTTTGCCGCCCTCGAGGCGGCGGCGGCGGGGTCGTCCTCTTCGCCGGGGAATTTCATCGCGCAGTCTTTGACCCACACGTCATAGACCGGGTGTTCGACCACGCTCAGCGACGGGGCGTTCTTGAACATCCAGCCCGAAAACACTTTGTGCCAGGCCAGCCGGTCCTGCACCGTGGCGCGTTCTTCGACAAACACCTGGACAAAGGCGCCGGTTTCCTGCGGGTCTTCCCACGGGGCGGTGCGCTCGCAGGTCGCCAGCTTGACGATGACATTGCCGATGCGGCGCGATTCGCCGGGTTTCAGCACGATGTCCTGAGTGATGTTGTTGCGCTTGTTGATCAGCCCCAGCGTCGCCACGCGGTCCTTGACCGGGGTGCCGTAGCCCGATTCGACCATGCCGCTGGCCAGCGCCGAGGGGCCGGCGGATTCGGTCGCTTCAGCCGGGGGGGCATCGCCTTTTTGGCCGCAGCCGCCGAGCACCAGCAGGGCCAGGCACAGCGCGGCCAGCGGGCGTGGGGTCAGCGTGGCCGGGCCGGGCATGGGGGTGCGCCCGATCAGGCCTGATCGGGTGACCAGGCTTCGTAATCGCCGGTGGCAGGGGCGCGCTGGCCGCCGCGTTCCAGCGCCCCTTGCGGGCGATAGGCCGCCGGGGTGCCGGTGGCATTGGGGGTAAATTCCACCTCCCACACGCGCGGCGGCGGCAGATTGCTTTCGGGCACGCCGTCAAAATTGCCGTGCAGCCAGCCGTGCCATTCGGCCGGCACGCGGCTGGCATCGTTGGCGCCGTTGTAGATCACCCAGCGGCGTTCGCGCCCGGCAAACGGATGGCCCTTGGGATAGGGCTGCTTGGCCTTGTAATAGACATTGCCCTGGGCATCCTCGCCCACCCGCACGCCGTTGCGCGCGCTGTCCAGCATGGTGCCAAAGGTGGCGCCGTTCCACCAGGTGAAGATTTTGCCGAGGATGCTCATGGCCGCAGCGCTTAGCCTTAACCGGGGGGTGAGAGCAAGAATTTTGCTGGTTACCAGCTCACCAGATCGCCCGGTTTCATCCCGATCTGCGCGGCGCGTCCGGCATTGAGTTCCAGCACGCCCGCAGCATCCCCCGCCGAGGGCAGCGGGGTTTCATCGTAAGGTTTTGCATTGGCGGCGATGTTGAGCACGCGGTGGTCGGCGCCGATGAAGATGATATCGAGCCCGATTACCGTGTTCTTCATCCAGAATGCGCTGGGCCGCGCCGGGATCATCGGAAAGATCATTCCTTCATCGGGCCCCATCGCGGTGCGGAACATCAGCCCATGTTCCTGTTCGAGCGCAGAGGCGGCGACTTCGACCTGAAACACGTGGACGCCCTTGGCGGTGGTCACTTGCAGCGGGATCACCGCCAGCCCCGATTGCGGGTGAATGTGCAGCGTGTTGCCCGCCGCCGCGCCGGTATCGCCCGCCGCCACCGGCGAACAGGCGCCGATCCCGCCGATCCCGACGATCAGCGCCAGCGCCGCCGTCAGCCCCTGGCGCAGCGAAGTTTGGCGTTGCATGCGGTTACTGGTCATCGGCTTCGTCCACCCATTGCTGCACGGCCGAGGGATCGGCCGCATCGATTACCGCGCTCGCCGTGGCAAAGCCATGGCCGGCGCGCACCATGGCTGCCACCTGCCGCGCCCGCGTCGCCGGATCAAGTGCGCTGTGCGGGTGATCGCCGATTTCGCCTGAACCCTTGCCGAACGGCCCCAGCCGCCGCCGCCGGGCAAAGGCCTGCGCCGCCTCGCGCCGGTCGCGCGCGCTGCCGCTGGCGCGCGCGACGGCGGGTGCGGCAATGCCGTCGTGGCCCAGCGCCTGGGCAATCCGCCGCGCCCCCATCCCGCGCCGCAACAGCGCCGCACCGCGCGCCATGGCAAACTGGTCATCATCGACGTAGCCGCGCGCCACCATCCGCGCGACTACTGCGGTCGGATCGGGCGGGGCGGCATCGTCCCAGCCGCGTTCGCGCAATTTGCGCTGCAAATAGGCCTGCAACCGCCCGCTGCTGGTGGCAAACCGCGCGACATAGGCCAGCGCCAGCGCATCGAGCGCCGCGCTGTCGAGCGGTTTTGGCTGCCGCCGGGCGCGCCCATCGCGCGTTTCGCCGTGGTTATCCATCATCGCGCCTTATTCGTGCCACAGTCGCGGATATAGGGAAAATCACGAAGGTGTGCATGCGGTTTGCCCGTTTCTGTCGGCAAACCACCATGACGCGCCCGACCGATAGCGCCAAGACAAACATACCGGGGTAGCAGATGACCGTTTCCGAAGCCGTCCGCAATGCGGCGGCGCTCGTGCCGACGCCCAATGACGACGCACAGCCGCGCCGCTTTGCCGATTTCGCCACGTTCTGCGATGCGCTCGACTATGCCGCCCAGGGGCAGCGCGGATTCAATTTCCACGATGCGCGCGGCACGCTGACGCATGTCTATCCTTATGCCCAATTGCGCGCCGATGCATTGATCGCGGCGCAGCGGCTGATCGCGCTGGGGATTGCGCCGGGCGACCGCGTGGCGCTGATCGCCGAAACCGGGCCCGATTTTGCCGCACTGTTTTGCGGCACGATCTATGCCGGCGCCTGGCCGGTGCCGCTGCCGCTGCCGACCAGCTTTGGCGGCAAGGACAACTATATCGACCAGATCGCGGTGCAGTTGAACAGTTCGGACCCGGCGGTGCTGCTCTATCCCCCCGAAATCGCCGCGATGTGTCTGGCGGCTGCCGAACGCCAGGGCTGCCCGGCGCACAGTTGGAGCGAATTTGCCGCGATCACCCCGGCGACCGGCGCGCTGCCGCCGGCCGATCCCGATGCGATCAGCTATTTGCAATATTCAAGCGGATCGACGCGGTTTCCGCATGGCGTGGCGGTTACCCACCGCGCGCTGATGGCCAATCTGGCCGGGCATTCGCACGGGATGAAAGTGCAGCCGGGCGATCGCTGCATCAGTTGGCTGCCGTGGTATCACGACATGGGGCTGGTCGGCTGTTTCCTGTCGCCGATCGCCAACCAGGTCTCGGTCGATTTTCTGCGCACCGAAGATTTCGCGCGGCGCCCGCTCGCCTGGCTCGATCTGATCAGCCGCAATCCCGGCACCACGCTGTCCTATTCGCCGACCTTTGGTTACGACATCTGTGCGCGGCGCATTTCCAGCCAGACGCATGTCGCCGACCGGTTCGACCTGTCGCGCTGGCGCGTGGCGGGCAACGGCGCCGACATGATTCGCCCCGACGTGATGCAGGGCTTTGTCGATGCCTTTGCCCCGGCGGGATTCCGCGCGCAGGCGTTCCTGCCCAGCTATGGCCTCGCCGAAGCGACGCTGGCGGTCACCTTGATGCCGCCGGGCGAAGGAATCCGCGTCGAACTGGTCGAAGAAGAACGCCTGTCGGGCGCCCCGCGCGATCTGTCGCGCCCGGCGCGCTATCGCGCGATCGTCAATTGCGGGCTGCCGGTGCGCGGGATGGAAGTGGTGATCCGCGGCGAAGACGGCCAGCCGGTGGCGCATCACCATATCGGCAAAGTGTGGTGCCGGGGTTCGTCGGTGATGCATTCGTACTTTCGCGATCCGGAATCGACCGATGCCGCGCTGGTCGATGGCTGGCTCGATACCGGCGACATGGGGTATCTGAATGCGCAAGGATATCTGTTCATCGTCGGCCGGGCGAAGGACATGATCATCATCAACGGCAAGAACCACTGGCCGCAGGATATCGAATGGGCGGTCGAACAATTGCCCGGGTTCCACCAGGGCGACATCGCCGCATTTTCGATCGAAACCGCCAGCGGCGAAGAAGCCCCGGCCGTGCTGGTGCATTGCCGCGTGTCCGATCCGGCCGAACGGGTGCGGCTGCGCGACCAGATCCGCGACAAAGTACGCGCGATTACCGGCATGAACTGCGTGGTCGAACTGGTCCCGCCGCGCACGCTGCCGCGCACCAGTTCGGGCAAGCTGAGCCGGGCCAAGGCGAAGAAGCTCTATCTCGCCGGCGAAATCGAACCCTACGATCTGGCGGCCTGAACGCTACCAGGCAATCGCGCTGCCATCCCACGCGAACAGGCCGCCGCTGTCGGCCGGGGTCAACCGGTCGATCACCGCCAGAAGCGCGGCAGCGGATTGGTCGGGGCTGAACAGCTTGTCTGCCGGCACCCCGCGCTGAAACGGCGCCGACAGCGCGGTATTCACCGTGCCGGGGTGCAGCGCGGCCAGCACGCCATGCGGATGGGTGCGCGCGCATTCCACCGCGATCGTGCGCCACAGCATGTTGAGCGCGGCCTTTGACGCGCGATAGGCATGCCACCCGCCCAGCCGGTTGTCGCCGATCGACCCGACCCGCGCCGACAGCGTGGCCATGACCCAGCGCGATTGGCGCGGCAGCAGTGGCAGCACCGCGCGCGCGATCATCGCCGGGGCAATCGCATTGTCGGCAAACTGTTCGGCCAGCGCGGCGGCGCTGAGCTGGCGCAGCGCCTTTTCCGGGCCGCTGCCATCGGCGCGGGTCAGCCGGCCGATCGCGATCACCACCAGATCGAGCGGCGCGCCGATCGCGGCGACCGCGTGGTCAAGCCCGGCCTCGTCGCGCGTATCAAAGCGAAAGGGATGAATGCGCGGGCCCTGCGGCACCGCGCCGTGGCGCGATCCGGCATGGACTTCGCTGACATCATCGCGCGCCGCCAGCGCCCGGGTGATCGCCCCGCCAATCCCGCCCGAAGCGCCAAACACCGCACACCGCATCCGCCCGATCCTTGTTTCAGGTGCATCCCGCACCCTGCGCGCTGTGGCATCTGCGCCGCGCTTGCGCGATCGGCCAGAGGGGCAATCTCAGTGCCGCGCGTGGAACCAGTCGATCAGCAGTTGCCCGTTGCCATAGGGCTGCGTGCTTGCCTCGCACGTTCCCGCCCAGCCGGCAAAAGTGGTCGGAACGGCAGGGTTGTCGGCGGCAAACAGCGTGCCGGGGAAATCGAACGACCAGCCGACCACGCCCATGTGGCGCGCCCACAAGTAGGCGAGCAGCGTGCGCGCCAGTTCGGGGGCATTGCCGCCGCAGCCGGTGCGCAGCGGTTCGTCGGGGCGGCGCGCGAGCGTCCATTCGGTGGCGAGGCAGGTGTGGTGCAGGCAGAATGTGCCGAACGCGGCGTCCCATCCGGCGGGGTGGGCAAAATCGAACTGGGTGACCGACAATTGCGGGTGAATGCCATAGGCCAGGCGGTGGTCGGGGTCGGTGATCGGCGGCGTGCCGTCCAGCCATTCGCCCCCGCGCAAGCCGCTGACCACGACGATCTGGCGGTGAAACCCGGCGCCGCGCACCAGCGCGATCAGATCATCGTGCGCCGCCTGCCACGCGGCAAAGCTGTCGGGGCCGGGCATCCCCGACGGTTCGTTGAACAGATCGAGGATCAGCCCGGCATCGTCGCGATCGAGCAGCGGCAACAGCGCGCTCCACGCGTTGCGGGTGGTCTGGTCGGGGCTGCCGCTGCCGCCCTTGACCCCGGCGGCGCGTTCCCATTGCATGCACACCATCACGGTCAGTCCGGCCTGCCGGAACAGGCGGATCGCGGCGGCGACTTGCCCGCCATAGTGCGGATCATGCAGCGGATGCGTCGGGTCGAGCCCGTATTGCGAAATTTCCAGGCTGACGGTGTCGGCGCCAAACGCGCGGATCTGCGCCGGCAATTGCGGCCCGAACCGGCCGTGCGCCAGATGGATGGCGCGGCCGACGCTGTCCATCGCGGTATCGGGGGTAACCCGGCCGACCAGTTTGACCCCCTGCATCTGCCACGGCCGGCCATCGCGCAGCAGCAGGCCATGATCGAGCGCAATCTGCCCGGGCGGCGGCGCGGGCTGCGCCTGCGCGGCGGTGGCAGCGATGCCCAGCGCGATCGCGGCGAACAGACGGACAAGCATCGATCGATCAGACATGGAAGACCTCGGGCTATGGGGGCGGCATTCACACAAGTGTTTCAGGAGCAACCAAAAAATCCCACATCCGTTCGTCCTGAGCCTGTCGAAGGATGCGCGCTGCCTTGTGGCTGGACGCCTTTCTTGTAGCGCGTGGGGCGAGCCTTAGCGCGCATCATTAGCTAACGCTGGCCTTCGGCTCGACAGGCTCAGGATGAACGGATCTCTTTTAAAACAGACACTTGACTGATTGCATGCATCACCTCGGGCAACGGGGTGTGTATCAACCCCCGCACGCGGCGGGTGGCGTGGCGTACCAGCGCGTAATCGAGCGCATTGCGGGCGATGAAGGCACGCGCCTGATCCGCACTGACCTGCAACAAGCGGTCATCGCCCAGCCGGTCGCGCGCGGCCGCGCGGTCAAACCGGTTGGCGCACGGCGGCGGCGCGGTGATGCCGAAGCTGGCGAGGCACGCGGCCAGATTGCCCTGTTCGACCACGATCACCGCTTCGAATGCGTCCAGCGCGGCCAGCGCGCGTTCGCCGTGGGCGGCGCTCGCCGTGTCCTTGGGCCAGAGCTGGCACAGCATTTTCGTATAGTAATTGTCGGAAGCGTAGAGCGCGTCGCCGTTGATATAGGCGGCAAAGTCCACTTCGGGGGCGATCCACCCGGCCACTTTGTCCATGCGAAAATTCGATATCGTCCGCGCCAGCGGATCGCGCAGGCTGATCAACAGCCGCACATCCGCGATCGCGCGCAGATGCTCGATCGGCGGACAATCCCATTCGATCGCCAGGAATTGCGTGCCGGCATCCCGTTCCTGTTCGATCACGGCGCGCACGTCATCGGCGGTCATGCCGCGATATTTGAGCGGCTGGCCATCATCGCGCAGCAGATTGCCGTTCTGATGCCGCGCCGGCAGTCGCAAGCCGCTGGCCAGCGCGGTGCGCACCACGCTGGTGCCGGCGCATTTGTGCATGTGCAGATAGATAATCATGCCGGCCGGGTGCTTGAGCAAGCTGGTCAGGACACCGCGCGATAGACTTCGGCGAGCCGCTGGCGATAGGCTTCGCGGCTGAACCGGGTGGCCTGCAACCGCCCGCGCGCCGACAGTTCGGCGCGCAAGTCGGCATCGCCGTCGATCCGGCGCACCGCCCGGGCAATCGCGCTGGTATCATAGGGATCGACCAGCAGCGCGGCATCGGCGGCGACTTCGGGCAGGCTGGCGGTATTGGACGAGATCACCGGGGTGCCCAGCAGCATCGCTTCGAGCACCGGCAGGCCGAACCCTTCGTAAATCGACGGGAACAGCGTGGCGCGCGCGCCGCGGATCAGGCTGACCAGCAGCGAAAACGGCGCATAGGGCAGGATCATCACCCGTTTGCGGGTAAATTCGTCGTTTTCGATGGTGCGGCGGAACACGATGTTTTCCTCGTTCAACAGCCGCAATTCCTCTTCGGATTTCCACGCCATCGCGCCGACGATCACCAGCGGGGCATCGACTTTGCTGGCGAGATAGCCCTCGATCATCCGGCCGATGTTCTTTTTGGGCTCGATCGACCCCCAGAACAGGTAATACCCTTTGTAATCGACCCCCACCGCGCCCTCGACCTCGCGCGCGACTTCGTCTTCCGGCTTGGCGGCGAATTTTTCGGGGATGTCGACCGATTGATAGGTATTGGTGATGCGGTGTTCGGGGATGCCGATCAATTCGACCAGATCGCGCTTGGAACATTCCGACACGGTAACGATATGGTCGGCAACCCGGGCGATGCGTTTGAGCAGGCGCAGATAGAACCGCTTGTTGTCGAGCGAGGTGTACGGCAGCTTCAACGGCACGACATCGTGCAGCGTATAGACATTGGGACGCCCTTTGAGCCGGATCGGCAGCGGATAAGTCCAGTGCGCGATATCGGGCGGGTCCTGCATGGTCAGCCGCGAGAGCATGCGCCAGGCGCTGAAGGTGGCGTGGCTGCGGCCGAACACATTGGTCGAATTGACGATGCGGTCGTAATAGGGCAGCCGCGCGCTGAACGTGCGCGCCACCACCCGCCCGCTGATCGGCACGTCGAACGCGCGTTTGGTCAGCGGCCCGGCCAGCCGACTGCGCACCGCCTCGATCGCGGCGGCAATGCGGTCGCGATCACCGTGGTTGGAATCGAAAAAGGCGATTTCGCGCATCAGTGCATTGCGCGAAGGGCCGGCCGAATAGCCATAGAGCACTTCGACCCCGTGGCCCATCGCATGCAGTTCATACGACAGGTTGCGGGCATACGTCGCGACACCGGTGCCTTTTTCGAGGCCAAGATTGCGTCCATCGATCAGAATGCGGGTCATGCCGGGCGGTGTTCCATCGCAAGAGTCATCGAAAAAGGGCGCGCGATCAGATGCAGGTCGCGACATGGTCGATCAGCCGGGCGAACGCCGGATGCGGGGTGATCGCGTCGATCGGCAGCCGGCGATAGCTGGCAAAGCTGCCGGCAATGAATGTGCCAAGGTCAAACGGGCGATAGCTGCCCCCGCTCTTGAACCAGTAACTGCCCGGCACCCCCAGCGCCTCGGCAATCGGCGGATAGACCGGATAAGTCGCCCCGCTGATCAGATTGTCGTGCGGGATGACCGGCGGATCGATCGGGGTCAGGCCCTGGGTCAGGCAGATCCGGCGCGCGAGATCGACCATCACATCAATGCGCGGATGATTGATGCTGTGCATGAAGGCCGTTGCGCGGCCCCAGCGCCGCACGTCGGCGGCGATGTCGATCCCGAACCCGGCAAATACCCGCACCAGCCGGTCGCGTTCGGGCTCCCACAAGGCGCAATAGCCGCAGCGTTCGATCACGTCAGGCGTAAACCGGCCCAGCGTGTCGGCCTCTGACAGGCCCTGCCGGTAACACGCCCAGACCAGCGCCGAATTGTAATCGCCCAGCGGGGTGTGCACCCAGTCATCGCCGTGGCGCAGATAGACCAGATCGCCGTGATAGGCGTGAAAGGTCAATTCGGGCACCACCACATGGTGTTCGATCCGGTCGATCCGCGCATCGGGCAGGACATCGGGGGTAATGTCCGACCGGATGATCCGGCTGTATTGATCCATCTGCGCGTTGAACGCGTCCAGATTGGCGCGCAGCAGACCGAAATCGGCTGCGTCGATTTCGACCCCGGGCAGCATCGCCTGCAAGGCGTTGGCCAGCCCCACCGTCTGGCAATTGGAAACGACCAGCCATTTTTCGTGCGTCGCCATCAGAACCTTACCCCATCGAGCACTTCTTCGTCACAGATGATCGCGTCGCCGGGCGCATCGCGGGCGATCTGCGGCGCGGCTGGCTGCGGGGGCGCCGCCAGATAGTGGCGGCTGAAACAGCGCATGACATGCCCCACGCCGCGCATGTTCACTTCGCGCCAGTCGGGTTCGAAATAGAGCCCGCCGGCAAAGCTGCCGGTGATGATCTCGTACGACGGGAAATAATCGACCCAGTCGAACCGGTTGATCGCCGCCTCTGCCGCGACGCGCAGCACCGCTTTGCTCAAGCATGTCGAAACCAGCACCGAGCGCGGTTCATAAGTCGCGATCAGCGGGATCGGCGAGACCGTCAGCAACACTTTCGCCCCCGGGTTGCAGGCGTGCAGCCGGGTCAGGAAAGTGCACAGGGCGGCGGTGGTTTCCTCGACCGAAAAGTTGACGAATTCATGCCGCGCCGGGTCAAATGCATCGGCCACCACCCCGGGGGCGGCGGAAAACACCGATCCGTCGTGGCGCGATCGCCATGCCTCGGTCAGCCCCAGCGTGAACACCAGCACATCGACTTCGCAAAACAGCCGGCGCACCGCCGCCAGATGGCGGGCGCGGTCTTCCGCCACGGCTTCGGCACTGGCAAAGCCCGCCGGTTCAACCTGCTGGCGACAGGGATCGACCCAGCGGCCATCGGGGCGCTGCCAGGCGGCTTCGGCCGGGGTGCGTTCGCCAAACGCTTCTTCGAACAACTGGAGCAACTGCACGGCGGTATAGACATTGCCGTAGCGCGCGGAAAACGTGCCGTAATTGGCCGCTGCGCGCGCCGCCGGGTCAAGCTGTTCGCCGGTTTCGGTGACGAAATAATTGCATCCGCTTTTGGAGATCTGGCGCGCGATGTGCTGGGCAAAGCAACTGCCGGCAGTGCCGACTTTGGCCTGCGGGCTGATCGTGAAGCGCGGGGTGGACACCGGATCGATGCGATGCGTTTCCACCGCCGAAATCGATCGCCGCCAATATTGCGCATCGGGCAGCCCCAGATAGGGATTGCCGGTGATCACCGGCATCGCGCTGACGGTGATCGTGCTGACCAGCAGGCCCAGTTCGCGTTCGTCATCGCCTTCGCCCAGTCGCGCCGGCTGCTGCGGGTTGTCCACTTCGAACAGGATTTCGAGCGGGCGCTGGCGGGTGCTTTCGTCGAGCGTCAGGGCAATCCGGAACACCTCTTGATGGCGATGCACCGGCAGCGCGGCGGTCAGGTGGCACTGGCCGTTGACATGGATGGCGATTGTCTGCGGACCGCTGTCGGGCGCGACGAACGGCGCGGCGGTGATCGCGATCTCCACCGCCTGCGGCCAGCGGGCGCGGCCGCCCAGCACGATCCGCGCGCGACGGCCATCGGTCCACCGCCCGATCGCTTCGTGCCCGGCAAAGCCTTCGAGCCGCGCCGCCACTTTTGCCCGGGTCAGATCGAGCGTCAGCGGCAGCACGTGGTCGGGCACTTTGGCGACGGCCAGCCGCCGCGGCGGCGCCGGCACGCCGGGTGCAGACATTCCGGGGCGACCGAACAGTTCGTATTCGATGACCGGCACCAGCCCGAGCGCGGCCCAGGGCTGCGTTTCCGAATTGGTTTCGCCCGATCGCAGCGAGGTGAGGATTTCCAGCTCGTCGCCATTGGCGCGCGCGGCGTCGCGCAGCCCGGTCAGCGCCGCTTCGGTCAATTGGCCCATCCACGCCATGGTTTCGGCATCGAGGGTCAGGTGGCCGGCGGCGTGGGCCTGGTTCAGCGCGTTGAACGCGCGCAAGGCAAGGCCGAGCTTGAACACCCAGAACCCGGCATCCTGCGCGCTCTGGCCGGCGCGCGGGCGGACATAGAGCGAAAAGAAATCAGGCCCGTGCGACCCGAACAGCGCGCTGGGCACATGCCCGATCTTGATCGCGCGCAGCGCACTGCGCACCTGCTGCGCCAGCTCGTACGTATCCGCCGCATAGGCGGCGCCGCGCGCGATCGCCAGCAGCGTGGTGCAATGGCAATCCAGCTCGCCGTGAAACAGCGATTCATCGTCGGCCCCGGCCACCGGGGTCTCGCGGTCGCACAGGATGGTCAGGCAATGGACCAGCTGGTCCTGATAGGTTTCTTCTGGAAAGGCGCGCGCCATTGCATCGAGCGCGAGGATGACAAACGCCAGCCCGCGCAGAAACACGTGTTCACCCGCTTCATCGCCATAGCTGTCGAGCGACCAGCGATAGACCTGCAAATGGCGGTCGAACCAGCTTTTCAGCTCGGCCATGCGCGCGGCGTCGGGCGGATCGGCATAGCGGCCGGCGCGGGCGAACAGCAGGGTGACCGCCACCGCGTTGAGTTCGGCGCCGATATCATAGGACATCGCCGGATCGAGCGCTTCGTGCGGCGAGGGCGGCGCGTCGAGCAGCGCGGCATAGATATCGGGCGCGCCATAATAGCCGCCGCCGGTCATCAGCCGCGCTTCGCGGATGGTGCGCGACTGGCCCGATCCGACCGTGCCGAGGCGATAGAACGTGCGGACCCAGTGGAACCGACCTTCGCGCGATCCCCAGGCGGCGATCCGTTCGATCCGCGCGCCGTCATGATAGCGCACATGAAATCCGTGGGCAAAGCCGGGGATGCCGGCGTTCAGGCTCAGCGGGCTGAAATGGGCCTCGTTGATGCCCAGATAATCGGCCGGCCCGGCATGGAGATCGGCGCGCTGGTCGGTCGGCACGGCAAAAGTGTGATAGGTGCCGGCCTGCCCCACGCGCAATTCGTCAAAATTGCCGCCAAAGCTGAGCTGGTCGATCCCGGTGCCCAGCCGGACGTTGTGCAGCCGCACCCCGGGGCGCACAGCCAGATCGACCACCATGTCGATATGCGGCCGGTCGGCATGGAAGGTATAGCGGAACGTCAGTTCGGCCAGATCGCGCGCTTCGCCCACCAGCGCGCGGCCACGGATCGTGCTGGTATGCGCAAACACGCAGGCATGATCCTGCCGCTCGATCGACCAGCCGGTGATGCAGCTTTCCACATCGACCGCATGCGGGCGCATGCCATAGACGAATTCGAGCGAATTTCCGGCAAATTCACCGATGAAGCGGGTGCGTCCGTCGTTGAAGCGGATCGCCGGCCGCACCGCGCCGTTGACCAGATCGCCGGTCAGCCGGAAAAAGCAGTTGAACGCGGAAAACGCCTCGGGGCTGTCGTCGATCAGATGCATTTCGGGCACGGCGGAACGGCGATGCATGATCCGGTCGGGCGACAGCCGCAGCACGTGGTTGAGCATGGCTTCGGCTTCGGCCGGATAGGCGTTGCGGATCGCCGGCGCGGCAAACAGTTCGGCCGCCTTGCCCGCATCGTCGATCCAGAACCACGCCGTATCGTCAAACCGCTGCGCCGTTTCGGCGACCGCCAGCGGCGATTGCGGATTGGCGGGGTCGATCGGTTTGGTCAGATGGCGGGCAAGGAAACGCACCATCCGGTCGAGCGCGGCATCATCGGTCAGCGAGGGAACCACGAACGGCGCGGCCAGTTCGGGGCTGACCTGATCGACCACCCATTGCTGGATCGCGCGCAGGGCGCCGATATGCGGGTTTGACGGCGGCAGGCGGTCGCCGCGCACCCCCAGGATGATGAACACCGCATTGGCCGCGACCGGATGCCCGCGCACCAGAAACCGCGCCAGAAACGCCGGGTCCAGGCCGCTATAATCCCCCTTGTGGATGGCCACGGCATCGATCCGGTCGGGATCGAGCCCGGCGGTGGCGGCGTAAGCGACGATGCCGGGAATGGCGACGGCGAATTCGGGATGGCCGACCAGCCGGTCAGCCTGACCGCTGACCTGCTGCAAGGCGGTGATCGCTTCGAGCCAGAGGGCGTCCATGTCCTTGTCCTCGCTTTCCTGTTCAGCGCTGCAGCAGCAGCATGATTTCGCTGTCGGCGTGATCGGTCAGCAGCTCTTGCTCGGTGGTCGCAACGATGCCGCGCAGCGGGTCGATCATCGCAATGGCAAAGCCGCCGGCGCGGATTGCCGCCAGAAAGGCCGGGGCATCGGCATAGCGGCAGGAGTTGAATTCCATCAGCACGGTGCGCAACCGTTCGCCCGCCAGGAGGCCGGTGGCGCCGCCCCACACCAGTTGCTCGCCGCCTTCGACATCGATCTTGATCAGTTCGATCGCGTGCCATTCGGGCCGCGCATCGAGCCGGACCGTTTCGATGCTGATCGCGCCGCCATCGATCTGGTGCTGGTGCGCGGTAATCGCGCCGCCGCCGGGGTTGTCGGCGGGCACGAACAGCGACACAATCGCCCCGTCGCAATCGCCCAGCGCCTTGTCATGGACAGTCGTATTGCCGCCAAAGCCGTTGACCGCGACATTGCGGCGCAGGCGGCGCAGCAGTGCGGGATTGGGTTCAAAGGCGTGGACGTGGCCGGCCGGGCCGACCAGATCGGCCATCAGCAAGGTGAAATAGCCGAGGTTGGCGCCAACATCGGCGACCACCATGCCGGGTTTGACCAGCGCGGCGATCGCTTCGGTCACCCAGATTTCCCAGAACCCGTCGAGCAGCAGGTGCGATGAAATCCACACGTCGTCGGTATCGACATACATCTTGTAGCGGCCCAGCACCCGCGTCACCGCATCGCTGCCGCCCAGATAGGCGTTGCGGCACAGCGCGCGGATGGTGTTGACCGTTTCGCCGCGCGGCCGCCGGGTCAGCGCGTTCAGCGGCATCATGTGCCCTTCAGCGACGCCGGTCAGCATCGTCATCTGCCGCCCCAGCGCCGATTGCAGGCCAAGCGCCTTGCGCAGGCGGCTGGCCTGCCGCCCGATGCGGCGCACTATCGCTGTTGGCCTCACCGGCTGGTCCTTGGGTCATGTCGGTTTCCCGATGGTTGGGCAGCGCCGATATTGCTGCCGCGCCCGACCCCGGCCACCGCAATTGCGGTCGTTTCGGCGGTATAGGCGGCGCAGGTCATGCCGGTGCCCCGGCCATGATCGCGCCGAACCGGTCGTAGGCTTCGTCATAATCGGCGTAGAGTTGCAGCGCGCCGTGATCGAGGATGGCAAAGCGGGTGCAGTGATCCTTGATGTAATTCACTTCGTGCGACACGATGATCATCGCGCGATCGCCGCGTTTTCCGAACAGTTCCTCTTCGCATTTCAGTCGGAACCGCAAATCACCCACCGCGCCGACTTCGTCGATCAGGAAACAATCGAATTCGATGATCATCGACAGCGCAAAGGCCAGCCGCGCCTGCATCCCCGAAGAATAGGTCTTGACCGGTTCGTCGAGATAGACCCCCAGTTCGGCAAATTCCTCCACCGCGACGATGTTGCGGGCAAAATCGGAATCATAGATGCGGCTGATAAACCGCACATTGTCGCGCCCGGTCAGCGATCCCTGGAATGCGCCGATGAACGCCAGCGGCCACGACACCGACATCGTGCGTTCGATCGTTCCGCTGCTGGGCAGTTCGGCACCGCTGATCAGGCGGATCAGCGTTGATTTGCCCGATCCGTTGCGCCCGAAAATGCCCAGCTTCTCGCCGCGATGGAGGTCAAAGCTGATCGCGTCGAGGATCCGCCGCATGCCGCCGCGCACCGGGTAATCCATCGCCACTCCGTCGAGCCGGATCATCGTGCGATCATCCCACCGTGATCGAGCGCGCCGACAGCCGCAATTGCAGCAGCGCGGCCAGCGTCATGATGATCGACGCGGCGGCCATATAGGTGATGTCGTAATGCGCGCGGGCATGGCTGCCGAAATAGCCTTCGCGCATCAGTTCGATGCCGTTGACCATCGGCATCCACAGCGCCAGCGGCTGGATATCGGCGGGCAGCGCATCGACCAGATAGGCCGCGCCCGACAGCGGCAGCGTCAGGTACGACACCGGATGCCACACGCGTTCGACAATCTCATAGCGGATCGACAAGGTGCCCAGCCACAGCCCCAGCGCCGACCCGAACCAGGCCAGCATCAGCCAGCCGGCAATCACGGTCAGCAGGTCTTCGGGCGGGTCGAGCAGGCCGGCGGCCTCGAACAGCAGGCTGAGCAGGATGAACGAGATCGTCGCTCCGCCGAATTCGAGCAGCAGCCGCGCGAAAAAGATATCGAGCATCCGCACATTGCGGTGAAAGAACAGCAGCCGGTTGGGCTCGAGCGCGCTGATGCAGCGCATCGGCATGTTGCGCCACATCAGCACGCTGGAATAGCCGGTCAGCGCAAAGGCGGTGATCGGGATCGAACTGCCGTGCAGCGACTTGGTCAGCGACCACAGCACGGTTACGCCCACGGTAAACATCATCGGTTCGACAAACAGCCACAGAAAGCCGATGTTGTGCCGGCCATAGCGGGTGAGGATTTCGCGCATCAGCAGCGCGCCGATCACCCGCGTCTGGATGCGCCAGGATTCGAGCAGCGGCGTGTCGCGGTCCGATTGCGGCACGGCCCCGCGCGCCGCTGCTTCGGGTGACGGCATCGCCACCTGGGTCATGACCGGTGTTCCCTGATTCCGGCGATCAGCATGGTCGCCACCCCCCACACGATCAGGCTGAACACCAGCGTGGTGAGGATGCCGCGCAGCCGGCGCGGTTCTTCCGCCTTGTCGGGCAGGTTGGGTTCGACAATGCGTTCGACATAGCTCGATTTGCGCTGCGCCTCGTTCTCGGCGGATTCGAGCGAGGCGAGCGCGGCGGCCAGCCGCTTCGAGGCAAAATCGCCATCGAGCGCGAGCCGCTGGTAGGTTTCTCCGGCCACGGCGAGCGATTTGCGGTTGCCGGCGGCCATCCCGGCCTGTTCGGCGATGCGCGCTTCGACCTCGTGAATGCGCGCATCGAGCGCGGCGATCTGCGCGCTTTGCGGGGCAACCAGCGCGAGCTGGCGGCGGTCGCTGCGCGCATCGATCAATTCGTCCTGCAGCTTGGCGACCAGTTCGTACTGGATCGGCGCCTGCTTTTCGGGATCGACCACCCCGTTGCTGTTGCGAAACCGCGCCAGCGCCGCGGCGGCTTCACGCGCGGTGGCCTTGGCGTCGATCACTTCGTGCTGCGCGCTGGTGATCAGGTCGCGGCGGGCACGTTCGCTCATCGCGTTGACCGTGGCTTCGGCCAGCCGCAGCAACTGTTCGTTGAAGGCACGGGCATCGGCGGGGGTAAACGCGCGGACCGACAGCACGGTAATGCCGCCGGCGCTGTCGCCATCGACGCGCACGTGGTTTTCGTAGAATTTGAACAGGTCTTCGAAGCTGCCGCCAAGGCCAAACGGATCGAACCGGTCGAACCGCGACACGTCCGGGCGGGTATAGGCGCGGGCATAGGCCTGGTCGCGGTTGAGCGCGGCCAGCGCATCGCGCGACAACAGATAGCTTTGCGCGGCGCTGCTTTCGGGGGTGCCGTGGTTGAGCGCGGCATTGTTGAGCAGCAGGCCGAGCGCGGTCGGGGTTGATTTGTCCTGGCTGCGCACGATGAAGCGCGATTCGGACAGATAGATGTCCGAGGCAAAGACCCCGAAATAGAGCGTCGCCAGCGCCGTCGGCATGACGACGCAGAACAGGAACAGCGGTTGCAGCCACCAGCGCGGCCGCTTTGCCATCGGGTCGGACGGGGTATCGGTCATCGGCGGTGGGGCACAGTCCGGCAGTTTCGGTCGGCCTGCGGGGTAGGCGGGTGCCGGGGCGCGGCAAACCGCGATTGGCTCAGGAACAGAGAGGTTTCGGCAGCAGCGGCGCGGGGCCACGGCGGCGCGGGTTCGCGTGATCCGGCGGGGCATCAGGGTTTTCCCGCAGGGACTGCAACATAGCCGGAATGGAGGTAACCCTGCACCCGGACCGCGCCGGGTCGGGCTAGAAGCGGCGGCGATGACAAACCGCGCTGATCTTTCCCCCCGCCGGACTGGCTTGCTTGCGGGTCTGCTGGCCCTTGCACCATTGCTGCTGCTGCCCGGCTGCAGCCAGTTTGGCCGCTCGGGCCCTTATGCCGGGGTGGTGCAGCGCGCCGCCGGCACCACCGTGGCGCAGGCGCCGATCAGCGTGGTCGATCTGACCGGGGCCAATGCCGCGCAGATCTTTGCCAGCGAACGCACGCAGACTTTTGCCGATGTGCTCGGCGATGTCGCCCCGGTCGGCAGCGTGGTGGGCAAGGGCGACATGATCGACATCGCCATCTGGGAGGCGCCGCCGGCCGCGCTGTTCGCCACGATCAGCCCGACCGCGTCGATGGCATCGGGTATCCAGGCGGCGCGCAGCACCGGCCTGCCCGAACAGATGGTCGATGAAACCGGCTGCATCACCATGCCGTTTGTCGGCCAGGTCGTCGCGGCGGGGCGCACCCCGGCGATGATCGCCGATGACATCACGCACCGCCTCATCGGCAAGGCCAATCATCCGCAAGTGATCGTGCGGATTACCCGCAATGCGCTCAAAAACGTGTCGGTGCTGGGCGATGTCGCCAATGCCGGGCGGTTTGGGGTGACCCCGCATGGCGAGCGCGTGCTCGATGCGCTGGCCACGGCCGGCGGGGTCAAGCAGCCGGTCACGCGCACGCTGCTGCAGATCACCCGCGGGCCGACGGTGGTAACGATGCCGCTCGATGCGGTGATCCGCGATCCGGCGCAGAACGTGCGGCTGGCGCCAGACGATGTGGTGACCGCGCTCTATCAGCCGTGGAGCTATACCGTGCTCGGCGCCACCGGCAGCAATGCCGAAGTGCCGTTCGAAGCGACCGGGCTGACGCTGGCGCAGGCGCTGGGCCGCGCCGGCGGGCTGAATGACCAGCGCGCCAACATGCGCGGGATTTTCCTGTTCCGGCTCGAACAGCCCGCCGCGCTCGATCCGGCAGTGCTGGCTGGCGCGCGGCGGACCCCGGATGGCCGCGTGCCGGTGATCTATCGGCTCGATCTGGGCGATCCGGCAGCGTTTTTCATCGCGCAGGGGTTCCGCATGCGCGATCACGACGTGCTCTACGTGGCCAATGCCCCCGGCGCCGATCTGCAGAAGTTTGCCCAGACGCTGGCCAGTTTCGCCTATGCCGGGCTGGGGATTGTCAATCAGGTGAAATAGCCGCGAGTGGCCCGCCGATTGGCCGGCCACTCGCGGTGATGCGCTTACTCCACGACAAAGGTCAGCCGGCCGTCGCCTTCGTCGATATGCACGGTATGGCCATCGGGGATCGCGCCCGACAGCAGCATTTCGGCGAGCGGGTCCTGCAGATGGCGCTGCACCGCGCGTTTGAGCGGCCGCGCGCCATAGACCGGGTCATAGCCGACCCGCCCCAGCCAGCGCCGCGCCGCATCGGTGAGATCGAGCGTGATCTTGCGATCAGCCAGCAGCCGCGCCACGCGACCCACCTGAATGTCGACGATCGGTGCCATGTGCGCCTGGCCCAGCCGGTGGAACAGGATGATTTCATCGAGCCGGTTGAGGAATTCGGGCCGGAAATGCGCGCGCACCACATCCATCACTTGCGGTTCGACGCTGGCAACATCCTGATCATCGTCGAGATTGGCGAGGAACTGGCTGCCCAGATTGCTGGTCAGCACGATCAGCGTGTTGGTAAAATCGACCTGGCGCCCCTGACCATCGGTCAGCCGGCCATCATCGAGCACCTGCAAGAGCACGTTGAACACATCAGGATGCGCCTTTTCGACTTCGTCGAACAGCACCACCTGATAGGGCCGGCGCCGCACCGCCTCGGTCAGCACGCCGCCTTCGTCATAACCGACATAGCCCGGGGGCGCCCCGATCAGCCGGCTGACCGCGTGCTTTTCCATGAATTCGGACATGTCGATGCGCACCATCGCGGCATCGTCGTCGAACAGGAACCCGGCGAGCGCCTTGGTCAGTTCGGTCTTGCCGACGCCGGTGGGGCCGAGGAACAGGAAACTGCCGAGCGGCCGGTTGGGATCCTGCAAGCCGGCGCGGGCGCGGCGCACCGCGCGCGATACCGCGGCCACCGCATCGGCCTGGCCGATCACCCGCGCGCCGATCGCCGCCTCCATCCCCAGCAGTTTCTGCCGTTCGCCTTCGAGCATGCGGTCAACCGGGATGCCGGTCCAGCGGCTGACCACGCCGGCGATGTCTTCGGCGGTCACTTCCTCGCGCAGCAGCGCGTTCTGCGCGCTGCCTTGCGCTTCGGCCAATTGGCGTTCGAGCTCGGGAATGCGGCCATAGGCAAGCTCGCCGGCGCGCGCGAGGTCACCCTGGCGCTGCGCCTGGTCGAGTTCGCCGCGCGCGGCATCGAGCGCTTCCTTGATCCGCCCTTCGGCGGCGATCTTGTCGCGTTCGTTCTGCCAGCGGGTGGTCAATTCGCTCGATTGCTGCTCCAGATTGGCCAGTTCGGTGCGCAAGGCGGCCAGCCGTTCCTTTGACGCGGCATCGGTTTCCTTGGCCAGCGCCATGTCCTCGATCTTCAGCTGGATGATCCGCCGGTCGAGGTTTTCGATTTCCTCGGGCTTGGATTCAACCTCCATGCGGATGCGGCTGGCCGCCTCGTCCATCAGGTCGATCGCCTTGTCGGGCAGGAAGCGGTCGGCGATATAGCGGTTGGACAGCGTCGCCGCCGCCACGATCGCCGCATCGGCGATGCGCACGCCATGGTGCAATTCGTACTTTTCCTTGATCCCGCGCAGGATCGAAATGGTGTCTTCCACGCTCGGTTCGCCGACAAACACCGGCTGGAACCGCCGCTGCAAGGCGGGGTCCTTTTCGACGTATTTCTGGTATTCATCGAGCGTGGTGGCGCCGATGCAATGCAGTTCGCCACGCGCCAGCGCCGGCTTGAGCAGGTTCGATGCGTCCATCGCGCCTTCGGTCTTGCCCGCGCCGATCAGCGTGTGCATTTCGTCGATGAACAGGATGATCTCGCCCTCGGCGCCCTTGACCTCGTCGAGCACCGCTTTCAGCCGTTCTTCGAATTCGCCGCGATATTTGGCGCCGGCAATCAGCGAGCCCATGTCGAGCGCCATCAGCCGCCGGTTGCGCAGCGATTCGGGCACATCGCCATTGGCAATGCGCAGCGCCAGCCCTTCGGCAATCGCAGTCTTGCCCACGCCCGGTTCGCCGATCAGCGCGGGGTTGTTCTTGGTCCGCCGCGCCAGGATCTGCACGGTGCGGCGGATTTCCTCGTCGCGGCCGATCACCGGATCGAGCTTGCCCGCGCGCGCCGCCTCGGTCAGATCGCGGGCATATTTCTTCATCGCGTCATAGGCGTTTTCGGCGCCCGCGCTGTCGGCATTGCGCCCGCCGCGCAGCGCGGCAATCGCCGCCTCAAGCGCCGGCGCGGTGACATTCGCGGCCTTGAGCGCCTGCCCCGCCGCAGTGGTGGTGGCCAGCGTCAGCGCCAGCAGGATGCGTTCGACGGTCACATAGCTGTCGCCCGATTTCTTGGCGACGGTTTCGGCCTGATCGAGCAGCCGCACGCAATCATTGTCGAACCCGGGCGCCGATTGCGCGCCCGATCCGCTGACCGCCGGGATTTTCGCCAGCACTTTGTCGACTTCGGCCTGCGCCAGCGCGGGGTTGCCCCCGGCGCGCTGGATCAGCCCGCTGGCCATGCCCTCGCTGTCTTCGAGCAGGGCTTTGAGCACGTGTTCCGGGCTGATCCGCTGGTGATTGAGCCGGATTGCCAGCGTCTGGGCGGCCTGCAAAAAGCCCTTGGCGCGGTCGGTAAAGGTTTCAAGGTTCATGGCGTTGATCTGCCTCCTGTCCCTTCACAGGTAGTGTGGTATTTTCGCCACACAAGGAGGCAGGTCAAATTTCCGAAAAATACCCCTTCAATCGAACCGCTTTTCCAGCATGATCAAATGCGGATCGCCATCAACCCCATGCGCGAGAAAGCCTTTTTCGCGTTCGAGCGTGATCGCGGCATGGTTGTCGCGGTCTTCGATCGAAATCACCCGCTTCAGCCCGCGCCGCTGCGCTTCGGCCGCCAGCAGGTCGAGCAGGCTCCATCCCAGCCCTTTGCCGCGATAGTCGCGGTGGATCGACACCGCGATTTCGCCCACTTCCATCCGCGCATCGGCGGCCAGCATCGCCGATGCCACCAGCGCGCCGGTGGCGGCATCAAACGCGACAAAGCTTTCGGTGCGCCAGTGGTCGACATGCGTCAGCGGGTCGATCTGGTCGGGTCCGACATGGCGCACCGCGGTCAGAAAGCGGAACCGCCGGTCGTCGGCCGACACCGCGTCGAAAAACGCTTCGAGCGCGGTGCCGTCTTCGGCATAGGCGGGGCGCACGGTCAGCGTCACGCCGTCGCGGGTGACCAGGGTGTGCTGCGGGGCAAGATCGGCAAGCGTGGCCATGACGGGATCTCCTGTGATGCAACATGCGTTGGTACGATGCATGCAGCCTTAGCTGCGGTGCAGCATGGGCGCCTTGATCCAGCGCAAGTTGGCGCGTGCAATTCGCGCAATCGCCGTTGCACGCCGCGCCACAGCTTGCGTTTTGCGTGGTGTTCGCCTAAGGGCGCGCACGTTGTACCGGGGTTAATGGCTTGGCCCGCCCTGCTGCAACACCCGCCACGGCATCCGGCCCGGCGGGTGGCTCGGCCCTTTTTACCCCGCGGGCGAATGGTTCGCCGTCGTGTTTTGACCTTGCGCGGATGAAAGACCGGCGGATTCAACCGCCTGGCCGGAAAAATCGAACTGACAGGATAGTACCCCATCATGGCATCCCATCCCACGCGCGACGATTTCGCCGCGCTGCTTGACGAAACGCTGGGTTCGGCCGCCAACGGCGGCTTTGAAGGCCGCGTTGTCAAAGGCACCGTTACCGCGATCGAAAACGACAAGGCCGTCATCGACGTCGGTCTGAAGAGCGAAGGCCGCGTGCCCTTGCGCGAATTCGCCCCTCCGGGCCAGCCGCACGGGCTGTCGGTCGGCGATGAAGTCGAAGTGTTTGTCGATCGCGTCGAAAACGCCGACGGCGAAGCGATGCTGTCGCGCGACCGCGCCCGCCGCGAAGCCGCGTGGGACAAGCTGGAAAACGAATTTGGCGAAGGCAAGCGCGTCGAAGGCGTGATCTTTGGCCGCGTCAAGGGCGGCTTTACCGTCGATCTCGACGGCGCCGTGGCGTTCCTGCCCGGCTCGCAGGTCGATATCCGCCCGGTGCGCGATGTGCAGCCGCTGATGGATATCCCGCAGCCGTTCCAGATCCTCAAGATGGATCGTCGCCGTGGCAATATCGTCGTGTCGCGCCGTGCGGTGCTGGAAGAAACCCGCGCCGAACAGCGCAGCGGCCTGATCCAGAACCTGAAGGAAGCGCAGATCATCGACGGCGTGGTCAAGAACATCACCGATTACGGTGCGTTCGTTGATCTGGGCGGCATCGACGGCCTGCTCCATGTCACCGACATGAGCTACAAGCGCGTCAATCACCCCAGCGAAGTGATCGCCATCGGTGATACCGTCCGCGTGCAGATCATCCGCATCAACCAGGATACCCAGCGCATCAGCCTGGGCATGAAGCAGCTTGAAAGCGATCCGTGGGAAGGCGTTGCCGCCAAGTACCCGGTCGGCGCGAAGCTGTCGGGCACGGTGACCAACATCACCGAATACGGCGCGTTCGTCGAACTCGAAGCCGGCATCGAAGGCCTGGTCCACGTTTCGGAAATGAGCTGGACCAAGAAGAACGTCCACCCCGGCAAGATCGTTTCGACCAGCCAGGAAGTCGACGTGATGGTGCTCGAAGTCGACAGCGACAAGCGCCGCATCAGCCTGGGCCTCAAGCAGGCGCAGCAGAACCCGTGGGAAGCCTTTGCCGAACGTCACCCGGTGGGCAGCGTGGTCGAAGGCGAAGTCAAGAACGCCACCGAATTCGGCCTGTTCATCGGGCTCGATGGCGATGTCGACGGCATGGTCCACATGTCGGATATCGCCTGGGGCATTTCGGGCGAAGACGCGCTGGCGCTGCACCGCAAGGGTGAACAGGTCAAGGCAGTGGTGCTCGACGTCGATGTCGACAAGGAACGCATCAGCTTGGGCATGAAGCAGCTCGAAAAGGGCGCTCCGGCCGCCAGCGGCACCACCTCGTCGACCGCCGCAGCCTCGCTGCGTCGTGGCGAAGTGGTTACCGTGACCGTGCTCGAAGTGCGCGACGGCGGGCTCGAAGTGCAGGCTGGCGACGATGGCGCCACCGGCTTCATCAAGCGCAGCGATCTCGGCCGCGACCGCGACGAACAGCGCCCCGACCGCTTCCAGGTCGGCCAGAAGCTCGATGCGATGGTCACCGGGTTCGACCGTTCGAAGAAGCCGACTTTCTCGGTCAAGGCGCGTCAGCTCGCCGAAGAAAAGGAAGCGGTGGAACAGTACGGTTCGTCGGATGCCGGCGCTTCGCTGGGCGACATCCTTGGCGCCGCGCTCAAGGCCCGTTCCTGATCGCAGCGGCCATCACGGCCGAATGCAAGGCCCGCCCGGAGCAATCCGGGCGGGCTTTTGCTTTGTCGGCCGGCTTGGGCTAGAGCATGCCGCAATGCGGTGTGTGGAGACGATGATCGGGCGAACGGATGCCGCAGCGGCGCTGATCGGGCCGGCATCGCGTCCTGATTCACCGCCGCTGAATGCTATCGGGATTGCTGCATGTCGCTGATTGTTCACCAGTTTGCCTGCCTGTCCGACAATTACGGGTATCTGGTCCATGATCCCGCCAGCCAGGAAACCGTGGCGATCGACACCCCCGATGCGTCAGTCTATCTGGCCGAGGCTGCCGCGCGCGGCTGGCGCATCACGCAGATCTGGAACACCCATTGGCACCCCGATCACGCCGGGGGCAATGCCGCGATCAAGGCTGCAACCGGCTGCCGGATCACCGCGCCGGCGGGCGATGCCGCGCGGATCGAAGGCATCGATCGCGCGGTTGCCGGGGGTGATCAGGTCATGCTGGGCGATTGGGTGGCCGATGTGATCGATGTCGGCGGGCACACGCTGGGCCACATCGCCTATCACCTGCCGGCGGCGGGGCTGGCCTTTGTCGGCGACAGTCTGTTCGCGCTGGGCTGCGGGCGCATGTTTGAAGGCACCGCGCCGCAATTCTGGGCCAGCCTGCAACGGCTGAAGGCGCTGCCGGCCGATACCCTGATCCATTGCGCGCACGAATATACCGCCGGCAATGCGCGGTTTGCACTGCATGCCGATCCCGACAATGCCGCGCTGGCCGATTATGCCGCCGAAGTGGGGCAGCGGCGCGAGCAGGGGCTGCCAACCGTGCCGGCGCCGCTGGGCCGCGAACTGGCGACCAATCCGTTTTTGCGCGCGGATGATCCGGCGCTGCAGGCGCGCTGGGGCGGCGGCGATGCGGTGGCGACATTTGCCGCGCTGCGCAGCGCCAAAGACACATTTCGCTGAGCGGGCGAGGGACAGGGACCGGGCACAGATGACCGACAAGCGATCAGATCAGCGCATCGCGCGCGTCACCTCGTTTGACGTGGCAGAGGCGGCCGGGGTCAGCCAGTCGACCGTCAGCCGTGCGCTGGCCGGCGATACCTCGATCAGCGAACCGACGCGCAAACGGGTGATCGAGGCAGCGGCGCGGCTGAATTACCAGGTCGATGAAAACGCCGCGCGGCTGCGCCGGGGCCGTACCGGCACGCTCGCGCTGGTGATGATCTGCCGCCCGGGGCAGGACCGCAAGGATTTGAACCCGTTCTATTTCGCGCTGCTGGGCAGCACTTGCGCGGCGGCGGCGGCGCGCGGCTATGAAGTGCTGGTGGCGTTTCAGGACAGCCCCGACAATTTCTGGGGCCATTTCCAGGAACGCCGCAAGGCCGACGGGCTGATCGTGATCGGCACCAGCGAAAACACCGCTGCGTGGGACTATTTCGGTGGCCTGCCCGAAGGCAATCACTGGGTGTGCTGGGGCGCGCCGAGCGATGATTTCCCGTGGGTGCGCAGCGACAACCACGCCGGGGCGATGCTGGCGACGCGCCACCTGCTGGTGCACGGATACCGCAATATCGTCTGCATCGGCTCGGAAACCTCGCCGCAGCGCCAGTTCAAGGAACGCTATGACGGCTATGCCGCGGCGATGCGCGAAGCCGGGCTGGAGCCCGTGCTGCAACGCATCGAACGCGGGCTCGAGCGCGAGGAACAGGGCCGCCGCGCCACCGCCGCGCTGATCGACAGCGGCGCGCCGTTCGACGCGATCTTTGGCGTCAGCGACGAAATCGCGCTGGGCGGGCTGAAGGAACTGGTGGCGCGCGGCTATGGCGTGCCCGACCGGATCGGCGTGGTCGGCTTTGACGGGGTGCGCGCCGGGGCCTGGTCCAACCCGCAATTGACCACGGTCGAATCCGATTTCGAAGTGGCCGGATCGCTGCTGGTCGATCGCCTGATCGCCACCATCGGCGGCGAAGCCCCCAGCCCGCGCCGCGTGCCGGTGCGGCTGATCGTGCGCGGTTCGACCCGGGTGTGAGGGGGGCGATCTGAAGTCTCCCCGGCCATGAAGGGGGCGAAGACTTGGCGCAATCAATCAAGTATCTGATTTAAAACAAGTCCGCTCATCCTGAGCCTGTCGAAGGATGCGCGCTGACGCCTGCCTCACGCGCGGAAAAAAGCGCGCATACTCAACTGGTTGCGCGCATCCTTCGACAGGCTCAGGATGAGCGGGTTTGGGGATAAATTCTATTTTCCAGGCACTTGTGCGCACGCGCCGACCGCATCACCCACCCAAAAAAAGTCCCCCGGATGAACCAGGTTCCATCCGGGGGGGCAGGTCAGCGGGCAGGTCGGGTGTCGGTGGACGAGCCGCGCTGGAGAGCGGGGAAAATACGTTTCGATTTGGAACCTAGTTTAATCCGTTGCGATTCGCAACCCTTTTTGCCCGGCGCCCGGCAGCGGCGCGATCAGGCACTACTCAAGCGCGCAGAAATGTTCTATTGTGTCACATAATGGACAAATTGACCGAACCCCTGTCATGCATCGAAGGGTGCGGCCTGCCGCTCGCGCTGGAAGCGATGGGTGAACGCTGGTCGTTCATGATCCTGCGCGCGGCATTCAACGGGGTGCGCCATTTCGAGGATTTTCTCGATCAGCTCGGCATTGCCCGCAATATCCTGTCAAACCGACTGGGCCGGCTGGTCGAAGCGGGCATCCTGCGCCGCGATCACTGCGCCGATGACCGCCGCCGGATCGAATATCGGCTGACGCCCAAGGGCAATGACCTGTTGCCGGCGATGCTGGCGCTGCGCCAGTGGGGCGAAAAATGGGCGCTCAACGTGCCGTGCAACCCGGTGCTGTGCGATGCCCGCGACGGGCTGCCGATCGCCCCGATCACCATCCGCGCGCATGATGACCGGGTGATCGGGCCGGGCGAACTGGTCTGGCGCGATGCCATCGACCTCGCCGAAGCTTTGGCCAGGACCAAGCGCGTCACCGCCTGACCAGGGTCATGTCGGTGGTCTGGCGCGCCAGTGCATGGCGGGCGTCGATCAGCGCATGATCGCGGCAGGCCGACCGCGCGGCGGCTTCGGTCAGATCGACCAGACCATGGTCCACCCCGCACACCGTATCGGCGGCATGGCGCAGCCGCGTATCCAGTTGGTGCCGGCCGCTGGCGGTGGCGAGGTTGAGATCGCCATAGGCAACCGTGGTGGTGCGTACATCGGTCTGTCCATCTTCGGGTGCCGGTGCAGCCAGCGCGGGGACCGCGCCGAGCAGCATGGCGGGGGCGAGCGCGAGGCCGGCAAGGCGGCCTGAGGCGAGGGCAAGCGATTGAAACATGACAAGTCTCCTGTTCACGATGACCAGGACGGGATCGGGATGGCCGGCAGGGACCGTCCTGGGGTCCCTGCCGGCGGCGTCGGGTGGTGCCCCCGTCGTGTGTTCCGGGGTCGGGGGGCACTGCCCGGCGTCGTCATGATCTCTGGCCCAACATGGCGGCGCATGCAGCAGCGGCTCGACCGGGGATGCCCGTGCCGCGATCAACCGGATCAACCGCGTCGCCCGCCCGGCGAACGACATTGCCGGCTTGACCGCACCCGGTCGGCAGCGGCAAGGCAGGGAGCATGATCCGGCTGTTTCACCTGAGCGACCCGCATTTCGGCATGGAAGACCGCGCCGCGCTCGATTGGGTGGCGCAGACCGTGCGCGACGAAGCGCCCGACGGGGTGATCATCACCGGCGATTTCACCATGCGCGCGCGGCCGCGCGAATTTGCCGCTGCGGCGCAGTGGATCGCGTCGCTGGGGGTGCCGGTGCGGATCGATCCCGGCAATCACGACATGCCCTATTTCAACCCGGTCGAACGCTTTGTCGATCCGTTCCGGCGGTTTCGCGCGCTCGAACAGGGGATTGCCCGGCCGCTGCTGCTCGATCGGCTGGCGCTGGTCCGGCTGGTGACCACGGCCCCGGCGCAGTGGCGGCTGAACTGGTCGCGCGGGGTGGTCACCCGCACTGCGCTGGCGCACGCGCTGGCGCAGATCGATGCGATCGCGCTCGATACCCCGGTGCTGGTCACCTGCCACCACCCGCTGGTGGAAACCGGCACGCGCGGCCATGCCTATACCCGGGGCGGCGATGCCGCGCTCGATCAATTGGCGCAGCGCGGCGTGCTGGCGGTGCTGTCGGGCCATGTCCATGACCAGTTTGATCTCAATCGCGCGACTCCCTCGGGCGAGGTGCGGATGATCGGCGCGGGCACGCTGTCGCAACGGCTGCGCAGCACCCCGCCGGGGTTCAACGCGCTGACCTGGATCGGTGGCCGGCTGACCGTCAGCGCGCGGCAGATGCCGGGGTTCGATCCGGCGTTGATCGGGCGCTATCGGTAACCGACGGCGCGCTGGTTGCGTTGAATTTGGTGTGCTGTTGCGATGGGTGGCGGGTAAGCAAAGCCTTTCTGTCTTAAAGGCATTCGCGCAAATGGTCAGGGAACAATAAAAACCCCAACTCCGCTCATCCTGAGCCTGTCGAAGGATGCGCGCCGACGTCAGCCCCACGCGCGGAATAAAGTGCGCAAACTCAACGGCATCGCGCATCCTTCGACAGGCTCAGGATGAGCGGAGTTGGTTTAAGACTAATACTTGGACGAATGGTGAAGCCCCGAAACGGAGCGCGCTGTTGCCCGTCGCTTAACGCTCCTTGGTCGCCGAAAAGCGCAAGTCGGGATTGCGTTCCTGCTGATAGCCGACGTCCCATGCCGATCGCGCGAGGAACACCGCATCGCCGTCGCGGTCGCGCGCCATGGTTGATTTGTTGATGTCGGCAAAGGCGCGGATGGTGGCTTCGTCGCCGGTGATCCAGCGCGCGGTGTCGTAGGGGCTGGCTTCGAGCACCGCTTCGACTTTGTATTCGGCTTCGAGCCGCGAAATCAGCACGTCGAGCTGCAACTGGCCGACCACGCCGACAATCCACTGCGCGCCGATTTCGGGGTAGAACACCTGGATCACCCCTTCTTCGGACAAGTCATCGAGCGCCTTGCGCAATTGCTTGGTCTTGGTCGGGTCCTTCAGCGCGACGCGGCGCAGGATTTCCGGGGCGAAATTGGGCAAGCCGGTAAAGCGCAGATCGTTGCGTTCCGACAGCGTGTCGCCCACGCGCAGCGTGCCATGGTTGGGAATGCCGATGATATCGCCGGCTTCGGCGCTGTCGGCGATTTCGCGATCCTGGGCAAAGAACAGGATCGGCGAATGCACCGCGATCGGCTTGCCCAGCCCCGATGGCACCAGCTTCATGCCGCGCCGGAAAGTGCCCGAAACCAGCCGCATGAAGGCGATGCGGTCGCGGTGCTGCGGGTCCATGTTGGCCTGCACTTTGAATACGAAGCCGGTCACATCGCTGCGGGTCGGTTCGACCGGGCCCTGGTCCGAGGCCTGCGGGCGCGGCGGCGGGGCAAATCGGGCGATCGCCTCGATCATGTCGGCGACGCCGAAATTCTTGAGCGCCGATCCGAAATAGACCGGGGTCATGTCGCCATGGCGATAGGCGGTTTCGTCAAACGCGCCATAGCCGCCTTCGGCCAGTTCGATTTCTTCGGCAATCGCCGGCGGCAGCGCGCTGTCGTCGACCACTTCGCTGCGGCCGAGAAATTCGCGGCTGGGGCCATCGGGGCGGGCGACGCTGCGGGTGGCCAGGTTGATCACCCCTTCGAACACGCCGCCCATGCCGATCGGCCACGACATCGGCACGACATCGAGCGCCAGCGCATCGGCCACTTCGTCGAGCGTTTCAAACGGGCTGCGCCCTTCGCGATCGACTTTGTTGACAAAAGTGATGATCGGCACCGAGCGCATGCGGCACACTTCGAACAGCTTGCGCGTCTGCGGCTCGATGCCCTTGGCGGCGTCGATCACCATGATCGCCGAATCGACCGCGGTGAGCGTGCGATAGGTATCTTCGGAAAAGTCTTCGTGGCCGGGGGTGTCGAGCAGGTTGAAGACGATGCCGTCCTTTTGAAACGTCATCACCGAGCTGGTCACCGAAATGCCGCGCTGCTGTTCGATCTTCATCCAGTCGGAGCGCGCCCGCCGCGCCGCGCCGCGTGCCTTGACCTCTCCCGCGAGGTGAATCGCGCCGCCTTGCAGCAGCAGCTTTTCGGTCAGGGTGGTCTTGCCCGCGTCGGGGTGCGAGATGATGGCAAAGGTGCGGCGATTGGACATGGCGTGCGTGCCCTAGGTTTTTTGGCCCCGCCGGGCAAGGCGTGTGATGCGCCGGTGGTCTGCCCAAACAAAAACACCCCGGCGCGGGCGCCGGGGTGTTGATGGTTTGCCGTATCGGCCGATCGATCAGTGCGCGGCGGCGCCGTCGATCACCGGCAGGGTTTCGAACTGGTGGAACGGCGGCGGCGACGACAGCGTCCATTCCAGCGTCGTGGCGCCTTCGCCCCAGTAATTGCCTTCGGCGCGGCGGCCCATGGTGAAGGCATAGATGATGTTGACGAAGAACACGATCATGCTGACCGACATCACCATGTAGCCGTAAGTGGCGATGGTGTTCCAGTGTTCAAACGCCGGGGCATAGTCCGGATAGCGGCGCGGCATGCCGTTTGCACCGAGGAAGTGCATCGGGAAGAAGATCATGTTCACGCCGACGAAGAAGATCCAGAACTGCACGTGGCTGAGGAATTCGCTGTGCCAGCGGCCGCTCATCTTGGGGAACCAGTAGTAGAACCCGGCGAACAGCGAGGTGACCGCACCCAGTGACAGCACGTAGTGGAAGTGCGCCACGACGTAGTAGGTGTCCTGGAGGTTGTCGTCGATCCCGCCGTTCGACAGCACCACCCCGGTAACCCCGCCGACGGTGAACAGGAAGATGAACCCGATCGCCCAGACCATCGGCGATTTGAATTCGATCGACCCGCCCCACATCGTCGCGATCCACGAAAAGATCTTGATGCCGGTGGGCACCGCGATGACCATCGTTGCGGCGGTGAAATACATCTTGGTGTCGACGTCGAGCCCGGTGGTGTACATGTGGTGCGCCCACACGATGAACCCGACCACGCCGATCGCGACCATGGCATAGGCCATGCCGAGATAGCCGAACACCGGCTTTTTCGAGAAGGTCGAGATGATCTGGCTGATGATGCCAAACCCGGGCAGGATCATGATGTAGACTTCGGGGTGGCCGAAGAACCAGAACAGGTGCTGGTACAGGATCGGATCGCCGCCGCCCGAGGCATCAAAGAAGGTGGTGCCGAAATTGCGGTCGGTGATCAGCATGGTGATCGCCGCAGCCAGCACCGGCAGCGCCAGCAGCAGCAGGAACGCGGTGACCAGCACCGACCACACGAACAGCGGCATCTTGTGCAGGGTCATCCCCGGCGCGCGCATGTTGAGAATGGTGGTGATGAAGTTGACCGCACCGAGGATCGAGCCGGCGCCGGCAAGGTGCAGCGAGAAGATCGCGAAATCGACCGCCGGCCCGGGCGAACCCGAAGTCGACAGCGGGGCATAGACGGTCCAGCCGGTGCCCGCGCCATTGCCCACCCCGCCCGGCACAAAGGCCGAGAACATCAGCGACAGAAAGCCCGAAACGGTCAGCCAGAACGACACGTTGTTCATGCGCGGAAAGGCCATGTCGGGCGCGCCGATCATCAGCGGCACGAACCAGTTGCCAAACCCGCCGATGATCGCCGGCATGACCATGAAGAACACCATGATCAGCCCGTGCGCGGTGATCAGCACGTTCCACAAGTGCAGCTGCTGGTCAAAGCTGGGGTTCTTTTCGCCGAGGAAGGCGGCGACTTTGCCCAGATACTGGATGCCGGGGTGCGCCAGTTCGGCACGCATGATGCCCGACACCGCACCACCTATCACGCCCGCGAAAATGGCGAAAATCAGATAGAGCGTGCCGATGTCCTTGTGATTGGTGGACATGAACCAGCGGGCAAAGAACGAGGGCTTGTGGTCATGCGCATCATCGTGATGGTGCGCATCAAACCCTTCGTGATCAGCAGGTATGGTTGCCATGGAAAGCGACTCTCGAAGTTGAAATGGTCAATCGGGATTAGGCGGCGGGCTTGGCGGCAGGGGCAACGGCGGCCGTCTTGGCTGCCGCACCGCCCACCGTGCCGCCCTGGGCCTTGACCCAGGCTTCAAACTTGGGCCGGGGCAGCGCTTCGACCACGATCGGCATATAGCCGTGGCGCACGCCGCACAGTTCCGAACACTGGCCGTAATAGACGCCGGGTGCGTCGATATGCATCACTTTCTCGTTGATGCGGCCGGGCACGGCGTCGAGCTTGAACCACAGCGACGGGACCGAGAACGAATGGATAACGTCCGAACCGGTGGTCTGGATGCGGATATCTTCGCCAGCGGGGACCACCATGCGGTTGTCGGCGCCCAGCTGCGGCTGTTCGCCGCGCTTGATCGCTTCATCGGCGGGCAGGATGTTCGAGATCACTTCGAACCCGCCGTTGTCGGGGTAGGTATAGCCCCAGTACCACTGGTACCCGGTCACCTTGACCGTCACCGCGCCTTTGGCGGGCGACTTGTACTGGTGCGCGAGCAGACGGATCGACGGCACCGCGATGCCGACCAGCACCAGCACCGGCAACAGCGTCCACACCACTTCGATCATCGTGTTGTGGCTGGTCTTCGAGGCGACCGGGTTGGCGCGGCGGTTGAACCGCGCCATCACGATCAGCAGCAGGAACAGCACCAGCAGCGAGACGACGGTGATCACCGGCATCAGGATCGCGTTGTGCATGAACAGCGCTTCGCGGCCGATCGGCGAATACTGGTCCTGGAACCCGTAGGCGCCGGGGGTCGGCTGGCCTTTGCCGGCGACCGGGCGCATCGGCACATAGGCATCGGCAGCGGGCGCTGCCGGCGTGGCCGGTGCTGCCGCCGCAGCGGCGGCCGGCGCGGCGGGTGCCGCAGCCTCGGCATGCAGGGCCACCGGGGCAAGCACCATCGATGCGGCGATCATGCCGGCAGCAAAGGGCCTGATCATGGCACGAGTAATGTCGGCAATGCTCATCGTCGAACTATCCGTTCCCTCTATCGCGCGCGGGTAAGCGGCGCGGCGCAAACAAACCTATGAACTTCAATCCCGGGCCTATACGCGCGGTCGGCGGGTCTCTCAAGCACCGTTGCAGCCATTTTTTACCGGCTTTGCGGGATTGGTGGAGAACGCCCGAACCAGTGCGGCAAAAGCCGCTTGGGCAAAGTGGCATAGCGGTGGCGCCGGGGCGAGTCGAACCTTGGGGCAGTGTGCAAAAAGGCTTGCCCCGGCGGGATCGGCACGCCATTTGCCGCAGGACGCAGCCTCGGCGGTTTTGCCGCGTGGCTTTCCTTTGATCCGGCGACAAAGAATCCATCCGATGCAAGACAGCGAAGTCCTTTCCGAATTCCGTGCCAGCGGCGCCCTGCTCGAAGGGCATTTCCTGCTGTCGTCGGGGCGCCACAGCGGCCATTACCTGCAATGCGCGCGCGTGCTGATGGACCCGATGCGCGCGACCCGGCTGGCCTCTGCGCTGGCGGCGACTTTCCCGCGCGAATTGCGCCAGGCGATCCAGAAAGTGGTCTCGCCGGCGATGGGCGGGGTGATCATCGGCCATGAAATGGGCCGCGCGCTGGGGGTCGAGGCGATGTTTGTCGAGCGCCCGACCGGCACCTTCGAACTGCGCCGCGGCTTTGCGCTGGCGCCGGGCGAGCGGGTGCTGCTGGTCGAAGACGTGGTCACCACCGGGCTGTCGAGTCGCGAGGCGATTCGCGCGGTTGAAGAAGCCGGCGGCACGGTGATCGCCGCCGCCGCGCTGGTCGACCGCTCGGCGGGCACGGCGGACCTCGGCGTGCCGTTCCACCCGCTGATCACGCTCAATTTCCCGACCTATGCCCCCGACGAAGTGCCGGCCGAACTCGCCGCCACCCCGGCGGTCAAGCCCGGCAGCCGGGCGGGCAGCGCGCAATGAGCCTGACCGGCGCGCCGCAGCGGCTGCGGCTGGGGGTCAATATCGACCACATCGCCACGGTGCGCAACGCGCGCGGCGGCGATCATCCCGATCCGGTGCGCGCGGCGCAGATCGTTGCGGCAGTCGGCGGCGACGGGATCACCGCGCATTTGCGCGAAGATCGCCGCCATATCCGCGATGATGATCTGGCCCGGATTCAGGCGGCGACCAATCTGCCGCTCAATCTGGAAATGGCCGCGACCGAGGAAATGGTCGCGATCGCGCTGCGCCACCGCCCGCATGCCGCATGCATCGTGCCCGAACGGCGCGAGGAACGCACCACCGAAGGCGGGCTCGATGCCGCCGGGCAGCACAACCGGCTGGCCCCGCTGATCGCGCAATTGCGCGATGCCGGCATCCGCGTCAGCCTGTTCATCGCCCCCGAGCCGCGCCAGATCGAGGCGGCGATGCGGCTGGGCGCGCCGGTGGTCGAACTGCACACCGGCGAATATGCCCATGCCACCGGCGAAGCGCGCGCGGTGGAATTGAAACGGCTGACCGATATGGCGGCGCTGGCCGCGCGCAACGGCATCGAACCCCATGCCGGGCACGGGCTGACCTATGACAATGTCCAGCCGATCGCGGCGATCCCGCATGTCGCCGAACTCAACATCGGGCATTACCTGATCGGCGAGGCGATCTTTTGCGGGCTGGAGCCGGCGGTGCGGCGGATGCGCGAATTGATGGACGCGGCGCGGTGATCATCGGGCTGGGCAGCGACTTGTGCAATATCGAGCGCATCCAGGCCTCGCTTGACCGGTTTGGCGATCGCTTTGTCAACCGCGTGTTCACCCCGGCTGAAGCGGCCAAAGCGGCCCGCCGTCCGCTGACCCGCGCCGGCACTTTGGCCAAACGGTTCGCCGCCAAGGAAGCGTTTTCGAAAGCGGTCGGCACCGGGTTTCGCGCCGGCGTGTTCATGAAAGACATCGGCGTGGTCAATGCGCCGTCGGGCGCGCCGACGCTGGCGCTGACCGGCGGTGCGGCCGACCGGCTGGCAGCGCTGACCCCGGCGGGCCATGTCGCGGTGGTCCATCTGACGCTGACCGATGATCACCCCTGGGCGCAGGCGCTGGTGGTGATCGAGGCGCGCCCGGCCAATCCGGCGGCATGACCGACGACGCACCCGCACCCGACGCGGCCCCGGCCGACGAGGCGAAGCAGCGTACCGACTGGATGGTCGAACTGCGCGGGCTGGTGATCATGCTGGTCGCGGTGCTGCTGTTTCAAAGCCTGATTGCCAAGCCGTTCTACATCCCGTCGATTTCGATGATGCCCAACCTGCTGGTGGGCGATCGGCTGGTGGTGTCGAAATATCCCTATGGCTGGTCGTGGGTATCGCCGGCGTTCCATGTTCTGCCGCGATCGAGCTGGCGGGTGCTCGGCGCTACCCCCGAATATGGCGACATCGTTATCGCCGTGCCGCGCGGCACCGATGATGACTATATCAAGCGGGTGGTGGCGCTGCCCGGTGACCGCATTGCCGTGGTCGGCGGGCAGATCGTGCTCAATGGCAAACCGATCCGCCAGGTGCCGCAGGCGCCGTTGCTGCTGCCGGTCGATGCCAACCAGCCGTGCGATCCCGATGATTTTCCCGGCCTGCGCATCCGCGCCGCCGATGGCAAGCGCTATTGCGAGCTGCCGATTTTCCGCGAAACGCTGCCCAATGGCGCGACCTACCGCATAATCGACCACCGTGATCAGCCGCTCGACAATTACCCCGAAACGCGTGTGCCGGCGGGCCACGTGTTCCTGATGGGCGACAACCGCGACCATTCCGCCGACAGCCGCGCGCCGCTGTCCGACAAAGGGCTGGGCGGGCCGGTGCCGCTGGCCGATATTGGCGGACGCGCCGAATTCATCACTTTTTCGCTGTCGCGCGAAACCTGGAACCCGATCGCATGGTGGAATGGCTTGCGGGGCGGGCGATCCTGGACCAGACTGCGGCCGATGAAGCTGCAGCAGGGGCAGTGATGGACAGCATCGACGATCCGGCCAATCATCACCTCGCCACCGGGCCCAGCGACATTCGCGACAGCCTGGTCCGCAGCGAGATCAAGCGCGCGATGGTGTGGGTCGGCGTCGTCTCGCTGGTCGCGCTGGCGGTCTATCTGGCGCAACCGCTGCTGGTGATTTTCGGCGGGATCGTGTTCGCCGCGATGATCGATGGCGGGCAACGGCTGATCGCGCGGGTGCTGCCGTGGCTGCCGCGATCGTTGCGCATCACGCTGGTGCTGCTGGGCGCGGTGGGCTTCGTGGTCTGGCTGATCGGATTTGCCGGCAACCAGATCGCCACCCAGGCCGCCGCGTTTCCCCACCTGATCGAAACCGAAACCTTGCGGCTGGTCGATCTGGCGCGCGCGCACGGGCTGATCCCGGCGACGATCGACGTGGCGGCGCTGTCGGGCAAAGTTGCCGAACAACTGGCCGGCGGAGTCGGGCTGCTGACCCGCGCGCTGGGCGGGCTGTTCGGCGGGGCGACCACTGCTTTCCTGATCCTGATCCTGGGCATCTATTTCGCGGCCGAGCCCGATCTGTACCAGCGCGGCATGGCCTGGCTGCTGCCGGCGAACAGCCGCGATGATTGGCACGGCACGGCGCAGGCGATGGGCAAGTCGCTGCGGCGGCTGCTGTTCGGGCGGCTGATCGGCATGGCATCCGAAGGGGCGGCGACCTGGCTGCTGCTGTCGGTATGGGGGGTGCCGATGGCGGTGCTGCTGGGACTGCTGACCGGGCTGCTGGCATTCCTGCCCAATATCGGCGCGCCGATTTCGGGCACGCTGATGATCCTGGTCGGGTTTTCCGGCGGGGTGCACAGCGGGGTCTATTGCATCATCGTCTATGCCCTGGTGCAGATCATCGACGGCAATATTGTCGTGCCGATGGTCGCCAAAAAGACCGCCGATCTGGCGCCGGCGCTGGTGCTGGGCGCGCAGTTGATCTTTGGGGTGCTGTTCGGCCTGCTTGGGCTGATGCTGGCCGATCCGCTGGTGGCGATGGTCAAGATCGCGCTCGAACGCCAGGCACGCCGCAACGACAGCGAAAGCAGCCTGCACCGGGAGTAGCGTCGTGAAACGGATCCTGGCCGGTTTTGCCGCACTGATGGTCGTGCTGATCATGCTGCAACTGGCCGCCCAGCGCTGGGCCGGGCCGTGGATCGAAACCTGGCGGATGGCCCCGCGCGCGCCATTTCTGCAACTGACGCCGCTGTCGGCCGATGCCTATCAAAACAGCGCGATGTGGCTGGCGCGGCCCGATCAGACCGATGATCCATCGCGCACGCTGCCGCCGGGGATGGGGCATCTGCACGGTGCCGGCGCCTATGTCTTTGTGGTCCATCCCACCACTTTCATGGGTCGCACACACTGGAACGCGCCGCTCGATCATGCCGATTCGCAGATGCGCGCGCGGCTGGCGCTGCGATCGATGGCCAGCGCCTTCAACGATGCAGCGGCGATTTATGCCCCGCGCTATCGCCAGGCGGCGCTCGGCACGTTTCTGATCGACGCCCCCGAATCGGCTGCCGCGCTCGCCGCGGCCGAGGGCGATGTGCGCAGCGCCTTTGCCACATTTGTCGGCGCGATTCCGCCCGATGCGTCGATCATTCTGGTCGGCAGCGGGCAGGGCGCGCTGATCACGCTGCACCTGTTGCGCGATGTGGTGCGCACGACGCCGCTGTCGGCGCGGGTCGCGGCGGTCTATCTGGCCGGGTGGCCGGTTTCGCCGGCGCACGATCTGCCGCAGACCGGCTTGCCCGCCTGCACCGCGCCGGGGCAGAGCCGTTGCGTGATGGCGTGGATGAGCTTTGCCCGCCCGGCAGACCCGGCCCGCGTGCTCAAGATGGCGTGGCATTATCCCGCGCTCGATGGCCGCGTGCCCGATGATCGGCCGCTGTGCACCAATCCTTTGACCGGCGGCGGCGCGGCTGCTGCCAGCCCGGCGCCGGCCAATCTGGGCAGTCTGGCGATCGGCGATGAACGGCGCGGGGCCGAACTGATCACCCCCGGGGTGGCGGCGCAGTGCGATGGTGCCAGCGGGCTGCTGCTGATCAGCCAGCCGCCGCATCTGGGCGATCAGGTGATGCCCGGCAACGATTACACGATGTTCGATTTCGCGCTGTTCTGGCGCAATCTGCGCATCGACATGGCGCGACGAACCCGCGCCTGGCAGCAGGAGCGCGCGCACCGATGATCTGTACCACCACTGCGCAATTTCGCGCCGCGCTGCCCGAAGGCGGCGTGCTGATCGGGCTCGACCCGGGGACCAAGACGATCGGGCTGGCGCTGTGCGATGCCGGCTGGCGCTTTGCCAGCCCGACGCAGACGATCACCCGCCGCAAATTCCGCGATGACAAAGCGGCGATCGTCGCGCTGATCACCGCACGCGCGGTGCGCGGGATGGTGATCGGCTTGCCGCTCAACATGGATGGCAGCGACGGCCCGCGCGCGCAGGCGGCGCGGGCAATGGCGCGCAATCTCGCCGATCTCGCGCTGCCGATCCTGCTGTGGGACGAACGCTGGTCGACCGTTGCCGCCGAACGCGCGATGATCGAACAGGACATGAGCCGCGCCCGCCGCGCCGAACGGATCGACGCCCACGCTGCCGCGCTGATCCTGCAAGGCGCGATCGATGCGCTGGCGGGCGCGATGTTCTAGCCGGTTGCATTCGGCCACTTGTCCATGCAGGACAAGCAGATGGAACAGGCTCCCGATACCACCACCCCGCTCGACCGGTTTGTCGGCGCGGTCGGTTTTGATCCCGCAGGCTGGTCGGCGCACATGAATGCGCATGGCCACAGCGGTTTTGTCGGCATGCGTTATCGCGACCACGGGGCGGACTGGATCGAACTGATGTTCGACTGGCGCGAAGACCTCGTCGGCGATGCCGAGACCGGGGTGCTTGCCTCGGGGCCGATTATCAGCCTGCTCGACAATGCCACCTCGATGGCGGTGTGGACGCGCACCGGGCGGTTCCGCCCGCAAGTCACGCTCGACCTGCGCATCGATTACACCCGCGCCGCCGCGCCGCGCCAGCCGATCATCGCCCGCGCCGAATGCTATCAGTTGCGCCGCACGATGGCATTCGTGCGCGGGATTGCCCACGATGGCGATCCCGCCGATCCGGTGGCGCATGCCGCGGGCATCTTCATGCTGGTTGACGGGCAGGGGTGGGTGAAATGACCAGCACCGATCTGCCGCCTTATGCCCGCGCGCTGGGCATGACGATTGCCGGGCATGCCGATGGCAGCCCGATCGTGACGATGCCGTGGTCTGATCGGGTGATGGGCCGGCCCGGGTTCATGCACGGCGGGGCGATCGGCGGGGTGCTCGAAATGGCCGGGTTTGCCGCGATCATGGCCGAACTTGAACGGCAGGGCACGGTGATGCGGGTACGGCCGATCAATATCAGCACCGAATATCTGCGCGGCGGGCAGCCCGAACCGATCTATGCCAGTGGCCAGGTGGTGCGCGCCGGCCGCCGCGTCGCCAATGTGCGGATCGAGGCCTGGCAGGGCGACCGGACGCGCCCGGTGGCAAGCTGCTGGATGAATTTCCAGCTGTCCCCGCCCAAAGGTTGAACCGCGTCGACCGCCGCGATCAGCGCGGTGACGGTGCGCGCCACTTCGGGATGCCCGGCAAAGCCGAGATGGGTGCAGCGCAGCGGCAGCGCGAGATCGCGTTCGCCCGGTTTGCCGCACGAACTGCGCGGTGAAACGATGCCGTCGCGCGCGCTCCACAGCGCGATCGTCGGCACCGGCGGCTTGGCGCCAAAGGCGCGCTCGCCCACCGGCGGGGTATCCACCGCATGGCCGGTAATCACCTGATAGATGCGCCAGGCATTGTTGGCGCGGCGGTCGCCCGAAAACGGCGTGCCCATGGTGATCACCATCGCCACGGCAGAGGGATGGCGATGCGAGATCTCGCGCGCGAACAGCCCGCCCAGGCTCCAGCCGACCAGCACCAGCGGCTGCCCCTCGCGCCGGGCCATCATCACCACGCGGTCGCACAACCGGTCAAAGCGGTCTTCGTTGGGGCCGAAATTGAACCCCAGCCCCCAGTCCGACACGCGATGGCCGGCACCTTCGAGCGCGCGGCGCAATCCTTTCATCCGCGCCGGATGCGTGCCGAACCCGGGCAGCAGCATGACCGGGTACGATGCAGCGGCTGCGGGTGCGCGCGCCGGCCTGGCCACCGCCGCCTGCCGCGCCCGCCACAGATCGAACGGCGTCGCCAGTTCACCCAGCAGCCGCGCCAGCGCCGGCCCGCGCACATCGTCGGGACGGGGCTGAAACGCCAGCGCTCCACGGCGCGCAAGATCGGATATCGCAGTCATCAGCCGACCAAAATGCCTTGGTTCAGCGCCGATGACCAGAGTTTTGCAGTTTGTTTCAAATTTGTGTCACAAACCGGCGGAACCAAGTGCCGGTCACAGCGCGAAAAATGCCAGAGTACGCTGGTCCAGCACCCCGGTCGGCTTCAGCCCCAGCCCCGATTGAAACCCGGCAATCGCCGCACGGGCGCGGGCCGGATCATCGGCATCGGCGGCACTGTCGAGCAGATGCAGCGCGATCAGCCGCGCCACCACTTGCGCGGCGATCACCGGATCGAGCGGCGCGGCATGCGCCGGCCTCGCAAAGGCGGGCAGATGATCGGGCGGCGGATCGAACCCGGGGGCAATGACCGGGGGCGCAGCGGCAAGCAGCAGCGCCACGATCATCTCAGCGGGTGGCGATCGCCGGCACGCCGGGTTCGCCCTGGGTATCGTCGGCTTGGCGCAGCAGACGAATGCCTTCGCGCATGTCGTCTTCGCTGATCGCGCCCGATACGGTGATGGTGTGGCCGGTGCGGTTGTCGCGCAGCGCGATTTGCGGGGTGCCCTCGATCCCGGCGGTATCGGCCGCCTTCATTTCGGCATCGAGCCGCGCGTTGGTCGCCTGCGACCGCGTGCATGCGGCCAGTCGCTGGCGATCGCGCGCGCCGGCGGCCGCGGCGAGCGCCACCACCGGATCGGCGCGGCCGGTCGCGCTGCCGATGCCGCGCCCGTTGCTGGCGGTGCGATCGAGCCAGTCATCGAGAAAGCGGTAATAGCCCGTCGCGCCGGCCTGATCGGCAACGCACAGCGCGGTCAGCGACGCGCGCACGGCGGTAACCCCGTGAAACGGCAGCGGATAGAGCCGCACCGCCAGATTGACTTTGTCCTTGCCGCTGTCGACGACGTGTTCGGGCTGCCGACCAAGCACTTTGCAATAAGGGCATTCGGGATCGAGCCAGACGATCAGGCTGAACCGCGCGCCGGGCTTGCCATAGAGCCGGTCGGCCGGCCCCACCGGGGTTACATCGGGCGCTTCCATCCAGCCCAGCGCATTGTCGTCATCCTGCGCCCGCGCGGGCGGCGCAAGGCTCGACACGGCGATGATCACCCCAAGGGCCGGCGCCAGGGCGCGTGACAGCAAACGCAACATGGCCGGAGTCCTTTCACGTTTGGCGGCAAAGCGCAATCACCCGCTGGGGCGCGCGCAAAAAACCGGTTTCCAGCCGATTGCGCGATGCTATATCTCGCCAAATATGGCTTATCCTTCATTTCTTCGCCCTTTTCTGGTGTGGTTTTCGGCGCTGGCGCTGCTGGTTGCGGCCCCGGCCCAGGCCGAACCGCGCGGGCCACTGGTGCTGGCGGCGGCCAGCTTGCAGGAAGCGATGACCGCCGCGGCCGAGGCCTGGGCGCATCATGGCCATCCGCGCCCGGTGCTGTCGTTTGCGGCCTCGTCAGCGCTGGCGCGGCAGATCGCCGCCGGGGCACCGGCTGATCTGTTCGTTTCGGCCGATCAGGAATGGATGGATACGCTGGCCCAGGCCGGGCGGATCGTGCCCGCCACGCGCGTGGCGTTGCTGTCAGGATCGCTGGTGCTGGTGGCGCCGGCTGCGCATCCGTTGCACCTCGATCCGCGCCCAGGATTTGCGCTGGCCGCCGCGCTGGGCACCGGCAAGCTGGCGATGGCCGATCCCGCCGCGGTGCCGGCAGGGCGCTACGGCAAAGAGGCGCTGGTGTCCTTGCGCGTGTGGGATCAGGTATCGGGCCGGGTGGTGCGGGCGGAAAATGTCCGCGCGGCGCTGGCGCTGGTGGCGCATGGCGCGGCGCCCTTGGGCATCGTCTATGCCACCGATGCCATGGCCGAGCCGGCGGTGCGCATTGCCGGAGTGTTTCCCGCCGGCAGCCATGCGCCGATCATCTATCCGCTGGCGCGACTGACCGCCTCGACCAGCCCGGATGCCGAACCGTTCCGCCGGTTTCTGCTGTCGGGCGAAGCGCGCGCGATCTTTCGCCACTATGGGTTCGTGACGCGCTGATGCTCTCCGCCGATGAAGGGGCGGTGGTCCTGCTGTCGCTGCAAATCGGCGCCTTGGCGGTCGCGCTGGTGCTGCCGGTGGCCTTCGGGCTGGCGCTGGTGCTGGTGCGCACGCGGTTCGCCGGAAAATTGCTGATCGATGCGCTGGTTCATTTGCCGCTGGTGCTGCCGCCGGTGGTGGTGGGCTGGGCGCTGCTGATCGTGTTTGCCCCCGATGGCGTGCTGGGGGCGCCGTTGCAGCGCTGGTTTGGCGTGTCATTGCTGTTTCGCTGGACCGGGGCGGCGCTGGCGGCGGCGGTGATGGCGCTGCCGTTGATGGTGCGCGCGATCCGGCTGTCCTTGGAAGCGATCGATCCGCGGCTCGATGCCGCCGCGCGCACGCTGGGGGCGGGGCGGTTTGATCGCTTTGTCACGATCACCTTGCCGCTGGCGCGGCCCGGCGTGCTCGCCGCGCTGGTGCTGGGGTTTGCCCGCTCGCTCGGCGAATTTGGCGCGACGATCACCTTCGTCTCCAATGTTCCCGGTGAAACGCAGACGCTGCCGCTGGCGATCTATGCCGCGCTGCAAGTGCCCGGGCAGGAGACGGCGGTATGGCGGCTGGCGGCGATTTCGGTCGCGCTGTCGCTGGGCGCGCTGGTCGCGTCTGAATGGCTGGTGCGCGATGCGCAGCGCGCGCGGGCGGAACGGGCCGGCGATGGCCTTTGACATCGCGCTGACCGTGCGTCGCGGCGGGCGGCTGATTGCCTGCAGCATCGCCGCGCCCGGCGGGGTGGTCGCGCTGTGCGGGCCGTCTGGGGTGGGCAAATCGACCGTGCTGGCGGCGATCGCCGGGCTGCTCACCCCGGTCGAAGGCCGGGTGGTGATCGGCGGCGAAGTGCTGTTTGACCGCGCGCGCGGCATCAACGTGGCGGCCGAACAGCGCGGCTGCGGGCTGGTGTTTCAGGACTTGCGGTTGTTTCCGCACCTGACGGTTGCCGCCAACTTGCACTATGGCGAACGCCGCGCGCCACCGGCGCGGCGGCTGATCGATCCCGCCGAAGTGATCGACCTGCTCACGCTTGGCCACTTGCTCCAGCGCCGCCCGGCAACACTGTCAGGCGGCGAGGCGCAGCGCGTGGCGATCGGCCGCGCGCTGCTCGCCGGCCCGCGCGTGTTGTTGCTCGATGAACCGCTGACCGGTCTCGATGCGCGGCTGCGCGACGGGGTGATCGATCTGATCGCGCGGATTCATCGCCAGTTTGCGCTGCCGACGATCCTCGTCAGCCACTTTCCCGACGATGTCGCGCGTCTGGCCGATCAGGTGGTCGAACTGGCCCCGCCCGCCAGCGCCTGATCCTCACCCAGCGCGGGCACCCGCAGCGACGGGCGCGCCGGCTGATCGCGGAACCGGATCGGCGGGCCAAGGTGCCGCCGGCCCAGCTCATCGGTGAGGATGAACCCGCGCGCGGCGATCGCCTCGTCTTCCAGCGCCTGCGGATAAGTGTTCACCCGGCCCCAGCAGACATCGAGCCGATCCAAGACCACGCCGGCCTCGGCCACGCTCCGCGCGCCGAACCAGCCGGCCAGGAGATCGACCACCGGTTGCTGGTGCGGCCCCGGCTCGCGGCACAGCGGGGCAAGATCGGCGCGGCCGAGTTCACCCAGCAGCGCGGCGATGAATTTGGGTTCCTGCCCGGCCAGCGCGATATGCCCGTCGGTGCAGGCATAGGCGCGATAGAACGCCGCGCCGCCGGTGGTGCGTTCATGCGCGATGACCGGCTGGCGCGCTTCGGCCATGGTCGGGCCCATGACATTGGCGGTGGCGGCCAGCAGCGTCTCGTGCATGGCAATGTCGATCATGTCGCCGCGCCCGCTGCGTTCGCGCGCATAGAGCGCCATCGCCACCGCGCCCAGCCCGTTGAGCGCCGACAGGTAATCCGCCAGCGGCAGCGCCGGGATCACCGGAGCGCCATCGGCACCGGCATTGGCGGCGAGCACCCCGGTCAGCGCCTCGAGCGCCAGATCGTGCGCGGCGCGGGTGGCGCGCGGGCCGTCCTGGCCAAACGCGCTGATCGCGCAATAGATCAGCCGGGGGTTGCGCGCGGCAAGCGTGTCGTAATCGATGCCCAGCCGGCGGGCGACCCCGGGGCGGTTGGATTCGACCACCACATCGGCACTGTCGACCAGCTGGAGAAATGCGGCATGGTCGGCCGGATCTTTCAGATCGAGCACGACGCTGCGCTTGCCCCGGTTGAAATTGCGGAAATAGACCGTGTCGGGCCCGTCTTTCAGCCCGATATGCCGGGTATGATCGCCCCCCGGCGCCTCGATCTTGATCACCTGCGCGCCGTGATCAGCCATGATCATCGTCAGCCACGGGCCGGGGATGAAGCTCGTCAGGTCCAACACCCGGATACCGGCGAGTTTCATCACGGCTCTCCCCTGCGCAAGGCCACAGCTGTGTCAGATTTCCAGCTGGCTGCCCAGTTCGATCACGCGGTTGGTGGGCAGGCGGAAGAACTGCATCGCGCTTTCGGCATTGCGGATCATCCATGCGAACAGCTTTTCGCGCCACAGCGCCATGCCCGGCCGTTTCGAGGCGATCAGCGTCTGGCGGGCGAGGAAATAGCTGGTTTCCATCGGCTTGAACGGACCGCCGGCGCGGGTTTCGGCGGCGAGTTCGGCGGGCACATTGGCCTCGTCCATGAAGCCGATGGTGATCACCATGCGATAGAACCCGTGGCCGATGCTTTCGACCATCCGCCGCGCCTCGTCGGCGACATGCGGCACCCCTTCGGTCACCACGGTCAGGATCACCACGCGTTCGTGAAGAATGTGGTTGTGTTTCAGATTGTGCAGCAGCGCGGGCGGAATCCCGTCGGTGGTGCTGGCGAGGAACACCGAAGTGCCCGGCACGCGGCGCACTTTGTCGCAGACCGAATTGAGGAACAGGTCAAACGGCATCGAATCTTCGGCCAGCCGTTCGCGCAGGATGCGCCGGCCGCTTGCCCAGGTGGTCAGGACGATGAACACCACCGTGGCGATCAGCAGCGGGAACCAGCCGCCATCGGGGATCTTGGTCACGTTCGAGGCGAAATAGGCGCCATCGACGATCAGGAATGCACCGGTCATCACGCTGGCCGGCAGCCAGTGCCATTTCCACACTGCAAAAGTCAGGATGCCGAGCATGCAGGCGGTGATGAACATCGTGCCGGTCACCGCGATGCCATAGGCCGAGGCAAGGTTGTCCGACGAGCGGAACCCGACCACCAGCAGCAGCACCATTGCCAGCAGCAGCCAGTTGACCAGCGGGACATAGATCTGCCCGGCCGCCTTGGCACTGGTGTGGAGGATGCGGATGCGCGGCAGATAGCCCAGTTGGATCGCCTGCTGCGAAATCGAATAGGCGCCCGAAATCACCGCCTGGCTGGCGATGATCGTCGCCAGCGTCGACAGGATCACCAGCCACAGCCGCGACCATTCCGGCGCCATCAGGAAAAACGGATTGTCGACCAGCGCCGGATTGCGCAGCAGCACCGCCGATTGGCCCAGATAATTGAGGATCAGGCAGGGAAACGCCACCGCCAGCCACGACAGCATGATCGCGCGCCGGCCGAAATGGCCCATGTCGGCATAGAGCGCTTCGGCCCCGGTCACCGCCAGAATCACCGAGCCCAGCGCCAGAAACGCCAGCATCGGATCGAGCGTGAAAAACCGCACGGCATAGATCGGATTGACCGACCACAGGATTTCGGGCGCAGCCATGATGCCCATGATCCCCAGCGCGCCGATCACCAGAAAATAGAACACCATTACCGGCCCGAACAGCTTGCCCACCGCCGCGGTGCCGCGCGCCTGGATTGCAAACAGCGCGATCAGGATGACGATCGAGATCGGCAGCACCCAGTCCTTGAACGTCGGGCTGACCACTTCCAGCCCTTCGACCGCCGAGAGCACCGACATCGCCGGGGTGATGATCGCATCGCCATAGAACAGCGCGGTGGCAATGATCCCCAGCAGCACGGTCAGCGCGGTCCAGCGCGTTTCGCCCAGCCGCCGGCCGATCAGCGCGAGCAGCGCGAGGCTGCCGCCTTCGCCCTTGTTGTCGGCATTGAGGATGACGAAGACATATTTGATTGTGACGATCAGCATCATCGTCCAGAAAATCAGCGACAGCACGCCATAGATATGCGCCGGGTCCACCGCCAGCGGGTGCGGCCCGCGAAAGCTGACATGCAGCGAATAGAGCGGGCTGGTGCCGATATCGCCAAACACCACCCCGATCGCGCCGATCGCCAGCGTGGTCAGGCTTTCGCGGTGGTGATGGTCGTCGGTTGCGGCGGCGGGTGCAGTCGAGTCGGTCATGGCCGCCGCCGCTACGCCGCCTTCACGCCGCGCACGAGGATTTTTATGCCTTCTTTACGCGGCGATCCGATTTCAGCGAACCACCGCCAGCGTGTAGAGATGCCAGGTGGCATAGCCCAGCACCGGCAGCACCACCCCCAGCCCGACCAGCCCGGGCAAGGCGCCCAGCACCAGCAGCGCGACCACGATCATGCCCCACGCGGCGATCGTCAGCGGATTGGCCAGCGTGACGCGCAGCGAGGTGCGCAGCGCCACCGCCATGCCGACCGGCCGGTCGATCAGCATCGGGAACGACACCACCGCCATCGCCAGCACCACCATGGCAAAGCCCAGCCCGACCAGATTGCCGAACACGATCATGTCCCAGCCGGCGCGTGTGGCAAACACCGCGTGGAAAAACCCGGCCACCCCGTCGATCGGCACCGCGCCGAGCGTTGCGGCATAGATCATCCACGCTGCCGCCAGCCACACCAGAAACAGCGTGCCGATCAGCGCGGTCAGCCCGGTCAGCGGCTCGACCGTGCTGATGCGATAGACATCGAAAAAATGCGACCAGCCGGCATCCAGCCCGGCCTGCCGCCGCCGCGCCAGTTCATAGAACCCGCTCGCCGCCGATGGCCCCAGCAGCAGGGCCCCGCCCGCCAGCGGCACCAGCAGCGGCAGTATCGACATGTTGGCGCTGGTCAGCGCGGCGACCAGCGCGACCACCGGATAGATCAGCACGACAAACAGCAGATCGCCGCGCTTTTCGCCAAATGCGCGCCAGCCTTCGCGCAGCGCGGTGCGCAGATCGTTCAGGTCAATCCGGCGGATTGCAATGTCATCGGTATCCGGCGCCGTGCCGGAATGCAGTGCGATAGCCATACCAGGTTCTCCCATGCGCATGATCCCGCGCACCGGCAGCGCCAGCCATGATGGCCGCAACGGATCATCGCACAACAAAACCAACCCGGTTGCGCTTGGGATCCGGCGCATTGGTACTCGGTCTGCTGATCGCGATGATACGCCCGAATCGGCCCTGCGCACAGCGGTAATTCGCACCGCGTGGCGCGCCTCGCACCCGATTTGCCTATCGACAAGCCCGCCGGGCTGGCGCAACCCGTCTGGCAGTGGCTGACAAGACCGATCCCGTGCCGTGGAACCGCGCCGATCACGCCGATGCCGGCCTGTCGGGCTGGCTGGTTGCGCTGGTGCTGATCATCGCCGTGACGCTGGTCGGCGGCACGCTGGCGGCGCATGGCAACGATGCCGATATTGCCATGCTCTATCTGATTCCGGTGATCTATGCCGGCACCCGCCACGGGATGGGCACCGGGCTGGGCACCGCGCTGATGGCGGCGCTGGCCTATGATTTCCTGTTCGTGCCGCCCTATTACAGCTTTGTCATTGCCGATCCGTCGCATGTCGTGTCGATGGTCATTCTGGTCGGGGTGGCGCTGGTGTGCAGCCAGTTGGGCGGGCAAGTGCGGCGCCAGGCGCGCGCCGCGCAGGCCAGCGCCGACCGCAATGCCACGCTCGCCGGGTTTGCCCGCACGCTGATGGCGATCAACCGGCGCGATGACTTGTGGCAGGTGCTGGCGCGCGAAATCGCGCAATTGCTGGGGGTGCGCACGGTGGTGCTGGCGCCCGATCCGCCCGGGCAGGGCGGGCGGCATCTGGTGGTCAAGGCGGCGGTGCCGCCGCGCCCCGATCATGCCGGCGCGCTCGATCTGATCGATGGGGTGGCGGCGCGCTGGGCGTTTGATACCGCGCGCCCGGCCGGGCCGGGCAGCGACAGCATGGCGGTGGCGGAATGGCATTTCCATCCGGTGCGCAGCGGCCAGATCGCGCATGCCGTGCTGGGGGTGGGGCGCGATGATGCCCACGCGCCGCTCGCGCCCGATCAGGCGCCCCTGCTTGCCAGCCTGCTCGATCAGGCCGGGCTGGCGCTGGCGCGGATCGCGGCCGAAGAAGACATGCTGGCGCTGGGCAAAGTGCAGGAACGCGACCGGCTGCGCGCGGCGCTGCTGTCGTCGATCGGGCACGATCTGCGCACCCCGCTGACCAGCGTGCTGGGGGTCTTGCGCGCGATCGACCCGGCCAACGACCGCCAGCGCCAACAGATCGATACCGCGCGGGGAGAGGCCGAACGGCTCGACCGGTTTGTCGCCAATCTGATCGACATGGTGCGCATCGAAACCGGCGGCTTGACCCGCGTCGCCGAACCGGTCGATCTGCACGAAGCCGCCGGCGCGGCGATCGAGGACTTGCGCCGGGTGCTCGCCGGGCGCCGCACGGTGATCGACATCGCGCGCGATCTGCCGCTGGTCATGGCCGATCCAGTGCTGCTGCACCATTGCCTGATCAACCTGATCGACAACGCCGCCAAACATGGCCGCGACGATGGCACGGTGACCGTGCGCGTGCGCAATGCCGGCGAAGGGCTGGCGCTGGCGGTGATCGACGAAGGCCCCGGCATCACGCCTGGTGAAGAACAACGCGTGTTCGGCATGTTTACCCGGCTCGAAGGATCGGACCGGCGCGGCGGCACCGGGCTGGGGCTGGCGATCGTCAAGGGCTTTGCCCAGGCGATGGGCATGGAAGTCGCCGCCGCCAACCGCAGCCCCGATGACCAAGGCAAAGTGCGCGGGGCAGTGTTTACCGTGCTGATCCCGCCGGAACTGCTGCGGGTGGTTTAAAGTAACCAAATGAATATAAATGAAAATATATCCAAGTCTGGTTCGTCCTGAGCTTGTCGAAGGATGCGCGCGACAGTTGCGTATGCGCGCTTCACCCTGTGCGTTGGGCGGGCGTTTGCGCGCATCCTTCGACAGGCTCAGGACGAACCGAAGTTATTAGAATCAATGGGTTGATTGCTTCGAGGTACTGCGCACCACCCATACCCGCATTTTCCGCTTTGCAGTGCATTGGCCGATGGGCGATCACACGGCACGCCCCACCAGGCAAACCTTTGGAACCCCGATGCGTGATCCTGTTCGAATCCTGATTGTCGATGACGAACCGCCGATCCGTGCGCTGCTGCGCCAGTCGCTCGAGGCGGCGGGGTATCGCGTGGCAGAGGCCGGGGATGGCTCCGATGCCCTGGCGCAGGCACATGCCGCCTTGCCGCATGTGGTGCTGCTCGATCTGGGGCTGCCCGATCGCGATGGGCTCGATCTGATCGCGCCGCTGCGCCGGGCGGGGTCGGCGGTGGTGGTGGTGTCGGCGCGCGATGCCACCGCGCAGAAAGTGGCCGCGCTCGATCTGGGGGCGGATGATTATGTGACCAAGCCGTTTGATCCTGATGAAGTGCTGGCGCGGGTGCGTACCGCTTTGCGCCATCGTGCCGCGCCGGGGGCGCCGGGGGTGCCGGTGCGGTTTGATGATGTCGAAATCGATCTGGCCGCGCGGCTGGTGCGCAAGGCGGGGGCCGATGTTCACCTCGCCCCGCGCGAATTTGCGCTGCTGGCCGAACTGGCGGTCAATGCCGGCAAAGTGGTGACCCATGCGCACTTGTTGCGCACGGTATGGGGGCCCGGGCATGAAACCGATGTCGAATATTTGCGCGTTGCCGCGCGCGGCATCCGCCGCCGGCTCGAAGGCGACAGCGCCGCGCCCTCGCGCATCCGCAATGAACCGGGGGTGGGCTACCGGCTGATCATCACCTGACGGCCCCCCGGGCAGCGCGTCAATTGTCGCGCAGCGCGCGGGCAAACTGGTCGCGCAAGGGTTTGGCGAGGAACGACAGCAGCGTGCGCCGGCCATTGGCGATCAGCACTTCGGCGGGCATGCCGCTTTTCAACTCGCGCGCATCGCCGTGGCCGACCGGTTGATCGAGCACGATCTGCACATGGTACCACGCGGTGTGCGCTTCGGGATTGTCGCTGCGGTTGGCGGCGATCAGCGTGACCCGGCCGGTCCATTCGGGGGTTACGCCGCGATTGAGCGCGGTCAGCCGCACCCGCGCGGCATCGCCGGGGTGAATGCGCACAATGTCGGCCGGGCTGACCATCGCATCGGCGATCATCGCATCGTGGTCGGGGACGATCTCCAGCACCGGGTCGGCGGGGCGGATCACCTCGCCGGGGGTGGTGACCGCCAATTTGTCGATGGTGCCGTCGCACGGCGCGCGCAGGCTGCTGCGGTCGCGCAGGTCGTCGGCGGTCACGCGGCGGATCTGCTGCTGGTTGAGCGCGGCGTTGATCTGCGCCAGTTCGGTGCCGGCGGCGACGCGGCGGTTCTGTTCGACCTCGATCGCCTGTTCGCGGATTTCGCTGATCCGCGCCTCGGCTTGCGCGATCTGCGCCTGCGCCGCGCCGATCGATCCGGTCAGATCGGCGGCGCTGCGATCCAGTTGCAGCACCCGGCTGATCGTCACCAGCCGGCGCTCCCACAATTCGCGCACCGCCTGGCGTTCGCGGTCGATCAGCCGCTGCTGTTCGCGCAGCGCGGTGATCTGTGCGCCGACCCCGTCGATCTGCGCCCGGGCCTGGGCAATCCGCGCGGCCAATTGCGCGGCGACCCCGCGCGCATCGGCCTGGTGCAGCGCGAGCAGGCGGCGTTCGTCGGCCATTGCCCGCTCGGCGCCGGGGCTGTGCGCAGCGGTCAATTCGGCGGGAAAGGCGATCTGTGCATGGCCCAGCCGTTCCGCCTCTGCCCGCGCGCGTTGCGCCAGCAACTGGTCAACGCTGGCGGCGGCGAGGCCGGCATCGGTGGTGCTGACACGGTCATCCAGCCGGATCAGCACCTGGCCGGCGCGGACATGGTCGCCATCGTGGACCAGCACCGCGCCAACCACGCCGCCGCCGGGATGGCTCACCCGCTTGATCCGGGTCTGCACCGAAAGCTGCGCCGGGGCGATCACCGCGCCGTCGATCGGCACGGTCCCGGCCAGCAGCAACAGCAGGGCGAACAGCGCGCCGGTCAGCGCCAGCGCGCGGCGCAGCGCCGATGGTGGCGCGCTGCGGGCGGGGGTATCGGGCCACAGCGCGGCAATCGTTGCCGCAGCGGCGTTGTCCTGCCCCGCCGGGGTCATGCCGCGCGCCCGGTCGGCGCGCTGGTAAAGGGACGCAACGGTTCGGCCACGCCCATCCGCGCCAGCACCGCATCGCGTTCGCCAAAATCGGTGATCCGCCCGTGCTGCATCACCGCGACATGCGTTGCCGGGGCCAGCGTGGCGGGGCGGTGGGTGATCATCACCACGATCGCGCCGCGCCGCCGCGCCGCCTGAATGGCATGCGCCAGCGCGGCATCGCCGCCGGCATCGAGATTGGCATTGGCTTCGTCGAGCACGATCAGGAACGGATCGCCATAGAGCGCGCGCGCCAGCCCGATGCGTTGGCGCTGCCCGCCCGACAATTCGCCGCCGCCGGCCGATACGCGGGTATCATAGCCATCGGGCAGCGCGACGATCGCTTCGTGCATCCCGGCGGCGCGGGCGGCGGCGATGATCGCGCCCGATGATGCCTGCGGATCGAACCGGGCGATGTTTTCGCCGATCGTGCCGTCGATCAGATCGACCGTCTGCGGCACATAGCCGAGATGGCGTCCCAGCACCGCCTGGTCCCATTGATCGGGGGTGGCGCCATCGAGCCGCACTTCGCCGCGCCGCACCGGCCATAGCCCGAGCAAGGCGCGCGCCAGGCTGGATTTGCCCGCCGCGCTCGGCCCGATCAGCGCCAGCACGTGCCCGGCAGACAGCGCCAGACTGGCGCCCTGCACCACCAGCCGGTCGCTGCCCGGCGGCGAGACCCACAGATCGCTTACCGTCAGCATGGCACGCGGCGGCGCCAGTTCGACCAGATGCGGCGCCGGGCGCGGCAGCGCGGTGATCGCGCCGATCAGCCGGGCCCAGCCGCTGCGCGCGGCGGCCAGCGCGCGCCATTGCGCAATCGCCTGATCGACCGGCGCCAGCGCGCGGCCCGACAGCACCGACGAGGCCAGAATCACCCCACCGCTGGCCTGCCCGTTGATCACCAGCACCGCGCCGACGGTCAGGATCAGCGATTGCAGCAGCAGCCGCACGGTGCGGCTGGCCCCGCCCAGCCGCGCCAGCATCCGCCCGAGCGCGGCCTGCGCATCGATCGAGGCGGTTTCCCAGTTGCGGGTGCGCGCGGTCAGCCGGTCGGCCATGCCCATCGCCCGCGCCGCTTCGGCAAAGCGGATTTCGCCCAGCGCGGCGCCGGCGCGCCGCCCGGTCAGCCGCGCCAGTTCGCGCGATCCGCCGATGGTCAGCCGGTTGGACCACAGCGCCAGCGCGCCCATCACCAGCGCGCCGCCGATCGCGGTCAGCCCGAGCCAGGGATGCAGCACCAGCAGCACCGCCATGAACAGTACCACCCACGGCAGATCGATCAGCGCGATCGGCCCGGCCCCGGCCAGAAAGCCATGGATCGCATCAAGATCGCGAAGCCCCTGCAACCCGTCGTCGTGATCGGCACCCGGCTGCGGCACCTGACCCACCATCGCCGCGTGCACCGCATCGAACAGATCATCGTGCACCGCGCCGGCCAGCCGCAACAGTACTTCGGCACGGATCGCTTCAAACACCGCCTGAAACAGATAGACCGTGGTCAGCAGCGCAAACAGCGCGATCAGCGTCGGCAGGCTGCGGCTGGGCAGCACGGTGTCGTAGACCAGCATCATGTAGATCGACCCGGCAAACACCAGCAGATTGACCATGACCGACACCACCGCGACCATCGCCAGATGGCCGCGATAGCGGCTGATGAAATGGGCCAGAACCTGCCAATCCACGCGCACCCCTTGCTCGAACCCGGCCCGACCGATGCGGGGCCACGGCCTATCCATGCGGCAAGACGCGGCCTGCTTCAGGCGGATATGCAACCGAACTGATGCAATAAGCCGGTCAGGCTGCGGCGGCGAATTCGGACTCGGTCGGGGGTGCGGCGAGGTGCAGCGCATCGGCGATGGCTACCACCATGCGGATTGCCGCCGCTTCATCGGCCAAGAGGCCGTCGCAATCGGGCAAAAACGCGCGACAGGTCTGCACCAGCAGATCGGGCACGCGTTGCAATTCTGCGCGATATACCTCCAGACTGGTGCAGCCATCGACATCGGCCCAGCACAGCCCGGTGGGGGAGGGCCGTTCGTGAAACGCCCATAGCGCCAGCACCGCGCGTTCGGCGGCTTCGCGCACGCGATCGGCCAGCGCATCGCCGGCAGCGCGGGCTTTCAGTTTCTGGCGATAGCGGCGTTGCCGCTCGGCATTGGACAGGGCCATGGGGCGATCATGGCGGATGTGCGGGCTTGAGCGCAATCCGCAAGACCCCTGTTACGTAACCACACGTAGCCATCCATAGCCAAGCGGCAAGGCTCCCTGCGCGGCCGCCAGGCCTGAACGGTGCAATCAGGCGTCCATCGTTTCGTCGTTGACCGCCAGCAGCGCCAGTTCGGTGCGGTTGTCGATCCCCAGCTTCTGATAGATCGTGTGCAGATAGACCTTAACGGTGCCTTCGCCGATATTCAGTTCGACCCCGATGTCGCGGTTGCGCTTGCCCTTGGCCACCAGCCGGGCAATCCGCCGTTCGCGCGGGTTCAAGGCTTCGAGCGGGTTGATCGCCGCGGGATTGAGCGTGAGGTCGAGCGCGCGTTGCAGCACGGCGGGCGCAATCGCCTTGCGCCCTTGTGCCACTTGTTCCAGCGCCTCGATCAGCTCTTCGGGCTGGCCATCCTTGGTCACGATCGCATCGACGCCCGCGCGCATCACCGCGACGAGTTGGCGATCGGTCAATTCGGCGGTCAGCAGCACCACCGGGCGGCGATCGGCGCGCGCACGCATCGCCTCCACCACTTTGACCCCGCACAGCCCGGGCATGTTGATATCGAGCACGACAATCGCCGGATCATGCCGGGTGATCGCATCGAGCGTTTCGTCACCATTGGCGGTAGTCGCCACTACCTCGAAGCGGCTGCCGCGCAGGATCGATTCGACCCCGGCGCGCACCATCGCATGATCATCGGCAACCAGCACGGAAACCATCAATCCACTCCCCCTAATTTACCGCATTGGTTTGCATTTTTATGCGGCCTGATCCAGCGGCAAAGCAATGTCCAGCTTGACCCCTGCCGGACAGCTGTCCACCCGCAAGCGACCGCCCATTGCGGCGATCCGTTCGCTGATCGAGCGGGGATGCGGCATGGCCGGGCCCTTGTCAAACCCCTTGCCGTCATCATGGATCGATACCATCAGCTCGCCATCCGCGGCTTGCGCAAGCGTCAGTTCGACCCGGCTGCATTGGCCATGACGAACCGCGTTGGCAACCGCTTCGCGCACCAGCAGCCGCAATTCATGCGCGATCGCGACCGACGCGCGGATCGCCTGGCCCGGTGCATCGAGGCAGGTGTGGATCGACCATTCGTCGGCCAGGTGATCCATCAGGCTGCCCATTTCGGCAACGATATCGACGGTGCGTTCGGCCGTCAGGCCCTGGCGCAGGCGGTCGATGATCGTGCGCAACTGCTGCTGTTCGCGGCGCAGCGCTTCGCGCATCGATACGATTTCGGGGTCGGGGTCACCACCGCGGCGGATGTGGCGGCGCAGCCCTTCGAGGCGGAACAGCGTCCCGGCGAGGAACTGCGCGGCGCTGTCGTGCAGATCGCGGGCGAGCGCATTGCGCACATTGGCCACGGCGATCGATTGGGCCAGCATCGCCAATTCCTCGCGATCAAGCGCCTGGGCAAAAGTGCGCGCCAGCTCGCGCATCACCGGCAGATCATCGACCCCCACCACCGGCATGCCCCAAACCAGCAACAGGCCGTCTCCGGCAGATACCGGCAGCCGCGCCAGCAATCCGCTGCTGGCGCCGCAGGCTTGCGCCAAGGCATTGCTGCTGTGCCCGCTGATCGCCTGCAGGCGGCGCTCGTCGGACATTTCGATGCGCCGCGCGGCAATGCGGTCAAACAGCATGGCGTCGACCCGATCGCACACACCGCCCAGCAACGCGCCGGGCTCGACCGCCAGGCTGGTCAAGCCGGAAGCATCGAGGCGCAGCGCCAGCGGCTGATCATCGCCATCATGCGGCGACAGGACCAGCGCTGCATGGGTGGCGGCAAAGGTATCGCGGGCAAATGCGAGCGCGCTGGTGATTACCGCCTCGCGGCGTTCGCCCGGAATGCCGTCGGGTTCGGGCATGCTCTCGATCAGCGGGACGCGCACATCGCTGCCGAACCAGCCCATCAGCAGCGACAGCGCGGCCATGTTCCAGATCCGGCGCGCAAATTGATACGAGCTGATCTTCGCCGTGGTCAGCATCAGCAACCCGGCGGCGAGGCCAAACCCGAACAGCAGCGCGATACCGGTCAACCAGACTGCCCGCCGGCCCCAACGCGCCAGCGCGTTGACCAGCAGGAATGCGGTAAAGCCGACGAAAGGACTGGCGGAATAGGCGTGGCCGGTTTCGGCTTCGATCACCGCGACAACAAACACCGTCATGTCGATGCCGTGCGCGATCGGGGCGAGGCGAAAATCCCACCACCAGCTGCGCCACGCGATCACCGCCATCAACAGCGCCCAGGCCAGATAGCTGTTGAGCAACCAGTAGATTGCCCCGTGCGCCACCGGCAAATGATCGGGGTCGAGCGAGACAGCAGCAATGAAGACGATCCCCAGCACAACCCGGGCAACCGCGGCAAGGCGCACGGTACGCCGAATCGGCATTCGCTGTCGGCTCAAGTGGCGGCCCCTTATTCTTCACCCTTAACGATAGATAAGCGCGATTCGGTTCTCAACGCAATCGGTTGTCTTTGCCTGAAAGCGCCATGCTGTCGCAAAGCTGAACACTGCGATCCTGAGCACGCATTTTGATCAAAGGTTGCGGATTCATACTGGATATGCGTTATAAGGACAGGTACATAAGGTTAAATGCGTAAGGCATGCAGAGGTTGGCAGAGGCGGTGTGACCGGATAGGGCAACTGGAAGGACAAACTCGTGCTCAGTTCAGCCGACAGCCTGGTTGAAGATCACTGGATGGGCCTGACGGCCAAGCAGCGCGAAGTGCTGGACTTGTTGATTCAGCACAAGACTTCCAAGGAAATTTCCCGGCGGCTGGGGATTTCGCCCTATACTGTTGATCAGCGGATCATGCTGGCCCGCGCCAAGCTGAAAGTCGCCACGCGCGGCGAAGTGGCCCATGCCTATCGCCTGCTGCTTGCCCAAAAGGGTAAATTTGTGAGCGGAACCATATACGATCAATTCGTATATGAAACGAGCGAGGTAGCCCCGGACAACCTTTGCCGCCACGATGGCCCCCGGGAAAACACCGCTGCGATACCGTTATCACTGCAACGGCCATCGGCACCGGACGGGCGAGCCGCAACGGCGCAAGTTGCCGTTGCGACGCACGACGAGGCCATGGTGCAGGGCTATCATCATGTGCTTCCCAGGGCGTTCGATGGCCAGATGGGCACGCTGCTGCGTCTGGGCGCGATTGGCATGATTGCGGCGTTGCTGACCCTGATCATTCTGGGTGGCCTCGCGATCTATGCGCAATTGTCCCAGATCGTTGACGGGTGACCCTTCGTCTGGCCGATCAATCGCCTGCCGCAACCATGAATGGGGTCGGTGCCATGGTGCCGACGGGAGGCATGACATGACCAACACGACGATGACCACACACGTTGCCCAGGTCCGCATCACCCGCGATCTGCACAATGCGGAAAAAGCTCTGGACGAGGCGCTGCTGCGGCAGGCGCAGCTGTTGTCCACCATGGTCCACGCCCGGCGCGAAACCGGGGTGGCTCCCTATACCGGGCAGGATGCGCTGATGCGGCTGGTGCGCAGCCAGGCGACGCTGCTCAATGCCGGGGGCGAACTGGCGCGGGTGCATGGCCGGCTGACCGATATCGGGGTGGAAACCGGCACGTTTGGTACCGATCCCAAGCCGACCCCGGCGTTCGGCCTGTCGGATTCGGCCGAAGAGGCCGCCGAACTGGCCAGCCTGCTGCCGTTTGCCGCGGTCTCGGCGCCCGACAGCGCCGCCGCCTGATCGCAATGCCGGAACTGGCCGAACCGACGGGACGATGACTCATCATGGTCTTTAGCCTGATCTGCCAGCTTCTGCTGGGCCTGACACTGGCGTTCGCCGCGCGCAAGGGCGACGAACCCGAACGACTGGCCGCGTTCATCCTGTTTGGCATGTTCGGCTTCGACATTGCCAATCACCTGATATTTGGAGACCCGACATGGTTCGAGGTCAATCCCGGTCACTTCGTGATCGATACCTGGGCGCTGCTGACGCTGGGCTGGATCGCGCTGCGCGCCAATCGCGGCTGGCCTTTGTGGCTGTGCGCCACGCAACTGATCGTGGTGGTGGCGCATTTGGCCAAGCTGCTCGAACTCGACGAGGCGCGGCGCGGCTATTGGCTGATGACGCAATTGCCGCCTTTGCTGGAACTGGCCGGGCTGGCGCTGGGCACTTGGGCGCATGCCGTCCGGCGCCAGCAGATTGGGCCTTATGCCAATTGGCGCCCGGTGCCGGCGCGCTAAAGCCGCAGCGGGTAGCCGGGGAGCGGATCGCATGACCGCCCGCATCACCCCGCTGCGCAGCCCGGCTCCGGCGCGCCCGGGCCGCGCCGAACGCGTCTTGCGCGCCGGCCCCGATGCCGCCTTGCCCGCCGGCGATGATGATGCCGCCGCCGTAGCTCGCCACGACCGGCTGGCGCTGAGCCTGGCGCGCCAGATCTATGCCAGCCGCCGCCGCCGCGCCCGCTACATGAATGCCGACCTGTTTGGCGAACCGACCTGGGATGTGCTGCTCGATCTCTATGTCGCCGCCTGCGAAGAGCGCCGGGTGCCCACCACCAGCGCCTGCATCGGCGCGCATGTGCCGGCAACCACCGCGCTGCGCTGGTTGCGGATCATGGAAATGCGCGGGCTGGTCGAACGCGAAGACGATGGCCAGGACGGCCGCCGGACTTTTGTGCGGCTGAGCCGGCGCGGGTACGAGGTGATGACCGCGCTGCTCGGATCGCTCGCCGATGGCCTGCTCGATGCGCTGACTGCGGCCGAGCGCGAACCGCCCCCGGCAGAACCGGCCTGACGATTCCGGCAGATTGATCGCACAACAAGGCCATCGCATCGCCGCGCGCGCTGTGCTTCATTGCGCAGCACTGACAGGGCAGAGGATGCGATGGCCTATTCCAGCAATTTTCGCGGCGAACGCCACGGCTTTGCCACGCTGGCGGCGGTCATGGCCTGCGCCAGCCCGGAACGGTCGGGCGATGCGCTGGCCGGGTTGGCGGCCGACAGCGCGGCGCGGCGGGTGGCGGCGCGCAGCGTGCTGGCCGATCTGCCCTTGCGCCATTTTCTCGATGTCGCGCTGGTTCCCTATGAACACGATGAAGTGACCCGGCTGATCATCGACAGCCACGATGGGGTCGCATTCGCCCCGCTGGCGGCGATGACCGTGGGCGATCTGCGCGACTGGCTGCTGCGCGAAGCCACCGACGCCGCCGCGATCGCCGCGGTATCGCCGGGGCTGACCCCTGAAATGGTCGCGGCGGTGTCAAAGCTGATGCGCAACCAGGACCTGATCGCGGTTGCGCAAAAAGTGCGCGTGGTCACCGCGTTTCGCAACACCATCGGCCTGCCCGGCCGGCTGGCCACCCGGTTGCAGCCCAATCACCCCGCCGATGATCCGCGCGGGATCGCCGCCGCGGTGCTCGATGGTCTGCTCTATGGCGTGGGCGATGCGGTGATCGGCATCAATCCCGCCAGCGACAGCATCGACAGCGCGCACCGGCTGCTGACCATGCTCGATGATCTGCGCCAGTGCTATGCGATCCCGACGCAGATGTGCGTGCTGACGCATGTCACCAACACGCTGGCCACGATCGCCGCAGGCGCACCGGTCGATCTGGTGTTTCAATCGGTCGCCGGCAGCGAGGCGGCCAATCGCGGCTTTGGCATCGATCTGGCGCTGTTGCGCGAGGCGCACGATGCCGCGCGCGGGCTGGGGCGCGGCAGCGCCGGGCACAACGTGATGTATTTTGAAACCGGGCAGGGCTCGGCGCTGTCGGCCGAAGCGCATCACGGGGTGGATCAACAGACGATGGAGGCGCGCGCCTATGGCGTGGCGCGCGCGTTTGATCCGCTGCTGGTCAATACCGTGGTCGGGTTCATCGGGCCGGAATATCTCTATGACGGCAAACAGATCATCCGCGCCGCGCTGGAGGATCATTTCTGCGGCAAATTGCTCGGCCTGCCGATGGGCTGCGATGCCTGCTACACCAATCATGCCGAGGCCGATCAGGACGACATGGACACGCTGATGACGGTGCTGACCGTCGCCGGGTGCAGCTTTCTGATCTGCGTGCCGGGCAATGATGACGTGATGCTGGGCTATCAGACGCTGTCGTATCACGATGCGCTGGCCTTGCGCGCGATCACCGGCACGCGCCCCGCGCCCGAATTCGAAGCCTGGCTGCAGGCGATGGAACTGATGCGCCCCGATGGATCGATCTGCGCCCCGGCCGAAGGGGTGGCGCGGCTGGCCGAACGCTTGACCGGATCGCGGCTGATCGGATCGGGCGCGGCGGCATGACCGGGCCGATCGCCGGGCGCGATGTGTGGGCGCGGCTGCGCGCGGCGAGCCCGGCGCGGCTGGCGCTGGGGCGCGTCGGCCATGCCCCGCCCTTGGCCGCGGTGCTCGATTTTCAGCTCGATCATGCCCGTGCGCGCGATGCGGTGCATGCCGCGCTCGATACCGCTGCGCTGACCGCCGCGCTGGCCCCGCTGCCGACGCTGGTGGTCGACAGCGCCGCTGCGGGGCGCGATGTCTATCTGCGCCGGCCCGATCTGGGGCGGCGGCTGTCCGAGGCCGGTGCCGCGCGGCTGGCGCAGGCGGTGGCGGACACGCCCGAATGGAACCATTGCGATGTGGCGATCGTGGTCGGCGACGGGCTGTCGGCAAGCGGGGTGCAGGCGGGCGCGGCGCCGCTGGTGCAGGCGCTGCTGGGGCAATTGGCGGGGCTGAGCGTGGCGCCGGTGGTGCTGGCGCGCGGGGCGCGGGTGGCGCTGGGCGATGCGGTGGGCGCCGCGCTGGGGGCGCGCAGCGTGGTGGTGGTGATCGGCGAAAGGCCCGGCCTGTCGGTGGCCGACAGCCTGGGCATCTATCTGACATATGCGCCGCAGCCCGGCCGGCGCGACAGCGAGCGCAACTGCATTTCGAATATCCACGCCAATGGCGGCCTGTCGGCCGAGGCGGCGGCGGCGATCACCGCGCGGCTGCTGCGCGCGGCTTTGCAACGCGGGCTATCGGGGGTTGATCTGAAAGACCCCGGCGCCGCGCTGCCCGGCCCCGATCAGGCGCCCGGCGGATGACCGCGCAGGGGGCGACCACACTGCCGCAGCGGCTGAACGTGCTGCATTTGTGGGGTATCGCGGTCGGGCTGGTGATTTCGGGCGAATATTTCGGCTGGTCCTATGGCTGGGCCAGCGCCGGCACGCTGGGCTTTGCGGTCACCACGGTGGTGGTCGCGGCGATGTATGTCGCGTTCATCTTTTCGTTTACCGAGCTGACCACCGCGATCCCCCATGCCGGCGGCCCGTTTGCCTATGGCTTGCGCGCGTTCGGGCCGTTGGGCGGGGCGCTTGCCGGGTTTGCCACGCTGATCGAATTCCTGTTTGCGCCGCCGGCGATCGCGCTGGCGATCGGCGCCTATCTGCAAGTGCAGTTTCCCTGGGTCAACCCGGTCCATGCCGCCACCGCGGCCTATGTCGTGTTTGTCGCGCTCAATATCGTCGGCGTGCATATCGCCGCGACGTTTGAACTGGTGGTCACGCTGCTCGCGGTGGGCGAATTGCTGGTGTTCATGGGGGTGGTCGCCCCGGCGTTTCACTGGTCAAACTTTGTCGCGCATGGCTGGGCCGGGCACGACCGGTTTGGCCCCGGCGCGATCGTCGGGATGTTTGGCGCGCTGCCGTTTGCGATCTGGTTCTTTCTGGCGATCGAAGGCGTGGCGATGGCCGCCGAAGAAGCGCGCGAGCCGCGCCGCACCATCCCGCGCGCCTATATCGCTGGGATTGTCACGCTGGTCGCGCTGGCGTTCGGGGTGATGATCATGGCCGGCGGATCGGGCGACTGGGCGGCGATTGCCAATATCAACGATCCGCTGCCCCAGGCGATGAAGCGCGCGGTGGGCGCCGGCAGCGGCTGGCTGCACATGCTGGTCTGGCTGGGGCTGTTCGGGCTGGTCGCCTCGTTTCACGGCATCATCATGGGCTATGCCCGGCAGATCTTTGCCCTGGGCCGCGCCGGCTTTCTGCCGCGCGGCCTCGCCCGGCTCCATCCGCGCTTTCACACCCCCGATCTGGCCACGGTGGCCGGCGGGGTGGTCGGCATCGCCACGATCTGGTCCGACACGCTGGTCCACATCGCCGGCCAGTCGCTTACCGCCAGCGTGGTCACGCTGTCGGCGATGGGCGCGCTGACGATGTATGCGCTGTCGATGGCCGCGCTGTTCCGCCTGCGCACCAGCGAACCCGCCCTGCCGCGCCCGTTCCGCGCGCCGGCCTATCCGTGGGCACCGGGCTTTGCGCTGATCATGGCGCTGGGCGCGCTGGCGATGATGATGGCCACCAACCGCGAGATTGCCGCCGTGTTCGTGGTGCTGATGGTGCTGCTGGTCGGCGGATCGCTGCTGTTGCGCGGCAAGGAACTGCGGGGAGGCATGGGCTGATTCACCTCAGGCGCCGGGTGCTGCAGAGTGTTGGCGGGATGGGTGTTGCATCCATGGAACCATGAAGCACAGTGCAAACGCGGTTTAACGTGCATGCTGTCTCTGGAGCTGTTGGAATTTTCCAATGAATAAACGAAAAACTTCCATCTTCATGGCTGCAATTTTTCTGTCAACAATCATTGCTGTTGGCTCCATACTGCCTCGAAATTGGTCACAAAGCGGGCATGGAAATTTACATATTCAGGCGGCGCCATACATTCCACCGAGTGGATGTGCGATCAGAACTTACAGATTTGGCGATGATATAAATCCTGCCTGTGCGGACGAGGATTATATCTTCACCGAAGGGCTCAAGTATAATTTGGTATCCGCCAGAGGGGGCCCATATTACAGAGTGGGAGATGATTTAATATCCATCCATTGCTGGATGGGTCGGTGTCATACGTCTCAAATATATTATAGTGTTTTTTATAGATAAACTATTAAATATTCAAAATAGCGATTCCGGTGCGAAATATATCTGCAATTGAAGCGCCGGGCGCTCCAGCGTAAATCGGGTTTTGCATCCCCGGAATTCGGCGTCCCCGGAACTCCCCCTTAGAGTCGGATTCAAAATTATTCTGCATGATATCATGACCTTGCGATGCGCCTCAGGAAGAGTTGGATTGACGCAAGGAAGAGCCATGCGGTTGCGGACGCGATGGTCTGTTCGAAGTCCT
>Ga0164296_1000038_pt1 | contig 168724 bp, 132 predicted proteins | sample GEODES057metaG_FD_113533 | JGI IMG/M metagenome (GOLD analysis project Ga0164296, IMG submission 113533) | Dystrophic lake water microbial communities from Trout Bog Lake, Wisconsin, USA - GEODES057 metaG | ecosystem: Environmental > Aquatic > Freshwater > Lake | place: USA: Trout Bog Lake... | reverse complement strand
GATCATTCAACCCTTTTTGGCCTTCAACGCCATACCCGGCAATGCTGAGCTGACCATCACCACCAACACCGGCGCTGACATGGAGCGCCAGGCCACGTTCCTCACCGCCGCAACCACTGCAGGTCTCGAACCCACCGACAAGGGTATCGACGTGCTCTCCCGGTCCAGCGGCATCCCCTTGCAGCGCACCAACCGCGCCCCCGTCCCAGGAGCGCCCCCGCCGCCTGGTCACATCCCCATCGATGGGCTCGCTGCCCTCATGGCCTCAACCAACCTAGCCCGCAATCCCCGCCAACCCACCGACGCCGAACTCGACGCCGTCGCCACCGCCGGCGCGCCCGATCTCGCGCAAGCCTTTCTCGGTCGATACGAACCCATCCGCGAGATGATCCAAACCGCCCCCAACCTCGATGCCCTTATGGCCGATCTCGTCGAGTTTTCCGCTACCCTCCCCGCCTCCGAGTCCTACCGCATCATTGAAGCCGCGCTAACTGCCTACTCCGCCAACGCCGCCTCAGCCGCCCGCACAGCCTGACCCTTTTTCATTTTTCTGCGTTTTCACCCCCACACCCTTTCCGGCTTTTTTTTCGTGCGTATCTTCTTTTTTCGCGTTTGAAATTGTCCTCAAACATTGCCCGCAGACCGTCAAAGGACTCGACCAAAGGCGCGGCCAGATCCACCAGCGCACGGCCATCGTCCGTGAGGGAAACCTTGGAGCCTTCCGCCACGACCAACTGCACACCATATTCATCCTCCAGTGATCTAATCTGCTGCCACACCGAAGGCACGGCCAGATCCATCGCGGCCGCTGTCGCCGCAAAGCTGCCCTGCCGCGACATCTCCACCAGCGCTCGAATCTGCCTGAAACGCACCTCTTTAAAGTAACGGCGCACGGGTGAATCGGCCGCAGTGCCGATCCTGGAAAAAGCGTTGGGTTTAACTTTCATTGTTAGGCATTTCCTAACGAACATTCAAGACGATAGCAAGAGCCGTAACTCTAAACGGACCAGTCGAGCACCACCTTGCCGCAGTTGCCGGACTCCATGGCGGCGAAGCCTTGTTCGAATTCGGTAAAGGGGAAACGATGCGTGATGACGGGCTTGAGATTCAGACCGCTTTCGAGCATCACGCTCATCTGATACCAGGTCTCGTACATCTCGCGCCCGTAGATGCCGTGGATGGTGAGCATGTTGAAAATGACCTTGTTCCAGTCGATGGCGATCTGCCCGCTGGGGATGCCGAGCATGGCGATCTTGCCGCCGTGGCACATGTTGTCGATCATGCTGCGGAAGGCAGCGGCGTTGCCGCTCATTTCGAGGCCCACGTCGAATCCCTCCTTCATGCCAAGTTGTTTCTGCACGTCTTCGATCTTCTCAGTCATCACGTTCACCGCACGCGTCGCGCCCATCTGGCGGGCCAGGTTGAGGCGGTACTCATTCACATCCGTGATGACGACGTGACGAGCGCCGGCATGCTTCACGACGGGGATGGCCATGATGCCGATGGGCCCAGCCCCCGTGATGAGAACATCCTCGCCGAGACATTCAAAGGCCAGCGCCGTGTGCACGGCATTGCCGAAGGGGTCGAAGATGCTTGCCACTTCTTCATCCACACCCTCGCGATGATGCCACACATTGGTCATCGGTACGCTGATGAGTTCGGCAAAGGCTCCCGTGCGGTTCACGCCGATGCCGACGGTATCTTTGCAAAGGTGCCGCCGCCCCGCGAGGCAGTTGCGACAGCGACCGCACACGACGTGGCCTTCGGCACTGACGATCTCGCCAGGGTGGAAATCATTCACATTCGAGCCGACGGCGACGACCTCCCCCACAAACTCATGCCCCACGACCATCGGCACCGGGATCGTCTTCTGCGCCCACGCATCCCACTTGTAGATGTGCAGGTCCGTGCCGCAGATACCGGTCTTGTGAACCTTGATGAGGACATCATTGATGCCGACCTGCGGTTCCGGGACCTCCTGGAGCCAGAGACCGCGTTCAGACCGTGCTTTGACGAGAGCTTTCATGGTTATGGCGTTATATTGGACACATATCCATTAAATTGGCAAGCGGCTTTTCTTCTCCAAAAACATTCTTTATAAAGCCGAAAGCAGCTACCATCATGCTCCATCACATGCGCACGTTATCCCAAGCATTCCTTGCAGTTGCCCTCGCTTCGCCCGCAATCTTCTCGCTGGCCGGTGATGCCAGCGTCATCGAAAAGACCCCCGGCCTGGTTGGTTTCTGGACCTTTGGAGAGGAGGCAGGCCAGAAACGTTTCTCGCAAGGAACGCAGGAAAAACACCCGCTCAGCGAGGTGAACGGGCCCATCAAGCGCGTAAAAGGCGGGCCGTTTTCCAGTTATGCCGCAGACTTGAACGGGCATCAGTATTTTGAAATCAAGCATGCCCAGACGGGTGATCTGAACATCGCTGGCAAGAAAGCGCAGGTCAGCCTCTTCGCCGTCGTACGCATCGTTAATCTCGAAAAGAGCCGCACCATCGCCGGCATTTGGAACGAAGGCAAAGGCGCGGACGATGACACCGGCACTCGGCAATACGCGCTGCTCATGAACATGCCCACCTATGGCGGCCCGCGCAATCTCGTGCCTCATATCAGCAGCGAAGGCGGCGTGACCATGCGTCGCGACGGCAGCAAGTTCCCATGGTGTGCCGACTACGCCGCCACCAAGCTCGAAGTCCCGGAGCAGCAATGGTGCACGCTGGCCTTTACCTACGACTCGAAATATATCTGCGCGTACATCAATGGCGTGCTGGACGCGCGACCGTTCGACGCCGTCAAAGACAAGCGCAACGATCGTTACTTCACCCGCGAAGGACCTGATGGCAAAGATCGCGGTATGAACCCTTACTACCATGGTCGCGGCATTTTCAAATACGATCCCGCCTTGCACGCGAGGACCAAGATCCCCCCGTCCGATTTCACCGTCGGTGCCCGCATGGTGGTCGGTTCGATGACGGCAGAAGCCACCATCGGCAAATTCGGCGGACTCGCGGTGTTCAATCGTGCTCTGAGCGAATCTGAGATGAAGAAGCTGCATCAAGCGGCGGATGTCGGATCAATTCCGCCCTAATCGCCATGACTTTGCCGAACTCGATTCACCTCGCGGCCACATGGATGCTCGTCGGCCTCATCTGGGTGGTCCAGGTTCTTGTCTATCCGCAGTTTTTGCGACTCGGCGCAACGGAGTTCAAAGACTATCACTTCGCACACAGCCTCCGCATCCTCCTTCTTGTCTCGCCAATGCTGTTGGTCGAAGTCGGAAGCGGCGCATGGCTGCTTTATGAGGGCAGGCGAACGCTGCCGTTTCTCCTCAGCCTTGGGTTGATCCTTGTCGTCTGGCTGTCCACCGCGCTCTTTCAGGCCCCCATTCATCTGCGGCTCATGCGGGGATACGATGCCCCGCTCATTCGCCGGCTCATACTCACCAACTGGATCCGCACGCTCGCATGGACAACGCGTGGTGTTCTCGTTAGTCTGGCACTGTCATGAGCAAACACCTGCTTCTCATCCTGCTTGTTCTCAGCACACGGCTCTGCGCCCAAACCGCGCTGCAACTCGCACCTCCCGCAGTTCAGCGCAATCCAAGCGGCATCGTGACACTGGAGAGTCCCAACCCTGACACCACGATCCTTTACACACTCGACGGAGCAGATCCCAGCGGGAAATCAAATCCCTACCTCGCACCCGTTGACCTGGCCTCCGGCGGCACGCTGAAAGCACGCACTTTCTCCAAAGATCGGAAAAGCCTGAGCGATGCTGCGCAGACCACCTTTGAACCTCTCCCTGGTCACAAACCATTGCCGAGCACCGTTGTTCCCGTGACCCAGGACCGAAGCTGGCCCAGTTACGACTGGGCCAGGCGCCACGAACTCACCAGCGCCGCCGTAAAGAAAGCCAAGCCGCAGATTCTCTTCATTGGCGACTCCATCACGCATTTCTTTGGCGGCGAGCAGTTCGACAGCTACGCGTTGCGTGGGCAGCAAACCTGGGGAGAATTTTATGCCCCGAGAAATGCAGGCAACCTCGGATTCGGTTGGGACAAAACGGAGAACGTACTCTGGCGTCTCCAGCACGGCGCCATCGAAGACATCGCTCCCAAGCTGGTGGTCATGATGATCGGCACGAACAACACGGGGAATTGCTCCGCGCCCGACATCGCCGCCGGCATCGAAGCCATCGTGCAGGAGTTGAACAAGCACCTGCCACAATCTAAAATTCTACTGTTGGGAATCTTTCCACGCGGCGAAAAGCCCAACCCTCAGCGCGAGAAGATCGCTGAGATCAATCGCTTCATCGCCAAGCTCAACGGCACGCACAATGTCACCTTTCTCGACATCGGCCCGAGGTTTCTCACGCCTGAAGGTTGGATCACCAAGGACATCATGCCCGACTTCCTCCATCCCAACGAAAAAGGCTACCACATCTGGGCCGAGGCCATTGAACCAACGATGAAGAAGCTGTTGGGCGAAGTGCCATGAAATGAAGTCAAAAAAAGCCGGAGACAAAGTCCCCGGCTTCTTGAGATGACTAACCTTCTTACTTCGCAGGTTTCCAGTTGCGCACGAAATCGAGGCACTGCGTGATTTCTGGAACGCTGGTCTCCCAGTTGTACTCGTATTCGCAATGAAGGGGGCCGGGGTAGCCTTGGGCATAGTATTCGGCCAGGATCGCGGGGATGTCGCTCTTGCCAGTGCCAAAGGGAAGATCATGGGCTTTGGGATCTCCAAATTCATTGAGGTCCTTCATGTGGCTGTCAAAGATGCGGCCTTTGAGGATTTTGATGCAGTCAACGGGATTGAGGCCGCTGCGAACCCAGTGACCGACGTCGGCGCAGGAACCCATGCGCGAATCACGATCTTTCACGAGGCCCAGGACATAGTTGGGATCCCAGAACATGTAGGCGCGGTCCAGCGGGCGCTTGGGATGGTTATGGATGGCCATCTTGATGTCGAATTCCTTCACCAGAGCTTCGATTTTGTCGAGTGCAGCGACATCGGGTTCCGTGACGACAACGCCGATGCCGACCTTTTTGCAGAACTCAAAAATCTTGCGGTTGGAGACGTCGTCCTGACCGAGTCTGACGACACCATAACCGACAGCCGTGAGGCCCTTGGCTTCGAGGTGCTTCATGACTTTGTCGATCATTTCAGGAGTGGCGTTGTGATCCCACTTGGAGGTGTCGTCGAATTTCTGGCCGGGGAAGAACTCGATGGTTTTGCCGCCGCACTGGGCGGTTTTGTCGATGGCTTCAAACACCGTGTAGAGGCGGAAGCTGTAAGCCTGGCAGCCGGCGAAGAACTGGCCGACTTTGGCGGCTTCAGGAATCGTGGCCGCAAAGGATGCGGTGGCGAGGAGGAGTGTAAGAAGGATGTGCTTCATGGATTGGGTGAAACGGAATTCTGGCGAGTTCCTTGCGAAATGGAAGAACTGAGAATGGAAAATTAGCCCCGGGAGCAGCGTTGTGGTTCCATGCTGAAAATCTCGATCTTGTTTTTGACCTCCGCGACGGCCACCCTGGCGCAACTGCCCGCGGCAAAACCGATTCCACGCGTGCAGGCAGTGCCGATGCCGCATCACATCACGTCGTTCCAACTCAATGGGCGCGAACTAACGGCCATGCATTTCGATCCACTGGACCTGCGCCCGTTCTGGCACCCGATCCGCGCCTCCAAGGATGTGAGCCTGACCCGCATGGGGCATCCGCATGATCCTCTGACTCACTCGCACCACAACAGCGTGTGGGTGACGCACAACATGGTGAACGACCTCGATTTCTGGGGTGATTACGCCAAGAAGCAGGGCCGCATCGTGAACGTGGAGGTATCGCGTGAGGGGTATGAAGACACCGATGAATACGCCTCCATGCGCATGGTGAACCGCTGGATCAGCGAAGCGGACAAGTCGGTTCAGCTTACCGAGGTGCGGCGCACGGAGATCCGCCCCATCGACGGAGCCAAGAGCTGGTTCATGATCATCGATCTGGAATTTTCGCCCCCCAAGGACAAAACGACGACCTTTGGTGCCACCGGCTTTGGACTGGTGGCGGTACGAATGGCCAAAAGCATTGGCGTGCATGACGGCGGCGGCCGCATCTTGAACTCCGAAGGGCAGGTCAATGAGGAGGCGATCTTCCGCAAACCGGCGCGGTGGTGCGACTACAGCGGGCGGATCACGAACGACGCGGACGGCTTTGGCGGCATCACTTTGATGAATCACCCGTTGAATCCACACAACCCGACCGCTTTCCATGTGCGCAACGACGGCTGGATGAGCTGCTGCCTGAGCCTGGACACCCCCGTGGAGGTCACCGAGGAGAAAAAGCTGCGCGTCCGCTACGCCCTTTGGGTCCACGACGGCGTGGCGACACAGTCCGAAAGCGAGGCCCAGTGGCAGAAATTCATCGCAATGCCCGTGGTGGATTTGGCGCTCAAACCGGCCAAGAAATGAGCATGGCCGAATACCCCGCTGCCTTGGAGGAACTGATCACCTTTTTCGAAGCGCTGCCCGAAGGCGAGCGGCGGGAGAATTTGATCGACCTGGCGGCAGCCGCTGCGACCTGTGCGCCCAAGGAGGGCGAAAAGTTTGATCTAGAGGATGTGCGGCACGATGCGGAATGCACCGACACGGTCGGAGTGCATGCGCGGCTTGAACCCGGGGACCACGTTCACTTTGCCATCAGCCTGGGGCCGAAGGTGCAGACCCTGACAAAAGCGATGGCCACGATCCTCTGCCGCGGGCTGAATGGATCGACACTCGCAGAAGTCCTGGCGCTACCGCAGGATTTTGTCCCGCGCATCATCGGCGCTGATCTGGTGCGGCTGCGGAGCCAGACTGTCTATTATGTACTGGGCCGCATGAAGCAGGCGTCCCGGAAACTGCAGCAGGCCTGAGCTACACCAGCTTCGTGGTCGCTCCCGTGCGCAGTTCTTCGGGAATCTGGCCGACGAAACGGGGTTCGAGCTCGATCGCCTCAAAGATCTGATGAATTTCCATCTGGCTGATGTCTCCAGGTCGGTCGATTTCAAAATAAACCAGATCATGGCGGGAATCCACCTTGTAACGGACCTTGGGAAAGTGGTCCATTTGATTACGGAGTTGCATTACGGTGGACTCCGAACGGAGGCCGGGAGCATAAATTTCGACTTCGATCATGGCTGGTAGGTAAACGGTTCTACCGGAATTGCCCGCCAGAGCCAAGCAAAACCTGCTGGTTGTTCACAGGAAGGATTCCAGTTTGACAGACGGGGGGTGTCGCCCTATTCTCGCCGCCCCTTTCCCCCCGCTCCTTTTATGGCCAACATCCGCTCCGCAGAAAAAGACATCCGCAAAACGACGGTCCGCACCGCTCACAACCAGACGGTGAAAAGCCGCATTCGCACCCTGCGCAAGAAGGTGATCGCCGCTTTGGACAAAAAAGACGCAGCCGCAGCCGCAGCCTGCCTCAGCGAATTCGCCTCCGCCACCGACAAGGCCGCCAAGACCAAGGTGCTCAAGAAAAACACTTCCTCCCGTCTGAAGAGCCGCCTCGCAGTCAAGGTCAGCGCCCTGACGAAGTAAATCGTCTGCTCAGAGCAGCCCCGATTTCCACTCGGCATCTCGCAAGAGATGCCGTTTTTTGTTTGTCGGACGAGGCAAGGCCAGCCAAGGATCGCCCTCCACCATGATCACCCGCCACAAAATCGCCCCAAACGGCCCTGAATTCTCCCGCCTCGTCTATGGCACCTGGCGCATTCTCGACGAGGCCGACCCGGCCAACTGCTCCCCACAGACGCTCCTCAACCGCTTCAAGGCCTGCGCCGACATGGGCATCACCACGTTCGACACGGCGGAAATTTATGGCGTTTACAAGGTCGAGGAGGCCATCGGCGGGGCTCTGAAACTGGACCCCGCCTTCCGCAGCAAGATCGAGATCGTCACCAAATGCGGCATCTACATTCCTTGTGAGTATCATCCTGACCGCAAAGTGGCGCACTACAACGTGACCGCCGCCCGCATCATCAAGAGTGCGGAAAAATCGCTGCGCTTCATGGGCATTGATGAAATCGACCTGCTGCTCGTGCATCGCCCCGACTGGCTGACCACCGCCGACGAAACCGCCGAGGGCCTGAACAAACTGCTCAAGGATGGTAAAATCCGCAGCGCCGGTGTCTCAAATTACAATGTTCACCAGTTCGAGCTGCTGAACTCCCGGATGGACCAGCCGCTGGTGACGAATCAAATCGAGTTCAGCCTGCTGCACATGGACCCGATTTACGACGGCACGGCCGACCAGTGCCAGCGCCACCGCATTTTGCCCATGGCGTGGTCACCGCTGGCCAAAGGCGCCCTGATGGACACCAAGGAACCCGCAGCGGTTCGTCTTCATGCGAAAGCTGCCGAGCTCTCCGCCAAGTACAACGGTGCCACACTCGACCAGCTCGCCTATGCCTGGATCATGGCGCATCCTTCCTGCCCGCTCCCCATCATCGGCACGAACAAGCTGGAGCGCATTCAGGCCGTGGTAAAGGCAGCGGACATCAAGCTGGAACGCGAAGACTGGTACGGTCTCTGGGAGGCCGCCAAAGGTCACGGAGTGCCGTAAGCGGCAGCTCCACGCAGCTGGTCATGGTGAATCATGTTCACCTGCCAGTTCCAGGGCCAGCGGCCGGGATTGCTCCAGTGGAACGCCCACGGCTCGGTGAACTGATTCACATGCCCTGAAATGAGCTGGCTGTAACCAATGCCGTTGCCTTCGAGGCGGATCATCAGGGTCACCATGCCCTGCCCTTTCGCCGCCCGGATCGTGGTCTTGTCCGTCTGCAAATCCAGCGTGAAAAAGCCGCTGAGATACTTGCGCCCGTCCTGCAGCGCCGTTTCACGGTTGTGGCCGTAGGCATCGGTGTAGTTCGGCGCGAGCAACTTCTCCAGTTTCTTCCAGTCACGCTTCTCTACCGCCTCGATCAAATTCGCCTGCACGGCGCGCACTTGCGCCTCCGGCGAACGCCCGAAAATCCACCACGCCAGCCACAGGCCCATGATGAGCAGCAGCGCCAGCAGGCTGCGCAGGAGGATCGTTTTCATGTCACAAGAGGGCCAGTTGTCCGGCGGAATCCGATGAAGCTGCTACACAGAAACTCACGGTGCTGCTACGACGGCGCACGACTTCGATGGTGGGCGTGGGCTTGCGGCGTTCGGCACAGACGACCCGTGCCTCAGTAGCTCCTGCGGCATCGAGAGCCTGACGGATGTGCCGGGCTGCGGTGACGGGATCGTTGCAGTCGTCGCTCAAATGCCCCAGCACGACGTGACTCAGGCCAGGATGTGCGACTTCACGGACGAGTTCAGCCGCCTGTTCATTGGAAAGGTGGCCGTGGCGCGAACTGATGCGCTGTTTTGTGGACCAGGGACGCTTGGTGTCGTTTTCAAGCAACTGGGTGTCGTAATTGGCCTCTATAAAGAGGCTGTCGGAGTTTTTGAGGCGGTCTTTGATCAAATTCGTCACAAAACCGACATCACTGAGCACCCCGAGACGAGATTCCTCATCGGCGATCACAAAACCCACCGGATCGACCGCATCGTGGGGAACGGGAAAGGATTCGATGCGCAGATCCTGAAACTCAAAAGCCGCCCCTGTCGTCATGAGTCGCCAGGAGGGTGGTTTGCGAAAACCCAGGCTGCCTGCGAGGGTCTCCTGCGTCAGGGCGGTGCAGAACAGGGGCACCTGGCGTTTGCGGCTCAACACCTCAATCCCACCCGTATGGTCCTGATGCTCATGCGTCAGCAAAATGCCGTCCAGCATATCGAGGGAAAAGCCGCAGGAGTCCAGCCGGAGGCAGATTTGCTTGGCGCTCAATCCGGCATCGAGGAGCAGCGTGGTGCGTTCCGTCGAAATGACGGCGCAGTTCCCCGAACTACCGCTGCCGAGAATTGTCAGACGTACCATGCGCTGTTTTTAGCGGCTGGCCCGGTCAGATGCAAGGCGGATGAGCCCGTCATAACCGGGAAGCACCCCAGATAATGTCGTGGGTTTAAAAAAAGCGCCATCTTGGCCGATAGAATGCTGGTTGATTTACTTCCCTGCATGGCCTAAATGCCGACCCCTTTTGACGCAAAAATGAGAAACCACGGACTCCCCCCGAAACAAGGCCTATATGACCCGCAATTCGAACACGATGCCTGCGGCGTCGGGTTCATTTGTCAGATGAAAGGCAAACGTTCTCACGCCATCGTGCAGCAGGGGTTGACCATCCTGATCAACCTGGACCACCGCGGAGCGGTGGGCAGCGAAAAGAACACCGGAGACGGTGCTGGCATCCTGATGCAGGTGCCCGACAAATTTCTGCGCAAGGTGGCCGCCAAAGAGGGTTTTACCCTGCCGGCTGAAGGACAATACGGCGTGGCCATGGCCTACTGCTCACCCGATGCCGCCCACCGCGCAGCGGCAGCACGCGCCTTTGAGAAAGTGGCCGAGGAAGAAGGCCAGAAAGTGCTCGGCTGGCGCGATGTGCCGGTGGACAATTCGATGATCGGCATCACGGCGAAGGCCAGCGAGCCGTTCATGCGCATGGCCTTCGTTCAGCGTGGAGAAAACTGCCCGGATCAGCAGACCTTTGAGCGCAAGCTCTACATCATCCGCAAGCGCGCGGTGACCGCCATTCGCACCGCAGAGGCGGACAGTTTCTGGTACTGCTCCAGCCTGTCCTCCCGCACCATGGTTTACAAAGGCATGCTCATGCCCGAGCAGGTCGGGCAGTATTTCCTCGATCTGCAGGATCCGGACATGGAATCGGCCCTGGCACTGGTCCACTCCCGCTTCTCGACCAACACCTTCCCCAGCTGGGAGCGCTCGCACCCCTATCGCTACATCGCCCACAACGGCGAAATCAACACGCTTCGTGGCAACATCAGTTGGATGAAGGCCCGTCAGTCCCTGCTGGCCAGCCCGCTGTTCCCGGACGTCAAAAAACTCTTCCCCATCGTCAACGAAAGCGGCTCCGACTCCGCCATGTTCGACAACGTACTCGAACTCCTCGTCATGGGCGGCCGCTCGCTGCCGCATGCCATGATGATGATGATTCCTGAGCCATGGAGCGGCCATGAGTCGATGGATGACCAGCGCAAGGCCTTCTACGAATACCATTCCTGCCTCATGGAGCCCTGGGACGGCCCGGCCTCCGTGGCCTTCACCGACGGCACCATGATGGGTGCCACCCTGGACCGCAACGGCCTGCGTCCTTCCCGTTACTACGTCACCAAGGACGACCTCGTCATCATGGCTTCCGAAGCCGGTGTCCTGCCCATCGCTCCTGAAAATGTGAAGCTCAAAGGCCGCCTGCAGCCGGGCAAGATGTTCATCGTGAACATGGAAGAAGGTCGCATCGTTCCTGATGATGAGATCAAGGCCAAGATCGCTGCTGAGAAGCCCTACCGCGAGTGGCTGGACCAGCACCTTGTTCACCTCGCTGACATCAAAGACGGTGATCCCGTGGCCCCGCCAGACCACGAGACCATGCTGCAGCGCCAGCAGGCCTTTGGTTACAGCTTTGAAGACCTGCGCAAGCTCATGGTTCCCATGGGCAGAGAGGGCGTGGAAGCCATCGGCTCCATGGGCACCGACATCCCGCTGGCCGTTCTCTCGAACAAATCGAAGCTGCTTTACGATTACTTCAAACAGCTCTTCGCCCAGGTCACCAACCCGCCGATCGACTGTATCCGCGAAGAGATCGTCACCTCACCGATCACCACGATCGGCGCGGAGGGCAATCTGCTCGATCCGACGCCTGAGAGCTGCCACTTGATTGAACTCAAGACGCCGATCCTCAGCAATGAAGATCTGGCCAAGCTCAAGAGCGTGGCCCAGGGCCAGTTCAAAGCCGCCACCATCAACATCCTGTTTGACCCCAAAGAGGGCGCTGTCGGTCTGGAGAAGGCCATGGCCAAGATCTGCGCCAAAGCAGACGAACTGGTCACCCAAGGCTGGAACATTCTCATCCTTTCCGACCGTGGTGTCTGCGCTGACAAGGCGGCCATCCCTGCCCTGCTCGCCGTCGGCGGCCTGCATCACCACCTCATCCGCAAAGGCACTCGCACCCAGTGCGACCTTGTGCTGGAGTCCGGCGAACCCCGCGAAGTGCACCACTTCTGTACGCTCATCGGTTACGGCTGCGGCGCGATCAATCCTTACCTCGCCTTCGAAACGCTCGATGACATGATCCGCCAGGGTCTCCTCGTCAAAGTGGACCACAAGACGGCGGTGTACAATTTCATCAAGGCCGCCACCAAGGGCGTCATCAAGGTCGCCTCGAAGATCGGCATCTCCACGATGCAGAGCTACCGTGGAGCACAGATCTTCGAAGCCGTCGGTCTCAGCCAGAGCGTGGTGGACAAATACTTCACCTGGACCGCCACCCGCATCGAAGGCAGCGACATCAAGGTCATCGCCGAAGAAGCCATCCAGCGCCATCTGCGCGGCTTCCCAGAGCGCGATTCCCAGGTCCACGCCCTCGACGTCGGCGGTGATTACCAGTGGCGCAAGGAAGGCGAGGCGCATCTCTTCAATCCGCTCACCATCCACACGCTGCAGAAAGCCGTCCGCACCGGCAGCTACGAAACCTTCAAGCAATACACCGCGCTGGTGAACACGCAGATCAAGCAGTTCTACACGCTGCGCGGCCTGCTGGATTTCAAGGCGCGCAAAGCGGTGCCAATCGAGGAAGTCGAGTCCGTCGACTCCATCATGAAGCGCTTCAAGACGGGCGCGATGAGCTATGGCTCCATCTCCAGTGAAGCGCACGAGGCGCTCGCCATCGCCATGAACCGTATCGGCGGCAAGTCGAACACGGGTGAAGGCGGCGAGGATGAAGCACGTTACACCTGGACCAACGAAAAGGGTGACTCCAAAAACAGCGCCATCAAGCAGGTCGCTTCCGGTCGTTTCGGCGTCACCAGCCTCTACCTTTCCCAGGCCCGGGAAATCCAGATCAAGATGGCCCAGGGCGCCAAGCCAGGTGAAGGCGGTCAGCTTCCAGGCACAAAGGTGTATCCTTGGATCGCCAAGGTTCGCGGCTCCACGCCCGGCGTCGGCCTCATCTCGCCGCCTCCGCATCATGACATCTACTCCATCGAGGATTTGGCCCAGCTCATCCACGACCTGAAGAATGCGAACCGTGCCGCACGCGTCAGTGTGAAGCTCGTGTCCGAAGTCGGTGTCGGCACCATCGCCGCCGGGGTCGCCAAGGCCCACTCCGACGTCGTTCTCATCTCTGGATTCGACGGCGGCACCGGTGCCTCCCCGCAGACCTCCGTGAAACACGCCGGCCTGCCTTGGGAACTCGGCCTCGCTGAAACCCATCAGACACTCGTTCTTAACAATCTGCGCAGCCGCATCGTCGTCGAAGCGGATGGCCAGATGAAAACCGGACGCGACGTCATCATCGCCGCCCTTCTGGGTGCTGAGGAGTTTGGCTTCGCCACCGCTCCGCTCGTCACCCTGGGCTGCATCATGATGCGCGTCTGCCATCTGAACACCTGCCCCGTCGGTGTTGCCACCCAAGATCCGCAACTGCGCGCCAAGTTCAGCGGCGATCCCGAGCATGCCGCCAATTTCATGCGCTTCATCGCCATGGAAGTGCGCGAACTCATGGCCAAGCTTGGCTTCCGCACCCTGCAGGAAATGGTGGGCCGCACGGAAGTGCTGGAGTCCCGCGCTGCCATCGATCACTGGAAGGCACGCGGCATCGACCTCTCCAACCTGCTTTATCAGCCGGACGTCGGTCCTGAAGTCGGACGATTCTGCACCGAAGTGCAGGATCACGGTATCGACCGCTCGCTCGACATCACCACGCTCCTGGACCTGTGCAAACCGGCCATCGAGAAGGGTGAAAAAGTCACCGCGACCGTCGCTATCCGCAACGTCAACCGCACCGTCGGCACGATCCTCGGCAACGAGATCACCAAGCGTCACTGGCACGGTCTGCCGGATGGCACCGTTCACATCAAGTTCAACGGCACCGCCGGTCAGAGCTTCGGTGCCTTTGTTCCCAAGGGTGTCACCCTCGAACTCGAAGGCGACGGCAATGACTACATCGGCAAGGGACTCAGCGGCGGTCGCATCATCATCTATCCCCCGGAAGCCTCCGACTTTGCCGCCGAAGACAACATCATTGCCGGCAACACGGCGCTCTATGGTGCAACCAGCGGCGAGCTCTTCCTGCGTGGCAGAGCGGGTGAACGCTTTGCGGTGCGCAACTCCGGCGTGGACACCGTCGTCGAAGGCGTGGGCGACCACGGCTGCGAATACATGACCGGCGGCCGAGTGGTCGTGCTCGGCACCACCGGACGCAACTTCGCCGCAGGCATGAGCGGTGGCGAGGCCTACGTCCTGGATGAAGAGGGCGATTTTGCCACCCGCTGCAACGTACAGATGGCCGGCCTCGAAAAACTTGAGGACAAAGCCGAGATCGACAGCCTCTACGAACTCATCAAAAAGCACGCCGACCTCACCAAGAGCAAGAAAGCCTTCAAGGTTCTCGCGCTCTGGGAGCAGATGGTGCCCAAGTTTGTCAAAGTGATGCCCAAGGATTACAAGCGAGTGCTCCAGGCCATCAAGAAGGCCAAGGACGACGGCCTCACCGGCGATGACGCCCTCAACGCCGCCTTTGAAGCCAACGCCCGCGACGTCGCCCGTATCGGCGGCAGCTAGCATCGAGATCACGCGCCACAAACCAACAGACATCACCTTTTCACAGACAAGAGACCATGGGAAAACCAACCGGCTTCATCGAATTCGAACGCGAAATCCCCGCTGACCGCGACCCGCTTGAGCGCGTCAAAGATTGGAAGGAATTTCACCTGCACCTGCCAGAGGACCGCCTCAAAAATCAAGGCGCCCGCTGCATGGACTGCGGCATTCCGTTCTGCCACAGCGGCACCCTCATCAGCGGCATGGCCAGCGGCTGCCCGATCAACAACATCATCCCCGAGTGGAATGATCTTGTCTTCCGCGGCCTGTGGAAAGAGGCGCTCGACCGCCTGCATAAGACGAACAACTTCCCCGAGTTCACCGGCCGCGTCTGCCCCGCTCCTTGCGAAGGCTCCTGCGTGCTTGGCATTCACGAGCCGCCGGTAACGATCAAGAACATCGAGGTCAGCATCATCGACAAAGGCTGGGAAGAGGGCTGGGTGAAACCCGACGTGCCTGACCGGCGCACCGGCAAGAATGTCGCCGTCATCGGCTCCGGTCCTGCCGGACTCAGTGCCGCCGCCCAGCTCAACCGGGCTGGACACACCGTCACCGTTTTCGAACGCGCCGATCGCCCCGGTGGCCTGCTCATGTATGGCATCCCCAACATGAAGCTCGACAAGAACGAGGTCGTCCTCCGTCGTGTGAAGCTGCTCGAAGACAGCGGTGTCATCTTCAAGTGCAACGTCAACGTGGGCACCGACATCACCGCCGAGCAGCTCCTCAAGGATTTCGATGCTGTCGTCATTTGCACGGGTGCCACCAAGCCGCGTGACCTGCCGATTCCTGGCCGCGAATTGAAGGGCATTCACTTCGCCATGGACTTCCTCACGGCGAACACCAAGGCTGTGCTTGATCCCTCCGGCAAATACATCACTGCGGACGGCAAGGACGTCGTCATCATCGGTGGTGGTGACACCGGCACCGACTGTGTTGGCACCAGCGTGCGCCACGGCTGCACCACCGTCACCCAGCTCGAAATCATGGCAAAGCCGCCGCTCACACGTGCTGCGAACAATCCATGGCCCGAATGGCCCAAGACCTACAAGATGGATTACGGCCAGGAAGAAGCTGCCGCCAAGTTCGGCGACGATCCCCGTGTCTATCTCACCACCGCCACCCACTTCGAAGGCGACGCCGATGGCAATGTCAAAGCCGTCCATGTCGTCAACGTCGAGTGGAAGAAGGATGAAAAAGGCAACTTTGGCCCCCAGAAGGTCCCCGGCACCGAAAAAGTCCTCCCCGCCCACCTTGTCTTGCTCGCCATGGGTTTCCTCGGGCCTGAACAGCCCCTGCTCGAAGCTCTCAACATCGAACGCGACCCGCGCAGCAACGTGAAAGCCGAACACGAGAAGTACACCACCAGCATCCCCGGCGTCTTTGCCGCCGGTGACTGCCGCCGTGGCCAGTCCCTGGTCGTCTGGGCCTTCAACGAAGGCCGTGGTGCCGCCCGCGAGTGCGACCGCTTCCTGATGGGTGAAACGGCTCTGCCGTAATTAATCATTCTAAGCTTCAACGAGCTTGTTTCAAGAGGCCCGAGATTCGCACGAATCCCGGACCTCAGTGGTATTCGGACAAGACGGGGCGCGATTGATGCGTGAGCGAAGGTGGTGGGAAGTATGGCCCGTAACGGTTCGCTGCAGCGCACGGCGTTGCGGTTATTTGCAAGTCACGGGTTTGGATAGTTTCGCATTCGAGTGAGCTGTGGAACCACGGCACTATCGTAGCGGACGTGCGCTGAAGTGACCTGGTCACCTAAGGGTGAATGTCCAACATGAACGATAACGGTCCATGCACCAAAGCGGTGCTGGAGTCGCCAACTCTCCGCGCTAGTGCCGGCGTCGGAAGCTGTGGAGACGAGATGAGCGCCGCTCGCGGAAAGGATGTTGTGAACCTCAGAAAGCGGAAGGTCGCGCATATCGTGGATGCGATACCAAGAGTCAGGATGTTCTGGAAACAGTAATGTCTTGGCGGCAACGAGGCTGCCGAGAAGAAGCAGGACGACAAGGCACACACGGACTCGAGTGGATACGCGACGTGTCGGCGTGCTTGTTTTGGCTTCCTTCATAAATGATACGCGAGAACGCCTATGACAATATTATCCCAGCCAGAATGGCAAAGTCGGAGTCGCGGCTAAACTCCGCTGCGCCGTAAAACACGCAGGCCTGCCCGCCCATGAGCAGACATTGCACCTAGTGCACTGTCATCGAAGAAAGGACTTTGAGTATCGGGTTCGGGATCAAGGCTGCCTCCCGGGGTGAGATAGGTCTGACAGAGCTTGGCGCTTCCCTCCCTGCGCTGCAAGGGGGTAAGCCGGTACCAGGACCAGGATGCCCATTCCCCCCCCACGCGTTCCTCGGGAGAAATGGGCGCAGGCATCCGCTTGGCTGACATACGGCCAAGATAGACAAACGATCCCTTTTGTCACCGCTTTTAACCCGTACTCCCGAGCGGCGTTCAAGCCGGATCGGGTCAGAGGCTCAATTTAAGTGGAAATTCCGCTTACTTCTGAGCATCCTTCCAGCCTGACTGTCTCCCTTTCGATGCGCCTTTCCATCGCCATTATCATCTTTCTTTGCGGCAGCCTGCTGCATGGTCAGGTTGTGGTTGGAGGCAGGCAGTTTGAGCGCTCCATGACGGAGACTGGACCCAAGGGCGAGTGGGTGATGTATGAAAAAGGGGCACCCCAAAACGATGGAACGCGGCGCTGGCTGAGCAATCGTGTGCTGGTCGAACTGGCTCCAGGCACACAGGCAGCTTCGCTGGCACAGGTGGCCGGAGTCACGCAGGCATCTGCGCGGGGCAAGTATGCCGTGGTGGAATTCGCCGGGAATGCGGACGCGGCCATTACGGGGGCTGTCAGCCTGCTCCAAGCACCCGGCGTGCTCACGGCGGAACCCATGCTCGCACATCAGTTGTTCCACCGCTTTGTGCCCAATGACCCGTACTTCGCCTACAACGCGGCGAATCCGGGCTACCAATGGCATCTGCAAAACACCGGCCAGAATGGTGCTACTGCTGGCTCCGATGTGAATGTGGTGAGCGTCTGGGACACCTTGAAAGGCACAGGGATACGGATCGGCATTGTGGATGACGGCCTGGAGGTCGGGCATCCCGACCTCGCGCCGAACGTGGATCTCGCCAACGGCTACGATTTCAACGACAATGACAACGATCCCTCACCAGGGGTGACGAACTTCCACGGCACCTCCTGCGCAGGGGTGGCGGCAGCACGCGGAAATAACGGACTGGGTGGCTCCGGCGTGGCACCCGAGGCCACGCTGGTGGGCATCCGCTTGATCGCTGCGCCCACCACCGATCAGCAGGAGGCGGACGCCTTCTCCTACAAGACGGACATCATCTCAGCCAAGAGCAACAGTTGGGGGCCGTACGACGGCGCTTTTGGCTATGCCGGGCCAGGAGCGCTGAGTGCGCAGGCGCTGGCTGATGCTGCCACGACTGGGCGCGGCGGCAATGGGACCGTGTTCCTTTGGGCGGCTGGCAATGGCAACCTCAATGGGGATGACTCGAACTACGACGGCTGGGCCAATTCGATCTACGCCATTGCCGTCTCCGCCATGAACGACGTAGGCAGGTCCGCCTATTACAGCGAGCCAGGCTCAAACATCCTCGTTTGCGCCCCCTCCAACGGCGGCAAAGAGGGGATCACCACCACGGATCGAACTGGTGCGCTGGGCTACAATGCAGACGGCGGCACGGTGGAATACCCGGATTACTCAGACACCAACTACACCAACACTTTTGGCGGCACCTCTTCGGCCACGCCTGCGGTGGCGGGCGTCGTGGCACTCATGCTCCAGGCAAATCCGAACCTCACCGCGCGCGATGTACAGGAAGTTCTCGTCAGCAGCGCCACGCAGAATGATCAGTTCGACGGCGACTGGATCACCAACGGGGCCGGTTTTCATTTCAACGTCAAATACGGTGCCGGCCTGGTGAACGCGCAGCAGGCCGTCTCCATGGCCTCGACCTGGACCAATCTCGCCCCGCTTCAGTCACACAACTACACGGCCTCTGCGATGAATCTCGCTATCCCGGACTATGACGGAAACGGCGTCTCGAAAACCTTCACGGTACCGATCAGTGACAATCTGCGCCTGGAACACATCACCGTGCATGTCACAGCCACCCACCCGAACCGCGGCAATCTGGAATGGCGTCTCGTCTCCCCCAGCGGCATTTCGGTGCGGCTGGCCCGTGCGCGCTTCAACGACAACGGTGCCGACATTGACTGGACCTTCATGACCCCACACTGCTGGGGCGAGCGTTCTGTGGGCGACTGGAAGCTGCAAGTCATCGATCAAGTCGTTGGAGATGTCGGCACGCTGACTGACGCCACCATCACCTTCTATGGCACGCCGGCAGACAGCGCGCTGCCGCTGCCGGTCATCACCTCCAACTGGATCGTCTCAGGCCGCGAAGGCTGGGCCGTGAACCAGCAGATGACCGCCTCCAATTTCACCACGAGCTTTGATGCAGGAACTTACGACACCGGCGGGCTGCCTGCGGGCCTCTCGCTCAATCCCACCACTGGGCTGATCTCCGGCATGCCGCAGGTGACCGGATTGTTTCAAGGCTGGCAAAGCGCCACGAACGCCACCGGCACCACCAGTGAGTTCGCCTACTTTTACATTCTTGCCGCAACCCCGGCCCTGTCCGTCGCCGTGGATCAGCCGACCAGCCTCAAAATCGTTCCCTTTGGGTATGGCGATCCTTACAGCGAAACCGTCACGACCTATGACGGCGTGGCTGCTGTGCAGACCGCTGCCATTGATGACAGTGAGTACTCCGGCATCGAATTCACTGTGAATGGACCGGCGCGGCTGGAATTTGAATGGAAGGTTTCCTCCGAAAAGAACTACGACTACCTCGTGCTGGCGGTGGACGGTTACGTGCGCGATTACATCTCGGGCGAAATCGACTGGAAAAAGTCCACGACCGATGTCGGCCCTGGTCCCCACAACATCGACATCTATTACATCAAGGATCAAGCGGTGGCCAAAGGCCGGGACGCAGGCTGGATCGACCAAGTGGTCATCACCCCAACAACCACCGCCCCGGTCATCACCACCAGCACTCTGGATGCCTATCAGGGCATATACTTCCGGCAGGCCGTCATCGCCTCAAATGCTCCGTCCACCTTCACCGCCGACGGGCTGCCCGCCGGACTCACGCTGGATGCCACAACAGGGCTGCTCTACGGCAGCGTGACGACGCCTGGGACCTACCAGATCACGATTCACGCCACGAATACCTTTGGCACCACCACCCAGACCATCACCCTCCAGGTAGGCACCGTGGAGCAGGGACTGGCAGTAGTCTTGAATGCCCCCGCGCAAAGCTTCACGACGGCGGGTGATCTCATCTGGGTGCCGCAGTGGCTGTACGCGCATGACGGTGTTGATGCGGCACGCAGCGGCCCCATTGGCGATCTCCAGCACAGCGAGATGTCCACCTCTGTTACCGGGCCTTGCAAAGCCACCTTCTACTGGGGTGTCTCCTCCGAGGCCGACTGCGACTTCCTACGCTTTTACATCGATGGCGTCGAACAGGAGGCCATCAGTGGTGAAGTCGGCTGGACGCGGAAAGGCTACCTGATTCCCGCCGGCACACACACCCTGAAATGGGACTACATCAAAGACAACTACAACGCCTCCGGTCTCGACTCCGGCTTGGTCGATCAGTTTGGCATCTACTTCGACATGGACGGCGACGGAATTTACTCCGACCTCGAAACCTGGTTCGGCACCAGCGACACCGACCCCAGAAGCTTTCCACAGACGATTCTCTCCCGTACCACGAGCACCACGCTGCAGTTTCCCTCGGTGCCGAACAACGACTACCTCATCGAATACAGCGACGACATGCAAACTTGGACGCCGTACATCTTCACCGCAACGGGCGCATCCTCCATCTGGACGGATTTGGACGCCGTCAAGAAAACCAGCCGCTTCTACCGGGTGGGGATTCCGTGATCACTTCAAGCCCGCCAGGAAGCGGCGGAAAAAATCCACCCCCGCCTCCAGATCACTCACGGCAATGAACTCATCCTTCGTATGCGCCTGCGCAATCGAACCTGGACCAATGGCGATGGCGGGCGTCCCTGTGGCGGAAAGGAAGGCGGCATCGCAAAACCAGGGCGCGCCCGTCAGTTCTGACCCAGCGGCCATCAATTTCTGCACCAGCGGATTGGCCGGGTCTGTATCGAGATGAAACGCCTCACTGACGACCGTGACATGGGCGGTTTCATCAATGCGCCGGACGAACTCGGTTAACAATGCCAGCGCACCGCCAGCGCGCTGCAGTCCCGGCGTGGTGCGGATGTCCACGCGCAATTTGCATGAATCTGCAACGATGTTGCTGCGCGTGCCGCCCTGGATCATGCCGAGGTTGATCGTGCTGGCCCCGAGCCATTCATCCACGCCACCGACTTCGGCCAGGATCTCGCGAAACTCCGTATCAAGCGCCGAAACGAGCTTTGCCATTTTTACAATCGCGTTCACACCAAGCTCTGGCGTGGCACCATGCACCGCGACTCCAGTGGTATGCACGTCGGCCCACAGGCAGCCTTTGTGCCGAAACACGGTCTTCAAACTCGTCGGCTCGCCAATGATGGCGAGATCATAGCGCCCATGGTACTTCGCAAAGTGCTGCGAACCAAGCTGCGCACTCTCCTCGGACATGAAGCCGACGAAGTGTACTTCGACCGGCAACGATGCGATTTCATCACGCATCTCATGCAGCGCCCAGAGCATCGACGCCATGGGTCCTTTGGTGTCCGAAGCTCCCCGGCCCCAGACTTTGCCGTCGCGGAGTTCGCCGCCGAAAGGAGCAATGGTCATGCCGCCGACGCTTACGGTGTCGGTGTGGGGGGCGAAGAGGATGCGTGGTTTGGGGGTACCGTTTGCGCTTGGATGCGTCGGGAAGCGCCCGATTACATTGGGGCGCGCAGGTTCGACTTCTTCCAGCGTCACCTCCGCTCCTGCAGCGCGTAGAAAATCAGCAACATAGAGTGCGCATTGTTGCTCGCCGATGCCGTCGGTGCCGGGGTCGCCGTCCGGATTCACCGAGGGGATGCGCACGAGAGCCTGGGTGAGTTCGACGACGTTCGATGCAAGGAGAGGCATGGGGCAGAAAGGCACAGGTGTCTGCCGGGCGCAAGTGCGCGCCAAAATTGTCCTTGAGTGTGTCGGATTTGGCAAAGAAAGCCCCGCCGCAGGTTCCTTGCGGCATTGTTGTAACCCAGGTGCAACTTACGGCGTTTTCTGGGCCATGAAACTCCACCTCATATTCATTCTTCTCGGCGGAGTGGGGGTGCATGCCGCCGATCCAGTGCCACCGGTTGTGATGGTCACCAAGGCGACTGATGGGAAGACGATCTTCCAGACTGTCTGTGCGCAATGCCATGGAACTGATGGGGAAGGCAAGCCTGAGCTTAAATCTCCCTCCATTGCCGGGATGCCCTCCTGGTATGTAAACACGCAGTTCGCGAATCTGCGGGAAGGCCGTCGTGGGCATGATGCGGCTGATCCGCAGTCATTCATGATGGCGGCAATCGCCAAGGCGCTGCAGCCGGAGCAGGTGAAGGCCGTGGTCGCCCATGTCGAGAAGATGCCCCTCAAGGTGCCGATGGGCAAGGACCGGGAAATTGCCAACGCGAGTGCGCAGGAGGGCATGCAGTTGTTTCAGGAGCGCTGCATGGAGTGCCACCGTTACAATGCCAGCGGCGAAATGGCCTTTGGCAGCCCGCCGCTCATCGGCCGACAAGGCTGGTATCTCGAGGCACAGCTCAAGAAATTCAAAGCCGGCAAACGCGGAACCATCAAGAACGATGTGAATGGCGCCAAGATGGTGCAGATCACCAGCCTGTTTGTTGAGGATGAGCAGATGATTCGGAACGTGGCGGCCTACATCATGACGCTCAATCCCGATCCGGCGGCCACGCAGGAAGAGCAGCAAAAGCAGATCATCGAAGGCAGCCCGTTTGAGAGCGCCGCCGCGCGTTGATCAGGCGTGGGCCTGCAGTTCCTTCACCGGCTCGCCTTTGCTGAGGGCCATGGGCCGCCCCACGGGCGTCATGACCTCGCGGCTGTAATCAATGCCCAGCAGGTTCTGTACGGTGGCGTGCAGATCTTCGACGAGCACCGGTCTCTCGGGCTCTTTCTTTTCCCCCTGCGGGTCGGTGGCACCGATGACGCGCCCTCCGGCAAAACCGCCGCCTGCGACGAGCATGCTGAACCCCTGCGGCCAGTGGTCACGCCCGGCCACATTGTTGATCTTGGGGGTGCGGCCAAACTCACCGCCACAGACCACGATCGTGCTCTCCAGCAGGCCGAGCTTCTTCAGATCGCGGATCAATGAGGCGTAAGCAGGATCCAGGATTTTCACCTGTCCGGCCTGCCACTCCAGATTGTTCGCGTGGCTGTCCCAGCCATTGAGTGTGACCTCCACGCAGCGCACCCCGGCCTGGATCAAGCGCACCGCAGCGAAGCAACCGCGACCAAACGCCGTGTCGCCGTAGGCATTGAGCTCTTTGACTGGAGCATCTTTGACGTTGAAGGCCTTCAACTGCTCGGAGGACATCATGTTGCGCGCACGCTGCATCGAAAGCTGGTGCAGTGTTTTGTTTTGATCCATGTCCGGCTCACGCCCGCGAGCGAAAGCCTGCTCGACCAAGGCCAGGCCTTCCATGCGGCGGTCCAGGCGCTTGTCATCCACAGGTGCTTTGACATCCGGCACGGGAGATTTGGGGTCATTCATTTGGAACGCATCGTACTTCGCGCCAAAGAAACCGCCGCGCGCAGGCCACTGGTTTGGCAGAATGGAGACATGCGTTGGGATTTCGATCTTTGCCTGCGGCAGTTCATGACAGAGGATGGCACCGATGCTGGGATGAATGAGCGTGGGATCAGGCCGGTAGCCGGTCTTGATGTTGTAAAAGGCACGCTCGTGATCTCCTTCTTTGCTAACCATCGAACGTATCAAGGACACATCCTGCATCACGCTCGCGGTTTGTTCGAGACCAGCGGCAAAGTTCACGCCTTTGATCGCGGTTGGGATCGCTTTGACTCCGCCACCGATTTTCGTTTCCGGATGCGGATCGAAGGTGTCGAGCTGGCTCGCAGCTCCGCCGAGCCAAAGCAGGATCACCGAGCGCGCCGGTTTGCCCTGCGGTGCTTTTTCAGCCTCCACCGCGAGCAGATCGGCCAGTGGAGTGAGCCAGGAAATGCCCGCGACGCCAGCGCCCCGGAGAAGGGTACGCCGGGTGAGATGTTCGCTGCTGTTGCATGCGTGAATTGGGTTCATGGCAGTTAGTGGTTCCAGGAAAACTCGGTGGCGTTCATCAGCGTCCAGTAGAGATCAGACATCATGCTGCTGCGTGAGTTGGCGCTCTTGGAAGTGGCCAGCAGGCCGGTGAAGTAGGTCTGCTCCGCAGGCGTGGGGCGTCGCGTGAAAATGGAAAGATAGGCCGCCTCCACAGCGGTGGCATTGTCCGGAGCCAGCATGCCGATGCGGGTGCTCGCGCCGGTCAGCGGACTATTACCGGTATTGGTGGTGATCATGCTGCCATTCATCAGCAGCAGGCGCTGCGGGATGGTGCCGCCGGCATCTTCGAAGTTGTCCTCACCGGAGTCGCCGTAGCGTTTCACGAAGTTGGCCACGTCAATGTTGCGCTTGATGCGGAAGATCACATGCGTCTCAGCATCGATGGTGCTCAGCGAGGCCGCCTGGATCACGCTGCCCGCCATCTGCTCGGGGCGCAGACGTGTCACGGGAAACGCCGCCCAGGCATTTTCCGCCGCCGTCGTCACTGGATGGGCCGGGTCACCCGACTGGCTCGACATCTGAAACACTTTCGTACTGACGATCACCCGTATCAGGCGCTGCATGTCATAGCCATGCGATAGAAAATCATCCGCCAGCAGTTCCATGCCCGCTGGATAGGGGCCATCGAGCGGGATGTCATCCACGGGTGCGATCAGGGGACGATTGAACAGCAACGCCCACATGCGGTTCCCAAAAGTTCGCGCAAAGTTCTTGTTCTCTTTCGCCGTCACCCAGGCCGCCAGCTTCGTGCGCGGCGAGCCTTTGGCCGGGAGCAGTTCCGGCTTCCAGGGCACCAGCGGAGAGACTTTTTCTTCCTCGGCCCCGCCCAGGTAGCGGACTTTGTAGCTCAGCCTGGGGTCATCGCGCAGTCCGTTCAGGGCAAAATCATTTGCCTGGCCGAAGAAGGCCGCAAGCTGATGGAAATCCGTCTGTTTCCAGGTGCTGCCCAGCTTGCCATCGTGGCACTGCACGCAGTCAATGCGCACGCCAAGAAAAGCACGGCTCACTTTTGCCGCCAGTTTGACTTCGTCCGGGCCTTTGAAGCCATCCCTGGTTACTGTGACGAAGTTCACCTCCGGGTTTGTCGTCCAGACCCCTTTGGAATCAATGAGAGAGCGAGCGATCTGGTCATAAGGCCGGTTTTGCAGAATCGCATCGCTGAGCCAGTCCACCAGCCGCCGACGGCGGTAAATCAGGAAGGGTCCGTTCTCGATCCCCACATACACACGTGCCAGCCGCTCCGCCAGATAGTCACTGGAGCGGCGGTCAGACAGCAGATGGGACAGCCACCATTGCGGCACATCCACACCTTTGAGAGGCTCCAACATGCGGATTTCCTGCAACGACGGAATGCTGCCCGTCAGCGCCAGGGACAGCCGCCGCACCAGCGTGAGATCATCCGCTTTTGCCGCCGGCTGCAACTGCTGCTGCGCCCAGGCCTTGGCAAAGTCCGCATCCACCGCCTGCGCAGTCTTTTGCATGCCCTCCAACTGCGCTTTCGACACCCCTGGATCTCTTCCGACCTCCGCCACCGGCGGTGCCAGCAGTTCAGCCACCCCCCAAAACGCCCCTGCGGCCAGCGTACCGAGAATGACGGCATTGCGCAGCCAGAGCAGCCAGCTTGAGGTGGAAGAAGCGAAGTTCATGACGATTTGCTGCGTTCGAGCCAGTCTTGTAACACGCGATTGCAGCTTCGGTTTCCTCACGAAGTTTGCAACAATCAGTTAATTTAAGACTTTCATACGCTCAACCGCATGTCCGAACCGCCTCCGCTGCCGATTATGATCTCCTCTCCTCTGCCGTTTCAGGCGGAGGCAGAAGCGGCACCACTGGAGCTGCCTATCCGACCAGACCGCCTTCCCCCTCCTCTCTCTCCCCTTCGCTCTACGAGCTACGGAGGACAGGTCGAGCTACCGAGGACAGGAAAGGCGGAACTACAAAACACGCCTTCGGTGCAAGACAGCCCGTGTCCACCTGCACCGTTGGCGGAGCGACAAGGTTTCTTCCGCAAGATCGCCTCGGTGCTCGACTGGCTCTTTGGGCTCGCAGCGCTTCTCGTACTACTGGCAGCGTGCTCAGTCATTCCAGTGCTGAATTTCCTCAGCCTGGGCTACCTGCTGCACGTCAGCGGCTCGATTGCGCGCACCGGGCGCTTCCGTGACGGCTTCATTGGAGTACGCAAGGCCGCCGTGCTCGGCAGCATCGCGGCCGGCATCTGGCTGGTCGTGTGGCCTGCGCGGCTGCTCTCCTCGATGTGGAAGGATGCCGAGCTCATCGCTCCTGGCAGCGGGGTGGCCAAAGCATGGCATGCGGGGCTGATCGTTGCCATCGTCATCACGCTCGCGCACATCGTCTGGGCTTGCGTGCGCGGTGGGAAGCTGCGGCATTTCTTATGGCCGCAGCCGCTGCGTTTCATGCGCTGGCTGCGCACACCGGAGAAGTTCGGCAATCTGCAGAGCAAGGTTACTGAGTATGTTGTCGGCCTGCGGCTGCCGTTTTATTTCTGGCTGGGGCTGCGCGGGTTTGTGGGAGCGCTGGCGTGGCTGATTGTTCCGGTGGGCATTTTGCTGGCGGCGACGCGTCTGCCAGTTGGTGGGTCGATCCTGCTTTCGCTGCTGGGTGGTTTCCTGCTGCTGCTGGTGGCGATTCATCTGCCGTTTTTGCAGGCGCATTTTGCGCAGACGGATCGCTTTGTGGCTCTGTTTGAGCTGCGTGAGGTACGTCGTCTGTTTTTGCGCGCGCCGCTGGCGTTTTGGTTTGCGCTGTTGATCACGCTGCTGTTTGCGGTGCCGCTTTATCTGCTGAAGATTGAGCTGACGCCGCGTGAGCTGGCGTGGCTGCCGAGCCTGCTGTTTGTGATTTTTATCTTTCCGGCGCGTGTGCTGACCGGCTGGGCGATGAGCCGGGCCACCAAACGTGAGCAGCCAAGGCATTGGTTTCCGAGGTGGGTGGCGAGGTTGGGCATCTTGCCCGTCGCTCTGGCCTACACACTTTTCGTGTATTTCATGCCGTATGTCTCCTGGAACGGTGCCTGGAGCCTACTGGAGCAGCATGCGTTTCTGGTGCCGGCGCCGCTGATGGCGCTCTAAGAGGTTTGCGATTGTTTGCGGTGGTTGAGAAGAGGAGGGTGTTGGAGGATGAAGAGTGATGGGAGATAGCGGAGCGCCGCACAGGGACTGTGCGGACCACGCCGCGCGGGGACAGAACGGAAGCGAGAGGAGACGAAGAGAGATTTGTGTCACCGCTACGCGGTTCCACGGGATTGCGGAGGCATGGGTGGCGCGGTTCCGTGGGCTGGCGCCCACGGCTACGGTTATGTCAGCGCTACGCGCTTCAAATCGGCGGAGTCTGCCAAGAAGATGTCGATGGTATTGCACGCTTGATGAGCAGGTGTGCGCGCTGGGAACCGCACTCGGAGAGTGCGGACCACTTCGCGCTGTGACGATACAGGTATGATGGTGTTTGGCGGAGCTTTGGAAAAGTGCCGGGGTGGTGAATCCGGGCTTGTGAGACGGGTGGCACGCGGCATTCATCCCGGCCCGAATGAACTGGCTCACTGAACATACACTGCTGCCCGCGGACACCTGGATGCTGGCGCTCGCGGCACTGGGGGCGATGTGCATCGGGATGTCGAAGGCAGGACTGGCGGGGACTTCGACGCTGAATGTGGTTTTGATGGCGCAGATCTTTGGAGCCAAGCAGTCGGTGGGGGTGATTTTGCCAATGCTGATCGCGGCGGATTTCATGGGGTTCATCATCAACCGCAAGGGCGGCAGCTGGAGACGCATTGTGCCGATGGTGCCGCCAGCCATAGCAGGGGTGGTGGTGGGGTGGCTGCTGCTGGGCAAGTTTGATAACTCGATGGCGCGTGTGGTTATTGGCTGGATCATCATTGTGCTGCTGATCTTTAACTGGGTGCTGAACAAGCGGCGGCAGGATTTCATCGCGCTGACGGAGCACAAGGTCTTCGCGTGGTCGATGGGGTTTCTGGCCGGGGTGGTGACGATGCTGGCAAACGCGGCGGGGCCGGTGATGACGGTCTATCTGCTGGCGCAGCACCTGGAGAAGAAGGAGCACCTGGGTGTTTTCAGCCGGTTCTTCCTGTTTATTAATTTGTTTAAAGTGCCGTTCAGCACGGATCTGGGGATCATCAATCCGAAGTCGCTGATGACGAACCTGACCTTGATGCCGTGTGTGGTGCTGGGGGTGCTGCTGGGGTGGTGGATTCTGAAAAGGCTGCCGCAGAAGGTGTTTGAGAATGTGCTGTTCTGGCTGACGGCGTTTGCGGCGGTGTGGTTGATTCGAGGGTGATTGGCGGAGGGAGTTTACGGTGGTTGACGATTGTTGACAGTGGTTGACGGTTGTTGGCCGGAGGGGCTGGGAGTCATGAGGGCTGGGTCTGACTGCGTGGGGTGCTGGCATGCCTCCGGCATGCGTCCTGAAGAAGCGTGGGAGGGTGATGAGGATTCCAGGGGTCTGCGACCCCTGGCTACCGGCTGTGATCCCCTGCGGGGATCAGCTGGAGGGGAATACATCTTGCGATCTCGCAAGTGTGTAAGAGTGCCCCGGATGCTGCACATGGAATGTGCGGACCACGCCGCGCTGGGCGAAGCGGAGACTGGGAGACGAAGGAGGAGTGCAAACATCTTGTCAGATTATCAGTTCGCAATAGGCTTTGGGCTCCATGAAGCCTGTACTGCTTGCCCTTGTTTTTTCGTCGATTGCCGCTGCTGCGGAGTTTCCTGCGCTGTACAACAGTGATCCGGGGAATCTGCAGCCGACGCCGCCGCAGGATGCGCTGAAGGCGCTGAAGCTGCCGAAGGGTTTCAAGGCGACGCTGTTTGCGGCGGAGCCGGAGGTGCAAAATCCGATTGGCTTGGCTTGGGATGCGCGTGGGCGCATGTGGGTGGCGGAAAACTACACCTATGCCGAGCGTAAGAAGCGATTCGATCTCGGCTTGAAGGACCGAGTCATCATTCTCGAAGACAAGGACTGGGATGGTGTGGCGGAGACGCGGAAGGTTTTCACGGAGGATGTGCAGATGCTCACGAGCGTCGAGGTTGGGCGTGATGGGGTTTGGCTGATGTGCCCGCCGCAGGTGTTGTTCATCCCGGACCGCAACCATGATGACATCCCGGATGGTGAGCCGGAGGTGGTGATCGATGGCTTCACGGTGTCGAAGGACAACTACCACAACTTTGCCAATGGGCTGCGCTTTGGCCCCGATGGATGGCTGTATGGACGCTGCGGGCACTCCTGCCCGGGCATGCTCGGCGTTCCCGGCACGCCGGATGCAGAGCGTATCCCGATGAAAGGCGGCATCTGGCGTTTTCACCCTGAGAAGAAGATCGTCGAGGTGCTCACCCACGGCACCACGAACCCCTGGGGGCATGACTGGGATGCGAATGGAGAAATGTTCTTCATCAACACCGTCACCGGCCACCTATGGCATGTGATCCCTGGTGCCCACCTCATCGACTCCGGCACGAACAATCCCTTCGTCTATGAGAAGCTCGACACCATTGCCGATCATTACCACTACGACCGCAGCGGGAGCTGGACGGCATCCCGCGATGGCAAGGCCAACAGCCTTGGTGGCGGGCATGCGCACATCGGCATGATGATTTACCAGGCGGAGCAGTGGCCGGCGGAATATCGCAACAAGCTCTTCACGCTGAACATGCACGGCCGCCGCGCCAATGTGGAACGGCTGGAGCGCAACGGCAGCGGCTATGTGGGCAGGCATGAGCCGGATGTGTTTCTGAGTGATGACACGTGGTTTCGCGGCATTGAAATCAGCGTGGGGCCAGATGGGAGCGGATTCATCCTGGATTGGAGTGACACGGGGGAATGCCATGACTCCACGGGTGTGCACCGGACGAGTGGGAGAATTTTTCGGATCAGCTACGGCGAGGTGAAGAAGCCGGAGACGCCCTTTGCGTGGCGCAAGCCGTGGCCGAAGGCGGATTTGAACGCGGCGGATGAACATGCGCGTGCTTTGGCGATCCGTGAACTCACGCAGTTCTCGCCGCTGGATGCGATCACGGGGCCGATGGCGCATGCGGTTTATCCGGAGCTGGGGTTTGATGCGGTGAAACTGGCTAAGGAGGACAAGTCTTCTTTTGTGAGGCTCACGCTGGCCTCTACGCTGCAACGCCTGCCAGTGGCGAAGCGAGCTGAACTTGCAGCGGCGCTGCTGGCCCACACGGAAGACGCGAATGATCCGTTTTTGCCGTATCTGGTGTGGTATGGAATCAGCCCGCTAGCGAAACAAGATCCGCAGACGCTGGTGAAGCTGGCGAAAGATTGCACCTGGCCGAAAACGCTGCGGTGGATGACGCGGAGTCTCGCGGCGCAGCCGGAGGCGCTGAATGCGCTGCTGGCGCAGGCGAAGGCGGAGCAGGTTGAGGATATTCTGGGAGGAATGGCGGATGCGTTCAAGGGGATCCGGAAGGCGGCGAAGCCGGAAGCTTGGGATGGCTTTGTGACCCAGGCATTAGCGCGAGTGGAGGCAGATCCGGAACGGGCTAAAGCCCGAACAACGAACTCAGAACCGGAGCTGGCGAAAGCCGGAACTACAAAACATGTTATAGCAGGGAACACACAACAGATGATTCAGGAATTGAGCATCTTGTTTGGAGATGGGCGAGCGCTGGATGATGTGAAGAAGCTGGCGCTGGATGAGAAGGCTGATTTGGCTGCGCGCGAATCGGCGCTGAAGACGCTGATTGAAAACCGGCCGGATGATCTGCGGGAGATTTGCACGAAGCTGCTGGAGGTGCGCGGATTGAACATCATCGCGGTGAGGGGCCTCGCGTTGTTCAATGATCCAGAGATCGGGCAGAAGCTTGCGAGCAGCTATCGCAAATTTGGACCGGCGGAACGTCCGACGGTGATCGACACGCTGGTCTCGCGGCCCAACTTTGCCAAGGCGCTGCTCAAGGATATGGCCGCTGGGAAGATCCCACGGGCAGACCTGAGCGCCTTTCACGCCCGCCAGATCAATGCGTTTAAAGATGCCGAGCTGTCCAAGCAACTGGTGGAAACCTGGGGTGAGCTGCGGGAGTCCGCCGCTGATAAAAAAGAGCTGATTGAAAAGGTGAGGAAGCAGCTCACTCCAGCCACACTGGCCAAGGCAAATCTGAGCCAGGGGCGCATGCTTTTCACCGCAGTCTGCGGCGCCTGCCACACGATGTATGGGCAGGGCGGCAAGATCGGGCCGGATCTGACCGGCTCGGGCCGGGCCAACCTGGACTACCTGCTGGAGAACATCGCCGATCCGAGCGGGGTGGTGAGCGCGGACTTTCGCATGAGCCTGCTGACGCACAAGGACGGGCGAGTGCTGAGCGGCGTGGTGACGGAGTCGAACGCACGCACGCTGACGCTACGGACTCTGACCGAGACGATGACACTGGATCGTGCAGATATTGTGAAACAGGAAACTTCACCGCTGTCGATGATGCCTGAGGGTTTGCTGCTGGCGTTTGGGCCGGAACAGGTGCGTGACCTCATCGCCTATCTGATGCATCCGGTGCAGGTGCCGATGCCAAAAGCGGCCCCATAAGGCAAGGCGCAGAAGGATTTGAAGCAAACTTCGTTTGGCAGCGGCCCTGACGCCTGCGTTATTTCCCCAATGTCACAAGGAACACTCCTCATCACTGGCGGCGCAGGATACATCGGCTCGCACACCGTGCGCCATTTGCTCGAACAAAACGAACGTGTCGTGGTGCTCGATAATCTTGTCTTCGGGCATCGTGAAGCTCTGCCGCTGGACCGCGTGACCTTGGTGGAGGGCGACATGGCCGATGCTGCGCTGATGGAAAAACTCTTTACCGAGCACCAACCTGAAGCGGTGCTGCATTTTGCCGCATTCGCGTATGTCGGTGAGTCTGTCACTGATCCGCTGAAGTACTACCGGAACAATCTTGCCGCACCACTCACGCTCCTGGAAACCATGCAACGCCATGGCTGCAAGCGCTTCATCTTTTCCTCCACCTGCGCAACCTATGGCGACCCTGTGCGCATCCCCATTGATGAATCACATCCGCAGGCGCCGGTGAACCCCTACGGTGCCAGCAAATGGATGCTGGAACGTGTGCTGCGCGACTGCGGCAATGCCTGGGGCCTGAAGTCCGTCTTCCTGCGCTACTTCAACGCCAGCGGCTGCCACCCGAGCGGTGAAATTGGCGAGGATCACAATCCGGAGACGCATTTAATCCCCCGTGTCCTGATGGCCGCGACAGGTGAGATAGAGAATATCACCGTCTTCGGAACAGACTATGCCACGCCCGATGGCACCTGCATCCGCGATTACATTCATGTTTGCGACCTCGCTTCCGCTCATGCACTGGCATTGAACTATTTGCGCCAGGGGGGTGATACTGTCGCCGTGAATCTCGGTACTGGTCGAGGTTTCAGTGTGAAAGAGATCATTTCCACGGCCGAAGCGGTTACAGGAAAGAAGATACCTGTGAGCTATGGACCGCGCCGCGCCGGTGACCCTTCAGAGCTCATCGCAGACCCTAAACTGGCTAAAGAAATCCTTCATTGGGAAGCAGTTCATAAGGATCCGCGCGAGCATATTGACTCCGCGTGGAGATGGATGAATGGAGAACGGCGTGGGCGTTACGCAGTTTGAACAGTCTTCGCCTAAGACTGTCGGAGTGTAACCCCAATTGGTTGCACACATTTCATGAGAACTTTTGTTCATAGCTTCGTCTGCGTCATCGCGTGCCTTAGCGGCACGCTACTGCATGCCGTTGAACTGATTGGGCAACCGCAGACTACCAGCACGGCAAACACCGCCACGATTCAATGGCGCACGGATGTGGGCTGCGGCACGCGGCTGCAGTATGGACTGAATCCCAAAGCGCTCGATCACAAAGCTGAAGGTGCGGTGACCAGTGATCATACGATCCAACTGGAGGCGCTGGCTCCGGCCACCACGTATTACTTCAGTGTTGGCAGCGCACGCACACGACTGGCCACCGGCACCTTCACCACAGCAGGCGGTGCAGTCGCTGCGGCACCGCAGCCTTCACTCCTGCGGCGTGTGCTGGGTGTCTTCACAGCGGATCAGAACCCAGCGCCTGCGGCAGTTCCGGCGCAAGCGCCACCCACGCGTCAGACTTGGGGCCATCTTGACTCCTTGCAGGATCACTTTGCGCGACATGGCGGCGATTTTTCCAGTACATCACCGGATGACTACGCCGCCAAGGCCTGGTGCCTCTTGCAGCGCGCGCGTGCTGAAAACCTGCCGATGAAGCTCGACGACACAGATGGTACATTGCGCGTCTTTGATCTCACCGCGGGCGTATTTGGTGCCTATAACAAGGCTGGTATGACCAAAACCTTTTTTAAGCCGGACAATCCCACCTACTGGCAGCGTCAGCCCGGTCGTGCGGTGAAATCCGCTGATCTTCATTTTTCCCCCCGCTGAAAATGCCCCGCAAACCTTCCAAAAAAACAACCATGAAACTAACCCCCAACTTCTGCCCCGTGTGCGGCTATGACAAGCTCGCGGAGCCGCCGCGCAACCGTACCGGTGGAGCCTCCCTGGAGATCTGTGTCTGCTGCGGTTTCCAATTCGGCGTCACCGACGACGATCAAGGACTCAGCTACGATGATTTCCGCCAGCAATGGATCAGCGACGGCATGCAATGGAACAGCAGCGGAAAAAAAGCCCCCAAAGGCTGGAATCCGCAGACGCAGCTCGGCTCGCTGGCCCTGCGCGCCACACTAGGCCGCGTGAAAGGTCGTCCGCCGCGCATGAGCGCCCTGGCGTAATTTCACGCCGCGCCTTTGAGCAAACTGAGCGCATGCACGCGTGCACTATCGGCACTGCCGCCGAGCATGCGTGCGAGTTCATCGACGCGCCGTTCATCGCTTACGGACTGAATCTGTGAGCGTGTGGTGTTGCCGGTGATTTCCTTGGTGACCACGAAGTGGCTCTTTGCCAGCGAGGCCACCTGCGGGAAGTGTGTGATGGCGATGACCTGATGCGTGGTGCCGAGTGCGGCCATCTTGCGGCCCACGGCCTCGGCGATGTTGCCGCCGACGTTGGCATCGATTTCATCGAAGACGAGGAGCGGGACGGCGTCCTGCTTTGCGAGGGCGCTTTTCACGGCGAGAAGGACGCGGGACATTTCACCGCTGGAGGCGGTGAGGCGGAGAGGCTTTGATGGCTCGCCGGGATTGGGTGCGAAGTGGAAATCGACTTCTTCGAGGCCGTTGCGTTCGGGTGAAGGGAGCGTGTTGAGCTGGGCTTCGAAGACGCTGCGCTTGAAGCCGAGATCGGTGAGGTGAGAGGCGACTTCTTTGGCGAGCTTTGGGGCGGCGTCGGAGCGCTTCTTGGAGATTTGTTTGCCGAGTTTCAGCACGTCTGCTTCGCGCTCTTTGACGAGCTTTTGGAGCTTGGCGATTTCTTCGCCACGGTTTTCCATCTTGGCGAGCTTGCGCTCGGTTTCGGCGAGGAACTCCAGGATCTCGGCGATGATGCGGCCGTACTTGCGCTTGAGGGTCTGGATGGTGTGGATGCGGCTTTCGAGCTTGTCGAGCTCGGCGGCGTCGATTTCGAGATCATCGGCGTAGTCCTGCACGCTGCTTTCGAGCTCGGTGAGTTCGATTTGTGCGGACTTGAAGCCTTCGAACATCGCTGCGGTGGCGGGATCAATTTTCTCCAACTCGTGGATGCTGCGGCTGATCTCGCGCAGGCCGTCGATGACACTGCCTTCGCCTTCGCTGAGACGGCCGGTGATGCTGCCACAGAGCTCGGCGAGGCGTGCGCCATTGGCGGCGATGCGGTGGCGGGATTCGATTTCTTCCTCCTCGCCGGGCTTGAGGTTTGCGGAAGCGATTTCGTTGGCCTGGAACTTCAGCATGTCGATCTGCTGGCTGCTGGCGCGCTCGGAGTTTTCGAGTTCATCGAGTTCCGTGGCTGCGGTGCGCCAGAGCTTCCATGAGTCCTGGTATTTGCCGAGCGACTCCTCAGTGCCAGCATACTTGTCGAGCATCTCGAGCTGACGGTCTTTGGAATTGAGGGACTGGTGATCGTGGGGGCCGTGGAGATCGACGAGGAATTCGCCGAGGCTTTTGAGGACCTGGATGGTCACGGGGGAGCAGTTGACGAACTGCTTGTTGGCGCCGCTGGCGCTGATGGTGCGTTTGATGAGGAGCTCGCCGTCCTGGCAGGGGTCGAGTCCGGCTTCTTCCAGGACGGCATCGATGGAGCGGGTGTCCTTGAGGTGGAATCCGGCCTCCACGGTGCAGGCGTCCTGGCCGTTGCGGATGAGGCTGCGGTCGGCTCGTTCGCCAAGGATGAGCTTTAAAGCGCCGACGATGATGGACTTGCCTGCGCCGGTCTCTCCTGTCACGCCGATGAGACCGGCGGCCAGCTCCCAGGTCACGTCTTCAACGAGGGCCAGATTGCGGATTTTGAGGAAGGAAAGCATTGGGGAGATGAGATGGTGGGCAAACGAACATGTATCGTCCTTTCTCCATTTCAACCACCAGGAGACAGACCGGCTGTCGAAAATTTTGTCACCTTGCCAGAACGAAGGCGGGACGCCTCGAGCCGGTGACAGGCCGGAGGCCTATCCTCCGCGGGGTGATCTTCCACTCCAGGCTTTGAAGGCGCGCGAAAAATGTGCGGCGGATTTGTAGCCAAGTTCGGCGGCCACGCCTTTTACGAGGGCATCGGGCTGGCGGAGTTTGATGGCGGCCTGGGAGAGCTTGAGGCGGGTGAGGCAGGCCAGCGGGGTTTCGGTGTCGTAACGCTGGAAGAGGCGGGTGAAGTAAGCGGCGGAGACGAAGCAGGCTTTGGCGGCCTGCTCGATGCTGTTGAGCACGGGATAATTGCGCAGGAGATGACCGCGGCAGCGCAGGTAGGTGGCGTAGGCGGGGTCGATTTTGGTGGTGGCGGGCTGGCGGGAATCCGCGCAGAGGACCAAGGCGTGCTCAAGCGTGGCGCAGGCGGCGCGCAGGCCGAAGCGGCCACCACGCAGGGCGTGATCGATCACTTCCTCCAGCAGGGAGACCACGCGGGAGGCGTCTGTGACGCGCAGCACGCTGCCGGGGGAGAGATCAAGATCGCTCATCAGCATTGCAGCTCGAGTGCCGGTGAAATTGAAGAAATACTTCACCATGGGCTCCTCGGCGGAGCTGCGGATGATTTGGGGTGTGGTGGAATCGAAGACGAAGGCGTGGCCGGCTTCGATGTCATGGATCTGATCTGCGAGCGTTACGCTGCCATGGCCTTTTGACACGAACTCGAAGGCTAGAAAGGGAAACTTCTGCCGGTCCACGACGAAATCCGGGGCGCACCACTCGCAGCCGCCGCCTACGAGGCAGAGTGTATCACCATCGCTCTGGCGGTTCTCCCAATCGGGGAGGAAGAAGCGGCGGGTGCGTACGACTTGGGTGGAAAAGTAGTCTGCCTGGTCGGTGGCTGGCATGGTGGTGGGACAGCTTCAAAGTTTCCAACCGAGTGAATCTTGCGGCGAAGGGTCAAGAATCGTCATTTGAGCGGCAAACTTTCGACGCACTGGTAGGTTGCTAAGTTGCGGCCGCCGAAGTCACTTGTGGGCTATGTCCCAACCTCTCTCAGGCATCATTCCTCCCCTCGTCACGCCGTTGCGTGATCGCGATTTGCTCGATTGCGAAGGTTTGGAGCGGCTGATCGAGCATTTGATTGGTGGTGGAGTGTCGGGCTTGTTTATTTTGGGGACCACGGGTGAAGGGCCGAGCCTGAGCTATCGGCTGCGGCGTGAGTTGATTGAGCGCACGTGCAAGCAAACGGCTGGGCGTGTGCCGGTGCTGGTGGGGATTACGGACACGTCGTTTACGGAGAGCGTGAATCTAGCGCGGCATAGTGCGGAGGCAGGTGCCACGCATGTGGTGACGGCACCGCCGTATTACTTCCCAGCGGCACCGCCGGAACTGCAGGAGTATATTCAGGATCTTGTGGCGGAGATGCCGCTGCCGATGTTTTTGTACAACATGCCCGGGCTGACGAAGGTGAGCTTTGAGATTGATCTGGTGCGCCGTGCGCTGGAGATGCCGGGTATCTGCGGGGTGAAGGACAGCTCATGTGACATGATCTACTTTCATCGTTTGATCGAGGTGGCGAAGCAACGGGCGGACTGGAGCGTGCTGGTGGGGCCTGAAGAGCTGACGGCGGAAGCGGTGCTGCTGGGCGGCCATGGCGGCATCAATGGCGGGGCGAATCTGCATCCGAAGCTTTATGTCGAGATGTATCAGGCTGCTGCTGCGCAGAATTTGCAGCTCACCCGCGAACTGCATGCGAAGGTGATGCAGCTGGCTGGGAGTATTTATACCGTGGGCCGGCATAAATCGGCGATCATCAAGGGGATCAAGTGCGGGCTTTCGCTGCTGGGAATTTGTGAAGACCACATGGCGGAGCCGTTTCACCGGTTCCGTGAACCGGAGCGTGCGATCATTCGTGAAAGACTCGTGAACCTTGGTTTGATCTCATAAACCCACCCCACCATGAAAGCACTTCTCGTCGCTAGTTTGTTATCCATGACCGCAATCGCGGCTGATCCTGCCGTTCTCAAAACAGAATTCATTTACGACACGGGGCCGTATCCGTCGATTCATGCGACGACGATTGTGGAGACGCCGACGGGGATGGTTTCGGCATGGTTTGGGGGCACGGCGGAAAGGAATCCGGATGTGTGCATCTGGGTTTCGCGTTTGGTGGATGGGAAGTGGACGGAGAGTGTGGAGACTGCGAACGGGGTGCAGGCGGATGGAACGAGGCATCCGACGTGGAAACCGGTACTGTTTCAGCCGCGTGGGGCACCGCTGATGCTGTTTTACAAGGTGGGGCCTTCGCCGAGCACGTGGTGGGGTGAGCTGAAGACTTCGACTGATGGCGGCAAGACGTGGTCGGCGGCGCAGAAGCTGCCGCAGGGCATCTTTGGGCCGATCAAGAACAAGCCGGTGCAGTTGCCGAACGGGGACATCCTGTGCCCGACAAGTAACGAGACGGACAAGCAGCCGAGTGCGTGGGCCATTTACTTTGAGCGCACGAGTGATCTGGGCAAAACGTGGGAGCGCACGAAGCTGCTGCATGATGGGCTGAAGGTGAGCGCGATTCAGCCGAGCATTCTTTTCCTGGGTGGTGACAAACTGCAGGCGGTGGGACGCACGCGGCAGGGAAAGGTTTTTCAGATTGCCTCCAGTGATCTTGGGCGTACGTGGGGTGAGATTTCGCTGACGGAGCTGCCGAATCCGAACTCGGGAACGGATGCGGTCACGCTGAAGGATGGCAGGCACTTGCTGATCTACAATCACACGGCCAAAGGGCGCAGTCCGCTGAACCTGGCTGTCAGCAAGGATGGCAAGGTGTGGGAGGCGGCGCTGGTGGTGGAGGATGAACCGAAGAAGGAGTTCAGCTATCCGGCGATCATTCAGACGAGCGATGGGCTCGTGCACATCACGTACACATGGAAACGCCAGAAGGTGAAGCATGTGGTGATTGATCCGGCGAAGCTGGTGCTCAAGCCCATGGTGGACGGCCAGTGGCCGCAGTGATGCAAAAAAGATCGATCATTCTGCGCCGCACGCGGCGTTCATCCATGCTCACCTTCCCCGACCCATGAACACCCGAACCATCCTTGCCTCCCTTCTATTTGCGCTGCCTGCCTTTGCGGAATCGCAACTGCCACAGAATGCGCGAGTCGCCATCATCGGCGATTCGATCACGGAACAGAAGCTGTACTCACGTTTCATTGAAACCTATCTGCTTGCATGCACAGGCAGGAAGGACATCACATGCTTTCAATTTGGCTGGGGAGGCGAAACAGCGGCCGGATTCAGCACCCGCCTTGAAAACGATCTGAGCGTGTTCCAGCCAACCGTGGCGACCACATGCTACGGCATGAACGATGGTCATTATGTGCCGTATGCAGCGAACATCGGCGCAGACTATGAAAAGTGGATGCGCGTGGTCCTGAGCGGACTGAAGAAGGTCGGAGTGACGAACATTGTCGCGGGTTCTCCCGGTGCGGTGGACACCAAGTATTTCGTCAAACCCGCAGCAACCGCCGATCAGTACAACGACAATCTTGCGCACCTGGGAGACATCGACCGCAAGCTGGCGACGGAGTTTCACACCGCGTTTGCGAACGTGCATGACGAAATGATCACTGCGATGGCAGCAGCCAAGGCAAAGCTTGGCGAGGCCTACGAGGTGTGCGGACGTGATGGTGTGCATCCTGGGGCTAATGGCCACCTGCTGATGGCGGCGGCGTTTTTGAAAGGACTCGGACTGGATGGGAACATTGGCGAAATCACCGTGGACATGAACGGCGCGAGCCAGGGGAGCAGCGGCCATGCGGTCAGCGGCAGCAAGGGCGTGGCCGAGGTGGAGAGCAGCCAGTGGCCGTTCTTTCTTGAGCCGGAGATGCGCAAAATCACGCCGTTCTGCAAATTCAACGAGGAGCTGAACCGCTACACACTGCGGGTAAAAAACCTCAACAGCGCCAAAGCCAAGGTGACCTGGGGCGCGGAGTCGAAGGAGTTTTCCAAAGAAGAACTCGCCGCGGGCATCAACCTCGCCGCTGCGTTTGAAAAAACGCCCTTCGACACTGCCTTCGTCCAGCTCGTGATCGCGGTAAACGCGAAGCAGGCCTACGAGACTTCGATGATCAAGGGGATGATCACGAACTTCCGCAACTTTGCCAACGACGCGAAAAACGATGCGGAGTTCGCCGCGGCACTGAGCACGCTGAAGGAGAAGATGGTGGTCAAGCAGAAGAAGCTCGACGCTGATGCTCATGCCAAATTAGTGCCGGTGAAACACACGATCAAAGTCGAGGCCATCCAGTAACATGCTGCGCATGAGTGACACTCGGTTAAGGGCATTGGTCGTGATTTTTGGAGCTGGCTGCACGTTCCTATCGCAGCGGAGCTCCCTGCAGACGCTGCTGGTGAGCGGGGCGTGCGTCGAAGGTGCTGGGTTTGCTTCCCGGCCGTGTGTTGCCATACCCAGGGTCGCCTCGCTTAGGCTCGGCTGACCCTGGGCTGTATTACGCAGCCCCTTCAGGGCTGGTGTGTGTTGACGCGAAGTGATGAAAGAGAGAGATATTTCAGCAAGAACATGCAGAGTTGCAGGCAGCATGAAACACACGACAAGCTGTCTTAACCGAATGACATTCACGCTGCGCATCTTTCTGCTCTTTACGGTTCTAATCGCCACAGCCGCGTCTGCCGCGTCTGCTGCTGATGCGAAACTCGAAATCACTTCGGACAAAGCGGCGAAAGCCGCTGCGCCGAAGCTGAGGCCTGCGACGCAGGAGAACGTGATCGTTTACAAGGAGGCCGGACGTTACGGCGGCTGGCCGGCGAATCATGGGCTGTGGCAGTGGGGAGATGAGCTGGTGGCGGGTTTTACTTCGACGTGGTACAAGCAGACGACGACGGATCACCGCATCGACCGCACGAAGCCGAGCTATGAAATCCAGGCGCGCAGTGTGGATGGCGGCAAGACGTGGAAGGCGGAGGAGGATCTGCCGTTTGCTGATCCGACAAAGGAAGCGAAGCCTGCGGCGCTCATGGTGCCGATTGATTTCACCGCGCCGGACTTTGCGCTGATGTTTCGTTTTGGCGGACTGCATGCGGGGCCGTCGTGGTTTTACACGAGCCTGGACCGCTGCAAGACGTGGCAGGGGCCGTATGCGTTTGCGGTGGATGGTGTGGAACGTATCTGCACGCGGACGGATTTGATTGTTTTGGGCAAGCAGGACTGCCTGATGTTTGGCAGTTGTGCGAAGCAGAACGATGGCAAGGAAGGGCGCGTTTTTTGTGCGCGAACCACGGATGGTGGGATGAACTGGAAGCTGGTTGCCTTAATCGGGCCTGAGCCGATGGAAGGTGGGTATGCGATCATGCCTTCGTCATTGAAGCTGAAGGATGGGACGCTTTTGACGACGATCCGCAGGTCTGATCCGAAGGTGTCGGGGTTTATCGAAGCGTGGCGCAGCGGGGATCTCGGCAAGACGTGGACCTTTACGGGCAAAGCGGCGACGGGCATCGGCGGGAATCCGCCTGCGCTGGTGCAACTGCAGGATGGGCGCGTGGCGGTAACGTATGGCTTTCGACACAAGCCTTCGGGCATGCGCGCGAGCATCAGTGCGGATGGCGGTGTGACGTGGGGGCCGGAGATTGTGATTCGCGAGGATGGATATGATGGGGATCTGGGGTATCCGCGCAGTCTGGTGCGGCCGGATGGCAGAGTGCTGACGGTGTATTATTTCAATGGGCCGAAGGAAGATGACCGTGCGATTGAGGGGACGTTTTGGACAGCACCGACGGGGAAGTGAGGGAAGTTTGCGGTTGTTGGTCATGACCGGATTGAAACCGCACTCGGAGAGTGCGGACTACTTCGCGAAATACCCCGCGACAGGTTTCGGACATTTGGCCCCCTTTTCCGCTAGGAAGGGCGGTGTGGAGCGTTTGAGCTAGCACATGAAATCTTTTCTCCTTTCCCAGCTCTCGTTTCGGATGGTGTTCGCAGCATGCGTGGTCTTGTTCGGTGGTGCCCCTGCGTTTGCCCAGCAGTTGCCGCCGGGCATCAAGATGGAGAAGGACATCTCCTACATTCCGGACGGGGATGGGGCACAGAAGCTGGATCTTTATCTTCCTGAGAAGGCGGCAGACAAACCGCTGCCGCTCGTCGTGCATATTCACGGCGGCGGGTGGGTCGGTGGGAGCAAGTTTCCGTGTCCGGCGGTGCTGATGGTGCTGAGGGGCTATGCGGTGGCGAGCGTGGAGTATCGCTTCAGCCAGAAGGCGATCTTCCCGGCGCAGATCCAGGACTGCCAGGCGGCGATCCGCTGGCTGCGGGCGCATGCCAAGGAGTACAACTTCGACACGGAACATGTGGGGGTCGTGGGTGGCTCGGCAGGCGGGCATTTGTCGTCACTCGTCGGCACGTCTGGTGGGAAGAACGCCTTCCCAAAGATCGGCGGCAATGAGGAGCAGTCTGATCGGGTGCAAGCGGTGTGCGACATCTATGGACCGGCCGACTTCAGCACGGTGGTGCAGCAAGCCGCCGAAGATAAGAACGTGAAAAACATCTTCCAGTTCAACACGCCCAAGGATCCGTACTCGTCCCTGATCGGCACGAAGCTGGATGACAAGGCGAAGGCCGACGCCGTCAGTCCAGTGCATTATGTCAGTCAGGACAATCCGCCATTTCTTATCCTACATGGAACGCACGACACGCTGGTGCCGTATGCGCAGAGCGAGGAGTTTGCCGCGGTGCTGAAGGAGAAGGGTGTGCCTGTGTGGCTGCAAAAGCTCCCGGGCTCGGGCCATGGTGGGCCGGCATTTGGCAAACCTGCCGTGACAGAGCTCAAGCTGAACTTCTTCGACAAGTACCTCAAAGGTGCGGACGTGCAGATCAGGCTGGTGCCGGAGGCGGACGTGAGCGTAGAGGCGGCGAAGCCTGCCGGGAAGTAGCCTGACGTAAAGAACCTGACACAAGAGCAGGGTTGCATAAAGGTCCCAGCAGCACCCCATTGGACACCCAAGCCCCACCGCGCCGGCTCCGGTGATGGCAGCAATCCTTCCGGGAACCAAGCAACCCTCACTTCATTCACACCATGGGACAACAAGGCTACACACAAGGCGACCTCGGATGGTCGGAACTCAACACCACGGACGCAGCAGGTGCGCTGAGCTTTTACTCGGCCCTCGTCGGCTGGGAGAGCAAAGGCGAGCCGATGCCGGGCTATCACGTTTTTGGGAACAGCACTGAAATGCTGGGAGGCATCTCCGATGCGCATTGCGGCGAAGGCGAAAAGAAAGCGCCGCAGTGGATGCCCTACATCACGGTGGATGATCTGGATGCCACGCTGGCCAAGGTGGAAGGCCTGGGAGGAGCGGTCATCATGCCGGCGATGGCGATTCCGAATGATGGTGGACGCATTGCGATCATCAAAGACCCACAGGGCGTGGCGACGGGTCTGGCACAGTACACGAAAAAAGACTGACCGAACGGCAGTTTGATGCTTTTGGAGGGAATGAATGCGGTGTGCACCGCGTTTCATTCCCTCTTTTTTCGCCCCCATCCACCCATGACGCCCCTCGCAAAACTCCGCTGCTCCCTCCTGGCCGCAGCCCTTGGCTTTACCACACAGCTTTCCGCTGAAGACTGGGGAGCGTATGTCATCGTGCCGGTGAGCGCTCCGGCGATGGTGCTGGAGGCTGTGGATGCGGGAACTACGGAGGGGACGCTGGTGTCGATTGGGAATCCGGCGGGTGCGCCGAATCAGAAATGGTTCATCGTCCCGAAGAGCGATGGATATTATGCGATCAAGCCCTCCTACAGTACGACTTTGACCCTGGCTGTGGACAAAGGTGGTGAGAAGAATGGCACAGGCATTGTGCTGGAAACGGACAGCGGCAAACCGTGGCAGCAGTGGCAGATTCAGAAGAATGATGCGGGCTCTTATTCGCTCATTCCCCGGCATGCGCCGACGCAGGGGATGGATGATCTGGGCGGCAAGAAAGAGCCGGGGGCCAAGATTGACCTGTGGCAGCACAATCCAAATGATCAGCATCTGCAATGGCAGATCAAACCGCTGGCGGGAAGTGCGATCGCCAGTGCTGACGCCGCTGCTGCTGCGCCTACTTACGTAGCACCTGTGATCAAGCCGGAGGACATTCTGCCGGGGACGATCAAGCAAACGCAGTTCAACCAGAGCAAGGTGTTTCCGGGCACGGTGCGTGATGTGACGGTGTTTATTCCGGCGCAGTATGATGGCAGCAAGCCTGCGTGTGTGTATGTGAAAACAGATGGCTACAATGCGAGGGAGAAGACTTTCCTGGAGACGCTGATCGCCACGAAGGAGATGCCGGTGACCATCGGTGTGTTTGTGAAACCGGGCTCGCTGCCGGCACCTATGAAAGGTACGATGGACCGGCGCAACCGTGATCTGGAATACGATGGTGTAGGCGATGAGAATGTGCGCTTCCTCAATGATGAGCTGCTGCCCTTTGTGGCGAAGGAGTTTGATTTGAAGCTGTCCACGAATGGCAATGACCGGTGCATTTCGGGTGGGAGCAGCGGCGGCATTGCGGCATTCACGGCGGCGTGGCACCGGCCTGAGGCCTTCAGCCGGGTGTATGCGGCGAGCGGGAGCTGGGTGGCGTTTCGTGGAGGACATGAGTTCCCCACGATGGTGCGCAAGTTTGAAGCGAAGCCGATCCGCTCGTATTTAACAACGGCCACGCATGACATGGAAAACTGCGCGGGTGACTGGTATCTGCTGGATCTGGAGATGGACAAGGCGCTGAAATTTTCCGGCTATGACTATCAGTTTCGAAGCATCGAAGGCCGCCACGTGGCGGGCTACGGCGAGAACTTTTTGGAGGCGATGGCTTTTCTGTGGAAGGGCTGGCCCGAACGCGTGAAGGCAGGGACGAGCGCGCCGCGTGCGCAGGAAGTCATTGTTCCCGGTGAAGGGTGGGAGCTGCTGGCGGAGGGCTTTAAGAGCACCCGCGGGCCTTCGTGCAGTGCAAGTGGCGAGGTTTTCTTTGCGGACACTTCGAACAACAAGATCCACCGCATCGATGTTGAGGGAAAAGTCAGCGAGTTTGTCGGTGACACGAATGCGCACTGTGTGACGATGGGTGCGGATGGCAAACTTTACACGATTTCAGAGAAATCGGGGAAGCTGATGAGCTTTGATGCCTCTGGTGTGGGCAGCGTGGTGATGGAGGACATCCTCGGCCACTCGATTCTGGCCATGCCAACGGGTGCGCTGTATGTGACCACCAATGGTGACAAGCCAAAGGAAGAGGGCACGGTGTGGCTGATCAAGGACGGCAAGAAGACGCTGATGGACAAGGGCATCAAATTTGCCACGGGCATGGCGTATCGGCCGGATCAATGGCTGCTGTCTGTGGCGGAAGGACACTCGAAATGGGCGTACAGCTATCAGATCAACGAAGACGGTACGCTCACGAACAAGGAGCGCTTTTTCCACCTGTATGTGGCGGATTGGGAAGATGACGCGGGGCCTGAGAGCCTGTGCTACTCACTGGAAGGACGGCAGTTCATTGCGACGAAGAGCGGGGTGCAGATCAGCGCTGACGACGGACCAACGCAGATCATTCTGCCGGTGCCGGACCGCAGCCGTGTGACGGCGGTGGCGATCGGAGGGAAGGACAAGGACACGCTGTATGCGTTTTGCATGAACAAGATCTGGAAGCGCAAGATCCTACAACATGCGATGGGTGCGTGGAGCCCGTGGACGAAGATGACGGGTAGCAAGCTGTAGCTGCCGACCTGATGCAGTAATTTACCAGCCTCAAGCAACCATGTACAGAATCTTCGTGGTCATACTGCTTTCGTGTTTCACACTGTCAGTAACAGCACAAGAAAATCTGCCGAAAACGGCGGAGGTTTTTGAGATCGACGGACACAAGGCCTTTGTTTATGCCGCGCCCCAGCCTACGGCAGGCAAGCCGTGGCTGTGGTATGCGCCGACTCTGGGCGGTGTCTCGCTGTTTGGACGGAAGATGTATTTCGAGGCTTTCATGAAAGCGGGCATCGGCATAGCGGGCTACGATTTGGGAGAGGTGCGTGGATCACCGGCGAGCACGGCGAAGTTCACGCTCTTTTATGAGGAGATGGTGAAGCGAGGATATTCCGCCAAGCCGATCCTGCTGGGGCAGAGCCGTGGCGGGATGATGACGCTGGCGTGGGCGTTTCGAAATCCTGACAAGGTGCGTGCGTGGGTGGGGATCTATCCTGTGTGCAATCTGGCGAGCTGGCCGCTGAAGAATTCCAAGGCGCAGACGCTCGCGGACTTTGGCATGTCAGAGGAGGAGCTCGTGGCGAAGCTGAGTGAGTTCAATCCGGTGGATCATCTGAAGGGGCTTATCGATAACAAGGTGCCGATGTTTGTGGTGCATGGCGACTCGGATGTCGTGGTGCCTTATGAGGAGAACACGGGGCTGCTCAAAGAACGCTATGCTGCGGGTGGTGGGCAGATCAGTGTGAAGGTCATTCCTGGTGAAGGGCATAAGGTGGGACCGTCTTTCTTTGAGTGCCAGGAGCTGGTGGACTTTGTGTTGAAGTACGCTGCCCTATGACAACCCGTTTTGTCTCATTACTATTTTCCGCCATGCACCGAGCTCTCTTTTTTACTTCCGTCGTTCTACTGGCGTCATTTGCTCCCGAGGCAAAGGCGCAGCAAATCATCCTGCTGAAACTCGATGATGTCATCGCGCGGCGGGTGGGGGCGAAGCCGGTGTCGGATCGGTGGCTGAAGGTGCACGACTATCTCAAGGAGAACCACATCAAGGGGTCCTTTGGCATCATCACGGAGTCGCTGGAGAAGGACAACGCGATGTATTTTCAATGGCTGAAGGACGTGCAGGCGGCAGGCTTGATCGAGTTCTGGATGCATGGCTATCACCTGAAGAGCGCCAGCGAGCCTGGGGAGTTTGAGCACGGGACGGCGGAAGAGCAGCGGGTGATTTTGGCGAAGGGTGAAAAACTGGCGAAGGAGAAGCTGGGCTTCACACTGCCGGCCTTTGGGCCGCACTGGAGCGGCACCACGGAGGCCACGGATGAAGCGATGGAGAAGGTGCCGGAGGTGACCATCTGGCTGTATGGGCCGGAGAAGCCGAAGTATTACACGCGACTGAGCATCCCGCGGGTGATGGCGCTGGAGAATCCGACGTTTGTGCCCGATCTGGAGAAGTTTAAAACGTTCTACGAGGCCAAGGCGGCGAAGCGTGAGGTGCTGGTGCTGCAGGGGCACCCCGACCAATGGGACGACAAGCGCTGGGCGGGATTCACGGGCATCATCGAGTTTCTCAAATCGAAGAACGTTGAGTTCATGACGCCCTCGGAGTATTTGAAAAAGATCCAGTTCAAACAGCCATGAAATTCCTTTCCCTGATTGCCGCGCTTGCATTGACTTCTGTTCATGCGGCTGACCCGCCGAAGCCAACGCATGCCGATGTGCCGTATGGAACGCACCCTCATCAGTTGATCGACATTCACCTGCCGCCAAAGGGCGATGGACCGTTTCCAGCCCTGCTGTGGTTTGGCGGCATCTGGAAAGCCTCCAAGCATGCGGTGGATGTGAATCGTTTCTTTCCGAAGGGCATCGCGGTGGTCGCGGTGGAGGTGCGGACGATGGAGGATGCGACGGCGGACAAGGTGAAGGAACCGATCTCTTATGTGCTGGAGGACGCGCTGAGTGCAGTGAAGTTTGTGCGGGAGAATGCCGCGAAGTGGAATCTTGATCCCAAGCACATCGCGCTGGGCGGGGGCTCGCAGGGGGCGCTGCCTGCGCTGTACGTTGGCTGCACGGCTCCTGAACTGGTCACCTGCATTGCTGCGTATCGCTGCCAGCCGTCGATTGATCCGAAGCGAATGCAGGAGTGGGTGCCCGGTGTGAAATGGGGATCGCCTGCACTGGGCTGCTCCTTTGAGGACTCGCTGAAACGGCGAGATGAACTGCTGCCGGTGATCAAGAAGTGGTCGCCGGACTGGCTGCTGCACAAGAATGCGGCACCGATGTATTTTGAGAATGAGTGGGGAATGACGAAGCCCGATGACATCATCGAGACGAAAACCGACGCCAACGGAAAGAAGACCGAAAAGCGCACTCCCATCACCCAGAACAATTATGACGTGCACTCTCCTGCTTGGGCGGTGGGTTTTCAGAAGGTCGCGCTTGCCGCGGGTGCCACCTGCTACGTGAAGTATCCGGGTCATCCCACCGAAGGATATGATGACATCTGGAATTTCATTGTGAAACAACTGACTGCCAAAACACCTGCTCTATGAAAACCCTGCTCACCACGCTGATCTGCCTTGTCACTGTCATCTCTTTTGCTGAAGAGGCACCGCTGGCTGCCGTGCAGGCGGCGGATGATGCGCGTGTGACCGCGATGAAATCGCCCGACCGTGACAAGCTGAGCGCGATCTTTTCGGATGACCTGCGCTATTGCCACTCCACTGGCGTGGTGGACACCAAGAGTTCGTTCATTGATGTGCTGCTCAAGGGCACGACGAAGTATCAGGCGATCGATTATGTGGAGCGCAACTTCACCTTTCCGGCACCGGGCATCGCGCTGATAACTGGCAGCGCCAACCTGAAGATCGGCACCCCAACAGGCACCATCGAGCCTACGCTGGCTTTCCTGGCGGTGTGGCGTCTGGAGAGCGGGCAGTGGCGCTTTCTGGCGTGGCAGTCGTGCAAGCTGACTCCGCCACCTGCGAAGTAGCATTCACAGCATGAAGGTGAAGCCGCATCTTGTGCCCGGATGCCAGACCGCACATGGAATGTGTGGACCACTCCGCGCCGGGTGGAATGCTGCGCTGGGTTCCGGAACCGGCTGAAGCCGGGACTACAATACATGCGGTGTGGACTGCGGTGCGTATGGCGCGTGACATGCGCTGAGAGACGGGCGGGCTGTCGCCACACCCATCCACGTTCCGCGTTGGGGCAAGGCGTTACTTTATGAATTCGGTGAAGCCTGCCTCGGTGCGTTTGAGTTCGGCTTTCATGGCGGCGCGGAGCTGGGTGATGCGATCTGCGTGGGAGACTTCGCCGATGAGGTTTTTCAACTCTTCAGGGTCGTTTTTCAGATCGTAGAGTTCTTCGCCGGATTTGCCATCGAGGTAGTGGATGAGCTTGAACTGATCCTGAACGACGGCGCTGTACAAGGGGACGCCCTGATCATTCTTCTGCTCTGCGCCGGTGAGGATGGTCTGGCTGACTTTCGCGCCGTATTCGTTGCCCATGTGTTCGTAGAAGCAGGCGTGCGGCCATGGGGTGTCGGGCTTTTCGAGCAGGGGCAAAAGATCGCGGCCATGGGTCTGCCAGGGTACTTTTACGCCGCTGATGGAGAGAAAGGTGGCGGCGAGATCGGGGGCGTTGACGGAGGCGGCGCACACCCTGCCGGTGGGGAAGCGTGAGGGCATGCTGATGATGAGCGGCGAGCGGTAGTTCGAATCATAGGGGGCGAGCTTGGTGCGGAAGCCGTGCTCGCCCATGGAGAAGCCCTGATCGGCGGTGTAGATGATGAGGGTATTTTCGTACTGGCCGGATTCCTTGAGCGCGGCGATGAGCTGGCCGACGCCTTCGTCGATGGCGGGCACGCATTCATTGACCTGACGCACCCAGTCGTCGAAGCGCTTGCCTTTTTTGCTCTCGCCAAAGGCTTCGCCGCCCTTTCCAGCCATGGGATGGCCGTCGGGGCCTTTCGTCCATGCCTGCTTTTTATTGAGGTAATCGGGTTTGCCTTCGCGGGGAGGGAAGATGTCTGCGGGAAGCGGGACTTCGGCATCTTTGTAGCTGCCTTGGTGGCGTTTGGCGGGGGTGGAAGGGCCATGAACGCTGCCGTAGCAGACCCAGAGGTACCATGGCTTTGCGGCATCGCGGTTTTTTCCACGGATGTAGTCGAGCGACCACTGGGTGTAATTGTCGGCGGGATAGCCTTCGATGGTCTGCTCCTTGCCATCGACGCTCATGATCTGCGTTTCGTAGTAAGCGCCGGCGTTTTCGGGGTGCAAGGGGCGGTTCCAGACAATCTGGTGATCCCAGTCGCGGCCCCACCCGGTGTCAGTGCCGGTGTGCCACTTGCCAATCTGCGCGGTGTGGTAGCCCTGCTTGCGCATTTCTGCGGGGATGAAGGGGCACTGCTTGGGATCGTAGGTGCTGCCGGGGTACTGACCTTCCATGGACATGGACTCGATGCCATGAGGAAAACGCCCGGTGAGCATGGTGGCACGCGAGGGCATGCACCAGGAGCCGAGATAGGCGGCATGAAAGCGCACGCCGTTTTTTGCCAGCGAATCAATGTTTGGCGTCTTCACCCAGGGCCGGGAACCGGGGTAGCAGCCCACGGTTTTGGTGGACTGGTCATCAGAGTAAATGAAGAGGATGTTGGGACGCTTCGCCTCCGCAGCGAATACGTGAAATGCGAAAGTGCAGAGCAGGAGAGAAACGAGTGGTTTCATGGAGCGCGATAAACGCCACCCAGCAGAAAATCTGTCGAATTGGCTCAGGCGGCCGTCCCCTGCGAAGGAGGGGGCAGCTTGGCCATGGGCGGACGCGCCACGCCCGTCGGCGGCTTCATCATGGGTGGTGCCGGTGGTTTCGCGATGGGCTTTGAAACCGGTGCCGAAGGTGGTTTGGCGAGAGGTTTGGTCGCGCCCGTGAAAGGAGGTGGAGGTGGGGGCTTGGCACCAGGCACAGGTGGCGGCGTGGCCACGGGCAAAGCAGGTGGATACACGCCGGGGACCACCGGCGGCAACACGCCTGGCACCACCGGCGGTTTGGCCACGGGCGGAGCCGAGGGCCGGATGATCGACGAGAGCACGGAAGACTGCGGATGCCCGGGCGGGGCCAGCTTCGGCGCGTGCACCTTTTGGATCATGTCCCAGAGCCTGAGTCCACGCAGCAACGGATGCGCGCGCAAAGCGGCGAGCAAGTTGTCCTTTGTCGCAGGCGGCTCACTGATGAGCTGATCGTAGGAACCTTCGCGCTGTGCGGCGAGCATGCTGCCGAGCGCCGCAAGAATAGCAGCTTCAGAGGCCGGGATATGATGGAAAGTATTTTTCGACTTAAAGTTGTTGAGCAGCTCCATAGTGAGCTGACCGGAGACCGGGGCGATGTCATTGCGCAGCAGCAGGGTGTCGCCTGCAGACTCTTTGATGCGCTCCAGCACGGCGATGAAACTGCCGCGCATGGCATTGCTGGTGACGATTCGCACTCTGCCGCCACCCCATTCAAACCAGCGATCAGAACCGTCGAAGTTGTCGTAGGTCTTGCGAATATCACCTTCACTGATGGTGACCGGCGGCGCGACCATCAGCTCGATGAGATCGCGTGCCCGTTCGCCAAGGTCAACGGCATTGAGCGAATTGGTATCGGTCTTGGCCGCAGCCACGGCCTGCTGCAGCAGAGCATCCACTTTCTCCGCCAGGCTTGTTTTGGGGACAGCCAGCGCGGTAGGGACTGGCAGCGGCGGTGCCGAATGCGCTTCATCTGGCATTGGAATGGCCGCGACTGCAGGCACCTCTTTCGCCTCCTCAGACACAGCCACCGGCACCGCCGGGGCAACGACTGGTGGCGATGCTGGCAAAGGTGGCGGCATGGGCTGCGTGGCTACAACCGCGATGACGTCCGGTGGCAACACTGCGGGTATGGTGCGCAGATCATAGGCCTCTGCAGCCGCAGCCAGCAGATGACGTGGGAAGATCGCGCCACCGGCGGTGAGTCGGGCCATATCCTCATCCCGCAGCGGATGAATGGCCGAAGTGATGCCGTCTTTTTTGCGCAGTTCAACAAGTGCAGGGATATCGAGCCGGCAATTGAGCAAGAGGCGCTTCTGCTCATTGGCGATGGGCAGCATGTCGATGACCGGCAGGCGGAATCCCAGCGGGGCATTCGAATCCGGCACTCCGACACGCCCGCGCAAGGCCTGGGAGAGGGCGGCATCCCACGCGGTGAAACGTTCAACCACGAGTCCGATCAACACGACCCAGTTTTCACTTTGATCGATCAGCGCAAAGAGCAGCCGTTGCATCTCATCCAACTGTGGCTGGGTGACCACCAGGTCGAGCTGGTCGAGGACCAGGACCACGGGCGCACCCGCCTGAGCGGCCAGCTTGCCAAAAAGCTGGATGACGACACCCATTTCCGAGCGTGCGAGCGGCTCGGCGACACCGAGGAACTTCAGTTCGGTTTCCGTCAAATAGGCAGCCCCTGAAAGCCACTGCGCGGCGAGATGTTCCTTGTCATCACGCAGGACGTTGAGCAAGCAGCGCAGCACGCTGCGCGGCACCATTGGATGCTCGGCTTCCAGCAATTGCACCGCCTGATGAATCATCTCCTTGCGGGTCTCAAGGTCGATCTCCGCCCAGGCCTCGTGCAGTTGGGGAAAGGTGAAATCCTGCTCCACCACCGGCTTGAGCAGCGCATAGGCAAGCAGGCGCAGCTGGCTGTAGGGTACCTCCCGGCCCTCCTTGCTGCGTGCCGGATGCCGCAAACTGCCGACGAACCGGGTGAGAATGAAATTTTCCAGAGCCTCCGGCTGCAGCGGCGGATTGGGCGCATAGGCATAAAAGATGCTGTCTGCGCACTCACGCCGCAGCCGCGAAAAGAGATGCGATTTCCCCGAGCCACCCGCACCCCGCACGAAACGCACCTGGCTGCGATGCTTGGCCCGTACCTGGTCCACCACGATGCGCAGCGCCCCAAACGGCACGGAGTGAATGTAAGGCACGTCCACGAAGGAGGCGGCGTTCCACAGATCATTCTCGCCCACACTCGTGGAGGTGAAGGGATTCAGGTCAGCATAAGAGGACATGGTCTTGGTAGTCTGTTCAGTGTTCGGGAAGAAGGAGCGCTGGATCAGGAAATCCAGCACCAAGAGTAGCCGGGCGGCCCGAGAGACATGGGCACAAGCAGAGCACGTTCATGCGCCGGAAGGTCTTGCGGCCTTTCACAAGGTTCTAACAGGAGTCGCCCATGGTTGTAAAGCATCTCAATCAAATTTCGTAAAACCTGACTATCAGCCACGCCACCACGTTCTGCCGCCCAGGCCTGGTAACGGGCGAAGGTCTGGGGGATGGGGATCATCATGGTGGAGGAACGGAGGCGATCGAGATCATACCAGATGCGCAGGTCGGCCTCTGCTGGCTCAATGACGGATTTGGCAGCAGGCGCAAGAGGCGCTGTGTCCAGCCAAGCGATCAGATCCTCCCAAGTCGCAGGCTGCGCGCGAACGCTGTTCACTGTCTGGAGGGCTTTTTGGAGGGAACGCCGCATCGTGGCATCCAGCAGTTCCGAAGGCTGTGGCTTGCGGGCATACACCAGCCGCTTCCCTCCCGGCAGTACAAACGCATCGCCTTGTGCCGAGAGCTGGCTGAGCGCAGCCTCAAAAAGAGGCTGCAGTCCCACTGGAAGCTTGGCTTTCAACTTCATTGCCTGCTGCTCTTTTTTCGCTGCATGCACCCAGTGCTTTACGAAAACCATGGTGGAAGCTTCCAGGCTGTGCGGCGTGAAGAGCGGCTGTGGTTTGCTGCGGGTGCCCGCGACAATGCGATTCAGCACACCTGCTGCGACGAACGTTTCCAATACTGCGGCCACCGCCTTTGGCGTGGCTGACTTCCCCACTGCTGGTTTGACAAGTTTGGCGATGTCTCCCGCCTTCAGCGGCAGTTCACTGCGGCTAAGAGCATCTTGGATGGCTTGTTCGAGAGTCATGGGGGTCAGCGGCGGATGGCTTCTATCTGGCGGTCCAGCCAGTGCGTCACATCGTGCACCACCTCCTCGCGCTGAACGTCGTGCAACAGCAGGTGGTAGGAACGAGTGAACCACAGCAGTTTTTTGTCCCGGCTGTGGATCTGGGCAAACAGGGCCTGAATCTGATCCGCCGAAGACAGCACGTCATTTGGCGAAGCGACAAACAGCACCGGCATTTTCAAGCGATGGGCCGAATCAGTGTTGTCATCGAGCATGCCGCCGATGGTTGAGAGCAGGCGCAGCGAGAAGGCGCTGACATGGTGTGGCGTGATGGCCATCTGACCGCCGTGCGTAGAAGTTGAAGTGACTTTGATTTTGGATTCATCCACCCCGGCCAGCTCGCCCAGCGTGTAGCGTGAGCGTGGTGAGAGCTTGGCCGCTGTTTCCAGGAGGAAGCGCTGGAAGCCGCTCAAGGCCATGCGCAGTCCGGCCACGGGAGATGCCAGGATGATGCCATCTGGGTCGCTGCGATTTCCGAGCAAATCCGCCGCAGTGTGCAGGGCAATGAGGCTGCCCAGACTCTCCCCATACCAAAACACTGGCGTCTGCGGATGCCGGCGTTTTACCAGCGCGTGAAACGTCGCCAGATCAAGCTGCCAGGCCTTTGCCCCCGAGATGTCGCCACGTTCCGCCACCACTGGGTCATTCCCCTGACCGCGCAAATCGTAGGCATAGACGGCATAACCGTGCAGCGGCAGTTGTTCGCCCAGATACCAGAAATCCGACTTCGCACCGCTCAGACCATGCACCGCGATCACCACACCGCGCGGCTTCACGCCGGCAGGCACCGGCCAAACTTTGCATGGCATGGTTTTGCCATCGTTGCTCACCCAGTCTTCGGCACGGAGTTCGCCCCGTCCGGCGGCCATTTTCTTGACCGCAGCACAGCCACACAAGACGGATAAAACCGTCAGCACCCATAACCGCTGGATGAGTGATGCGTGCATCGGGTCAACCCAGAACGGCCAGAGCCGCCTCCACAAATTTCACCTGCACCCGCACTCGTCTGTCGAGATCAAACTCCGAGGGTGATTCAAACGTCAGCGTCACCGGACAGCCACGCACATGCAGCTCAATGGCTTCTGGCATGCCGGGCAGGTGTGTTGGCAACGTGCGGCGGCGGATCACACCAAGGCGCGCGCGTTGGCCGTCGATATTCTTGCGTGGATCAGGCGCGATCACGCGTGCGCAGCGCTCAATGATTGCATGTCCCCCAGTTTCTCGTGCGTGATTGAGTTCGTAGAGATAGATGCCCTGCGCGTCGTAGTCTTCATGCAGGCAGAGCCCAAAGCGCATCGCCCGCCCGGTGATCCACTGCTGCCACGGGCCGCAGATTTCATCTGCCGCGTCGTGAAAACGACGGTTGATGTCGATCCCGCGATGATCAACCCGCGTGTTGAGTGTGAGGCCCACTGGATTGAGGCAGGGCGCGATCAAAAAGGATCCGCGCTTCAGCTCCTTCACGTGCTTCTCCGCCCAGGTGAGCAGGCCCCAGGCGGAGCCTGCTTCATCGCCATGCACTCCGGTGGAAAGGTAGGCTGCGGGCTCTCCCGCCTGTGCCGCCGCCGATTCGAGTACGATCACCGGCATGCCACCGACTTTGCACAAGGTCTTGACCCGGCAGCCGGCTTCACGTGCGAGCACGCGCCAGCGCTGGATGAGATGCTGTGCGTCATGCGCACGATGGTTGGGAAGCAGCTTCACGCCTCTGAGGATGGCCGGGGCTGCCCTTTCGTCATTCTGAATTCGTGATTCACGCCTTTTTCTTCTTCCCCTTTCCTTGTTTTTCCGGGGGTGCCTCTTTCGTGCGGCCTTCATTCCGCGTCACCTCTTCCGGCTCGGGAATTCGCCCCTGATCGTGCGTCCGCTCGATCCACGCGTTCAGAACCGAGTTCAAACGCTCGCGTGCGGCGCGGTGCTCGGGCTGGTTAGACTTCGCGAGGTTGTGGATCTCATAGGGGTCCTCCTGCAAATCGTACAGTTCTTCCTCCGGCATTGTCGGTGCTGCCAGCACGGCCTGTGCCGGAGTCAGCTTGTCCTGCGCGGCGAGTTCTTTGATCAGATTCCACACGGGATACTGCTTTTCCTTGTACTCGTTGTGCTGAAGGAAGGGACGGTCAGGGGTGAAGTTATGGATGTAGCGAAAGCGTGCATCGCGCACGGTGCGGAAGCGGAAGACCGTCATGTCGCAGCGATCCCGAGCGCCGAAGACATATTCGCGCGGGGGTTCCGCAGTGGCGCCCATGAACACCTGTCCCTCCATGCCCTGCGGCTTGGCAATTCCGGCCCATGCAAGCGAGGTGGCGGTCAGATCGATGGACATGAGCAGGCGGTCGCTGACTTTGCCGGCTTCATAACCTGCGGGTGCAGTGATGCCGGAAGGCCAGCTCATGATGAGGGGCGTGTTCAGGCCTTCCTCATAGCAGAACTGCTTGGCGCGCACATGCGCGGCACCGTGATCGCCCATGAAGCAGATGACGGTGTTTTCCATGAGGCCGTCGCGCTGGAGGAGTTCCATCACCTTGCCGATTTTCCGATCCAGCTCTGTGGCGGCATCAAGATACTGCGCCATGTCTTTGCGGGTGACTTCGTGATCGGGGTAGTAGGGCGGGATCTCCACCTTGGCGGGATCTGCATGGGGAGGGCTGTGGAAGGTGCGATGCGTTTCCTGAAAATTGAGCTGAGCGTAAAACGGCTGGTGCTGCTTGAGATCATCCCAGTTGGAGGAGTCGAAGGGCTTGGCGGGCTCCTGGAAGTTCCAGTCGGTTTTGCCGGTGCCTTTGAAGCCTGCTTGTGGCGGAAGCTCCTTCACATTGGCGGTGAAGTAACCGGCCTCACGCATGCGCTCGCTGATCACCTTCACGCCTTCGGGAAGGGTGAAACCGTCATCGCGATGGGAGCGGTGATTGTGTGCACCGATGGTGGTCTGATACATGCCGGTGTTGAACGCGGAGCGGCTGGCGGAGCAGACGGGGGCTGTGGTGTAGTAGCGGGTGAAGCGCATGCCTTTTGCCGCCAGCGCGTCCAATACCGGAGAGGAGACTTCCTTGGTGCCGTAGCAGCCAAGGTGCGGGCCGAAGTCCTCGGCAATGAGCCAGAGGATGTTGGGGCGTTTCTCCTCGGCATGAAGAGTGATGGCCAAGGCAAGGCTGAAAAAGACGAGAAGTCGGATCATGCGCACAGCATGACGAAAAATGCAGCTTGCGTGCAAGCAAACATTTTCCGGCTTACTCCCGCTTGCTGAGCAAATACTTTAGCAACTCCAGGGACTTGCGCTCAGGCATGGACTCGAGCAAGCCGGGCGGCATGAGTGACACCGGCATTTTCTGGCGGCTTTTGAGATCGGCTTTGGAAATGATGACCGACTCGGTGACTGTGCGTGCGGTGATGGCGGTGTCGGTTTCCTGCTCGATGACGCCGGAGATGACGCTGCCGTCTTTCTTGGTGAGGACGTGGAGTTGGAAGTTGTCTCCGACGACGGCATTGGGATCGATGATGTTTTCGAGGAAGTAGTCGAGGCCGTTGCGCCAGGAGCCAGCGAGATCGGGGCCGAGCTTGCCACCGACACCGCCCATGGCATGGCAGACGGCGCAGACCTGCTTGAAGGTTTCCTCGCCTGCTTTGCCATTGAAGGCCCAGAGAGGAGCGGATTGATACGCCTTCTTGAGTTTGGCGATGCTGGCTTTGGCTGCCTCGCTGGAATCGTTCACTTTGCCCCAGGTGGCATCGAGGAGGTCATTGATTTCTCCGTTGTTCAGATTGCGCATCTGGCGGATTTGCAGGGCGCTAAGGTATTTTTTGTCAAAGGTACCTGCCTTGACGGCAGTGAGGAGTGGCAGGGCCAGTTCGGGGCGGCTGGTGAGGGCTCCCAATGCGGCGCTGCGGTCGGTGTCGTTGAGCTTGGTGAAGCGGGCCATCAGAGCCGTGGCTGTTGATGGATCGGCGGAGCGGGAGAGAAGAGGGATGACCGCGCTGGTGAAGTCAGGTTGATCGAGCAGCTTGGCGAAGATGGGTGTGGCCTCTGTGTCGCTGACGCGTTTCAGCAGATCGAAGGCGCTTCGGCGCTGGAGAAGCGGCGATGTTTCATCCACCAAGGTGCTGCGCATCTTTGCCAGCACGGCCTTGTCGCCAAACAGTGCGGAAAGCTGGTCTGCGGTGGTGCCGGGAAACTTGGCCTGCAGTTGAGGCCACGTTTTGGGCATGGCGGCTTTCGCCTCGTCCTTCATGCCGAAGGCGAGGATTTTTAGATCGCGCTCGGTTTGGATGGTGGGGATCAGGGCGTCGCGGCCTGTAGGAGTCGTGGCGGCGAACCAGCGGATGGAATCAGCCAGCGATGGGAGGGGAGTCTTTGCTGCGAGTGCGAGGCCGCGGGACCAGTCTTCTGCAATGACGCGGGCGAGGCCGAACCAGATCATCTTGGGAAGGAAGCGGTCGTCTTTGTCTTCGCCATGCATGGCGAGGGCTGAGGCGACTTCCCAGACGGTTTTGACGTCCAGTTTTGGCAATGCTGAGGTCAGGGCGAGGCGGACGGTGGGTGAGGGGTCGGTTTGGGCGAGTTTGAGGAGGATGGCGGAGTTGAGCTTGGGTTTGCCGGCTTCTTCGGTGGCGAGTTGGATGGCCCAGGAGCGGACGATGTCGTTTTTATCAGTGACGGCAGTTTCCAAAAAGCTGCCACTCAGTTTGTCGATGAGATGAAGCGACCACAACGATTGCAGAGGGATGGTAAGAAACAGTGCTTCGAGGCTGGATGCATCCACCTGCTCCTGCACCGCTTTCTCCTGCAATAGTTTCCTCGCTGTACGCGCGGCCCAATCATTGGAAACCCCAATCATGCCCTTGAGATCTTGATCCTTGAGCTTGGATATGTCCACCTTCACCGGTTTGTACGTTTCCTTCCACGAGATGCGGTAGATGCGGCCGTTGGTGCGGTCCCATTTTTCGTCTTCGGGATTGTGGCAGTGCTGGGTGTCGGTCCAGTCGATGACATAGACGGCGCCGTCGGGGCCGGTCTGGAGATCGACGGGGATGTAGTCGGGGGCGGGGCCGTAGAGGAGGTCGTAGCCGGCGTGGAAGGTCTCGTAGCCGCTGCCGGTGCGGACCATGTGCTGCTGATTGATCTGATGGCCGTGGAGGTTGTGCGTGAAGAGGTGGTCGCGATAGATCGCGGGCCAGTTGTCGCCGTTGTAGATCAGGGTGCCGACGTGTGAGTGGCCGCCATAGACGGCGGTGGTGCCGGGCTTGCCTGCGCCGCCTTCGCCGCTGTCATAACGAGCGGAGGCGGGGAGGTAGTTTTGCAGGTCGGGCGCGAAGTCCGGTGCGGTGGCGGAGATGAAGGGAGCGTATTTGCTGTTTGACTGGTTCCAGAAGTGACCGTTGCGGATGGCGTTCGTCGTGCCGCCTTTGCCCCAGAAGCTGCGGCAGTGAGTCATGAAGAAGTGGCCGTTGCTGTTGTAGTCGAGGCCCCACTGGTTGCTGCCGCCGCTGCAGAAGATTTCGAATTCATGACGCACGGGATGATAACGCCAGACGCCTGCATTCAAGGTGATGCGCTTCTCGTCCGGTGTGCCGGGTTTGCCGATGAGGGACTGGGTGAAGACGCCTTGATTGCCATAGAGCCAGCCGTCGGGGCCCCAGATAAAGCTGTTGAGGGTTTCGTGGGTGTCTTGATAGCCCCAGCCGTCGAGGAGGGCGTAGGCGGTGAAGTTGAGGCCGGGGACTTTCGAATAGGACTGATAGGCCTTGTGGGACGTATCCAAGGCATCTGCGTGGTCATTGTGATCCGCGTCTGGAATGAACATCAAATACGGGGCCGCGCCGATCCATACACCGCCGAAGCCGACTTCGATGCCGCTGACGAGATTCAAGCCTTCGCAGAAGACTTTTTTGGTTTCGAATGAGCCGTCGCCATTTGTGTCTTCGAAGATGCTGATGCGATCTTTCCCCTGCCCTTCGGGCTGGCGATTTGGATAACTGAAGGCCTCGGCCACCCACATGCGGCCGCGTTCATCGAAGCAGAAGGCGATGGGCTGGCGCACGTCGGGCTCTGCGGCGATCAGTTCGACCTGGAAACCGTCCTGCAGTTTCATGGCTGCGACGAGCTTTTGCGCGGCTTCGTTTTTCACGCTGGTTGGTTTCGCGGGATTTGGGAGGAGGTGCCAGAGGACAGGGCTTTCATCGCTACGCTTCGTGCGATCATTGCTGATGCTCAAAGCTGGAGCGGCGAAGGTCGGCTTTTGTGCGTGGAAGACGAAGTCGTCGAAGTTCACATGACCCCAGCCGGATTTGGATTGATCGACCATGCGGATGAAGATGCGTTTGCCGACGAGGCTTTCCAGATTCACGGCCACGCGCTGCATGTTTTCCTGCTGGCCTGCACTGTTGCTTTGGATGATTTTGCCGGTGGCTTCCTCGACGATTTCGACGCGCTCAGTGTTGGAGTCGGCTGCTGCGCCGATGAGGAAGCTGGCCCATGGGTGAGTGACGGTGAAACTCGTCGAGGTGAGCGTGCCGGTGCCTTTGTCGCCATTGCGTTCGTAGCCGCCGAGCCAGAATTTGCCGACGTGCTGTGAGTTGCCGCGTTTGCGGAGCGCGACGGTGTCGCCTTCGACGGGTTGTTTTTCCCAGGCATCGCCTTCGGCTTTCCAGCCTGCGAGGGTGCCGGTTTCAAAGCCGAGGTTGAGTTCGGCGGGCGCTGGGATGGAGGGGACGTCAGTGGTGTTCACACTGCGGGCAGGAGTGCCGGCATCACTTCGCTTGGGCATCGCTGTTTTGCCCAGATTTGTGAGCTGGATATTACGAAACTGCACCTTTGCTGGTCCTGCGCCGCTATGGAGCTGAAAGGCGATCTTGCCGCTCCATTCAGCGGCTTTGGCCTCGTGATCATCGAGCACGCTCATGAGCACATCATTCACGCGCACCTCCACATGGGATGCGGTGGCGGTGATCTGGTATTTGTTCCAGTCGTTGGCTTTGATGACGCCGGCCAGGCTCTTCGGCTCCGCAAACACATCCGCCCAACGGCGACCGTCCGGAGCGATGCTCACGCGTGAGCCGCGCTCAACGAGCAGGGCGCGGCCGTGCTCGTCGTAGATTCGGCCCAGCCAGACTGCGCCTTGATCGAGATCGGCCTGATAGCCGCTGGCGTGGCCGTCCGGGCTCTGCTGGCAGCGATACTGGATGCCCGAGTTGGCGCTGGGGCCGCCGGTGATGCGAAACTCAACGGTGAGATCAAAGTCATGCACTTCGCCGTCCCAGAAGATCCACTCGTTGCTTTTGAGCTGCTGGTTTACCGGGATTTCACCCGTGATCGCACCATCCTCCACGCGCCAGTGTTCCGCCTTGCCGGACCAATGAGAGAGGGTCTTGCCGTCAAAAATCGATTCAGCGCAAAGCGGCAGCGTGGCGAACAGGAGAACGCAGAGAAATTTCATGGTGGTTGGAGCAGATTGGGGACTCTGCTTATACAACCACCAGCGTCAGCATGATACAGACATGATTTTGGTCGAATCGGACATGGGACAGCGCTGTCACTTCTTCAGCACTTTGGACACGAAGGTGTCCAAGGCTTTCGTGGCTGGGTCATCAGGAAGCCCGAGGTCATCGTTGAGCTTTGAGTGGTTGGTGTCTTTGGCGCCGAAGACGGTGGTCGGCACCCCGGCTTCTTTCAGTGCATTGCCCAGGCGGGCAGCCTGCGCGCTGGTGTCTGGATGGGCGGCCACGTGCAGGATGAGGAATGGCGGGATGCCTTTGCCTTTGGCCACATGGGTGACGGCGGAGAAGTCGATGTGCTTTTCTGGTGTGCCGCCAAACTTTTCGCTATGGCCGTTCACCCGAGGTGGCAGGTGGTGGACGCGGAGACGAGTCTCGGCAGTCTCGATGATGGCGGGCACGTCGTAGGTGTCGCCGTCTACCGGGACGCAGCCGATGAGGCAGTCGAACGACGCTCCCTCGGCTTTCAAGTAACGGTCGTCTGTGCAAATCAGTGCCGCGAGCTGTGCACCGGCGGAGTGACCGCCCACAAGCACCCGTGTGGGGTCGCCACCATATTCGGCGATGTGCTTTTCCATCCAGCCAAACGCCTTGGCGACATCACGAGTGAGCGTGCCCATGTCCACCTCGGGCAGCAGCCGGTAGTTGGTAGAGACAACCACAAAGCCTTTGTCCATGAACCACTGGGGTTTGAGCTTCACATCCGTCTTGTCGCCCTGCGACCAACCGCCACCGTGAATCCAGAACACGACAGGCAAATTTTTGGCGTTCGCAGGTGCGTAGATGTCGAGCACGTGGCGTGCGTGACCGTTTTCGACGTAGGGGACGTTGGACTTCACGCTCTGGGCGAACGCAGAAGCGGCAAAAGCGAGAATGGCGAGAAGGATGAGTTTCATGGTCGGAAACCTATACGCTGCCAATCCAGTTTATTTCCGCGCAGGAAGATACTTCGCCAGATCGCGCATGGCGATCACCTTGCAGCCTTCGGCTTTGAGATACTGCATGAAAGCCTCGAATTTGACCGGGTCGGTGTTGACCCAGGGGTGCTTGATGTCGGGCACGCCATGGAAGGTCATTACGGCGATTTTGCCATCACGCGCCTGCGCCACTGCGGCTTTGAACTGTTCCAGCGAGCTGTCTGGTTTGCCATCGAATGCCTGGGGCATGGTGAGCGGATCATCTTTGGATGGATCGAACGCCTGCGCACCGCCTGCACGGGCAAACTGGTAGCCGCGTTCGCGCAGCAGTTTCACCGCCGTCTCGCTGGTCTGATACCCGGGATAGCAAAAGCTCACGGGTTTCGGGATGCCGTATTTCAGGCACTGCTGCTCGATGAAATCCACGTCCGCCGCCAGTTGCTCGGGCTGCTGCTTGGCCACACCGGCGTGTTTGCGGGTGTGATTGCCAATCTCAAAGCCCTGTGCGTTCAGCGCCTGAATCTGCTCCCAGGTCATGTAGTGCGTCTTGTCCACGACGAACTCAAAGCCTTCGGTGATGAAGAAGGTCGCGCCGAAACCATGCTTCTTCAGCAGTGGTGCCACGAAGGTGGCGTGACTGGCCACGGAATCGTCAAAGGTAAGGACCACGAGACGCTCAGAGGTGGGTTCGACGGCGATGGAGCGCCAGGCCAAGGTGACGGAGAGAAGGAGTGCAACGACGGCGATGTGGACGAGCTTCATGGGGGATTACTTCACTTTCCAAATTTTTACGTCATCGATCCACACGGTGTTCGGCACCAGGAAGCTGAACCAGCGTTTCGTCGGATGGGCATAACCTTCCGAGTGATGGCTGGCGAGCATTTTTCCGTCGATGCTGAGGCGCATTTCGTCACCTTCGGTGACAAGAACCAGTTCATGCCATTCAGTATCGGCTTTCCAGGGGACGACAACCTTCTTGGAGTTGAGCAGGGCTTCAAAGTCAGCGGGCGGCTTTTCTTTGCGGGCCAGGCAGTCTTCGCGGCGCTTGCGGTTCTCCAGGTTCATGATGCCGGTTTTGTGATCGATCAGCGTGATGCTGCTCTGGCTGAGAATGCCGTAGCAGAGATGCCCGGCGTGAACGCCTTTCAATTCGCGGTCCACAAAGCCAAGCTGAAGTGATTCACCTTTCGAGAGGCCGGGGAAACGGAAACGAACGACCGCACCGCCATCGGTGAATCCGGCTTCGTGATGAATGTGTGCGGCGTGCCCTGCCTCTTTGGAGGCGCTGGCTATTTTCAAGATGCCGTCATCGAGATCGGCCATCTTGATTTGAGGCACACGATTAGCCGTGGCGCTGTTCCAGCCATTGCCGATGGCTTTGGCGAGATTGCCGTCCTCCTCACGCTCGAAGGCGTCATGGAAGATCATCTGCCCTTTTTCGCGCAGCCACACTGCATCATCTCGCAGCGTGACTGGGTCGGCGGCATGAATAACTGCCAGTGGCACCAGCAGCAGTGCGGTGGCGAGGCATGCTCTCATGCCTACTTGGGAGCACTCACCCCTTTGGCCTTGTCGGCCGCTTCCTTGGCTTTCTTTTCGGCGGCAGCTTTGGCTTTCGCCTCAGCAGCCTTCTGCGCCGCTGCAATGCCAGCCGCTTCGAGTGGTGGCCAGGCGGCTTTGGCTTTGTCGAGTTCGGCGGCATTGAGGCCAAGAGCCTGCAGCACGCCAATGGCCATGAGTTTGTTGCCTTCGATATTCATGTGGACACCATCGGTGGTGAGCACTTTCACGTTGGGCTTGTTCTCCGCCTTGATGCGCTCCTGAAACATGGCATTCAGGTCTGCCAGTGGAAGATGCTTTTCCTTGGCGAGTTCACGGAGGAAGGCGTTGTAGGGCGCGAGCAGACCGTTCTCCTTGCTGGCGAGATTCTCCTGAATCACGGTGGCCGTCAGCATCACCGGTTTCACGCCTGCAGCCTGAGCCTGGTCGATGATCGCGGTGATGTTCTTCTTGTAGGTGCCACGGGTGGCCACCTTGTCATCGTAAGTGCCGCTCTTCGCCATGGCATCATCGAGGGGCAGGCCGTGCCAGACATCGTTCACACCACAACTCAGCGTCATCCACTGCGGTTTCTGGCTCAGCACATCCCGGCCGAGGCGTGCCAGCATCTGATCGGATTTATGACCGCTGATACCCCTCGGCACCGGCTCGGCTTTGATGCCATTGGCCTCCAAACCCGCGATCACCAGCCGAACGTAGCCTGCTGGAGCACCCCAACCGCCTGCCGTGATGGAGTCACCCAGGAAGGCAATCTTGTCGCCGCTTTTCACGGCGATTTCACCCATACAGAAAGGGGTCGGCTTGATCTACGTAACAGGCTAACGGGCCGCTGACCGCATCCTTTCGTGCAACTCGCCTCGTTTCAGCGCAACCAGCGGACTTTGTAGGGGCGGGCGTCTTTGAACTGAATTTTTCCGGACGGCTCGAACAAGCGAATCGCAGGCCCCCACTCACCGAGAACGATGCGGCCCGTTGCTGGATGCACATCCACGGATTTGATCCCGATCTCTTTGCCGAGCAGTGCATGCGGCTTGAACGTGGCCGTTTCTCGATCAAACAACTGCACGGTGTGCTCCGTGGTAAGAATCAACTCCTGGGTGCCTGGCACCGGCCGCAGATCATGACCGTCCTGGTCGGGCAGCGGGTGCGTGCTTTGGAGTTTCAACGACGGCTTGTCACTCTCCCACGCATCGAGTGTGTAGGCATGCAGTTCATCAAACCCGAGCGCCCACAGGCACTGGCGCGGCTCGTCCCAAACAACGCCATGCGCGGAGTGCAGCGGTGTCTTGCAGACAGGCGTCATCGAACCGGACAAATCAAAGACTTCAAGATGATCGCCACCGAGTGAACTGGCGACCACGATGCGATCATGCGGCAGCAAGGCGAGTGAGTGTGCATTGGGTGACCGGGCGCGCCAGAGCAGGCGGCCAGTCGCACGTTCGAGCAAGGCGCAACCACCATTCGAGGCACAAATGAGAATTTTGTCGCCATTGTCCACAGGCTTGCATTCATCGAGGTGATTGAAATCACGCCGCGCTTCAGCAGGAATATCCGCAGCATCTTCACCGCTCCAGCGCCACATCTTGCGAGCAGTGTCACCCTCGGCGTCGATGACAAACACCTCGTTGCCGCCAGCGCAGATCAACTCCGCAGCACGCACGTGCATGGTGAGACAGCACAGGACGCAAGCGACCAAGCACCGCCTCATGGCTTGAAGACAGCGATCTCCTTCGCCGTGGCGACATCCCATTCACGCAAGTTGCCATCTTGATCGCCGCCGAGCACCACATCACCGGACTTGGTGGTGGCGAGAGATTGCAGGAAGGCGGTGGCACCGGCGAGTTGTTTCACTTCACCGCCGTCGCTGGTGATGAGACGGAGTTTATTGTCGCCCGCGCTGGTGGCGATCTGATCTGCGGCACCGAGGTAGTGGATGCCGGTGACTTCCTTGTCCCAGCCATCGACGCTCTTGCGGCGGTCACCGGTGGTCCAGTCCCAGACTTTGACGACGTTGTCTGCGCCGCTGCTGGCCAGCAGGCGACCATCAGCACGCCATGAAACGCCAAGCACGTGGTGGGTGTGGCCTTCAAAGACCTTCACGACTTTGCCCGTGCTCAGGTCGGTGATGCGCACCGCTTTGTCAGCGCCGCCGGAAGCGAGGAGCTTGCCATCGGGCGAGAAATCGAGCGCGAAGATGCTGTCGAGATGGCGTTCGGCATAGTCCTTGGTCAGCTTGCCCGTCGCCATGTCCCACAGGGTGATGTCGCCACTACGGGAAGGCTCGCCGCTGCCGATGGCGAGTGTTTTGCCGTCGGGGCTGAAGGCGAGACTGTTGGCGCGATCGGTAATCAGTGAATTGCCATCGCCGGTGCCAAAGGTGCGCTCAAGCATCCACGCCGCACTCGAGCTGCCTGGCGCGATAGGCTTTCCATTCACAGTGCTCCAGGCGAGCGGCGCACCGGTGTCCTGTTCGGCGATAAGTTCGAGACCGTTCGCGGAGAACTGAAGCGACTTGGCTTTTTTGAGGCCCATGGTGAGTGTTTTGGCAATCAGATCACGATCCGCGTTCGCTTTCTCCGCTGCCTTCTTCACCACTTCGAGACGCGCTTTGGCATCAACGACCGTCTGCTTGGCCTTCTTTTCATTCTCGGTGACGAGCTTGATTTCATTCGCCGTGTCCGTGATCGCAGCTTCGGCACGGGTCAAAGCTTCCTGCGCGAGTTTGAGATCCGCCGCTGCCTTTGTGGCTTTTTCCTGCGCTTCGGTGTTCTTCTTTTTCAAAGCTTCATCCGGCTTATCTTGCGGCATCTTAGCGACTTGGTCAGCGACTTCCTTCGCTGCTTTCTCCGCTGCGACTTTGGCATCCTCCTTGGGCTTGATGTCCTTCTTCTTGTCTTCGAGCGCTTTTTTGGCCACTTCGGCGAGTTCGTTGGCTTTCTTCAAACGATTGGTCTGCTCGGTGGAGTCAGTCTCGGCTTTTTTGATGGCTTCATTCTGATAAGTCACTTCCAAAGCAGCACGCACCGCAGTGAGGCTGTGCTGTGCCAGAGCCTGCTCAGCGGCGAGGTCGGATTTGATGAGGGCGATGAGCTTGCCACCGGCGGTTTCGGTCAGTTTGATCGAGTTGTCCGCCTCTTGAGTCGCGGTGAATTTAGTCGAAGGGGCGAAGGCGGGCGTTGCGGGAGCGCTACGTTTCCAGAGCTTCACCTCGCGAAAGCTGCCGGTGGCAAGGCGTGTGCCGTCGGGGCTGAAGGCCAAGGATTGCACGAGATCGCGATGGGCGACACCGGGTTGCTTGTAGAGGCCGGATTTGAGCAGGGGTTCATCCGTGAGTTTGGTGACGAGGCTTTGCGTGGGCAGATGGTAGATGCTGATCTGATTCGCACGGGCTGCGGCAGCAAAGTCACCCTGCGGTGCAACGGCGATGGCATAAATGGGCTGCAAGCCCGCTGGCAGCGGCTCCCATGCGATAACCTGGATTTTTTTGGGTGAGGCTTTCGCACCTTGATCAATCCATGCTTTGAAGAGCGCGAGTTGCTCGGGGGTGAGATTCACCGCGCCGACCTTGTTGCCCTTGGGTGGCATCTCGGAGTCCCAGGTGTGCGCTGCGGCCTGATACATGACGCTTTCTGCGCCTTTGCCTGGAACGATGCCTTTGTCGCTCTCGCCACCCTTGGCCATGAGCTCGGGCGTCTCCATGTTGAGGCCACCCTTTGTCGTGGTCTTGTTATGGCAGGCGATGCAGTTGTCCTTCAGGAACGGACGGACTTGTTTGTCGTAGTCGATGGGCTCGGGAGCCGCAGCCATGACGAATGACGAATTCAAAATGACGAATGGGATGATGAATCTCATTTTTTGGCGGGCTCTTTCACGCGGATGCGGATGGGATTGGAATACACAACGAAGGTGGCCTCTTTGGCAGCAGCCTTCGCGGCGAGGTCTTTGACGAGCTTCTCGGCATTGGCTTTGGTGCTGTCCGCCGTCTTGAGCGCGGCGGTGGCGACTTTGACGAGTTCGGCCTTTTGCGGCGTTGCGTCGGCATTGGCGGTATCGAGCTGCTTTTTGGCTGCTGTTTGAGCTTCGACGGCTTTTTTGGCATCGGCCTCAGCAGCGTTGAGTTCCTCGACCCCACGGCGGAATTTCATCTTAGCCGGGCCTTGAAGGATGAAGCCGTAGTCTCCGGGCGCGAGTTTGAGCGTTTTCAAATCCAGCGTGAATTTACCTGCTGCGGCTTTGGCGGGGATGTCTGCTTCAGGAGCTTTGGCGGCGTCGATGAGACCAAGGGCTTTGAGTTTGAGAGCTTCAGTAAAGTCAGCGTGACGGGTGACTTTGAGGGCAATTTCAAGTTTGGCGTCTGGGGCGACTTCGAGAATGTCCGTTTTCTCCGTCTGCACAGATGCAGGAGCGGGCTGGGTGCTGACGCCGAGTGCGGGTGCGCCGGTGGTGCGGTAGAGGACGTTGTCCTTGGTGGCGTCTGCCACCCCAAAGCTCACGAAACGGCTCTGCGGAATGCCGCTGAGGATGCTGGCTCCAGCAGGGGCATCGGCGCTCGCTTGAAACGCGATGTAGCCCAACGACTGGCCTTTGCCGATGAAGCCACCGAGGCAGGTGACGCCGACGGGAAGCTTGTCGGCTTTGAGTTCAATGGCTTCGCTCAGGGCGTTGCGATTAGGTGCGATGATTTCGAGCGCGGCGATACCTCCGCGCGGGACATTGGCGCTGCCAAGTTCGCCTCCCTTGGTCTTGGCTCCAGGGAGGAGAGCATTGATGGCGATCAGGGGTGCAGGCTTGGGCGCTTCTTTGAGGATGCGCAGCTCAAACGGAAGTGTGGTGTTGAAGTTGTCGCTGAGAGTGATGCGAAAGATGCCGTCGGCCTTGGCCTCATAGGCATACGAGGGATCGCGACTGAGAAGGTTAAGGCTGGGTGCAGGCGCGATGGCAGGTGCATCAGCGACCTCTGCCTGCGGCTTGAGGTTCTCTACTCCTGCCGCGTCCTTGGTAAGGCTTTCAATGACCAGATTTGGATCTGTGGCATGGCCCAATTGGTGGGAATGCACTTCAATGATGAGCTTTTCACCCGCCTTGTAGGCGAGATCGAAGGTGTGAGTGAGACCGTTGGGCAGAAAGGTGTCCTTGATGGTCTGACCGATTTGGATGAGCCGCACCGCTCCCGGCTTAGCAGCCACCGGAGCCGGTGGTGCCGAAGACGAGAGAGTGATGCGGTAGCCGTAGTCATCGCCGGAGCGATACATGAGTTCATTGAAACGCAGCCGGTAGCTGGCATCTGCCCGGGCGGCGAAGGTGAGAACGCCGCCACGCATGTGGGCCAGTTCGCGCCCGGTGGGAGCGCTCAGTACACCGAGCAACTCGGTGCGGGTGTCAAAGCGGCGGCCATCGAAGGTGGCGGTGAGCTGCTGCCCTTGTTTCAGATCGATGGTGAACCAATGGGGCGAACTGGACTTGAAGCAGCCCTGAATGACGGAATTAAGCCCGACTTTGAGGGCTTTGTCAGGTTTAGTGTTGGTGCCAGGAGATTCAATTGTGTCGAAGGAATTGACTTCAAACACCCGAGGATTGGAGACGCCGTAGCGACCGACGAAACGGCAATCGTAGAGGGCAGGCTTCAGGTCTGCGGGGAGCGTCAAACTGAAGATATTCGGCTTAGTGCTTTTGACCGGGATGGCGCGCTCGTTGAGCAGGACCGACAGCGGGCCTTCGAGATCTGAACCGCGCAAGGTGAGCTCGACTGTGGCACCCGGCTTGCCGCCGAGAGGAGAAATAGAAGTCAGGGTTGGCGACGGAAAGGTGGCCTGAGAGAATGCCGGGGCAGCGAAGGCCAGCAGAACTGAAAATTGTAAACTGAGAACTGAGAACTGAAAATTGGAGCAAGGCATGGCACGAGCGCTTAGTGATTGAAGAGGAACTCTTTCGTGTTCAGCAGCGCCCAGAGGATGTCCTCATAGGCTTCTTTTTTGCCTTTGAAGGCTTCATCGCCCGTTTTACCTGCAGTCTTCTTGTCGAGATGGGTGTGGGCGAATTTGACTTCGGCGGCGTTCGGATCGCGGCTGAGGGCGATGTGATAGAGGTCGGCGATCTTGTCGTCGTCGGGACGCGTGTCCTTGGTGAGGGTGTCGGCACGACCATTGCCACGGGAAAGCTGAGTCTGGATTTCGGCGGCGTTCAGCAGGTGCAGACTCTGTGCGAGGCTGGCCTCCTGGGTGCGCTCGCACTCGCAGGCGCTGGAGGAGTCGGGACGGCCGAAGACGCTGAGGAAGTAGGTGCTTTGATTGTAGCTGTTGTCTGGCAGGGCAACGGCACGGGTGCCGGGAGCCTGACCGGCGAAATTCGTTTCGACATCCAGCAGCGTGTTGACGGAATCGTAGAGGACTTCGGCATTGAGGCGCTTCGGATAGTAGCGGCTGAAGTTCTGGCGGTCCTTCGCATTGTAGGTGTTTGGAACGGCGCTGAGCTGGTAGGTGGTGGAATTGGTGATGGTGCGGATGAGTTTTTTCAAATCGTAGCCATTCTTCACGAAGTCAGCGGCGAGGGCGCTGAGCAGCTCGGGATTCACCGGCGGATTGGTCTCGCGCATGTCGTCTTCGGGTTCGACGAGGCCGCGATTGAAGAAATGCTTCCAGTAGCGATTCACCAGCGTGTGGGCGAAGAACGCATTGTCCTTCTGGCTCATCCATTCGGCGAGCGACTGACGTGGATCCTGCTCGGGTTTCAGCTTCAAGGCCTGACCTCCAAGACTGGTGGGAGTGACGGCCGCCTTGGTGCGAATATTGGTGGTCTGTGCCACGCCGCGTTTGTTGAAGATCATTTCTTCACCGGCAAATGTCGAAGGCTTGCGGCTGACGTTGCTGAAAAAGGCGGCGAAGCCGTAGTAGTCCTGCTGGCTCCACTTCTCAAAGGGGTGATGATGGCACTGCGCGCACTGCATGCGTGTGCCGAGGAAGAGCTGGGCGACGTCCTCCATCTGCTGCTTCAGCTCCTTGACCTGACGATACCAGGCAACGGGGGGATTTTGATCGAGATCACCGGAGGCGGAGACGACTTCGCGCACGAACTGATCGTAAGGTTTGTTGTCCGCAATGCTGTCGCGAATCCACGAGTAGAAGAGATAACTGCCGCGCGCGAAAGTGGGCTGGGTGCGCTGGTTGCGCAGAAGAGCGCTCCACTTGTTGGCGAAATATTCGGCGTAGTCCGGGCTGTCGAGCAGGCGGTCGATGAGCGCGCTGCGCTTGGCGGCATCTTTGGAGGCCATGAAGTCCTTCATTTCTGCTGCGGTGGGCAGGCGGCCGGTGATGTCGAGAGTGACGCGGCGGATGAAAGTGCCGTCGTCAGCAATGTCGGACGGCGGCATGCCGATGGTCTTCAATTTCGCGAAGACGAGATCGTCCACGAAGCCGCGTGAGGCTGGCAGTTTGTCCACCGGAGCACCGAGGGGAACGGTGGCGCGGAAGGTGGAGACCTTGCCCTGATAGCGGACCATCACGGCGACATCGCCAGGGAGATCAAAAAGCTGCACACGGCCGGTTTCGCTGGTCTCGGCCATGGCTTTCTCGTTGGCTTCATACAGAGCGCGCTTGGTGACGTCACGGGTGCTGCCGTCGGTGTAGTGAGCGGTGACCTTGAGCTGCTGCGCTGCTTTGAGCGGCATGGTGAGCTTTGCGGGCTCGACGCTGATGCTGGCCATCTTGGGATCGGTGTCCTTGCCATAGGGCATGCCCTCGCGAATCCAGCGAGCCAGATCGGCGTAGTCTTCGGAATTTGGATCAAGCTTCTTGCCGCCGCCATGCGGGAGCTGGGCTGTGCCTTTGGTCAGCAGCAGACTCTGCTCCGCCGACGCCGGAAACACACGGCGTCCGCGCGCTTCCTTGACGATGTGCTCGTAGTCTTCCTGCGGCTCAAAACCAAGCAGTGAGAGTTTGAAACCGTTTTGTCCGCCCGATTTGCCATGGCAACCGCCCGAGTTGCAACTACCCTTCGTGAGGATGGGAACAATGTCGTTCGCAAAGTTCAGCGGGCGCAGAGCTTCGGCCGCAAAACAAGGTGCGGCGGCAGAGAGTGCGGCAATGAGGGTGGCGCGTTTGAGATTCATGATGATTAAAACCTACGAGCTGAGAGCTAAAATCTTGTCTTCCAGATCAAAAGGAGGGTCAGTTTCCGGTTTAGACCTCTCACACCAGCTCGGCCATCGGCAGGTGCCCATCGACGAGATACTGGGGCCGTCCGGTGAGATCAGTGAGAGTGGCTTTCGTCACATCGATGCCCATTTGCTTGTAAAGCGTGGCAAAGACCTCGCCAAAGGCAACGGGACGCTCGGTGGGTTCACCGGCTTGTTTGTCGGTGGCACCGATGACCTGACCGTGACGCATGCCACCGCAGGCGAGAAGCGCGGAGGCAACACGCGGCCAGTGGTCGCGGCCACCTTTGGCGTTGATCATCGGCGTGCGGCCAAATTCACCCCACACGACAACGGACACATCCTTGTCCAAGCCGCGCTCGTGCAGATCGGTGATGAGCGCGGTGAGTCCGCTGTCGAGCAGCGGCAAGTCTTCGCGCAACTGCTTGAAGTTGTCGGAATGGTAGTCCCAGCGGCTGAAGGCCAGGGTGACGACACGCGCGCCAGCCTCCACCAGACGACGCGCGGCGAGAAAGTGCTCGGGCAGGCGCGGGCCACCGTCATCGCGATTGCGGTTTTCGCCTTTGCCGTAGCGCTCGACGATCTTCGGGTCTTCGCGGCTCAAATCGAGTGCGTGGATTAATTTGGGACTCGTGAGCACATTGAGCGCCTGATCATTGAAGACGTCCACGCCACCCATGAGGCCGGTGGCGTCGAGATCGCGCCGCAGAACGTCAAAACTGGAGAGCAGCGACTTGCGATCGCGCAAGCGATCGAGCGTGATGCCATGAAGTGACATGTCCTCCGTGCCACTGCCACGGTTTGCTTGGAACGGCGCATGAGCGACACCAAGAAAGCCAGGCTCACCGGTGCGTGCCCACTCCATGTGGCCCATCTTGGGCGCGAGACCCACGAAGGGTGGCATGGCGGGATTGGTGCTGCCCTGCAACCGCGAGACGATGGATCCAAGCGAGGGCCAGCCACCGGGAGGCTGCTGCTTGGAGTTGCGGCCGGTGAGGCACTGAAAGGCATCGTGGAGCGAGTCACAGTCTGCCAGCGAGCGGATGAGGGTGCACTTGTCCATCATCTTCGCGAGACGCGGCAGATGCTCGCAGATCTGGATGCCGGGGACGTTGGTGGAGATCGGTTTGAACTCACCGCGAATCTCACTCGGCGCGTCCGGCTTCATGTCGAACATGTCCTGGTGCGATGGACCACCGGGCAGGAAGATCATGATCACTGCCTTGTGCGACCTGCCAGTCTTCTGCGCGGACTCGGCACGCAGCACGTCATTCAACGACAGGCCACCCATGGCGAGACCGCCGATCTTGAGGAAGTTTCGACGTGACACGCCATCGCAATAGCCGCCGCTGGGATGGGAGTAGAGATTGAGCATGGTGGTTGGAGGACCCTTAACCTACGGGGCGAGGCGGGGGACTCTTGCCAGACAGGTATACACCCTGCATTTGCTTCACCACCTGAGCGGGGTGATCGGATGCGTGAAATGTGGCAAAATCGAAACCACGTCCGATGAAAAAAACGTGACAGCGAAGTCCGGGAAGTGATAACAAGCGGTCTATATATTTCTGAATTTCCGACCATGAACTCGCCCGACCTCGACACCCTCGCCAAAGCGCCCCTGTTCGTTCATCTCGCGATCACCGGCGTGAATGCGGGTCCGACTTCGGTCGATTCCGCCCGGTTCAACGAACAGGTCGAGGCTTCGGGTGAGCCAAACGCACGCATCTGCGTTTACACCGACGCACTCCAACATCTGACCACTCATTTCCATAGGCTCTACGCGGAACTGACTGGCATACCGGACACAGCGCCTGTGATCGAAGAAATTCAAGCGGCGATGTCTGAGCATCTGACGCCGTCGGACAAGCTGCAATTCGTCTTGAACCTCGGACGTGTGGCAGCGGCCGCTGTGCGTGACGACAGTGGCCATCCTGTACCTGAACGTGTCGCGATGGCGGAACAACTGGCAGACCTGTTCCGCTTCATGGGTTACGGAAAATTGAACGAGCGCTATACGGACGAACTCCAAGTCACCACCTACTGGCCAGGCGTCGATCCCGCACTCCAGCGTTTCACCGAAGCCGAACTGCGTCAGTTGTCCGCCGTTTTCGGCTGCTTGTATGCATCGATGAGCGGCTGCCACGGAGGGGAACTGGGCGACGCCCGGAGGAACGCGCTCAAACAGTCTATCATGGCAGGTTACGCGCCAGGGAAAGAGTCCTGCGCCGCACACGCCCTGCTACGCTACTTCGACCAACTGTTCTGGCTAGTGTATGCGGAAATCCAGTTTGGTCAGGCGGCCAAGCCCTTGTTTGTACAAGGCCATGCGTTGGTGGCGCAAAAGCTCGAAGCGTCTGAGCAGGCTGCTTTCATGCAGCATTTTCAAACCATGGCCGCCGCGCTTGTTACCTCAGACTCACCCGCCATGGCCAGCGAGACGCTGGTAAGCATCCAGGCACTGATGCAGGGTCAGGATGTGGAAATCGCCAGCGGAGGACTCCCAGAAGCAGAGTGGGATATTCTGAGCATGGGACTCGTCGCCAGTTTCCTGCTGGTGGCTGCTGCAGATGGCCATGTGGGCGACAAGGAATGCGAAGCCTTTGCGGGCATCGTTCAGGCGCTGGCTGAAAGCGCTCCCCTCAGTATCGTCTTCAAGGCAGCGGCACGGATTCCAGCCCACATGCACATGCTTTGGCCCGCCGTCACTGCCCGTGGTGCTCATCCTCCACGAATGGTTGCTGAGGCGGTCGTCCTGGCCGCCGCAAAGTTTGCAGGCGAGGATTTCAACGTTTACCGCAATATTGCGTTGGCGATCGCCATCAAAACCGCCGAGGCGGAAGGAGGCGGCTTCCTCGGTCTCGGTTCCAAGATCAGCAAGGAGGAGCAGAAGGTGATCGACGGCCTGAAGAAATTGCTCGGCTTCGCGTAAAACCAGTAACGCTACACGAGTCCTGCAATCGGCGCCCCCATGTACAGCGTATGCGGGCGGCCGGTGAAGTCCTTCCAGATGGTTTCGCGTGGCAGGCCCAGCGCTTCATAAATCGTCGCAGCTAGGTTTTCGGGCGTCTGGGCATCACTGATGGGATAGCCGCCGATTTTGTCGGTGGCACCGATGACGCGACCACCCTTGATGCCACCGCCGGCAAGCAGGATGCTTTGCGCATGGCCCCAGTGGTCACGACCCGGCAGTGCGGTGGCGGAGATGCTCTTGATTTTGGGAGTGCGGCCAAATTCGCCACCCATGACGATGAGTGTCTCATCCAGTTGACCGCTGGCATCGAGATCTTCGATCAAGGCACTGACGGCCTGATCCATCGGGGGAAGCAGGTAGTTTTTGAGATTGCCCCATGCAGCCTGGTGGGTGTCCCAAGTCTCATTGTTGCCCAGGTTTACCTGCACCATACGCACACCACTCTGCACCAGCCTGCGGGCCATGAGCAGCGACCAGCCGTAGCTGTGGCGGCCATAGCGGTCGAGCATCTTGGGATCGACCTTTTCCAAGCTGAAGGCGTCATGCACTTTGCGGTTGCTCAACAGGCCGATGGCGGCCTGACGAGTGGAATCAAAGGATTCGTCGCCGGCAAGCGCGGTGAGATCGTTGGTTTGCTGTTCCAATGCGTTGCGCAGTGAGACGCGGTCCATGACACGATCCATCGTGAGCCCTTGCGGCAACGAGAGATGTGGGGCCTGGAAGCGCAGTGAGGGGTCGGTCTCAAAGCCGCGCTCGTGATGGAACAGGTATTTCGGATAGGCGCCGTAGTGCTTCGGGTGGTAGGGCGACATCTCCAGGAACCAGGGGTCATGCTGCGCGCCGAGCGTGCCGGCAAACTGCCCGGCGAGAGTGCGGCCTTCGCGATGCACGAGTTTATCGGGCAAGACAATGGCAGGCGGCAGGTTGTCTTTGCGCTTGGGAAGGAGTGCGGTGGCCAGCGCGGCCATGCTGGGATGATCGGACTTCTTCGGTTTCGATGGATCGAACCCCAGCGGTGCATCGGTGCGGCCGGTGAGCATAATGTGATGGCCCAGCGAGTGATCGCTGCTGCCATGGGTGAGCGAACGTACCAACGACCATTTTTCCGAGATGCGTGCGAGATTGGGCAGGTGCTCGCAGATGTGCAGCCCGGGGGTGCGCGTGCGGATGGGCTTGAACTCGCCACGGATCTCCATGGGAGCGTCCGGCTTCATGTCGAAGCTTTCATGCTGCGCGAGCCCACCCGAAAGGAAGATGTAGATCACCGACTTTGCGCGCGCCGGTTGTGTAGCAGCCGTCATCGCCTGGAGGGCGCTGAGATGATTCATGCCGAGTCCCAGCAAGCCAACCGCGCCAGCCTGAATCACTTCACGGCGGGAGACAGGATGCGCTGGATGCGGCAATGACATGCGCATTGGAGTACGCCGCGCAGACACCAAGCCTTTCCAAGCGAACTACTTCCGGTTCCAGGCGCCCAGCTTGACCTTGTAGTCAGCGGCTGTGGAAGCTGCGACAGACTTGAGTCGCAAAATTTTGGTCACCACAATCTCTCCATTCTGAATTACTACCCGCAAATCAGCTTCATCCCCTTCTTTGAATGCCAACCCTTCGGGAATGGTGGTTTTGATCGGATACATGCATCAAGCCTAATGCCTTATGGTGACACAGGCAAGCCGCCTTCAAGCTCAAATCAGCTCCGGCATCGGCTGCCAGCCATCGACCAGATACTGAGGGCGACCGGTCAAATCGTTGAGCGTGGTCTTCACGGTGTCGATGCCCATGTGCTTGTAGAGCGTGGCGAAGACTTCGCCGAAATGCACCGGGCGTTCGGTGGCTTCGCCGCCGAGCCGGTCCGTGGCACCGATGACCTGGCCTGTGCGCAAACCGCCACCCGCAAGCAGGGCACCGCCGACGCGCGGCCAGTGGTCGCGACCGCCCTCTTTGTTCACCATTGGCGTACGACCAAACTCGCCCCAGGCGACGACGGCGACGTCTTTGTCGAGGCCGCGCTCGTGCAGGTCTTCGACGAGGGCGCTCATGCCTTGATCGAAAAGCGGCAGATGGCGGAGGAGCTGCGGGTAGTTGTTGTCGTGGAAATCCCAGCGGCCGAAATTCAGCGTGACCACACGTGCGCCGGCTTCGACGAGACGACGGGCGAGGAGGAAGTGTTCGAGATTGAGCGGAGCTCCGTCGCCGTAGTTCTTCGGATCGCCTTTGCCGTAGCGTTCACGGGTTTTGAGGCTCTCCTGGTTCAAATCGAGCGCGGTGAGCAGCTTGCTGGAGGTCAGCACGTTCAGCGCCTGCTGATTGAAGGCGTCCATGCTGCCGACGAGGCCGCTGGAGTCGAGTTCGCGGCGGAATTTGTCAAAGCCGGTGAGGAGGGAGCGCCGGTCTTCGAGGCGGTCAAGGGTGATGCCGTTGAGCTGGAGATCGTCCATGCCCGCTCCGTTCGGGCGGAAGGCGGAATGTGTGTTGCCGCAGTAGCCGGGATGCCCTGGCGATCCGTAGGGCGGATGTCCGGCCTTCGGGGCCAGGCCGATGAATGCGGGCAGCGCCGGATCAGCCTGACCTTTCAGGCGGGAAACGACGGAACCGAAAGAGGGCGGATCGGAAAGGCGACCGACAGGGGCACCACCACCGTTAGGCGGAGGTGGTTTGCCGGTGTAGCATATGAAGCTGTCGTGCGCGCCGTTCGGTGAACCGTACATGCTGCGGATCGGCACCAGCTTGTCCATGATCTTGGCGAGACGTGGAGCGTGCTCGGAGATGTGGATGCCGGGGACGGCGGTCTTGATGGGTTTGTAGGGGCCACGGATCTCCAGCGGCGCGTCCATCTTTAGATCGTACATGTCCTGGTGCGGCGGCGCGCCGCACATGTAGATCATGATCACGGATTTGAAGCTGCGGCCCGTGCGTGCCTCCGCCTCGGCCTTTAGCAACTCCGGCAACGACAGCCCGCCCATGGCGAGACCGCCGATGCGCAGGAAATCGCGACGCGAGACGCCGTCGCAGAACTTGCCGTGGGATTTGCCAGAAAGGGTGAGCATGAAAGGGGTCCAAAATAAGCACCCAATGTGCCGGAACTATCATCAAACCTGCGTTATGTGCCGGTCATGCTTCGTCCGCTGCTCTGTCTCATGTCACTCACATTCACTGCTTCCGCCGCCGATCTATCGTGGTCGCCCCTGCCTGCTTTGCCCGATGCACGCGGTTTTGCCGGTTCATTTGCCGGCGTGGTGGATGGCAAGCTCATGGTCGCCGGTGGCACGCATTTCATCGACAAAATGCCCTGGGAAGGCGGCACGAAGCTCTGGTATGACACGCTCTTCGCGCTGGATAAGCCGGAGAGTGCCTGGAGGGTGGCGGGAAAACTGCCGAAACCGAATGGCTACGGGGTGAGCATCACGACTCCTGCCGGGTGGATCGTCCTCGGCGGAGGCAATGCCACGGAGCATTTTCGTGAGGTGTTCTGGGTGCAAAAAGCTGACAAACTGCCGCCGCTGCCGCAGCCCTGCGCCTTCATGTGCGGCTGCGAGAGCGATGGAGTCATCTACATCTGCGGGGGCATTGAAACGCCTGCCGCCACGACTGCCTTGAGCACCTTTTGGTCGCTGGATCTGAAACAAGCCGACGCCAAATGGCAGGTGCGCCCCCCCTGCCCCGGCAAGCCACGCATCCTGGGCTGCATGGCTGCGGTGGAAGGAGTGGTGCACCTTTTCAGCGGTGCGGCGCTGCACGCAGACAAGGGCGGCAAAGCCGAGCGCGAGTGGTTGAATGATGCGTGGGTCTACGAACCAAGCGCTGAGGGCGGCATTGGAATGCCGCGCTCCCAGGGGGGGTGGAAAAAACTGCCCGACATGCCGCGGGTGGCCGTTGCGGCTCCGAACCCAGCGCCCGTGATCGGTTCAAAGATCTACATTCTCGGCGGTGATGATGGTGCCAACGTCCACTTTGAACCCAAGGAAAGGCATCCCGGCTTCCCACGCTCGATTCTGGTCTTCGACGTGAAGACGCAAACGTGGAGCCAAGCGGGCGAAGTACCCTTTTCGCTCGTCACGACCCATGCAGTGATCTGGAACGGCCAAATCGTGATCCCCGGTGGCGAAGCACGCCCCGGAGTCAGATCGCCCCAAGTCTGGAGCGGGGTGACGAAGTGACTTGCAACTCCTCCCGGCGGCCTCCACAGCTTGACGATGAGTCGCAGCATCTTGATCACTGGCGCAAATGGGACGCTGGGCCTGGCCATCGCCGAATTCTTCCTGACGCGGGAGGAAAACTGCCGTGTGTTTCTCGGCGTAAGGGAGCGGCGGGAGCGGGCGCAGGAGCTTGCCGCACGATTCTCAGGACGTGCGGACTTGATCACGCTCGAAATCACCTCTGCAGACGCCTGGAAGACAGCCTTGGCCGAAATTGAAAACAAAGCCTCACCTCTCGGCGTCTTGATCAACAACGCGGGCTTTCATGAGGACGCACTGCTGGCCAACATGCAGCAGGACCAATGGTCGCGTGTTTTGGATGCCAATTTAAACGCTGTTTTCCACGGCTGCCAGGCGGCGCTCCCGGGGATGATGCGGGAGCGGCAGGGGCGCATTGTAAACATCGCCTCACTGAGTGCCATTTCCTCGCCGGCGGGGCAAACCAACTACGCCGCCGCTAAAGCCGGAGTGATCGGCCTGACGCAGAGTCTGGCCAAAGAATCGGCCCGCATGAGCATCACCGTGAATGCGGTCTGCCCCGGCTACATTGAGGGTGGACTGCCTGCCGACTGGACCCCGGAACACCTCAAGGCGCTTAAAATGCAGCTCCCGATGCGGAGATTTGCCAGGCCGGAGGAGATTGCGGCGGCGGTTTTCTTCCTTGCGAGCCCCGATGCGAGCTATATCACTGGTTCGACCCTGAAAATTGACGGCGGCCTGCTTTAACCCGCCCACAGCACCCTACGAAACGTATCCCCTGCATGCCGACCCGCCAGCGCCTTAAAGAACTTATGATCAGCGAACTCATGCTCGACATGACCGCAGATGAAATCGGCGATGACACCCCGCTCTTCGGCCCCGCAGGCATCGGCCTCGACTCTGTGGACGCCCTGCAGCTGGTGGTGATGATCGAAAAGCACTTTGGCTTTAAAATGGCCGACCAGGATCAGGCGAAGCGCCTACTGCACAGCGTCAACACGATCGCCGAGGCCGTGGACCAGAAGGCAGCGGCGTGACTTTTCTGCCCTAGCCCTGCGTTTTGAAACGCCTCCTCTCCATCTCCCTGCGTCTGCTCATCAGCGCTGTGCTGCTGGCGCTGCTGTTTCGGGAGCATGATCTCATCGCGGACTTTGCGCCGCGTCTGCAAGCCTTGCTGACGAACTGGCAGTGGACGGTCGCGGGGATCGCCTGCGCGTTTCTATCGCTCTTTCTGACGGCCACCCGCTGGCACATCATTCTGCGCGGCCAGGTGCCTGATCTGCCGTTCCGTGTCGTGCTGCGCACGGAAATCGTCAGCGCCTTCTTCAACATCAGTTCCGTCGGTGTTGTGGGAGGCGACACCTACAAGATCATGTCGCTCTCCCGCCGCCTGCCCGGGCAGGCAATGCCGGTGAGCGTGGCGCTCGTGCTGGATCATCTCACCGGTCTCCTCTCAGTGGCCTTCCTGTTCATGGTCTGCATGCTGGCACGGGCTGCACTCTGGCATGACCTCGGCAGCGACCTGCGCATGCTCTTCATTGGTTACGGCATTTTTCTCGGCGGTGCCCTGGCAGTCCTCGCACTCAGTTGGGTCTCCTTCAAACCCAGCCTGCTGACGTGGGGACGACGCACCTTTCCCCGCACCATGGGCCATCCCCGGCTGGCCGGTGTCATCACGCGCATGACGCAGGTGCATGCAGTCTTTGCCCTGCTCTGGCGGCGCACGCTTTCCGCCTCGCTCGTTTCCATCGGCATGCATACGGCTTTTTTCATGAGCTTTTACTGTGGCCTGCGTGCTGTGGGCGGCGTGGCATCGGTGCTCGACGTGCTCATTGCCATGCCGATCGTCGATACCGCAGCCTCGCTGCCGGTTTCCATCTCCGGACTCGGCGTGCGTGAGCGCACCTTCGAAGCTCTGCTCGCAGGTCTGGCCGATGTACCCGAGCCTGTCGGCGTCTCCGCCTCCCTGGCTGGCTGGATCTTCAATTTGTTCTGGGGAGTCGTCGGCGGAGTCATTTTTCTGCGCGCCAGGCATCCAGCCATGTCCACATCCAAGACGCAGTGTGCATGAGTTCACCACCACGCATTGCCATCTCACTCGGCGCTTCTTTCATGGGCTATGCCACACATGCGGGGTTCATGGCGCGGCTGCATGCGCTTGGAGTGCGGCCCGTCGCTGTCTCAGGTTCTTCCGCAGGTGCCATCGCTGCTGGTTTTTACGCCGCAGGTCTGGAACCGGAAGCCATCCGCCAGGCGGTTCTCAGTCCGCACCTGTATCTCTCCTTTGCCAGGCGTACCCGCTGGCTGTGGCACCAGTTTGTGAGCAGCTTCCTGCACCGTCATCCCGGCATTTTCGATCCCCGGGGAGCGGTCACCTATTTCGAGTCGTTCGTCGGCACCCGCACCATCGAGTCGCTGTCGAATCCCCAATTGCTGATCGCATTGAGCGATCTGACACGCTACGAAACCATCTTCGTCCGCCAGGGCCCCCTGGCCGCCGCCATGGCGGCCAGCGCCTGCGTGCCGATGCTTTTTTCACCACTGGAGTTCGCGGGCCGCCAATGCACCGACGGTGGTATCGCGCATGAATCACCGGTGGATCCCTGGTTCACGGATGACGGCATCGACCACATCATTATTCACAGCATCAACCAGCCGCCGGCAAAGCCGCTGCGACTGCCCGTTTTCCGCACGTTAGATACAATCGCCGCGACTTACGAAGTCATGTGCCGGCAGATTTTGGCTGATCGAATTGAACTCGCGCGTCTGCACGGCAAAAAGCTCACCATCATCACCACAAGCCATTCGCGCCCATCGCCGTTGTTCCCAGGACGACTCCAGCAGTGTTATGATCTGGGGGATGCCACGGCGCAGCAACTGTTCGACACACATCTGGCAGGCAGTGCCTGATCACAGCGTCCGCAACATCGCCAACGCTTCAGCGAGCTGTTTATGACCTTCGCGCGAGTTGAGGCGTGGAAATTTGCCCTGGATCATGACGAACTTGCCGTTGCGCGTGAGCATGAGCTTGCGGTCTTTGATTTCAACATCGCTGATGCCGGCGTGTGCGGCGGCGAGCCGGATGGAGGCGCAGGTAAGCAGGTTCTCCACGGCGTGGGGCAGCTTTTCGCCGAACTGATCACGCCACTGCGCTTCGAGATCTTCGAGTTCTTTGCGCGTCATGATTTCGCCCACCTGGCGGTAGGCGGTGATGCGCAGCTTGAGGTCTTCAATGAAAGTTGACGGCAGGAAGGCCGGGGTGGCATGTTTTTCCGCCTGCACCATCATGGCCTCGTTCATGACGAGGAAATCAGAACGCAGTCCGACCTCAACCGGCCTCGATACGCGGCGGCCCTGCATGCGGGCGACGCTTTGCTTGAGCATCTGGCAGTACAGATCGAAACCAACGGCGGCGATGTGGCCGCTCTGCTCCGTGCCGAGCAGATTGCCAGCGCCACGGATTTCCAGATCGCGCAGCGCGATTTTGAAGCCGCTGCCGAGGCCGGCGTATTGCTTGATCGCGTTCACGCGTTTGCGTGCATCGCCAGCGGTCACTGCATCTTGCGGCAACAGCAGATACGCGTGAGCTTGAACTCCACCACGTCCAACACGGCCGCGCAACTGATACAAATCAGCCAGGCCGAAGCGATCCGCGCGGTCGATGATGATGGTGTTCGCATTGGGAATATCCACGCCGCTTTCGATGATCGTGGTGCAGACAAGCACATCGGACCCGCCATCGACAAAGGTGTGCATCACATCCTCCAGCAATTCGCTGTCCATCTGGCCGTGGCCGATGATGACACGGGCTTTTGGGCAGAGGTCACGAATGCGTTGCGCGATTTTTTCAATGGTCATCACGCGGTTGTGCAGGAAGAAGACCTGCCCGCCGCGCTCGATCTCCGCCTCGACCGCCTGCTTGATTGTGCGCTCGTCGTAGGGGCAGATCATCGTCTGCACCGCCTGTTTGTTCGGCGGCGGCGTCTCGATGGTGCTCATGTCGCGCATGCCCATGAGGGCGAGGTAGAGCGTGCGCGGGATCGGCGTGGCGCTGAGTGTGAGCACATCGACGAGACGAAAAAGGTCCTTGAATTTCTCCTTGTGCATCACGCCAAAGCGCTGCTCCTCATCGATGACGGCGAGGCCGAGGTTTTTGAACCGCACGTCTTTGGAAATGACCCGGTGTGTACCAACGACAATGTCCACCGTGCCCTCGGTGATGCCCCGCAGGATCTCGCGCTCACGGTTTGGCGGCGTGAGGCGGCAGAGCATTTCGACCGACACAGGAAACTCGCTCATGCGTTGGCGGATGTTTTCCCAATGCTGGCGTGCCAGCACCGTGGTGGGCACGAGGATGGCCACCTGACGGCCGCCCATGACGGCCTTGAAAGCAGCACGAATGGCGACCTCGGTTTTGCCGAAACCGACATCGGCACACAGCAGCCGGTCCATGGGTTTTTCGGCCTCCATGTCGCGCTTGATCTCCTCCACGCTGCGAAGCTGGTCCGGAGTTTCGCGGTACAAAAACGATTCCTCGAACTCGACCTGCCACTTCGTGTCAGGCTGGTGTGAGTACGCCTTCAGCGTCTGCCGTTCCGCCGCCACACTGAGCATGCGCACGGCGAAGTCCTCGACGCTTTTCTCAGCGCTCTTGCGCGTCTTCTGCCAGCGTGCCTCGCTGAGCTTGCTCAAAGCGGGCGCCTTGCCGCCGACACCGACGTAACGCGTGACCATGTGCGTGTGGGCCACCGGCACAAAGACTTTCGCACCCTCGGCGTAATGCAGCACGAGCACCTCCTCGCGCTTGCCCGAATCGCGCACCTCGATGCCACCGAAGCGGGCCACGCCATGCTCCGCATGTACGACGATGTCGCCCTCACGCAGATCGCGCATCACATCACGCGCTTTGCGCAGCACCTCGGCTTCATCAAGCTTTGAACCACGCACGCGGCGAATCTGCTGATGACGACCAAAAATTTCCGCGCCGGTCAGCACTGCCAGCTTGGCCGCTGGCACGGTAAAGCCGCGATAGAGCAAGCCGAGTTTCGTTTCGAGCGAAGTCGGCAGACCGCTCTGCAATTCGGCGAAGCGTTCGCGTTCCGCTTCGTTGTGGAAAAAAATCACGGTGCGCCAGCCAGCCTCATGCCATTCGCGGATCTGCTTGGCGAAGTGCTCACGCCGCGCCTCATGCAGCACAAAGTCGGACGCATCAAAGACCCCGAGTGGGTTTTCATGGATCGCCGCCGAATAATCTTCCATGCCCTGGACTGGCGCGGCCCCGCTGAGGATGCGGGCATGCGCTGCTCCTTCGCAGTCGATGGAGACGACAAGGTCGTTCTTTTGCAGATGTTCGCGCACCCGCGAAGCATCCTCCGCATTGTCATTCATCTGTAGAATGACGCCCACAGTCTCCAGCCGTTTGATGGAAGACTGATTGTGCAGATCAAAGGCACGGATCGATTCGATCTCGTCATCAAAAAACTCCAGCCGCAGCGGTTCCTCCGCCTGCCAGGAGAAAAAGTCCACGATGCCTCCCCGGCGCGCGAAGTGACCGCGCTCAGTAACGACGGGCACGCGCTCGTAGCCTGCCTCGCCCAAATCACGCAGGAGGTCCTCCACATCCAGCTTCGCTCCAACGGTGAGCGTCCGGCGCTGGCTGGAGATTTCGGCCAGTGCGGGTGCGGGCTCGTCCAGACTGTCTGCGCACAGCACCATGACCGGCGCATCATCTTCCATCATGCGACCGAGCACACCGGCGCGTTCCGCCAGCAACTCAGGGTCGATCAAGGCATCGTTCACCACCTGCGCGAGACGAGGAAAATACAAGGCCGGGCACTGCCACACGCCGAGTTCCGCATGCACATGATCCTGCATCTTCACGTCCGCGCACAAAATCCACACACGACGCCCCGGCGTAGCCATCTCCGCGTGCCGCACCATCAGCGCCGCCGCAAAGCCAAAGGCCTGTGGTGTGACGTGATCGAGCACGAGCGGTGCTTTCCCCAGCTTTTGCTGAAATGCGGCTGACTTCAGGGTGAGATCCACCAGACCAAGTGCATCCCCCCGCGCACGCCCAGGCGGGGGTGGTGGTTGGCGATTCGCAGCCTTCTTCACACTGCGAGGTTTGGTGGCGCGCTTGACGGGGTCCAAAACAAAGCGCCGGATGAAAAAAACCCGGCGCTGCATATCAGCGTGCGAAACGCTTAAATTCAAGGATGGGCAACCAACTATTTCGGACTGCTGGTGGATTGCGACCTTGAACTATTTGACTGCGGTTTGCCTACAGCGGCCACCAGGAGGTCATCCTTGGTGGCCCACTTGTAAACTTCACGGTCATTTTTATCAAAAATGCGGATCGCGATACCGCCCATGCCGTCGGACTGAATAGCGCTGTCACCATTGGTAAAATAATAGCCTCCGGCGAGCTCTTGTTTGTGCAGGACAATCTCCGTGGTGTCCACCGTCGTCAAACCTGAGCCGGCCAGCATGGCGACTTTGCTGCTGCCGGAGGTTTCGATCCGTGCCGCACCTTTGCCTTTGCCGGAATCTTCCCGGCGGAAGCACCAATAATCGACACGCAGGTCACCGACGGCGGTGGGCAGACGGTTCTTGATGTTGATTTTGTAGATCCATGTCTCGTCCTGATAAGTCACAGCCCCCCGCTTCGTGCTAGTCGCATTCAGCTTTTTCTTGGTATAGGCCACCTCAAAAGCGTATTTCGTATTGGCGTCCGCCCAATCAGAGATGAATTTCTGATCTGCGTCGATGAAACTGGCGGCAGCCACATTGAAGGTGCGGCCATCGGTGGCTCGTTTGAGCATGACCTGACCTCCACCGGCGGCGACGATTTCCGCCTCAAGCTTGCGACCCTGGAGGTCGGTAAATTCATGAGCAGTAAGCGCCGAAACAGCGGCAACGAGGCACAGGCTGGCGAGGATGTGTGTTTTCATGGCGAATATTTCAGGATAACCGTAGGCATGCTAGTATTCTAAGCCATATATCGTCAACCGAATATATCTCCCATACGCTCTAATGCCTTATGTCTGAATAGTCTAAATGCTCTTTTTTCAACCAAGCAGGTGAAGTTTGGAACCTTGAAGCTTGCTTGAAGGACCGCTTTGGCACCGACGTTGATGCTTTTGCCATGTCCGCTGCTCTCACCTCTCGACGCCGATTCCTCCAGCAATGCTCTACCACCGGCGCAGCGCTTGGCTTCCCAATGATCATCCCCGCGTCCGCTCTGGGAAAGAATGGGGCGGTGGCACCGTCCAACCGTACCACGCTCGCGCTGATCGGCTGCGGTGGTCGGGGGACGGATGTGGTGAAGAATTTCCTGCAGGATGAGCGTGTGCAGGTCATCGCGGTGTGTGATGTGGAGCGCGAGTCCGACCGCTACAACAAGGGCATCATCAAAAAGGCGGGAACGCTGGGCCGCGAACCGGCGCGGCGTCTGGTGGATAAAACCTATGGAACTCAAGGCTGCGCCACGCATGAGGATTTCCGTGAGGTGCTGGCACGCAAAGATGTCGATGCGGTTCAGATCGCTACGCCGGACCACTGGCATGCGCTGATGGCCGTGGCGGCGGCTCGGGCTGGAAAGAGCATCTACTGTGAGAAGCCGCTGAGCCTAACCGTGGCGCAGGGCCGCTTCATGAGTGACGTCGTGCGTGACAGCAAGGTCGTGTGGCAGACCGGCAGCCAGCAGCGCAGTGACATCCACTTTCGCATGGCCTGTGAATACGTGCGCAATGGCAGGATCGGCAAGCTGAAGCAAATTCGCGTGGGTCTGGCGAGCGACAACCGCGACAACAACGGCAGCGCCGCACAAACCGCGCCTGCGGCAGTGCCTGAAGGATTGAACTACGATTTCTGGCTCGGGCCCGCGCCTGATGCTCCTTTCTGCCCAGCAAGGCTGCATTCTAACTGGCGGTGGATCTACGACTACTCCGGCGGCAACATCACCGACTTCGGTGCGCACCACTTTGACATCGTGCAGTGGGCGCTGGGACAGGATGAGGGAGGACCGGTCGAGTTTTTCGATCTGAAAGCCACCTGGCCCGCACCCGGCGGACTTTATACCACCCCACCGACATTCTCATTCGCCTATCGCTACGAGGATGGCACCACCGTGCGGGTGGCGGACAAGCAGGACTTTGGCTCGGGCATCCTGTTTGAGGGTGAAAACGGCAGTGTGCTCAGCATGCGGGGCAAGCTGGAGCTCAAGCCGGACTCGCTGCGCACACCGCTGACCGAAACCGATGTCCATCTCTACGAGAGCAAGGATCACTTCCGCAACTTTATCGACGCCATTCGTGATGGAGTGAAACCCGCCGCGCCCATCGAGTACGCGCACCGCAGCATCACCATCGCGCATCTGGCCAACATCGCCCTGAGACTGAACCGCTCAAAGTTGCGCTGGGATCCGGTAAAGGAACAGATCATTGATGACGCGGAAGCCGCCGCGATGCTGACACGGCCGATGCGAGGGCCGTGGCAACTGGTGTAAGCTCGCTTTGCAAGCGCTGTGTCTTGGGAGGAAGAGATTCCATGCCTCTCATCTCTTCAGACGAGAGGGTCATCCGAACTGCTTCCAAAACATGAGAGCCGATATGACCAGTCCGATGGCGGTGATCAGATGCCTGACCTTCTGGGGTGAGATGCGCTGGGAATAACGCGCGCCGAAGTAGTAGCCGATCAACGCACCTGCAGTCAGCGCCAACGCCTGCGGCCAGTTCACCATGCCGACGGCGATGAACCACACGGCGGCAATGACGTTGATGAGCGATCCAAGCACATTCTTGAGCGCATTCATCTCGTGGATGTCCGTCATGCCCATGAAGCCGAATGATGCGAGCATCAGGATGCCAATACCCGCGCCAAAAAAAGCGCCGTAGATGGCCACCGGCAACTGCAGCGCGATGGAGAACCACAACGCCTTGGATTTCCCCTCCGTGGCCGACTTGCGCAGAAAACCCTGAAGAAAGAACAGCACGGTGGCGAACAGCACGAGAAAGGGAATGAGCTTCGAAAACTGATCGTCGCTGGTTTGCGTCAGCAACCAGCTCCCGATGGCCGCCCCGACGAGACAAATGGGGATAAAGCTCCACAGCAGCGAGCGGATCGCCTTCAAACGCCCGCGAAAACCCAGGATGCTGCCCGCCGTGCCGATCACGAGCCCCACGGTGCTCGTCGCATTGGCCAGCACTGGCGGTGTGCCACACATCAGCAGCACCGGGAACGTCAGCAAGGTTCCGCCTCCAGCAACAGCGTTGATCGCACCAGCGGTGCAACCTGTGGCGCTGAGGGTGAGAAATTCGAGAACCGTCATTCCTCTCACTACTCAGCACAGTGCATTGGGAAAGAGCGGTGTGCTTGTGGAGCAGAACTATTTTGCCTTTGGATTCCGCAGGTAATACAGATGCCCGTCCTCCGCACCCCCGACAAAATCCGGCAGACCGTCGGCGTTGAAATCCACCGTGGTGGGACTCACGTCGTGGCCTTCGATGTTGGCATCAATGAGCAGCCCCATGTCGGCGAAGAACCATTTGCCGTCGCTGCTGGAGGTCTGCCGGAGGAAGTTGGCGTTGGCGGAGTTGAGGAGGATGTCGAGCTTGCCGTCCTGATCCCAGTCCATGATGCAGATTTTGCGACGACCGCTTTTACCTGCGATGCCGGCATTGAGCCGCAGCGGCTCACTGGGCTGCATGGCGACGGGTGTTTTGATTTTGAGAACCTTGTCGAGCAGGCCGGGCGTTTTGGAGTCTTGAGCGGCGTAAAGCACTCGCTGAGGATGCTTGAGGATGAGTTTGCCATCCAGCTTCGCCCGTTCAAAGAACGCGAGGTAGCCTTCTTGATCGAGCATGATGAGATCGGTGAGGCTGTCCTTGTTCCAATCAACGGCGACAGGTGTGGTGCGCCACTGGGTCAACAGCGCCTTGCCTTCAGGGCGAAGCCAGCCGTAAGCGAGAGCGGGCTGTGGGCCATTCCATTCGACCTCGATGGGTTGTGCGGCGGCAAGCTGTGGTTTTTGACGTGTGCCGATGTTTTTGTACCAAACGACTTTGCCGAGGATGGAGTTCAGCAGGAGATCAGGCAGGCCATCGCCATCCCAATCGGCCACGGTCTGCGTGGTGTAGCCCCATTTGGCTTCGCAGGGTCCCTGGATGCTGCCATTGCCACCTGCCATCGGGCGGATGACTTTGCCTGCGGCTTCGAGACGCACAGGCGCAGCCCACTTCGGCTGCTCGACGCCTTTGCCACTGAGGTTTTCAATGAAGCCGATGTAGCCTGCGGTGTTGCCACAGATGAGATCGATGTCGCCATCGCCATCCCAGTCGAATCCGACGGGTGTGACGAGCGCGCCAAACTTCACCTGATCCGCCTCCTGCTGAAAGTAGCGCGGCTCCGCATAGACGGGCGCCTTGTTGTCGAGCTTGCCGGTGTTTTCGATGAAGGCCACGCGGCCGTCTTCGTCGCCACAGATGAGATCGAGATCGCCGTCCTTGTCCCAATCAATCGCGGTGGGCGTGATCATTTCGAGATCCATCGTGAGGTAGCGGCCTGTGTCGGTCTTCAAGCGAACGCCAAGCGCATATTTCGGCTGCGTGCGTGTGCCGGTGTTTTGAAAATAGGTGAAGCCGTCGAGGAACTCGCCGCAGAGCAGATCGAGATCGCCATCGGCATCGAAGTCCGCGAAGTTCGGCGCAGGCCAGCCGAAGGTTTCGACCGGGCGGTCCGTGGCCATGATTTTTTTGGGCTTGTCGTAGGCTGGCTTGTCGTTCGTGCCGTTGTTGCGGAGCAGATACACGTAGCCGCGCAGGGGGCCGTTCATCCAGCGGCCGTTTTCGGTGTAGGCATTGTCCCAGCCGTATTCGGTCCAGTCATCAATACCGACAACGAGGTCGTTGTTTCCATCTCCGTCGAAATCCACCACGCGCCACATGTCGCCACGAACTTTGTTGGGATGCACCTTCGCATCCACCGGCAGCTTCTGCTCATGCTCCAGACCGGTTTTGAGAAAGTCGGGATACTCCCGGCCGGGTGAAAGCACCCTTGGCTGGCCTTCCACGTAGCTGACCTGAACATTTTGCTTTCCTACACTTATACGCTTGGCGGGCTTGAACACCGGCATCTTGTTTGTCGCCGTATCACCGCTGGCGTTCTCAAAGAAGTAGGTGCCGTTGTAGGGCTTGTCGGGACAGTTCACCACGAGGTCGAGGTCGCCATCTCCATCGAAGTCCATCGGCAGCGGCCAGGCCCACAAACCCACACCGAGATCGACCACGAGCCCGGGGTTGTTGTACTTGAGCGGCGTGAGGCCGTCAGCGGCAAAAGTGTGGCCGCAAAGGCAGGCGAGCAGGAGTGGTTGGAGGAACTTCATCGGTTGGAAAAACAATCAGCGCGACAGCGTGCCGCACACATTCACCTGCATGCCCAGGGCGCGGGCCATTGCCGCCTTGGCAAACATGCATTCGTCCGCCGCCTTGGCGTCATTGGCATAGGCGACCTGGACGTGATTGGCCTGATGCTTGGCCATAAACTGGTCGCGGCTCACACCATAGGTCACCGCGCTCATGATCGGCCATTGTGGAGTGGTGAGCTGCCAGCGGCGCTCGGTTTCCTCACGCGGGAGATCGACCACACAACCGCGGCCGATGTCCATGTGCAGAGCTTCATCCTGCACGTAGATGCGCGACCAGACAATTTCGCCCGGCTTGGAAATGCCGCGCAGCGTGGAGCCGCCGCTGGGGAAGTACATCGGGGGCTGACGGAAGCCTTCGGCACTCTTCCAACCTTCAGCGAAATGGGCGGGGGGAGCCGCACCGCTGATGAGGAAGACCCAGACATAGTCCTTGCCGTATTTTTCGCCCCAGCGCACGTCGTGCAGTGTCGTTTCAATCTGCTGCTGCAGGGCGCGATGGACGCGCTGGGTGAGCATGCCGTCCAGACCGGCGCATTCATCAACCTCATTGAAATGCAGCAGCGGCTGGCCTTCCAACAAAGTGCGTTTGCGATCACGCGACTTCACCGGCGGGCGGTCCGAATTGTTCAACATGCCTTCGACGAGATCACTCGCGGGCAACAGATCCTTCAGGCCCTGCTGGTACTGAATGCCGATGGCGTCGCAGCCAAAATCATCCGCGATGCGAAGTGCTGCAGCGTACATCTTGCACTGCAGCCGCACTTGATCGCGGGTGAGCTGCATGACGTGATTGTCGCCGAGCTGGAAGGTCATGCCGTGCTTCACCACCCAGGTGTGGATGGCCAGCGCATCCGAATCACTTACCTGCATTGTTTCATGGTACAGCGCCGACTGGCTCAGCCGCTCCTTGAACACGCCGCAGGCATGCAGCGCGTGGTCAGGAATGATGGCATTGAACATGCCCATGCAGCCTTCATCAAAGATGCCCATGATCGCCTTGTCCGTGCGCAGTGTCGTGGCCAGTTCCTTGCCCAGAGCCGCCGATTTGGCAGGCACCTTCATCTTCTCCAGCTTCTGCACATGGCTGAGGTCGTGGGTGATGCTGCCGAACTTGAGCCACTGTTTCAGCTTGGTCTTGAAAAAGGTGTCGGTGAAATCCTCGCTCCACAGAGTTGAGTATTTCACACCCGCCTTCGTCAGCGAGCCATTGAGATTGAGCATGCCCACCAGTCCCGGCCACTGGCCGCTCCAGTTTGCCACGGTCAAAATCGGGCCGCGATGCGTGGTCAACCCTGCCAGCACATGGTGTGAGTACTGCCATACCGCCTCCGCCACGATCAACGGCACCTCGGGGTCGATGCCTCGAAACACCTCGATGCCCATGCGCTGTGAATCGATGAAACCGTGCTTCTTTGATGTGTCCAAGGCATGCGCACGTTTGACCTCCCAGCCCTCCGCCTTCAATGCCGCACCCAGCGCCTCTTCCATGGCGACCTGGGCCGCCCAGCATGTTTGATTGGCAGAAAGGCGCAGGTCACCGCTGGCCACGAGCTGAACGATTTTGGATTTGGATGCCATAAACCACATCTTAACCAAGAGACTCGCAGATCACCAGCACAACTGACAACAGGTGCCAGATGAGCATCCTTGGCACCTGAATGACCATCCTTGATCTAGGCTCGTTACTTGGCCTCCACCCGGAAACGGGGGTCATCCCAGGCAAAGGGAGGGCGCTTGCCCAGCAGGAGGTCGTAGATAGCGTGATTCGTCTTCATCATCTCGGCCAGCATGTCCTTCCAAGGACGGTCCGCCACGCTGACGAGGCCGGTATTGTAGCTCTCGCCGTTGTACTTGCTGAACCAGCGGCCCGTCGTGGCCTGATCAATGAGCGTGAACCACTCAATGCCAATGACAAATCCCAGGGAGGCGCTCTGTTCGACGTAGTTGCGATAGGCCAGTCCCCGCTCCTGCTGGCTGCTGACCTCACGCCCGCCCACCAGTCCGCTGTCCTTGGGCGAGGACCAAAAGAACTCGCTGAGCATCATTGGCTTGTTGCCGGTCCATTCGTGGAAGCGCTTCAACGCCGCTGTATCAACGCCCATGGTGTAGTAGTTGTAGGACATGACGTCGAGATGTCTGCCCATGATGCGGCAGAGCTGCTCGTCGTTGATGGTCACCGGCTGCAGCCGGCTGCCGATGAGCATGTGGTTTGTGTCGTGCTGGCGGAACAGCTTTTCGATCTGAGCGAAGTAGGTTTCCATGAACTCGCCGACAAACGCTTTCAAATCGGCCTTGGCCGCGTCCGTGGTCACCGCAAGGCCGACATCAATCAAGTCCTCAAAGGCGGCAGCTTTGGCCTGCCACGCAGTGTTGAAGGCGTCGATGGTTTTGTATTTTTCCTTCAGAGCCGCCACCAAACGCTGCTTGCAGGCCTGCTTGCCGGTGAGGGATGGAATGACACGCGGCAGTTCATCATAGCGGGGTTCATTCACGATGAAATAGCCGATGAGCAGCGGATCAGTCGCGCGCGCAGGCAGCTCGCGGGCGAGATGCTCGGCGATCTTTTGCGCAGTCGTCGCGTCATACGGATCCCAGACCTCATGCGCACCGGGGATGCGTGGCACACCTTCCCAGGAGTTGATTGGGAGGCTGATTACGTAGGGGAAATCGGCCTTCACATGCGCTGTCTGCGGCGTGGGGCTGAAGGCGCCGATGGAGTTGAAGCCCCATTTGCGCACCCGATCGATCATGCGTGTGGCATGCGTTTCATAATCGTAGGGAGCGCCAAACTTACGGATCACGTTCGCTAGATAGAACGAGAAATGTGCGTCGCCATCGCCGGGCCGGAAGGCGCTGGCAAATTCGCTTTGCGCTTTTGGCAGCCACTCGTAGATGCCCTCACGGCCGGTGACATAGGTGTAGTCATCGCTCGGCGCGAAGCCGCAGATACCCAGGTGGAAGAAGGCGTTGCCATCGGGATCGACGAGCCAGGATTTGTCCTGCTTCTGCTCCACATGGAAAAAGCCGGTCTTCTTCAATCCCAGCGCCTCACCGCTGCCGGGCTGGCCACCGAAACGATCCAGCTTTGGCGTTGCAATGCTGGCGTAGTAAGCCTTGTCCGCCTCCACATCAGCCTTCAGTTCTTCCAGGCTCTTCAGCTTGTTCGGAAACGAGTCTTTGAGGCTCTGCCCAAAGGGATCGATCAATTTGGCAACCGAGGCGAGATCGGAGGTGATGCGAATTTTTGCCGCAGGATGATCAGGATTGTAGGGCACCATGAAGTGCCAGTTATAAATTGCCCAGTTCCACTCGCGATTGTCCGTGAGCTGCTGGAACGCGTAATCCGGCGTGGTGAAGCTCAGGCTCTGGCCTTGCGCGTTCTTCAGCAGGAAACTCGTGCTGTTCAGACTCGCGAACTGCGGTGGCGTGGACTTTTCCGCCGGGAACGAACCTTCCTTGTCTGCAATTTTCCACGCACCGCCTTTCGCAAAACCGATGTCGATGAGCACCGACATCTTCCAGGACTTCACTCCTGCCGGAACGCCTTTGAAAGTGAGATCGATTTCGTCCTTGCTGATGGAAACCGCGCACTCCGCACCGCCTTCATAGCGCACCGTTGCCTTCGCGCCCGCTGCTTTCACCTCGATCTGTTTGTGCACTGGATCAAACTCAGGATAGGTCAGCGTGAAGCTGCCGAGGCTCCCGGCGGAAATTTCGATGCCGTCGCCGGTGCTTTGGAGTTCAGCAGCAGAGGCCGTCACACAAAAAATCGAGATCAGGCTGAGGAGACAATATTTCATATGAAGATTAGAGGCAGGTCTATTTTAAACCTTCTGTGTTTTCCACCTGCCACGTTTGAAAAGCAAACAACTAGAGATAGCGAGCAGTGAATGAGCCACAGGCACGGCGATAAAAACTCCGAGCGGCCCAAATCCGAGCGTTTTTGCAAGCGCCCACGCGACAGGAATCTGTCCAAGCCACAGGCACATAAAATTCAACCGGACGGGTGTCCAGGTGTCACCGGAGCCGTTGAAGGCGGACTCAAAGCACATGCCAGCCGCATAGAGTGGGAAAGCCAGGCTCACGACCCACAATGCCTGTGTGCCAAACGCCACCACCTCAGGATCCTGGGTGAACAAACGAATCAGCGGATGTGCGCACAGCACGAAGACGATGCCGATCGAGCTCAAGACCAAGACGTTAAACTTCACGGCGATCTTGACCGCCGCCTCCGCACGCTCAGGCTTATGTGCGCCGAGGTTTTGGCCCACCAGAGTGGCGCCTGCATTCGCCAGCCCCCACGCGGGCATCAAAGCAAAGATCACGATGCGAATCGCAATCGTGTAGCCTGCCAGAGCCGAACTGCCAAAGAGCGCAAGAATCTTGAAGAGCCCGACCCAGCTCGTGGTGCTGATGAGAAGCTGAATAATGCCGCTACCGGACTTGCGCAGCACCGCACCGATCACCTCCCGCTCTGGTTTGAAATGCTGCCAGCGCACTTTGACCCGACTGTGATGCCCCGCCAGATGCCAGAGCTGATAGAGCACGCCGATGCCACGGCCAATGTTCGTCGCCACGGCGGCGCCCGTGACACCCAGCTCGGGGAAGATCCACCAGCCGAAGATGAAACACGGCCCCAGCACGATGTTCAGCGCATTCGCCAGCCACAAGGTCCGCATGGCGATCACGGCATCGCCCGCACCACGGAAGATGGCGTTGATGAGGAAGATCAAAAATACGGTGGCATTTCCGCCCAGCATCATGCGGGCAAAACCGGAGCCGAGCGTCACGATTTCCTCGCCCGCCCCCATCAGTCGCAGAATGTCCGGGGCAAAATACCCAAGCACGATGCCCAGTCCCGTCGCAAGCAGCACTCCTAACAGGACGATCTGCCCTGCCGCCTGCGCGGCGAGCTCCGGCTCCTTTTCACCGATGCGGCGGGACACAATCGCCGTCGCGGCAATCGAAATGCCAATCGCCACCGCATAAATTAGCGTCATCACTGACTCCGTGAGGCCCACGACTGCCACGGCTTCTTTCCCGAGCCTTGAGACCCAAAACACGTCTGACACCGCGAACAGCGACTCCATGATCATCTCCAGCACCATGGGCACCGCGAGAAGGATGACCGCACGGTTTAGCGGGAGAGCGGTGTAATCATGCTCCTCACCACGCAGCGACTGCCGCACACTGTGCCAGAGTGGAACCGGCGGTGAAGCCTCTTCACTCATTCAGGGCAGCCTTCCCTCATCCACGTCAATGTATGTCGTGATGGTCTGGATGTCGTCACGATCACCGAGGCCGCCGTCGGCCTTTCGTTTCGCCAGGATGGGCGTGATGTGGTCATTGATGCCGAGTTTCAGGATGTAGTAGTTCCAGACGAGCTTGTCAGTGTCATTCAGCGGGCGGCCGTGCTCCTGGCACCAATTCAAAATCTCTTCATCCGTGCCGCCTTTCAGCACGCGGGCCTTCAGCTCGTCGTAGTTCACATGCAGGAATCCGACGCAGCTGCCATCACTGCCTTTGCCTAGATTCGCATGCAAATCTTCCCAAAGATTGCCTGCGGCATGCAGACGGATCTTGCCCAGCATGCGCGGGAAGTACTTCAGACCGGCGGTTTCATCAAGAGGGCTGCAAGGCAGCGTGGCGGGATCAGGTTTGACGGACATGCCGGATGCGTCGCCGGTGCCGCGAGTTTGTCAATCAGGCGCTGCTGATCTGCAGCGACAGAAATGCTTCAAAACTTCCGCCAGCCCCAGCCGAGAGCGAAAAGGGCGGCACTCCAGGTGACGATGCAGATGCCCCACCACACGCCCCACAGCCCCCAGCCAAGGGTGAAGGCCAGAGTGTGAAACACGACCACTGGCGCGACGAGCTGCCGGTAGATGCCCATCCACAATCCATAGGCGGGCTGTTTGATGCCCTGCATGGCAAAGACAGTGACGAACAGAATCGGATAGGCAGCGAGCGTCAAAGACGAGCTGAGCAGGTAGTTGCGACCATGACCGATTACGATCGGATCCTGACTGAACATCCTCATGGCAGGCTCACGCAACAGCCACACGAGCAAGCCGCCGATCAACATCAGACCCGCACCGATCTTAACATTCGTCACCCAGGCCTCGCGGACGCGATGCGGCAGCCCGGCACCGTGATTCTGCCCCACGATGCTCAGTACCGCCGCGTTGAGGCCGATGGCGGGCATGAGCACGATCTGCTCGACACGTGTGGCGATGCCCGTGGCGGCCACGGCCTCTTTGCCGAAGTGCTTTACAAACCAAGTGATGACAAACACCCCCAGCGAGATGGTGAGCATGTTCAGCGCCGCAGGAATGGCCTGGCCTGCAATCCGCCTCAGCACCTGCAGATTGGGTTTGAAATCAACGCGGCGCAGATCATGGCAATAGTCGGCCTTTTTGACATGTGACCACAGAAAAACGCCGCCACCCATCTGCACCAGCACCGTGGCCAGCGCAATGCCGCTCACGCCTAGAGCAGGCAGGCCCGTCCAGCCCCACATCAGCACCGGATTGAGCACGATGTTCGCAATGAATCCGACGATGAGAAAATTGCGATACACCCATGTGGTGCCCTGCGCAGAGAGCGCTGAGTTCAGGATCATCGGCAGCAGAAAGAACACACCACCGGCCAAGATCACATTCATGAAGTCCAGCACCGTGCTCAAATAGCTGCCCTCGGCGCCGAGGAGTCGAAACAACCAAGGTGCCACCAGCCAGCCGACGATGGAAATCAGCACGCCCGCCGCTGTGACAAACAGCAGCGACTGTGCAAACACCCTGCGCGCCTCCATTGCATTGCCCGCGCCCAGAGCATTCGCCAGCAGGGCCGTGGTGCCCTGGCTGATGCCGCTGCCGATGGCAAAGACGACAAAGTACAGCGGAAACGACAACGAAAGCGCCGCCAGCGACTCCGTGCCCAGCCAGCCCGCGCACAGCGTGTCCATCACATTGAACATCGTGTTGAAAAACATGCCCACGCTCATTGGGAGCGCGATGCGCCAGATGAGCTGTGGAATGGGGTCTGTGGTGAGCGAAAGCGGCGGCTTCATCAGCCCAATCCTAGCAGGATGCTTTGAATCTGCGCACGATGAATGCCCATGTGTGTGCCTGCCATCGCCGCCCAGCCGCAGGCATCCAGAGGACCGAACCAAGGGTGCGCAAACCGAACCTTGGTCTTCAAATCGGAGGCCTCGGTGATTGCAACAAGAACGCCATCGCATGAGTGCTCAAATTCCGCCTCGACGGCAGCAGTCACCGTTGCACTCGGTTTGACCGCCGCTGTACTCGCCTTGCCCGGAGGCACACGGCCCTGTGTCAGTGCCCTGATGACGCGAGTCAGAGCGGTGTTCGTGATGCGCAGGTGATCCAGCGTCATCCACACGGACCAGTTGCGACTGCTGTCCTCAAGCCCGCGCAAACGTGTGATGAGCACCTGCTCACCGCGCTTTGCTTCAGGGCAGGAGTCCACCAGCGCACGGATCGCCGTGCGTTCCTGCTCAAATTTGGTGACAAAGGTCTCGCGACTGCCCCGAAGGCGTGTGAGCGCAAACAGCAGCCGGGCGGCCCAGAGCTCGATGGCAGGCAGTCCGGCGCCTGGCGGGGCGAGTTGAGGATCAGCATTAGTGCTCATGCGGCCCATAATTATGCAATACTTGCTTTTTGCAAGTATTTTACTTTTGAAATGCAAGTGATTGAAATCATAGTACAACATGCCCAAGGCCCAAGCATCCAAACGCCCGCTCAAGGCACCACCGCTACCATTACGCCGTTCACCCTGCCCCGTGGCCTGTGCTCTCGACATGTTTGGCGATCGCTGGACGCTGCTCGTCATCCGCGATCTCATGCTGGGCCGCAGCCGTTTTAAGGACTTCGTCAGCTCCCCCGAAAGCATTCCCACCAACATCCTAAGTGATCGCCTCGAACGTCTGCTCGAAGCCGGCATTGTGCGCCAGATTCCCACCTCGGAGGGCGGCAAAAGGATGGCCTACGAACTCACTGAGAAAGGCGACGCCCTCCGGCCCGTCATGAAGTCAATCCGTGACTGGGGCCTGACCTGGGAGCCGGGTACGAAGGCCGTCATGCAGCAAAGCTGAGCAAGTCTTGCCAGAGGAATCCTGGATCAGCCCAGCTTCGCTTCCATCGTGATCGTGGCATTCAGCAGTTTCGAGACGGGGCAGCCTGCTTTCGCTTTACCTGCGAGGTCCTGGAAGGTGGCTTCGTCAATGCCAGGGATCACGGCGGTGACATCAAGATGGCTGGCGGTGATGGCAAAACCGCCGTCTTTGGGCTCCAGTGTGATGGTGGCGCTGGTGGCGATCTTGTCGGGCGTAAATCCGGCCATGCCCAGGATCATGGAGAAGGCCATCGAGAAGCAGCCCGCATGGGCCGCACCGATGAGCTCCTCAGGATTCGTGCCCTGCTCACCTTCGAATCGGGTCTTGAAGGAGTAGGGTTTGTCGGTGACTGCACCGGAGCCGGTGCTGAGAGTGCCGGTGCCCTCTTTGAGGGAACCCTGCCATTGGGCGGATGCTTTTTGTTTCATGCGCGTGGTGATAAGAGTTTATGGAGAAAACATCATACGATTGGCGGCGATAAAAGATGCTTTCTCAACTCATGCGCCAAGAACGTTCTTAACCTGCTGCATGGATCTGCCGAAGCACTCATTCACATATACCATGGCCTTTTTCACTTTAGCCTGGGCCGCAGGGTAGTCGGCATCGATGGTAAACAAGGTCTCCGCCATCTTGCTCGCCGGCGTCTCGTCCATTTCCAGCAGCCATTCCCCCAGACCGATGTCCTTGAACATCCAGCACTTAGGCGAGTGGAACTCTGAGTAGGTGTGAATGATCGGCGTGCCGTTGGCCAGTGCAATGATCGGTGAATGCGGCTCGTGGCAGACGACGGTGTGGGCTCGTGAAAAAATGGAGGCCGCTTCATCGGCGTTCCAGAAGTAGTCAAGATTCACGACATGCTTCTGGATCTCCGGCGGCAGCGGATCGTGAATGAGGCGCTTGTTGTGCTCCATCTCCTTCTTCACCTCGGGGGCGATGAGAACCTTGTGGCCGGTCTTGTTGACCCACAGTGTCACCAGTTCCCGATACTTCGCCGCACGACGTTCATCATCGGCGATCTGCTCTGGGGTGGGATGCAACGGATTGAGCTTTGGAGTGCGCTTGTCGTCCACGCCGGGAAGCTTGGCCGTGTTGGTGCGAAGTTGAAGGGTAATGAATTTCCGTTCTTCCAGTCCGAGCTTCTTCATGGTCGCCAATCCGCGCACGTCATCACGCACGTCGATGCCGAGGCAGCCATCCGGCCCGAACTCAAGCACGGGCGTCTTGATGCCAGCGCCCTTGAGGATGCTCAAGGTTTTGGTTTCACGTGTGTAGATGAACGAGGCGGCGTTCAGCAAGGCGGTGCGTTCTTCCGCGCCTTTGCCCTCCACCATGGAGGCAAAATACGACTGACCAAAAAGTCCGTACGGTTTGCCGACTTTCTGGCAGAACTGCATGAAGTTGATGTCCTGGCCCATGCCGGAATTCCGGATGAACAGATCGCAGCCGGCAATCGCCTGCCGCAGCGCTTCATCCTTTTCGCCTTTGCCAGTGAGGCTCCCCTGCATGATCTCCACCTTGGGGAAACGCGTCTTGAGCATCGCAGTAACGCGTTCATCCAGCTTCATGGCCCAAAGCACCACCTTCACATCTAGAAGATGCTCTTCGATGACACGCAGGGTGCCCGGCGTGTGGCCGATGTCGCCGATGTTGACTGTGTCCCAAGCAGACTGAAGCAGGATCGTCTTCGGCCTGCCATTGGCGGCGAAAACTGAACCGCCAAGCACGGCGGTGATGGAGGCGATGAAGTGGCGGCGTGTTGGCATGAACTCAGGGGTTGATATTGAGAAGTTGCAGAGCAACTACGATGACGAAGCCATAGGTTCCGGTATTGCTCAGAGTGATGGCCGTTTCGACGTTTTCGGATCGACGTTCATCGCGCGCCCTTCGCCTGGGGTGGAAGCTCCGGTAGCACCGGCAATTCAAGCACCTGTTTCTGCGCCAGCAGACGCTCACGCAGCGCGGGATACGGCAGCTTTTGCACAGCGAGGTTTTGCTGCGCGCTCAAAGCAGCGGCGATGCCCGCACTCTGGCCGAGAATCATCCACGTCGGCTCCACACGGATCGAGGAGATGCCCACATGCGTGCAGGAAAGCGCCACGGGCACGAGCAGATTGTCACACTCAGCGGCCTTCGGCGTTATGGCCCGATAGGGAATGTGATAGGGATAGCCGTGCCGCCGACCTGCCATGCGCACCGGCATGATCGTACCTTCATCAACGACCATCTCCTGCGTACCTACGCGCTGGCAGTCGTGCGAATCGATGGGAAACGAGGACACGATGATGGGATCGTCTTTCTGCGACTCGTCCATGATGTCCTTCTGCGACACCACATATTCGCCGATCATGCGCCGTCCCTCACGCACGTAGAGCTGCGGCGACCAGTGGCCGTAAGCGGCAAACTCATCACGGCAGAGCCCAAGTTCCGCCATCTGCTGCCGCAGTGGCTCCGGCACGGCAGGATCGGTGCTGAGGAATTGATGCATTTCCAGGGTGTACTGCTTGTGCGCCTCCCAGATCTTCGCGCGTCCAGCCTCATCCGCTTCGCTCCAGCCATTGCAGGCAGCGACGAGGCCCATGGAGAACTGTTTACCGATGCCGTTGTTCGCATCAAACTTGTTGCCCGGCAGTGGATACAAATCCCACAGCAAATGCGGTTTCTTTTCCTGAGCGAAGTAGCGCCGCACGACCTCAAAGCGTGCGGGATCATAGCTGGCTGGCTGTGGAAACGGCACGCGGTTTGCCAGGTCTTTGGTGACGCACAGACGGAAACTATACACCATCACGTTCTTGTCGCCTACCTCTTCTGGTCCTGCATCCGCTGTCGTAATCAATGGCAGTGGCTTGCCAGTGGCATCGAGGCCTGAGATCGCCAGCTTCGCCTTGGGATATTGCTTTCCTGCCAGTGGCTCGACGAACTCCTGCCTTCCTTCGCGACCGATCGTCCAGCTCACTCCGGCCGCAGCCATCAAATCGCCCTCATAGGTACCATCCACGCACACCTTGGCGGCGAAGTCTCCGTCACTCGTCACGAGTTTGGCAATGTGCGCGCCCTCCTTCGTCACTGATTTCAATGCCCGCTTCGTAAGCACCTTCACGCCTGCTTCATCGAGCATCTGCCGTGTGATTTTCGCCGCGACATGCGGCTCGTAGGTCCAAGGCTTGTGATCTTTCTCGCTTACCTTGTAGGGCAGAGCCACGCCGCGCTGCTGGTAGTCCTTTTCGATGCGCGCATGCCATTCATCAAACAAGCCCAGCACTGTGCTGCGCACCGTTTGATTGGAGTCGCTGAAACAGAGTCCACCCGTGTTCACTCCGCCGACATGATCCGTTGGTTCCAGCAGGATGACCGATGCCCCTTCCCGCGCAGCGGCGATGGCGGCGCAGAATCCCCCCGGTGTGGCTCCATAGACAATGACCTCCGCCTCCGTAGCGGCATGCACAGACAAACTGATAGCGAAAAGGAGGGCGACGATGCGTGTCATGGCATTCACAAGGACACGTTCATCACATTTTGGACATTATTTTGTCCGCTCAATCACTGCGCGATGCGCGGTCTCCTGCAAAAAGCAGGCATCTTTCGGATCCAGCCCCTTGGGCACGAAGGTACTGCCCACCGCGCTTTCGCCAAACAAGACCTCATACCACACGCAGGCACCCAGGTATTCGCCTGCCATATTCGCGTGATGGCCGTCCATGCCGAGCGTCGTCTTGCCGTCTTTCTGTTTCTTCCACTGCCAGCCGACGTGCAATGAGTGGGCCTGATTTGGAAGTGCGGGCTGTTTGGCCGATTTGGGATCGAAGGTGGTATCGGTTTGATAAGCCCAATTCGGGTCGGTGTCCGCGAGATGGAAGGCATCTCCTGTCGGGATGATGCGGGCACCGAATTCGGCGGCGATTTTGTCATAGGCGGAGCGCAGGCCGTTGTACATTTCGTCCTGGGTTTTGGGCTCGCCGGCTTTGTCGGAAGGTTTGGTGAAGCGGGGGTCGTCCTTGCGGTACTCCCAAGTTTCATGCACGAGCAGCTTCGCCTGTGGTGCGTGCTTGGAGACGTAGTCGCGCAGCCAGCCTGCGGAGGGCTGATAGGTGGTGAAGTCGTGGCTCTGGATGCTCGCCTGCTGGATGGTGACGTAGTCCCACTTTTGCAGTTCGAGGTTTTCCTTCAAGCCACGGCCGCTGGTGTAGAGGCCTGCTTTGTCTTTGGGATCTGCTTCGTGCTTCTGCGCTTTCTCGGCGCGCACCTGAAATGAGGCACCGCCGATGACGAGGGGCTGATGAACCAGCGTGTGCTCGCCTGCCTTTGCCAGATCACCGAGGTAATGCGTGGCATTGGCGGAGAAACTGTTGCCAATGGTGAGGAGCTTGACCGTTTTGGCCTCGCCCGCGAAGGACGAGACGCAAAACAGCAGCGAGGCGATCAGGGCGAACGCTTTCATGCAGCCAGGTGATTAATGGCAGCCGCAGCCTTCGCCGCAGCCTTTGGAGAACACTTCGGCTTCGGCAGGCACTTCACCGCGCTCGAGGCTTTTGCCGACGAAGCTCGTCACCACTTCGGCAATGCCGCGCAGGACGTCCTGGGCTTCGATGAAGCTCAGGATGGCGGTGTTGGCATCGCACTGGTCCTGCAAATCGGTGAAGCGGGAAATTTCTTCTCCGCTGGGCTCTTCGCCGCTGTGCTGCTTCTGGTGCAAGGCGCGGCCGAGCGTGGCCATCTCGCGGTAGAGCGACACGGCTTCTTCATTGGCGAGGAAGGCTTCCGCTTTTTCGCGGGCATTTTTCACGTCGCTGTCGGCCACGAGGGTTTCGCACAGTTCGACGATTTTGGATTTGATTTGGGGGGATGCGTTCATGGGGGTGCGAGATTAGGCCGGAATAGCCAATTCAAAGGGAAAAGTCGGACAATTTCACCATTCACGTGCCACAGCGAGGTTCCGTTTGAAGCCCTCGCGCACCAGTGAGAGGTCGGAATCCATGGCAATCCAAGTGAAGCCCAAGGCTTTGAGTTTTTCTTTGTCGTCTGCGTGGCGGACGAGAATGCCGCAGCCTTTGCCGTGGTCTTTGGCGGCCTTGACGATGCTGCTCACGCAGTCCTCGTAGCTGCGGGATGACTGCTGCGCTTTCAGATCGAAGGACAAATCGGCAGGGCCGATGAATAGAGCATCAATGCCCTCCACGGCGGCTATTTGTTCTGCATTCGCGACCGCCTCGGCGGTTTCGATCTGGGCGAGAATGATCGGTTTGGGCATCTCCTCGCCCGGCAGCCGCAGGCCATAGCCATAGGCACGCACGGTGCGTGAGACGCCGCGATGCCCCTGCGGAGGATAGTATGCGGCATCCACGCAGTGGCGAGCCTCTGCCACGGTATTCACGTGCGGCACCATGATGCCATGGGCACCCCAGTCGAGCACACGGCCGATGAGATCCGGATGCGGTGCACTCACACGCACGATGGCGATGGTGTCGCTACCACGCAGCGCCCGCAGTTGATTCGGCAGCGCCGCTTCAGATTCGCAGCCGTGTTCCAGATCAATCAAAACCCAGTCGAAGCCGGACTCGGCAGCGAGTTCAGTGACCGCAGGTGAGCCGATGGAAAGAAAGGTGCCGATGTGAGTTTTCATGTTCGAAGAGTCACGATGCTGCTGGAGTTGCGCAATCCCCGCAACGCGAAGTTACATGTGTTTGTGTGAATTCACGCAGCGACTGCCAGGTGGAAGGCAACACTGACTCCCACATAGAATTCCAACTGAATTCTTCAAGTGATTTGACCGCCCCATCCTTTGTGGCCACCGGCGTTTGATGTACCTCTCACTTGCACCAGATGGCTATTGCTCCCACGCAAGGCTGTGCGAGCATCCGGCCAGCTATGAAAACGGACCAACAAGTTTGTGCCAGTCACGGTTTTTCCACCATGAGGCTGGTTGGAGTCATCCCCGTTCTGCTCACCGGTGTGGTGCTGCTGGCAGGATGCAGCAAGCAGAAAAGGGTCAATCTGTTTGAGGAAGGCAAGGCGCAGGAGGCGCTGACGGAGTTGGCGAAAAAATTCTCTCAGCCTGCAAAAGTTCTGAACATGGACATCACACCGCTGAGTCTGACAATCCAGGTGCAGGATCCGGCGCAGCCAAGTCATGTGGATGTTTACAGCCTGGAGCACAGCTACATTTTCGAGGACCGTTATCATGATGTGAGCATATCAGGTCCCAAACCGGTTCAGCTCAGCCTCATCAATGACAATCTCGAAGAGAACCTCTTCAATCTCAATGACGTGAACATTGCAGGCGTGGCGGCGACGGCAAAGTCAGCCGTGGAGCACACGGCTTTGGAGGGCGGCGGCATCGCGAGCATTCACATTCAGAGGCGTCTGTTTCTCATCCCCGTGGCAACGTGTGGTGATGTGGACTGGGAAATTTCGGTGAAGAGCGACCGGGAATATGCGACGGCCCATGCGGATGCGAAAGGCCGCATCACCCGCCTCAACCTTGACGGCACGAACCGTGCGAAGAACCTCAATCTGTATGCCGAGAACAAAGAGCTGCTCGGCATCGTGGCCACGATGCGGGAGACTTTCGGCAGCACGCGCGGCATTTTGAAGCTGCACCTGAACCGAAACTTCCTCGGCTTTGACGCGCGCGATCCGCAGAAACCGAAGCGGCTGATGAGTTTCACCGCCAATCTCAATGGAGTACTGATGGGGATGGATGCCTTCAACGGCGGCCCAGGCGCGCCACAGCTTCCTGATGACCGGTTCTTCGGCGTGGATGACGTGGACTGGTCGCACGTGCCGGAGATGCTGAAGCAGGCACAGGCAAAGCTGGAGATCACCAAGGGGCGGCTTTACGCTGTCTCGCTGACCAAGGCAACGCTGGGCGGTGATGCACAGCCGCTGCGGTGGACGGTGGATATTCGGGATGGTGAAGGCGAAGATGGAGAGGTGGAATTTGATCCGCATGGCGTGGTGACGCATGTGAAGCTGCCCAAGGGCCGCAGAGTGCCGGTAAACATGTTTGAGCCGGAAGGGGCCAGACTGGCCATCGTGGGCATCAAGAAAACCTTTGGTGCTCATGCGAAACTCATTGAACTGGCCTTCTCCGGCAGCCGGGCCCAGATCATCGCACGCGACCCGAAGCAGCCGGCGAAGATTCGTGACTGGATCTATGATGACGACCACTTTGCAGACTTCCAGGGGTCCGATCAAACGCCGTTCTATCGCGATCTGCAAGAGTCCTCGTTCTTTGATCTGGATGAGGTCGAGGCCGCGCTGCCACACCTGCTGCCAAAACTTGAGAAGACTGCGCTGGAACGCCTGAAAATGCCCTACGGCAAGGTCGAGCGAATCACCTTCTGCCGCCAGCAGAAGATGCAGCCCCCCAGCCCCAAGCTCACCATCCAGATCAACGTTCAAGGTGCGGATGGCAAAAACGGCTGGGTCAGCTACGACCTTCAGGGAAACTTTGTGCATTTCATGACGCCGTGAGTTGGACACCCGGTGAGCAGATCGCATCGAAGCTTCAATGCCCGATCAATTCCGAACTTGCTTGAAGTCTGACGTATCCCACACAGCCTGATCCGACCGCTCATCGATTCCACTTATCTATTGCATGTCCTCTTCTGATCTCCGCTCCCTCGAACCCAAAGCCCTCTGGAACTGTTTTGCCGATCTCAACGCCGTGCCACGCCCTTCCAAGCGCGAGGAACGAGTCGTGGGCTTTGTTCTGGGATTCGCGGCACGCCATGGCATTCCGGCACAGCTCGACACGGCGGGCAATGTCATCATCAAAAAGCCAGCCTCAGCGGATCGGATTGGCCACCCGCCAGTCATCATGCAGGCGCATCTGGACATGGTACACAAAGCTGGAGACGGAGTGAAGTTTGATTTCGACAAGCAGGGAATCGACATGTGGGTCGATGGCGACTGGGTCCGGGCACGCGGCACCACGCTTGGTGCGGACAACGGCCTCGGTGCCGCAGCAATCCTGGCGGTGCTGTCTGCGAAGGATTTGTCCCACCCACCCATCGAGGCGCTCTTCACCCTGGATGAAGAGCAGGGCATGGGCGGTGCCCTGGGTCTGCAGCCTGGAGTGCTGACAGGCAAAACCATGCTGAATCTCGACTCCGAAGAAGACAACACATTTACCATTGGCTGCGCAGGCGGCATTGATACGCTGGGCAGTTTTGAATACACCGAGGTGGTGCATGACTCCAATGCGTCAGTAGTCAGCATCCAAATCACGGGCCTGCGGGGCGGACATTCTGGCCTGCAAATTCACGAAGGTCGTGCGAACGCGAACAAACTCATGACGCGTCTTCTCCATGCCTGCGGCGAGGATGTCGTGGCCCTTTCCACGATGCGTGGCGGCAGCGCGCGCAACGCCATCCCGGCGCAATGTGTCGCACAGGTGGTGGTTTTGAATCAATCCCAATTTGATGAACGCTTCCAGCGCGAAGCCGCTGGCATCCGCGCCGAGTTTAGCCTGATCGAACCCGGGCTGATCATCACCACGGCACCAGTGACTGTCGAAACTGCCAGCGTGCAAACGATGAGCGCAGAGCATCAGAAGGCCCTCGTTCTCGCCATGCAGGCCCTTGTGAATGGAGTCTATCGCATGAGTCCTGTCGTGCCCGGACTTGTTGAGGCCTCTTCGAATTTCTCCACCATTGCTCTCGGCGGCGGCAAGGCCGAATGGAGCAGCCTGCAACGCAGCTCGGTGGAATCGAGCAAACTCGACGTCGCGGCTGCTTTCCGCGCGCCATTCGAACTCATCGGCGCACACGTCCGCTCTGGAGATCCCTACCCAGGCTGGAGCCCCAGCGCCACATCTCCCATCTTGGACAAAATGAAGAAGCTCTACCGAGAACTTTTTGGCCATGAGGTTCAAGTCGGTGCATGCCATGCCGGACTCGAGTGTGGCGTCATCAGCATGGCTTATCCCGATCTCGACATGATTTCCTTCGGGCCAAACATCCACGAGGCGCACTCTGAAAAAGAATGCGCCAGCATTTCCTCCACGCAGAAGTTTTGGAAGTTACTCACCGCCGTGTTGGCTGAGCTATAGATTCAGTCGCTCAAGCGGAAGTTCAGCTATGGATGGTCAATTTTGCTGTCTTGCTTTTTTGAGCAGCTTTTTCTCCTTCTTCTCCACACTCTTCGAAGCACCGGCTACGGGATTGTTGATGGTGGGCAGATGTTTGGCCAGCTCGGCCTTGGTCCCTGCGTGTTGCGGATCCTTGGCTAGGTTGGTCCACTCATAGGGGTCGGCGACCTCATTGTAGAGTTCTTCATCTCCGTTTGCGTAATGAATGTAGCGCCAACTTTCGGTACGCACAGCGTGATTGTTCAGGCCGAAGGTGGTGACGGCTGGCGTGTCCCATACGGAAGCCGGATCGGCAAGGAGCTGCCTGATGCTTGTACCTTCCACATGCGCTGGCGTAGGCAAACCGCAGACGTCGGTGAGCGTGGGGAAGACGGAAGTGAAATCGACGGTGCGTTCACACACGCTGTCGGGCTTGGTCAAACCGGGAACCACCCAGATGAGCGGAGCGCGTGTGGCCTCCTCCCACAGCGCGAATTTTCGCCAGTGATCCTTCTCACCCAGGTGCCAGCCGTGATCGCCCCAGAAGACGATGGCGGTGTTTCCCTTGTTCGGGCTTTTGTCATAGGCCTCCATGAGGCGGCCGATGAGCATGTCGGTGTAGCTGGCGGCGGCGAGGTAGCCCTGAATCGCCTCTTTCCAGCGACCGCTCTTGATCATTTCAGCGTGGTCGCCATCCGGCTTGGCCATCTTTACGCCCGCTGGTGGCACATCATCCAGATCATCTTGCTTGTAAGGCGGCAGCTCGATTTTATCGAGCGGATGCATGTCGTAATACTTCTTTGGCACGTTCCAGGGCATGTGTGGCTTGTGAATGCCGCATGCGAGGAAAAAGGGCTTCTCATGCGGCTTGCCGAACTGGTCGATGCAATAGTTGACGATGTGCCAGTCATTGAGTTCATCGTCTTGGCAATCGAGTGCGGCGAACTTGATGCCACCCACGCCATCGCTCTGTCCTTTCGGCACCTTCGGCATGCCGCCTTCGCTTTTCATGTAGTCATCCCAATCTTCGAGGCGCTTGAAGCTCTCATGGTAAATTTTGCCCGCGCCGCAGACGAAGTAGCCGCCCTGGCGAAAGGCATGGGTGAGCGTTTGCTCTTCTGAAATGACCGGACGCCAGTCCTGATTGTTGTCATACACGCCGGTCTTGCCCGGACGCATGCCGCTCATGAGCGCCGCCCGTGAGGGATTGCACACCGGCGCGGCGCAGTAGCTGTGCGTGAAGCGCACACCACGGGCGGCCAGCTTGTCGATATTCGGCGTGATCGACTGCTTGTTGCGGCCTAGATAGCCGACCCAATGATTGAGATCATCGATGGCGATGAACAAGACGTTCGGCTTGTCAGCGGCAGGGGCCGTGACAACGAGCAGCAAAAGAGCAAGGATGAGGCGCATGATGGCCGCAGAAACGCAGGCCACGCATGCGTCTTGCGCTCACTTCAAGGCTTCATACGCCGTCAGATTTGGCTCAATGGCTTTCAGCGCCGTCGCCCAGAACTCAGGCTGTGTGATGTCTTCGCCCAGGCTTTGCTTCACCACTTCTTCGCAAGTCGCGCTGCCGGTCATCGAGAGGAAGGCTTCGTAGCGTGGCAGGAAGGACGCGCCTTCGGCCTTGAAGCGCGCAAACAGGGCCTGGCTCAGCAGGTAGCCGAAGACATAGGGGAAGTTGTAGAAGGAGACACCGGTGATGAAGAAATGCATCTTATAGGCCCAGAACATCGGGTCGGTGCCGTCATCGAGCAGTGTGTCGCCGTAGAGCTTGCGCTGTGCTTCGGTCATGAGTGCGCTCAGGCGGCTCACGCTCACCTCGCCGCTGGCACGTTCTGTGTAGAAGGCCTTTTCGAACTCGTAACGCATTGGGATGTTGATGAGGTAGGCGTGCGCACGCAGCATCTCCTGATCGAGCAGGTAGGCCTTCGTGGCCTCGGTGATGCCAGGATTGGACATCAGGCCGTCGAGCAGGATCATCTCGCCAAAATTTGACGCCGTTTCAGCGAGCGTCATCGGGTAGTTCGCGGCAAAGGAACGTGCCGGGCGCAGCACGCAGGAATGCCACGCGTGGCCGACTTCATGCGCCAGTGTGACCATGTCATGCACCGTGCGGTGGAAGGTCATGTAAACGCGCTCTTCGTGCTTGAGTTGCGAGCCGGTGCAGAATGCGCCGGGGCGCTTGCCAGCGCGCGGCTGCGCCTCGATCCAACGCTGCGCCAGCATCTCGCGGAAATAGTCGCCCAGCTTGGGGTACGCCGCGCTGAAAGCATGATCGACCGTGGCACAGGCCTCGTCCCAAGTGAGCTCCTTTTCATCCGGTGCAGCGATCTGCGGTGCTTCGAGATCGAAGTAGTGCAACGCGGAGGTGCCCTGCAGTTTCGCGGCTTTTCGCAACGCACGACGCGGCAGATCGATGTGCGTGTGGATGGCATCCAACATCGCGTCGAGGGATTTGCGGCTCATCGCTCCGTCAAACAACGGGGTATCGAGGAAATGCGGCAGACCTCGGCGACCATAGAGGCTGAGGCGCGTGCCCGCGATGCCGTTTAATCCAGCAGCGAGCGTCACTGCATGATCATTCCATGGCTTCTGCCCGTCATTGAAAGCGGCTTCACGTAATTTGCGATCGGGTTCCGACATCAGCGCGCGCCGACGCGACATCGGCACGATTTCCTTGTGCCCATCTGGGAAGGTCATCTCAAACTCCATCTTGCCCGTCAGCGTGTCGTAGAGACGTCCCCAGGCATGCAGACCGTTCACATTGAGATCCGCCGCCAGGGCCTCCATCTCGGACTTCATCTGGTGCTGGCCTTCATGGCGCATGCGCTTCACCGCATGCTCAGCATTCTTCAAGGATGGATCGGCGAGCAGCGTGGCGAAAGCGTCATCGGTCAAGGCAGCAAGGGCGGAGCGCAGCGAAGCCATGAGCTTAGTGCTTTCAGCTTCGAGCGTCGAAAGCCACGCCTCATCTGCCTTCACCGCCTCGTCGTTGGCATCATCCGCCGACAAGCAGCCGAGATAGGCCGAGAGATGGCCGAGACGGTCGCTCAGTGATTCCAAGGCATTGATGACGTGGACGATTTCAGCGGTGTCAGCGCCGAGAGCAGCAGCCTGGATCTTGAGCATTTCGACATCGCGCACCAGCACGGCTTTGAAGTCGGTGTAGTCGGATTTGCCGAAGCCAGAAAACCAGGATTCGAGAGACCAGCGGTCAGGGGCGGTAGGGGTAGCAGAGTGGGACATAAAATTTAACGGCTGACGCGGCCTCCGCCGTCGCCTTGCATGAGGGTTTCGATTTCGGTACGGGTGCTGTAGTTGTAGTCGCCCTCAATGGAGTGGGCAAGACAGCCGGCGGCGGTGGCAAAGTCGATGGCCGTTTGCGGATCGGACTTTTGGAGGAATGAAAACACCAGACCGGCGGTGAAAGCATCCCCGGCACCGAGGCGGTCAATGATCTGGGTGATCGTGTAGCGCGAAGCGGTGTGCAGCGTATCCGTGGCTGCTTCGTAAAGCGCTCCGCTGAAGCATTGCGCAGCGGAGGTGCTGCCATCCCGCAGAGTCAAAGCGGCGTAGGTGAGATTGGGAAACTGGGCGATGATCTGCTTCGCCAATGCATGCAGATCGCCGCTGTGCGTGATGCCGAGCATGGCGGTGGCATCGCTGATACCACCGACGAACACCTGCACAAACGGCAGGAGCGACTGCATGGTGCGCGTGGCCAGTTCACGAGCGGCGAGAGGCGGGGCCCACTGCCAGAGCTTGGTGCGATAGTTCATATCGCACACAACTTTGATCTGGCGGCGCGCGGCTTCCTGCACAGCGACGAGCGCCACCTCGGTGGCATTGCGTGAGATCGCAGGTGTGATGCCGGAGATCACAAACCACTCGCAATCGGAGAAGATCGCATCCCAGTCGTAGGCGGAGGCCGGTGTGACGGCCACAGCGGAGCCGTCACGGTCATAGATGACATTGCCGCCACGTTGATTCGCACCGTGTTCGAGAAAGTAGGTGCCAAGGCGGCCTTCCTGCGTGCGCAGGATGTGTTTCGTCTCGACACCGAGGCTGCGCAGATCCGCGATGCAGGCATCGGCGATGGCGTTCGTGGGCAAGGCGGTGACAAAGGCCGCATCCATACCCAGATAGGCCAGCGAGGCAGCAATGCTGGCCTCGGCCCCGGCAAAGCTGGCATTCAGGCTGCCCGGCATGGCCTGCTGAAAACGTGCGTAGCCGGGCGTCGCCAGACGCAGCATGACTTCGCCGAAGGTGACGACACAGCTCATGGACGGACTTGCTTGACGATGTCTGTGGCCTCACGTGCCAGCGCGGTGATCACATCCCACCCGCCCCGGGCCACAATTTCCTTCGGCGCCAGCCAAGAGCCACCGAGGGCTAGCACGGCTGGCTCACGCAGGTAGTGCGCGGCATTTCCTGCGCCCACGCCACCCAGAGGAATGAACTGCACACCAAGATGCATGAACGGCGCCATGATGCTGCGCATGTAGATCAGGCCACCACTCGGCTCCGAGGGGAAAAACTTCAGTACGCGGCATCCCGCTTCGATGGCGATTTCAATGTCTGTGGGTGTGCAAACGCCGGGCGCGAACGGCAGGCCGATGCGGATGGCCTCGGCCACGACGCGCGGATTCATGCCGGGGGCCACACCAAAGCTCGCGCCGGCCTCCTTGGCATCGTTTGCCTGCTGCGGGGTAAGGATGGTGCCCACGCCGACGGTCATTTCCGGCACTTCGGCCCGGATACGCCGCAGGGATTCGAGCGCCGCGTCGGTGCGCAAGGTCAGCTCGATGCAATTCACCCCGCCCGCGAGCAAGGCCCGAGCCAGCGGCACGGCATCCTCAACACGGTCGATCATCAATACGGCAATCACGCCGGTCTGGTGGAGTTGCAGGCGAAGGCTGTCGGGAAAGGCGCTGTTCATGGCTGGAAGCAGGAGGGGATAGACGTTTTTGCAACTAGCATGTGCGATCCTCAGGGATTCGATCTGCCTCAACGAAGCCGTCCTTCGCACAGTCATTTTGAGGGGCAGCCCTCTTCACATCATGGCGTTGTGATTTTCAGATCACTGATCCTGCCCTCAAACCTCCCCTTTGCCGTGTAGGTGGCCACCGGCTTCGCATTATCAAAGCCCACACAGAAGTCTTCCTGCGGCTGGCGGCCGATGAGGCCCGGAGCCCTGGCGGTGGCGACGACTTGATCGTTTACGATGAGGGTCAAAGTGTGATCTTTGGCGAGGCTGGCGCTGATCTTGGTGCTGCCAGAGAGGGTGCTGGGAGACTCGACTTCCGTGAAGGAGTCACCTCCGCCATAGCGGATCATGAAAACCACATGACCGCCACGGAGATGCAGTGCGTACCCGGCCGCGCTGCCGCCATGGGCGATGAGAATGGCGTCGGGCTGGGTGGCTTCAACAGTGCAGGAAAGCGTGAATCCACTGTTGGCGATCTGAGGTGCTTCATCCGCGCCGAGCGTGTCGCCGGGTTTCAAGGCAGCGAGCGCGGCAGGTTTTCCCCTGGCCTTCTTCGGTGCCTCCTTCTTGGCGGCGCGCGATGCTTCGTTGGAGGGATAGAGCAACTGTGGATTTTGTACTTCCCCCGCAGGGCGGCGGGCGGTGGGCTTGTTGCCGCCAATCTCGGCGCTCATCTTGTCAGCGAGCGCCTGCAGCTTCGCAACGATGTCGGGATGCTTGGCAGCGAGGTTGGTCTGTTCACCGATTTCGGTGTCGAGATTGTAGAGACGCGGGGTGATCTTCGAATCTGCTGCGATGCCTTTGCTCACCGGGTCTGACTGTGGAACGAAGGCGAGTTTCCATGGCCCCTGCCGCACGGCCTGGAGGTTCCAGCCGCTGAAGTAGTAGTGGGCCTCGCGCCGGGACTCAGTGGTCTGGCCAAACAACAGCGGAGAGAGATCACGCCCGTCAATGACAGGTTCGGCGGGCACGGTGCCACCCGCGAGCTTTACGCAGGTGGGAAGCAGGTCGATGGTGCCGACGACGGCATCGCACACGCTGCCGGGGGCGATCTTGCCGGGCCACCAGGCGAGGGAGGGTTCGCGCACGCCGCCCTCCCAGGTGCTGCCTTTGCCGCCGCGCAGAGGCAGAGCGCTGCCGCCATCCTGGCCTTTGACAAGCCAGGGGCCGTTGTCGCTGGTGAAGACGACGAGGGTGTTGTGATCGAGCTTCAGCTCACGGAGTGTCTCGAGCACACGGCCCACACTCCAATCGACCTCTTCGACCCAGTCGCCGAACCGGCCGTTTTGTGATTTGCCCTGGAAGGCTTTGCCGGGATGGATGGGCGTATGGACGGCGGTGTGGGGGAAGTAAAGAAAGAATGGCTTTCCCTTGTTCGCCCGAATGAAGCCGACGGCTTCCTCGGTGTAGCGCTCTTCGATGCGCGTTTGATCTTCTTCGTCGAGCAGTTCCACGACTTTGTCATCGCGCAGGAGTGGCACGACCAGTTTGCCGCTTTCCTTCGCGGTCTTCTGCATGTCATTGGAATTGGGAATGCCGAGGTAGTGGTCGAAGCCCTGCCGGGTGGGCAGAAACTCGGGCTGATCTCCGAGATGCCATTTGCCAACGATCTGTGTGGCATAGCCTTGGTCCTTCAGATATTCGGCGATGGTGCGCTCCTGCGGGTGAAGGCCGTTTTTGTTTCCCGGTCCATACACGCCCGGCACGGAGACACGCGCGCCGTAGCATCCTGTCATCAATTGAGCACGCGACACACTGCAGACCGGGGCGGCGTAGAAGCTGGTGAGTTTCATGCCCTCCTGCGCCATGCGGTCAAGATTCGGTGTCTTCTGCTTTGTGGCTCCAAAGGGTCCGATGTCGGCATACCCCAGATCATCCACGAAAAGAATGATCACATTGGGGAGCTGCTCTACTGCGAATGCTGGCAGTGGCACGACGAGTGTCAGAATGAGCAGAGCGAAGAGGTTTCTCATAATTGGGAACAGGCTGGAACGTTGCGGGGGGCCGTTTGTGTCAGGCAACTGCCGCGAGGAGCGAGAGAATGGCACTTCTCCTGCTCTAAAGAATTCCCACCAGCCATGACCCCAGCCCCTTCTGACACGAGCATCCCCACGCTCGGCCCTTGTTTGATCCATTCGCCCCTGCACCGCATTGGGGGGGTGGAGGCACCTTACAAAGCGGACGCAGTGGACCGCATTCTCTACCACAGCCATCTGCTCGAAGACGGGCGTGATGTGTCCAAGCCTAGCTACGAAGAGGCAGGCCCCCGTGAGATGATCTATTTTGACCCGGCCAAGACCACGGTCGGCATCGTGACCTGCGGCGGCCTTTGCCCGGGCCTGAACGACATCATCCGTGGCATCGTGAACCGCTGCCATCAGCAATATGGCGTCGCACGCGTGTATGGCTTCCGCTATGGCTACGAGGGGCTGGTGCAGCGCTTTGGCCACACCCCGCTGCTGCTGAAACCCACGTCCGTGGAGCAGGCGCATCACTTTGGCGGCACGCTGCTGGGCAGCTCGCGCGGCAAGCAGGACATCGGCGAAATGGTGGACACGCTGGAGGACATGAAGGTCGATATTCTTTTTGTCATCGGTGGTGACGGCACCCTGCGTGGCGCTGCGGAGATCGTGAAGGAAATCGAACGACGTGGATTGAAGAAGGCGGTCGTCGGCATCCCCAAAACCATCGACAACGACATTCGCTACCTGGACAAAAGCTTCGGCTTCGAAACCGCCTTTGATGCCGCTGTGCAGGCCGTGAAATGTGCGTATGTCGAGGCCACCGGCGCAGTGAACGGCGTCGGTCTGGTCAAGCTCATGGGGCGTGATTCCGGCTTCATCGCGTGCTATGCCGCCCTGGCGGGCAGCAACGTGGATTTCGTACTGATTCCTGAAGTTCATTTTGAACTGAACGGCGAGGCTGGCTTTCTGGAATTTCTACGCCAGCGGCTGACCAAACGTGGCAGCGCTGTCATCGTGGTGGCGGAGGGGGCTGGGCAGCACCTCATGCAAACCGGCGACGACACCGATGCCAGCGGCAACAAACGCTACGGCGATATCGGCCCCTTCTTGAAGGACCGTATCAACGCCTTCTTCAAAGAACGGAAGACCGAGGTGAACCTCAAGTACATCGACCCGAGCTACATCGTGCGCAGCGTCCCGGCCAACGCGCAGGACAATGTGTACTGCTCACGCCTCGCCCAAAACGCCGTGCATGCCGCGATGGCGGGCAAGACCAACATGCTTGTGGGCCGCTGGCACAATTCCTTCGTGCATCTGCCGCTGGAACTCGTCATCCATGGCCGCCGCAAGGTCGATCCCACCCAGGAGCTCTGGCACAGCGTGCTCGAATGCACGGGGCAGCCGATGGTGATGAAGTGACTATTTCAACGGCGGAAGCTTGGCGCTGCAATTCACCGCGCGGTGCCGATTGTCATCAAAGGCGAAGTGCAGCCACTGTTTGTCCGGGCTCACAAAGCCGTCGGGATAATTAAGGCGGCCTTTGGGGCCATCCACCGACTCGGGGATGAGTACGCGCTGATAGGGCCACGTTTTCATGCCGTCAAAGCTCACCCATAAAGCGAGCGGGCTGCGGTGGGCCGGATTCGGATTATGCAACATCGCCACAGCGTTACCGCCCAGAGAATAGAGCGTGGCCTTCGAGCCGGGATTGGGGATGTCTGTTTTGCGCGTCATGGCCGGCCAGGTGCGTCCGCCATCCGTTGATTCAGCATCGAAGAGCACGCCGCCGAGACGGTCACCACGAATGATCATGGCGATGCGCCCGTCCTCCAGTTCCACGATGTTGTTCTCAGCCCAACCCCAGTAAGCATCGTCATTCGAGAGGCGGATGTCTCCGTGCTCGCTCCATGTTTTGCCGCCGTCGCTGCTGATGAGCACGCCGTTGCGCGGGTTGCTAATGTGGAAGGAAAGACGCTTCCATTTGTCCTCGGGCAGCAGGGTGCCTGTGGGCGGTCCTTCATAGTGCTGGAAAGGCAGCAGGATGCGCCCGGCGCGGGTGACGATGTGATTTCGGATGAACGTGCGGTCTTGCAGCCGCCCTGGCACGGGTTCGGCCTTGCCCCAGGTGCGGCATGAGTCATCGCTGCGCACCATCCACGATTTCCAGCCGCCGAAAATGCCGTCATGCGTGGAGAAAAACAGCGTGCAGCCCTGTCCGTGCACCATCAATTCGCTGGGCACGTGGGCCATCGTGTCGCCTTCATGTTCGAAGCCAAAGTCCAGCCGCTCCATGGGCGACCACGTTTGACCACGATCCGTGCTGCGAGTGATGAAGATGCCATTCTCCGGCTGGGGCTCGGTGTCTCCGCCTCCCAGCATCACCATCACCCAGGAGCCGTCTGGCATCTCGCGCAAAGTGGCATCGCAGACGAGCTTGTTCGGACTTTGACCGTCAAAGACAATGCTCTTGTGGTCCAGTTTGGCATCTTCGGCAGCCTGCTTTTCCCAGTCTGCCGCAGAGACGCTGATACAGGTGAGGATGCAGGCAAAGAAAAGTCGGTGTTTCATGGTTGGATAGGGTAGAAAACGCGGCCGGACACCGCATTCACGGCCCATCGGAGCAAATCTGTAAGTTATGTTAACACATTCTTCATCAAAATGCTCTACCTCGCCGGGTAGCTTTGCCGGTCCAGCACCTGCCCTGCAAGACTCTTGATTTCGATCTGCGTGGGCGACTTCGGTTTGAAGGTGAAGAGTACATAGCTGTGCTCGCTGGCGAAGAAGGCGGACTTGGGGTCTGGGTAGCGGTCGCCATCGCCTTTGAGCGCGGTGTTGAAATACGGGAATCCATCCACCATGGCTCGCTCCGCAAAATAACCGAAGCCAGTGATGACGGCGGAACCCTGCTGAAACAGCCGGCCCCATTCGCCCTTCAACTGGCCGCGCATGGTGGCATTGCGCTCGTTTTGGATGGTGACCGTGTGGCCCGCACGCGGGGGTTCCATCTGCTGACGATACCAGGCGAGCTGCGCTGACGAAGCATCAAAGGGATGCCCCGTCTGCCATGTGGTGCCCATGTCACTGGTGTGTTCGAGATCGAGCGCAACGAAGCGCGCGTCGAACTCAGGAAACGCGAGCGTCCAATTCCATTCGTTGCCGGGCAGCGCGAAGAATTCACGATAGGCCGAAGCCTCCACGTCATACACTGGCTCGGGTGGCGGCTTCGGGCCACGCGAACGGATTTCACGATCATGATTGCCGAGCACCGGCATGAAGGGAGTGCTGCGAAACAGCTCCGGCTTCGAGTCGATCAGCGCGCTGAAGGCCTTCGTCCCTTCACGGTCCTTTTGATGCAGGCTGCCGACATTGTCCCCCGCCGTCATCAGCACATGCACGTCTTCCTTGATCAAGGCGGCCAGATCCGGCTGTGCGAAACCCCAATCCCCCACCACGGAGATGCGAAGTTCTTTGGATGGCATGCCCTTGAAGGTGTGAACGGCGGAGGTTTCAGCGCCTGAGCGCACCTGATAGTGATACGTCGCGTCTTTCTCAGGAATCGGAATCTCGACGTGATGAAGAGTGACCTGCTCTGCTTTGGCAGCCTTGCCACCAAGCTCTTCGCTGGTCCCAAAGGACACCTCCGAATCCCCCGGCTTCGTGGTTTCCCAGTTCACCGTGAGGTGCGTTGGTTCCTCGCGCTGAAAGCTCAGCCAGATGCGCTGGATGGTAGCCGCTTCAGAGGCGGAACAGAGCAGGAGGAAAAGAAGAAAACGCGTCATGAGTGTAAGGGTAAACAAACGCAGGCCATGCATGGATCCCTCCAATGAAGACAGGCGACACGGCTCTTGATCACGCCCCCTTCACAGGATACCATTCACCGATTCCTGCCCGGCAACACGCTGCGGTCTGCTCTTTGAAAAATTTCCTGCGGTGTTCGTTTTCGAGCTTTGTGGCCCGGCCCGATTCATCAACTGCGGGGGCTACGCGCTGAAGTGACATGTCATGCCTTCACTGGAAGACAGAGCTTCATCACGCGGGTTCCCACCTGGTCTCATGGGATACGTGAGCCCTTTGTATTCGGACGGCACATGTGGGTTTGAAAGCGTCCCGGCTCCGCCCGGGGCGCTTTCTTTTTTACAGCAACAGGCGGGCTTCCAGCCTCTTCCACACCATCAAGCGCTTGGCTTCTTCTCAGGCAGCGGCTTGGGATCTTTGGTGCCTTCCAACTCGACGGGGCGGACGATCACACCCACAGGCATCGAGGCCTTCTCCATGTTCAGGAGCTGGCTCACAGTCACGAATTGGTACCCCTTGGCCAGCAGTTGGTCAAACATCGCCGGCATGGCGACGATGGTGGGCGGATGAATGTCATGCGAGAGCATGATGGCACCTGGATGCGCGCCATTGACGAGACGGCTGGTCACAGCGGCGACACCCGGACGACGCCAGTCCTGTGGATCGACGGACCACATGATCGTGGAGTAGCCAAACTCGGTGAACATCAGGTTCTTGATGCGAGTGTTGATGGCTCCATAGGGCGGGCGCACCAGGTGCGGACGCACCCCGGCCACTTCAAAAACGGCATCCTCAGACTTTTTCAGCTCACTGCGGATCTGCTCATCCGAGCGGCTGGTGAGGCCGCAGTGCGTCCAGGTATGATTCCCAATCTCATGGCCTTCCGCGATGATGCGGCGCACGATGTTGGGGTACATCTTCACCTGCTGGCCGATGAGGAAGAAAGTGCATTTGATGTTCCGCTCCTTGAGCAGATCGAGCAATTTCGGGGTCAGGCTCGGATGCGGACCATCGTCAAAAGTCATCGCCAACGTCTTTTGAGTGATCTTGGCGGAGGAATACGAGAGGCGCGCACCCGCAGGGGGCACCACTGGCATGGTGGAAGGGTTGTTCAGCCGCTTCACCAGCGGGTTTTCCTTCGGCTTCTCTTCGAGTGGCTGCGCTTTACGCGCTTCTTCAATGGCGAGCTTGTCTGGCTTGGGAGCCTTCTGCGTTGTGCAACCGGACTGGGCTGCCAACATGATGCCAAACCATATGCTAAGGTACATGCGTGGGGAGATCACAAGACCATGAGATTAAGGGGTGAAATTCATCTGCGAAAGCTGGATTTTCTGAAAAAGAAACAACCACCAGAAGGCAATTCGCTCCCTGGGTCAGTCTTCACCCGTTGCAGCCAGCACTTCCTCAGGGGTGAGCGCCCGCCACGCTCCAGGCAGCAGATCAGCGGGCAGCATCAGGGCACCGATGCTCTCGCGATGCAGATTGACGACACGATTGCCCACGCGGTGGAACATGCGCTTCACCTGATGGTAGCGCCCTTCATGCAATGTCAGCCGGGCCTGGCGCTCGCCCAAAAGGACCAGTTCCGCCGGCAGCGTCGTGATGTCTTCCGTATGAAAGTAAAAGCCGCGGGCAAATGCCGCCACCGCATCTGGGGCAATAGGATCAAGGGTTTCGACGAGATAGACCTTCGGCACCTTCTCCGCCGCCGCCATCAGCCCTTTGGACCAGCGGCCATCGTTCGTCAGCAGCACCAGACCCGAGGTGCTGCGATCCAACCGACCGGCGATGTGCAGCGTCTGTTTGTCGGGATCGTCGATCAAATCAATCACGGTAGGATGCTGATCATCCTTGGTGGCGCTGAGAATGCCCACCGGCTTGTGCAGCATGAGATACAGCGCCCGTTCCGGTGCCTGGAGCACCGTGTCATCCAGCTCTACCTGAGTGAATCGGTCCACCGGATGATGTCCATCGGTCACGACGACGTCATCCACCCGCACCCGTTTTGCGGCGATGGCATGATGCGCCGCCTGACGCCCCATGGCGTGATGACCGGCGATGAGTCGATCTAATTTCATGCCGTGACAAATTCCCGGCCTAGCGGTGCGGCAAGATCAAATCTCGCCAAAGTGCTTCTCACGCATCTGCACGATGGCATCCAGCATCTGGTCCGCCTCGCCGCGCAGCTTGGCGTCCAGACTGGACGCACTGCGGTTGTAACGGCGAAAGAGCAGCTTCAACTTCGCCTTGATCTCGTCCTTGGGCATTTGGGGCGTGATGCCGCAAAGTTCTTCCGGGCTTTTGGCGGGAACATCCACCTTCGCAGAAGCGGGGGCACCTTTGTTGACCTTGTCGAGCAGACTGCCCTCTTTGGCCGTGGATTTGGTTTCGGCGGCGGGTTTGGAACCACCGAGGGATTTGGAGAGAGATTTGAGGATCTTGAACATACGGTTGGGCTCCTTCAGTTGCTGGTGGTTTACTCAATACGCATGGCGCGAAGATGCTGACTGCGGCGCTTCAACTCTTCTTCGGAAAGCACCCCCGCGCCCTTGTAGGTCACGGCGACTTCCTTGCTGCGCCCGGACTGCTTGTCCACCACCAGGGCGCGCACGCGCTGATTTTCATCGTAGCTGAAAGTCACGGCCACTTCACAGCCCTTTGGGCGGTTCGGCGGCACGTCAAGTGTCAGACGGCCAATGACATCGACAAACTTCGCGTCTTCATCCTCACCCTGGGTGATGTCCACCTCGATGACGCGCTCATTGTCCTCGGAGGTTTGATATACCTGCGTACGGGAGCACGGAATCGGCGTGTTTTTGGGAATCACGATAGAGTTCATCAGCTTCTCCTCCTTCGTCTTCGCGTTGTAAACCATCGCCAGCGTGCCGTAGCTCGCATTGCAGACTTCCTGAATGCGCGACGATTTTTTCGCGAACAGAGCCGCGCCCAGCGCGACACACTCGTCCACGTTGCCGCAGGATTTGGGCACTTTACCGAACATCTTTTCCAGCATGGATTTCACCTTCGGAATACGCGTTGAGCCACCCACAAGCACGACATGGTCGATGTCGGAGGTCTTCAATTTCGCGGAATCCAGCGCCTGCTCGACGAGGAAGATGGTGCGGGTGAGCATGTGACGGATCAGCTTCTCAAAATGGTCGCGACTCAGATCGATGCGCGCGATGCCGCTGTTCTGGTCATTGGCCACGGTGTCATTCACACGCTGGAGCTTCGAGAGCATCTTTTTCGCGTCTTCTGTGGCCTGCAGCACACGGCGGCGGTGACGCTCGTCGCTGTAAAGCGCCGCGCCGGTCTGCTTCTTGTACTGCTCCTCATAGGCGTTGAGCAGGATGTCGTCAAAGTTGCTGCCACCCAGGTGCCGGGCACCTTCGGAGGTGAGAATTTTGATGTTGTCGCCTTCGACCTCAAGAATCGTCGTATCCAGCGTACCACCGCCCAGGTCAAACACCAAAATGCGCCCCTTCACGCCCTGTGAGTGGGCGTAGTACACCGCCGCTGCCGTCGGCTCATTCACCAGACGCTTCACCTTCATGCCAGCCATTTCAGCAGCGGCGATGGTGCTCTTGCGGGCCAGTTCGTTGAAATTCGCCGGCACGGTGATGACGACCTCGGTGATGTCCCCGCAGATCTTGGAGCAGTCACGCTTCAGCTTCGACAGGATCAGAGCGGAGATTTCCGCCGGCGTCCATTTCTTGCCGTCGATCTCCACCAGATGCTCCGGGTCATCCATGAAGCGCTTGATCTGAAAGATGGTACGGTCGGGTTCCCCCCCGTCACGGGCGGCGCTGCCGACGAGTTTTACATCCTCATGCGAATCGAAGAAGACCACGGAATGCGTCAGACGTTCACCGTCGGCGTTCGGTACGATTTCGGGGTTGCCGTCAGGTTTCAGATAAGCCAGCCCGGAAAGGGTGGTGCCAAGGTCGATGCCAACGTATTCAGCCATAACAATGTGTGTGAGAAAAAGGTTCCGGGGTCGGTTCTACTGGCTGGAGGTCCGGACCTCCACTTTTCGCAGGATAATCTCGTGTCCCTCGCCACGCGAGAAGATAAAACCAGAGCGGCAGCTTTCGGTGACGCGCGGCTTTGATTTGCCGGGCAGCGAATCCACGACGGCAATGCGTTTGCGCAGGTCAATATCCACTTCGGTGCCGGTCGGCACGTCAAATTCGGTCACCCCGTGCTGGTGCAAAATATCTTCAAATGAGGCGCGCAGAGTGACGAGCTGCTGCGGCACGTCGCTGCCGTTCGACCCTGCGTAGCGTGCCACCAGGGCGTCAATGAGGTCGATGCGCTTGATGATGTCGTTCGCAAACATGACCACCGTGCTCTCCTCCGTGGGCAGACCGCGGCGCATGATTTCGTGTTTCTCTTCCAGCTCGACCAGTTGACCGCGCAGGCGTTTTTCAATGTCCTGCCATTGTTTGATCTGGGCCTCAGCCTGCGCAAATTCCTGCTTTTTGCCTTCCAGCCGGACCAGTTCAGCCTTGGTTTCATCCATCTGACCCACAGCACGCTGCTGCATGGTGCCCAGATCAGCGATGCGCTTCTCCAGCTCAGCGATCTGCTTCTTCTGCTCCAGTTCGTAATTTTGCAGCGCGGACGCCTGCTTCTGAATGTCGACGCTGAACTTCTTGAATTCGGCATCGGCGGCCTCGCGGTCCTTGCGTGCCTGGTCGGCACGTGCGGCTTCACGGTTCAGCGTCTCCTGCGCGGCGTTCAGTTTCACCTGGAGCGCCAGATCCTCCTCCGAAGCTTTGCGCAGAGATTTGTTGATCTCCGCCTGGCGTGATTCCAGCCCCGCCAGAGCCTGACCTAGGCCGAGAATTTTGCCGCCGACGTTGATGTATTCAGCCAGTTCATGCTTACGCGCCTCGATGACCTTGAGCAGCCGTTCCTCGTCAGCTTTGAGATTCTGCACGCGGTCAAGCCGCTGCCGCAGTTCGCCTTCGATCCCTGCGGTGTCTTTCTTCGCGGCATCCGCCTTCGTCTTGGCCTCCTTGACCTCTTTTTCGAGTTCGCCAAGCTTGACCTCTGCTGCGCGAGACTGATCCTGGGCCGCTTTCAAGCGCGCGGACTCCTTGTCCACATCCGCCTGCGCTTTCATCACACGTTCTTCACGCAGTTTGTGCGCCTCTTCCAACTGGGTGATCTGCTGCTGCAACTCGGCCAGTTTCTTGTTCTGACCGTCGGTGGTGACGTTGAGGCGCGTGACAAACTGCGAAGCCTCTTCGCGCTCCTTCGCCACGGTGACCAGCAGCGCCTGGATGCCCGCCAGCTCGGTGGTCAGCGCTGGGATTTGTTTCCGCAGTGTCTTCTCCTCCGCCCGCGCCTTCTCAGCGGTGGTCTCCGCCTCAATGCGTTTTTGTTCGGCCACCTGCTGTGCAGCCGTGGCCTTCTCCGTACGTTTTTCGGCGTCCGTCGCTTTGGCTTCGTTCGTTTTGACGGCCTTGGTCAGCTCCGCAAGCTTGGCATTCTCTGTCTTCAGTGAAGCTTCGAGCGCGGCACAGTCCTTCTTCAACCGGTCCTGATTTCGAGCCAGATCCGCCAGCGCCTTGTCTTCCGCCTGCCGCTGCGTTTCGGTGTCTTTGAGGGTCTTTGTCGCCGTGGCGATGCGTGCATCCACCTCCGCCAGTTCGGCCAGACGCTTTTCTGCTCCAGCAATGCGTTCCTGCACGCCCTTGAGCCGCGTTTCGGCGGCGTTCGCCTCTGCGAGTTTCGCTTTCGTCTCGGCTTCGAGGTTGCTGCGTTTATCCCCCAGGATTTTGTCGAGATTGACTGACTCAATGCGCAGCGCTTCGACAGCGGCATCGGATTCCATGCGCTGGGCAATCGATTCCTTCAACGTTGCAGCAGCAGCGTCACGATCCTTGATCAGTCCGGCCAGTTCGGCCTTCAAATTGTCGGCTTCCGCCCGAGTTTGCGTCACGTTGCCGCGCAGATCAGGCAGCACGGCTTCCAATTCAGCACGTTCTTTGGCCATGCGCTGCGTTTCGGCCAGCAGCTTGTCACGTTCCTGCGTGGCAGCGGTGATGGCGCTGCTGAGTTCCGCGTTCTGCTTGTTCGCGGCGGCCAGCTCTTTCACGCGGTCGTCGAGACCTGCGGTCTGCTGCGTGAGCTCCGCCACACGCGCTTCGGCTCCAGCGATTTCTTTCTGCCGCTCGGCCAGACGATCTTGCAAATTCTGATGATCCGACTCCGCCGCGGACAGTTTTTGCTGTGTGCTGGCGTGGGTCGTCGTGAGCGTGGCGATGACCGCCTCCAGACCGCTGATTTTTTCCACCAGCGTGAGCTGTTGCTGCGAGCTTTTTTCGGCGGCGGCTGCGGCAGATGCGGCTTCTTTTTTCTTTTCGATAGCAGCGGCCACCGACTGCTCCAGGTCCGTTTTGGCCAGCGCCAACTGCTCCGTAACTTTCTTGTGCTCCGCCTGCACGGTTTTAAATTGCTGTTCGGCGGTGGCGGCGAGTTCCGCGAGGTTTTTGGTGCGCTGCTCTGCGGCGATGACTTTGGCTTCACGCTCTTTGATCTCAGTTTCAGCCACCCGCACCTGCTCGCGCAGCCCGCCCATGGTCTGGGAAAGCTCGGTCTGCTGCTCTTCAATAAGACGCACCTCTTTTTCCAAGGCCTCGCGGCGCTGGGTGAGTGTTTGTGTCAGCAGCGATTGTGCACGGCCATGCTCGGTGGCTGCGAGCAGTTCGCGGGTGCGTTCATCACGATCCTTTACCAACGCGGCAATCGCAGCCAAGACCTCGGCTTTGTGCGATTCGACGGACTTCAGCGCATCCGTGCTGTCTTTGAGCTTCGAATCGGTCGAGGCCAGATCATCCAGCTTGTTGGTCAGGTCAGCCGCCTGGTCTTCCAGCACCTTCACCTGCGCCTGCAGCTCGGCAAGGCGCGTTCCACTTGCGGCGATTTGCGCTTCGAGATCCGCCTGGCGCTTCTCGGCCTCCAGCCGCTCCGCTTCGTCGAGCTTCCGCGTGTCCCTGGCCTGACGGTCGATGTCGGCCAGTTTTGCCAGCGCTTCCTTCTCCTGAGTGGCGAAAGCGGCTTCCGCCGCCGACTTCTCGGTGTTCAGCGCCGCAAGTCGCTGCTCTGCTGCGAGCTGCTGCTGCTCCAGTTCGGTCAACTGGGCGCGCAGTGCCGTCATGCGCTGTTCGGCGGCACCAGCATCTACCTCATGGGACTGCTGCCTGCCAAGCAGGGCAGCAATGGCGGCATCAAGCACGCCGCGCTGAGTTTCCATCTGTCCCAACGTGTGGGTCAGGGCGTTGAGGCGGTCTTCGTTGCCCCGCAGTTCGTTCACCCGTGCCGCGATGGCCGTTTCCTCCCCCCCCAACTGGGCGATCTGCGTCTGTGCGTGCTGCACCTGCTCCTGGGCTGTCGCCAGCGACGCATTGACGGCCTCGATTTCGTTCTGCTTCGTTTCGTGCTGTGCCTCAAGCTGCACCAGTTCGGTACGGCGACCTTCGAGCTGCTTGTCGAGCTCCTGCAGTTCGGCACTGCGTTTGGTACGCTGCTCGGCTTCGGATTTCAGCGCTTCAGCCTGCAAAGTATTCAGGCGCTTCACTTCCGCATCGGCGTCGCTGATCTGTTTCTGCAGCCCCGCCAGCTTCTGCGTGGTGGCGGTTTCGTCTGCGGTAAGCTTGGCGACGATGGCTCCACGCGTTGTGGCCTCTTCCGTGGCCTGCTTCAGCAAATCACTCTGCGTGGTGAAATCACTCTGCGCCTTCGCCAGATCCGCCTGCGTCTTGCTCAGTTCGGCACGACGTCCGTCGAGCTGCTTGTCGAGTTCCAGCAGTTCCGCACTGCGTTTGGTGCGCTGTTCAGCCTCGGATTTCTGCGCATCAGCCTGCAACGCGTTCAGACGCTTCACTTCCGCATCGGCGTCGCTGATCTGTTTCTGCAGCCCCGCCAGCTTTTGTGTGGTGGTGGTTTCGTCTGCGGTAAGCTTGGCGACGACGGCCTCACGTGTTGTGGCCTCTCCCGTGGCCTTCTTCAGCAATTCACTCTTCGTGGTGAAATCGCTCTGTGCCTTGGCCAGATCCGCCTGCGTCTTGCTCAGTTCGGCACGGCGCCCGTCGAGCTGCTTGTCGAGTTCCAGCAGCTCTGCACTGCGCTTCGTGCGCTGCTCGGCTTCGGATTTCAGCGCATCAGACTGCAACGCGTTCAGACGCTTCACTTCCGCATCGGCGTCGCTGATCTGTTTCTGCAGCCCAGCCAGCTTCTGCGTGGTGGTGGTTTCGTCTGCGGCAAGTTTGGCAACGACGGCTTCACGTGTTGTGACCTCTTCCGTGGCCTTCTTCAGCAAATCACTCTTCGTGGTGAAATCGCTCTGTGCCTTGGCCAGATCCGTCTGCGTCTTTTTCAGTTCGGCACTCTGGGTCTCAAATTGTTGATCGAGCCTCTGCAGCTCCGCGCTGCGTTTCGTGCGCTGCTCGGCTTCCGACTTCTGCGCATCAGCCTGGAGAGTTGCAAGCCTCTTCACCTCGGCCTCCGCAGCCACTGCCTGCTGCTGCAAGGCGGCCAGTTTCTGCGCAGTCGTCGCTTCGTCGGCAACCAGTTTGGCCAGTGTGCTCTCGCGAGATTTGGCTTCTTCCGTGGTCTTACCCAGAGCCGCCTGCTGCGCCGAGAGATCGCCGAGCACTTTTGTCAGATCAGCCTGTGACTTTGCCAGTTCGGTCGTTTTGACCGCAAGCTGGGCGTCGAGAGCCTGAAGTTCACTGCTGCGTTTTGATTTAAGGTCGGCCTCGGATTTTTGCGCCTCGCTTTGCAGTTGAGTGGTTTCCTTGAGCTTGGCCTCGGCAGTAGTGAGCTGGTTTTGCAGCTGCCCAAATTTTTCATTCGTGGCGGCGAGTTCAGCCGCTGCTTTGGCCGCAGCGACCTCCTTCCCCGCAGCCTCCTCGCGTGCTTTCGCGAGGGTTGCTGTGATTTGATCCAAGACGATGCGTTTGGCGGCGAGATCTGACTCCAGGCTCTGCAGTTCGGCGCTGCGCTGCGTTTTGAGTTCCGCTTCAGACTTTTGCGCCGTGGCAAGGAGTTGGTTGACGGACCCCACTTTTTCCTTCGCGGCCGCCTCTGCGGCCACGAGCACCGCAATCGCTGTTTCACGGTCCTTGCGCTGCTTGTCAGCCTCCGCATGCAGGCTCTGCAAGCCCTGCTGCGCCGTGCTCAGATCCGCCTCAGCCTTGGCGACAAGGGTGCGGGTGGAATCGAGCTTGCTCTCGAGGTTGCCCAGATCACGCCGTTTGATGTCGAGCTTGCCAGCGTCCGTCTTCGCATTCTCCAGCTCAGCACGTGCGTTCTGCACCTGACCGCGCAATTGTTCGAGCTCACTCTTGAATGTAGTGATCTCAGTCTGCGTCTGGCCGAGTTCTTTCCGCCGGACATCGAGCGTGACGTCCAGCGAGCGGATTTCATCACGCCGCTTCTGCTCCACGTCGTTTTCAGCCCGCAGGGCATCGCGCTGCTGGCGGAGTTTTTCAGTCTCATCCCGCAGCTCGGCCATCTGTTTGGCAGCCGCAGGATCGGTCGCTGGTGGCGAGGCTGCGGAAGGCTTGGGAATCAGCGAAACGGGCGGGGTGCTGCCGCCTGGCGGTCGCAGTGCATCGACTGCAGCACGCTGCACGACGGGCTTGGTGACCTCGATTTTGCCGGTTTCAGGGGTGGACTTTACCAGCTCTTCCTTGTCCCGCGCCGGGATGGTTTCGGTGTCGCCTTTTTTGCCATCTTCCCGGCTGGGCTGCCCCTTGGCGGCGGCAACGGACTTGGAACCGCCATCACCGGCTAGCCCCTTCGGCGCCCGCTCTCGAAACCGGCTTTCCAACTGGCCAAACATGATGCGGTCCCCGCCTTTGACACGAAAACGTTCGACCCGTCTGCCGTTGACGAAAGTTCCGTTGGAAGACTTGAGATCGACGATTTCGTAACCACCATCCGGCTGGCGGACGAACTCCGCGTGAAAGCTGGAAATAAAGGTGTTGTCGATGACAATGTCATTGCTGGCCTCACGACCTATGGACAGCCGTTCTTCGAGGATGTCGAAGACGAACTCATTTCCATCATTAAGGTTGAAGGCCAGATATGGCATGCCGGACGCGCAGAAGAGACTGAAGGGTGGAAAATCAGTGAATCAAACTTAATGAAATCAGTCGATAGGGAAGATGGCTGAAGAACCTATTGTTACAAAAACCACTTCGATTGCACAGCATCATTTAAGATTTCTAAAATATGAAAGCGTTGCGATTGTTCAAATTTTTTAGCTTTTCGGCGCTCGTTCTGAGCACCTTGAGTGCCGGTGCGGAAGTTCCAGCACCCAACAGCGGCACCGGGACGCGTCTATCCCCTGCTCAAATGGACCGTGTCGGCAGGCGTATCTGGCAAAACGAGTGCGGGGGCACCGTCGCGGGCCTGACCAGTTGGAACGGGGGAGAGGAGTTCGCCTCCCTGGGCATCGGCCATTTTATTTGGTACCCGCAGGGACGCAGCGGTCCATTTTCAGAAAGCTTCCCACCGCTGCTGGCCTTTCTGGCGGCACGCGGCATCCCTGCGCCAGCCTGGGCGCGGGGCTCCTGCCCTTGGCCGACCAAGTCCGCCTTTGAGGCAGACCAGAATGGCGATCGACTGCAGGAATTGCGGGCGCTGCTCAGCCGCACGGTCAGGCAACAGACGGAATTTATCATGGCCCGTATGGAAGCTGCACTGCCCAAGATGCTGACGGAAGTCCCGGCCAGGGAGCGTGCCTGGGTCAAATCTGCTTTTCAATCCCTGGCTCAAACGCCTGAGGGAACGTTTTGCCTGATCGATTACGTGAATTTTAAAGGCGAGGGCACCAGTGCCAAAGAACGTTACAAGGGCCAGGGCTGGGGGCTGCTCCAAGTTCTGCAGGCCATGGGTGACTCCCCAAGCAGCTACACTGCCTGGAATGTGCAATTCGCCCAAGCCGCCAAACGCGTGCTGACCCGCCGCGTTGGGAATGCCCCGCCTGAACGCAAAGAGCAGCGCTGGCTGTCCGGCTGGCACAACCGGTGTGACAGCTACAAGCGCTCGCTTTGAGGCCCCTCTACTCCTCTTTGCGCTCGATTTTGATTTTGGGCATGGAACCGAAAACCTTGTCCTTCAAATCTTCAAACAGGTTTCCATCCATCTCCTTGGAATGGCGCCTGGCCAGCCCGACGACAAAGGCGAGGACAAACAAGCCCGTGACGATGATCCCGGTCATGCAGCCGCTTTCGGTGGTGTCCGGATAGCCGCTGGCGGCAGGCTTGCCATAGGCGCGCCGCACCGGGCTGAGGGCACGTCCAGCAGCCGCAGGCTTGGCCGCCGGGAGCGGCGGTTCGGAGCTGGCGGCTTCCGACGGCGTTGACTTGACAAAACGCGGGGCCGCCACCGGCTTCTCTTCCAGCACCGAGGGCGCGTTACCGGCATAGAACACGGCTTGCACATCCCCAAAGCCGACTCGGTCACCATCCTTGAGCAGCGCCTCCTCGATCTCAGCGCCGTTGACGCGCGTACCGTTGCTGGAGTTCAAATCCTGCACAAAAACACCTTTTTGGGCCGCTTTGATGATCGCATGCCGCCCGGAAGAAGACGGACAGGTCAGCACGACATTGTTGTCAGGATGCCGGCCGATGGTGGTAACATCACTTTCGAGCTTGTGAACGAGCGTGGTGCCGTCCTCCATGTAAAAGACAACCGAGGCCATGAGTGCGGGGGATAAAGGGGGGGTGAGTGTCCGTAAATCTGTATCAGCCACGAACGATGGCACAGAAACTTGGGATTTTCCTGATGCAACGGCTATGTTCGCATGTGAGAGTGAATTTCTCCGCCATCTGTGTCATGCGCATCCCAACCGCCCCAACTCCCTTTGTCTTCTTCGCACTTTGCACTTTGATGCTGCTGACGCCTGCGGCCTGGCTGCATGCGGGCGACAAAGAAGATGCCGAGAAAGCCGCCAGCGCCCTGGCCTACGATCAGGAGGCGGAAGGCTACAACATCCGCGCCGAGGTCCGGACCTACGTTCTGGAACCGAAGCTCGGCAAGGCCACCCGCATGCAGCTTTTCAAGGGCAACGAATACTGCTTTTGCGTCGCGGTGCCGAAACAGGCTGGCGTACAAATCACCGGTGCGGTGCTCGACCTCGAAGGCAAACCCGCCGGTGAAATCCTGCCCGTGCTCGACGGCTGGGGCTTTGTGCTCTTTTACAAGCCCAAGAAAACCGGCATGTACATGATCGCCATCCACGAGACGGAAAAGGGCAAGCGCAAGGAAGTACCCTGCTCAATGGCCACCGGCTACAAGTGATCAGCCGATTTTGAATCTCCCGTCTGGCAGCTTCGTCACGCTGTGCAGGACGCCGCCGTCCGCCGAATGATGGGAGAAGGTCAGCGCCTTTTCCGTGATCTGCAAATGCGTGAAACCATGCACGTCCTTGCCAAACGGCACTTCGCGCTTGCCTTCCAGCTTTCGTGTCCTCGCACCACCACCGCCAGACAGCAGATGCGTGGTAAAAAGCCCCTTCATCTCCAGATGTTGCAAGTCATGATCGTGTCCGCAAAGATACGCGTGAACCTGGTGCTCCTGAAACAGTGGTTCCCATTGCGCAATCAACTCCTTCGTGTCGCCATGATCACCATTTGAATAAAGCGGGTGGTGCCCCACCACGATGGTGAACGGCGCGCGCGGCTTCGCCAGTTCCACCTTGAGCCAGGCAAGCTGCTCTTTTTCTTCCGCAGCCGTCAGCGAGCCTCGCTCTCTCTTTGTCTTCTTGTCCACGCCGCCCGAAATGGCTGGGAAATTGGTGTCCAGGCAGATAAACGTCGCCAGCGGCTTGCCCGTGGGTCCCAGCTCAAAGCGATACCACTTCGCCGGCATCTTCCAGCGTACTCCTGGCTGCGCCGCGTACGCCACCTGCACCTTCTCGCCGCCCGCGTTGTCATGATAGTCATGATTTCCCAGCACACTCCACATCGGCCCTGGAAAAACGCTTGCCGGATACATCGCCTCGATGTCCTTCTGCCAGCGCGGAGAATCCACCTGGAACCCTTCCTTCACGGGACCGTAAAAATTGTCCCCCAGCATAAGCAACCCCTCAGGTTTCACGCCGCTTTCGGTCACGAACTTCTGCATGGCCCCTGCCACCTTGATCTGGTCCACCCCGCCAGTCCCATAGTCACCAATCATGAGGAGGTGCAGCCCCTCCTTGGCAATCTCAGCATCTGCCCGGTCTGGCCGCACATTCAATGCCAGCGCAGCGGAGGAGCAAAACAGCGTTTGTATGGCACGGCGGCGAGAAAGGGGGGCATGATTCATCGTGCTGGCTGAAACGACCAGCCTCGTCACTTTCTCTCACACATGCGTTTCGCCCTTTTGCTACTGCTACTCAGCGGCTGCTCTCGTGATGACCTGCCGGTCATTCTCGGTGGCCGCACCATGGGCACAACCTGGAGCCTGCGCATGGATGCTCAAGCTGGATCGATCCAGCAAAACGACCTCCAGCAGCAGCTCGATGCCTGGGTATCCATCATCAGTGATTGGCGGCCCGACTCCGCCATTTCACGCTTCAATGCGTCCACCAGCACGGACTGGTTCGCCGTCCCGGATGAACTCGTCGAAGTCGTTGAACTCGCGCAGCAGATCGGCACTGACACAGATCATGCGCTCGACATCACCATCGCTCCGCTCATCGATCTTTGGGGTTTCGGGGCCACTGGCAGGCGCGATACGCCACCCACGGATGCCGAAATCGCCAGTGCCAAAGCCCGCTGCGGCTGGCAGCACCTGCACACGCGCCACGATCCCCCTGCCCTGCGCAAAGACATTCCAGAACTGCGCATCAATCTCAGCGCCGTCGCGGAAGGCTGGGCTTTGGATCACCTCGCGCAGCATTTAAAATCAAAAGGCATCAATCGCTTTCTCTTGGAAATCGGAGGTGAAGTCCTCACCCGTGGCGAATGGCGTGTCGGCATCCAGACCCCTGCGGCTCCTCCTGGAGAGTCTGCGCAGACACTGCTGCTCAAAGATCAAGCCATCACCACCAGCGGCGTCTATCGCCAGCACTTCTCCGTGGCGGGCAAAGAATACGCTCATGTCCTCGACCCTCGCACCGGTCGTCCCATTGAGCACGCTCTCGCCTCCGTCAGCGTCATTCACTCCAGCGCAGCTCAGGCCGATGGCTTCGACACGGCCCTTCTAATACTGGGCCCTGACGCAGGTCGTCGGCTGGCGGAGAAACTCGGCCTTCGCGTCGTGTGGTTCGAGCGCGAAAAATGACCCCTTGCTCAAAAACCACGTTGCCCTGAAGGCTCCGCTCTCTGCTATCACCACCCCCGCATGTTTCACGTCGCCGAAGATCACGAAGAAGGAATGACAGGCCGCATTTCGCGGCCGCCCCTGGCGCCGCGCATGCATTACGCCTTCTCGAATGAAGGCAAGATGTCTGAGTCGCCGCAGTTCGAATACCGCCCGCAGCAGCAGCGCATGGCGGAGCTCGTCGGTGCGGCGCTGGATGGCAACCACGCCCTCGTCTGCGAAGCCGCGACGGGTGTCGGCAAGTCGCTCGCCTACCTCGTTCCCGCCGTCACCTTCGCCCTGGAGCAAAAGCGCAAAGCCATCATCTGCACGCACACGATCAATCTGCAGGAGCAGCTCATCACCAAGGACATTCCCATCGTGAAACAGCTCATTGGCGATTTCCATGCGGAGATTCTCAAAGGCCGTGGCAACTACATCTGCCCCACTCGCCTCAAACGCGCGCTCAATGAGTCTGGCGATCTCTTCTCCACCTCCGAGGCCAGCGAATTGAAGCTCCTGCTCGACTGGGTGGCTGAGACCGAGGACGGCACGCTGAGCGATCTCGATTTCACCCCCAGCGCACGCGTGTGGTCGCTGGTGTGCAGCGAGCCGCATGCCTGCACCCCCCGCCGCTGCCCGCCCGGCAGCCGCTGCTGGTATCAAGACGTACGCCGTCGTATGGAGCAGGCAGACGTCGTGGTGCTCAATCACACGCTTTTCTTCACCCTGCTGGCTTCCGCCGATGAAACCAGCACCGAGGACTGCAACTTTCTCTTCCCGCGTGACTTCGTCATCCTCGACGAGGCCCACACCATCGAGAACGTGGCCGCACGCGCTTTCGGCCTCCACATCAGCGAATCGAACATCAAATTCGAACTTGGCCGCCTGCACAACCCGAAGAGCCGCAAGGGCTTCTTCCAGCTCGTGGGCGACAAAGACGGCGTGCGCGAGGTCCTACAGACACTCGAAAGCGTGGACACCTTTTTCCGCGCCGCCGAGGCCGCCTGCAAATTCAACGCCATGGGCCGCGAATTCCGCGTGCGTGAAGCCGGCCTCATTGAAGACACGCTCAGCCTGCCGCTGCAACGTCTCTCTCTTCGCGCTCAAAAAGCCGGCGATGCCGTTGATCGCGAAGGCACCAAGCTCGAACTTCTCGATCTCTCCAAACGTCTCACTGCCATTCGTGTCGGCATCAAAGCCTTCCTCGATCAGGAAAACGAAGATCACGTCCATTGGATCGAGCGCACCAACACCGACAACCGCATCGTCTCCTTCCACACCGCGCCTGTCGATGTCGCGCCGCGTTTGCGGCAGATCTTCTTCGCCAGCCACAAAGCCTGCGTCTTCACCAGCGCCACTCTTGGCATCGGCGATGACACGGAGTTGAACTACTTCCGCAATCGCGTCGGTGCCGAAGACGCCCGTGCAGCCTGCATCGAAAGCCCCTTCGATTTCAAAAAGCAGATGAAGCTCTATCTGCTCAAAAAGATGCCGCAGCCCTCGGAGCCCGGCTACCTCGACCGGCTGGAGCACTGGATCACCCATTTCATCGACCTCAGCAGTGGACGCGCCTTCATCCTTTTCACCAGCTACAGCCAGATGACCTCGCTGGCCGACAACCTCGAAGCGCACTGTGAAAGACGCGGCTGGCGCCTGCTCGTTCAGGGGCGCGGCATGCCACGGCATCAAATGCTCGCCGAATTCAAGAACGACACCCACAGCGTGCTCTGCGGCACCGACAGCTTCTGGACCGGCGTCGATGTGCCCGGCGAAGCCTTGAGCAACGTCATCATCACGCGTCTGCCCTTTGCGGTGCCCGATCATCCGCTCACGGCCTCACGCATCGAACACCTCGAAGAGCAGGGCCTCAACGCCTTCACCGAATACAGCGTACCCGAGGCCATCCTCAAACTCCGCCAGGGCGTCGGCCGCCTCATCCGTACCGCCACGGACAAGGGCATCTGCGCCATCTTGGACAACCGTATCCTCACCAAGCCGTATGGCCGCGCGTTCCTCTCATCTCTGCCGGAATGCCCGACGGAGATCATGCAGTAAACTTGAAGCTTGCCGCCCTCAGGCTTCACATCACGGGAACAACCCGCGCATCTGCTTCGCCTCATGCACCCGCTGGATGCCCAGGCTCAGGGCGGCGAAGCGCATGCTGACGTTGCGTTTGCGGCTGACGTTAAGGGCCTGCACAAAGGCCTGTTCAAGAATGCGGTAAAGTTTGCTCATCACCTCGCCCTCATCCCAGAAGAAGCTCTGCAGATCCTGCACCCATTCGAAGTAGGAAACGATCACACCGCCGGCATTGCATAGAATGTCGGGAATCACGAAGATTTCAGGACGCTGGGAGATGATGGCATCCGCCTCGGGCGTCGTCGGACCGTTCGCACCCTCGGCGAGGATGCGGCATTGGATTTTCGCGGCGTTGTCACCCGTGATCTGACGCTCCATCGCGGCAGGGACCAGCACATCGCAGGGAGTGACGAGCAACTGCTCGTTGGAGATCGCGTCAGCACCATCGAACCCGACAATGCTCCGCGTTTTGGCCACGTATTCGTCAAGTTTCACCAGATCAATGCCGTTGGCATTGTGCAAACCGCCGAAGGCGTCGCTCACAGCGATCACTTTGAGTCCCATGCGTGACAACGAAGCTGCCGCCACGGCACCCACATTGCCGTAGCCTTGTACCACCGCCGTCGCGCCCTGCGCCGTGATGCCCACGGTGTCCATCGCACGCGAAATCAAATAAGCCACACCGCGACCGGTCGATTCCCGGCGGCCGAGCGAGCCGCCCAGGCTCACCGGCTTGCCCGTCACCACCGCCGGCACACAGTGGCCGCTCTGCAGCGAATACGTGTCCATCATCCAGGCCATGGTCTGCTCATTGGTGCCCATGTCGGGTGCCGGAATGTCGATCTGCGGACCGATGAACGGAATCAGCTCCTGCGTGTAGCGCCGCGTCACCCGCTCCAGCTCGTTGAGCGAAAGCGCCCGCGGGTCGCAGGTCACGCCGCCTTTAGCACCGCCATACGGCAGACCCGTAAGCGCGCACTTCCAGCTCATCCACATGGCAAGAGCACCCACTTCGCCGAGTGTCACATCCGGATGAAAACGCACACCGCCCTTCGTGGGCCCCAGCGTGAGGTGATGCTGCACGCGGTAGCCCATGAACACCGTGGTGGTGCCATCGTCCCGCCGCACGGGCATGGCCACGGTCACCGCGCGCTTGGGCATCTTCAGGCGGTCGCGGGAACTTTCGGGGATCTCCAAAAAGTCGGCCACCAAATCAAACTGCTGGCAGGCCATGCGGAAAATCGGCGTATCATAAACTTGGGGAATCATATTGCTCATGGTACCGGAAAATACGCGGGCCGGAGATTCTGCGAGTACAGATTCTGTCATTGTCAGCAACCGCATGGCATCCAGCGGGTGCTTGAAAAGAGGTTTGCACCAAAAGGGAAGAAAGACAGTCTCCAAGTCATGTTCGTCGCATCCGACATTGAGCACCTGACCGTAGCGGAACGCTTCCAAGCCATGGAACTGATCTGGGACTCATTTCTGAAATCTCCCGACCATGTGTCGTCACCAACTTGGCCTGGACAGGTTCTGTCCGAGCGTGTGGCCAAAGTTGAGGCGGGTCAGGGAAAAAATTTCACGCTGGAGGAACTAAAAGCGCGGCTTGGCATGTCTCAGTCATGAAACGAGTCAGCTTGAATCTTCGGCGTTCAGGTGCAATCTAGAGCCGATGAAAGCATCAGCGAAAAAGTTTCGCCAACTCGCGAGCCGCGCAAGAAAGTGACGGCAAAACGTAAGCTCGACTCCAGTGGACTGGCAGGGCTGCTGGATCGTAAGCTGCCGTCGCAAAATAAGTTGCCTGAAAACCCTGTTCTAGCTCTCCGTCGCTTGTGATTTGGTATTCGGACGCAAGCTTCCTCGTTTCAGCCTTTGGCGAAGATGCGAACAGCTCAAGAGCAAAGCGTTGGCATCTTGTCAGACACTTAAAGCAATGCACGGATTTCCCCATCCTCATCTCACGCCTGACATTGTTGGAGGCGGAAACCGCCATGAGAGCAGCGGTGGCTGATGGAAGGCTGGTGTCTGACAAGATGCAGACTGCACTTTCTGGCATTCACCGTGCGGTATTGGAAGGGTATCTCCAGCGCATAGACATTCCTCACCACCAGTGGTTTCCGCAAGGCCATCGAATCAGCATGTACGCCGCCACAGGATGTGTCTGTCCTGCGCTGGACGTGCTGCATGTGGCTGCCTCAGTCATTTTGAATTCGGGTGGTTTTCTAACTTTTGACCGGCGTCAAAAGGAGCTTGCCAAGGCAGAAGGACTGGAAGTCGCTCCCTAGTTGAATCTCAAGCTTGCACCTTGGTTTGTGCTCGCCACGGCTGATGGCATGTCCACCGCCTACCAATCTCTCTGCGAAGTTGTTTCTGAAATCGCCCTCCTCACCTCCACCGAAGCGGTGCTGGGCTGGGATCAGGAAACATACATGCCAGCACATGCACTGGAGCATCGGGCGCGGCAGTTGTCCTATCTGACCGGCAAAGCGCACGGGCTGCTGACCTCAAAAAAAACGCTGAAGCTGCTCGATCACGCTGAAAAGGAAACGCCTGAAAACCCGACCCACGCGGCCAACGTACGCGGACTTCGCCGCGACATCGACCGCGCAACCAAGCTGCCGCAAAAGCTCGTGGAAGAGGAGAGCGTGGTCTGCGCGCATGCCAAGGCGGCGTGGGCGGAAGCGCGCGGGAAATCGGACTTCGCGATGTTTGCACCTCATCTGGAAAAGGTACTGGGTATCGCACGCAAGAAGGCGGATCTGTTTGGCTTCGAATACGAACCCTATGATGCACTGCTGGATCTCTACGAACGCGGCGCAAAGACTCGTGAGGTCGCGGCGCTGTTTGCCAAGTTGCGCCCGCAACTGGCCGAAATCGCCCGCGAGGCCGTGGCCAAATCCGCGAAGGTCAAGCCGGGCACCCTCAAAGGCCGTTATCCGATCGAAAAGCAGCAGATTTTGAATCGCGAGATCGCAGAGAGCCTGGGGTTTGATTTCGAGGCAGGCCGCATCGACACCACGGCGCATCCCTTCTGCACCACACTGGGACCGGGCGATGTGCGGCTGACCACACGCTATGACGAGAAAGACTTCCTGTCCTCACTCTTCGGCGTCATGCACGAAGCGGGGCACGGCCTGTATGAGCAAGGGCTGCCAGGGTTGGATTACGGCCTGCCGAGCGGCAGCGCGGCCTCTCTGGGCATCCATGAGTCACAGAGCCGTCTCTGGGAAAATCATGTGGGCCGCAGCCGCACCTTCTGGGCAAAATGGCTGCCCCGCGCGCAGGAGCTCTTCCCGCACCTTCGCGAGGTGAAGCTGGACGCCTTCATGACAGAAATGCTGCGCAGCGAATTCAGCTTCATCCGCGTGGAGGCCGATGAGGCCACGTACGATCTGCACATTCTCCTGCGCTTTGGCATCGAGCGCCGTCTCGTGAAGGGCGAACTCGCCGTGCAGGACGTGCCCAAGGTGTGGAACGAGGAGTATCGCGAGCTGTTTGGCATGACGCCGCCAGACGACCGCCGCGGCTGCCTGCAGGACATCCACTGGAGCATGGGCGGCCTGGGCTATTTTGCGACCTACACGCTGGGAAACCTGAATGCCGCCCAGCTTTTCGCCACGGCGAAAAAGCAGCGCAAGATCGCGACGGCTCTGGAGAAATGCGACTACGCTCCGCTGCTGCAGTGGCTGCGTGAAAACGTGCACAGCAAGGGTGCCGCGCTGCTGCCCCAGGAGATCATCACTCAGGCGACGGGCAGGCCGACGGATTCCAAATGGCACATCAAGCACCTGCGCGAGCGCTACGTCGGCTGAGGCGCTCAGCCTTGCCGCACATGCCGGATGAGCCCGATCATAACGCCCTGGATAAGCAGCTCACGCGCGGGCAGCAGATCAGGAAACTCGGGGTTCTCGGCTTTGAGGAAAGGCTGGGAATCTTTGATGAGGTAGCGTTTCAAGGTGCTCTCGCCGTCGATGAGCGCGGCGACGATGTCTTTCGGACGCGGTTCGCGGATTTCGAGAATGACAAGGTCGCCATCGCCAATGAGGGCACCGATCATGGACTCACCGCGCACTTTCAGGGCAAAGCTTTTCGCCGAGCGCGGAATGCCCAGGGTGTTCACATCGACGGAGATGCACCGGTCGGCATGCTGTACCATGTCAGCCGCAGCCATGCCCGCAGGAATCTGGCCGAAGACCGGAATGTCGATGATTTCCGCTCGGTCGAGGTCTGCAGGAAACACGACGGCACGGGCTTTGTGTGCGTGGCGCTGAATGACGCCTTTTTTTTCCAGCGCACGCAGATGGCTCATGGCCGCCGTCTGACTGGAGAAACCGAAATGGCGCTGGATGTCACGCGTGGAGGGCATGACACCGTTGGTGCGCTGGTAGCTGCGCAAGTACTCCAGAAGTTCCTGCTGGCGGGCCGTGAGTTGGGTGTCAGTGTCGGTGAGCATGAGGAAAAAGGGCTGTTCGGGCGAACATTCCCTCTCAGACCCGTTACGCAAGAGGTTTTCCTGGGCCGGTTTCAGCGCATAGTCAGGCACATGTTGTTTTCCCATTCCCTTAAAATCTCCGCGCTGCTGCTGCTGGGCGCAAACAGCCATGCGCAGGAAGCACCGTCAATGAATCCGGCCAAAGTGGAGAAAACGGGCATGCTCCCCCCTTTCACCAAAGTGCTGAGCGAACGCGCGGCGGCGGCCTTTGCCAAACAAGACTGGCCAGCGGCCCGCAAGGCCTACCTTGAAATGCTCGAATTCGACGATGGCAATGCGCTCCTCTGGGCCAATCTGGGGGCGGTCGAACAGCAGTCAGGAGATGAGAAACGCGCCATCGAATGCTTTGAGAAATCGGTGCAGATCAACTCGCAGCTCGCGCAAACCTGGACGGCTCTGGGTCTGATGCTGCAAAAAAAGGGAGACACCTACCGGGCGATTTCCTGCTTCGCACGCGCCATCCATGAAGAGCCGGAGGATGCACGCGCCCACAACTACCTCGCCATCGCCGCCAAAGGGCTCGGCTGGACGGATGCCGCCGAGGCGGAACTGCAGCGGGCGCTTGAATTGAAACCGGATTACGGCATCGCGCACTTCAACATGGCGCTGATGCTCCTGGAGCGCCGCCCGCCCGCCATCGAACTGGCCCGCAGACACTACCAGAAGGCGCTGGCGCTTGGCGTCGCCAAAGACGACGTGGTGGAGCGCCGCCTGCAGGAGTGACCTATGCAGGAAGCCGCAGAACCATGGAACCTTTCCGCGCAGTTGGATGAGCTGCGTACGCAGGGGCTGTGGCGTGAACTGCGCCCCCTGGATGCAGTGGACGGAGTCACCGTGCAAGCCGCAGACCGCGAATGGATCAATTTTTCCTCCAACGACTACCTCGGCCTGGCGCATTCCAACGAGATGCAGACTGCGCTGGCCGCAGGCATCGCCAAATACGGCGGCGGGGCGGGTGCCTCGCGTCTGGTGTGTGGCTCGCATCGTGTCAATGCCGCTTTGGAGGAAGCCTTGGCGGATTTCAAGGGCACGGCGGCGGCTCTGACCTTCAGCAGTGGCTTTGCCGTGGCACTGGGCACCATTCCCGCACTGATGGGTCCAAACGACACCATCATTCTCGATAAACTCTGCCATGCCAGCCTGGTCGATGCCGCGCGGTTGAGCGGAGCAACGATCCGTGTCTTTCCCCACAACCACCTCGACAAGCTCGAACGCCTGCTACAAACGGCGAAAGGGCGCACGCTCGTGGTCACGGAGTCGATTTTCAGCATGGATGGCGATGCCGCCCCGCTGCGCGAGATTGTCGCACTCAAGGCCCGGCACGGTGCCTGGCTGCTGGTGGACGAAGCGCATGCCGTGGGTGTTCTCGGCCCCCAGGGGCGCGGTCTCGCCGCCGAACTTGGGCTGGATCAGCAGGTGGATCTGCATCTGGGTACCCTGAGCAAGGCCTTCGGCCTCAGCGGCGGCTATCTGGCAGCCTCACGCCAGGTCATTGACCTGCTGATCAACCGCGCACGCAGCTTCATCTACTCCACCGCTCCCCCCGTTCATCTGGCACACGCTCTGGGCGTCATGCTGGACCTGATTCGCAGTGAGCAGGGCGATGCCTTGCGGAGCCGGGTCAGCAGCCGCGCACAGCAAACCCACAGCCTGCTGGCCGCCATCGGCATCGCATCGCCGCCGACCCCGAGCGCCATCCTGCCGGTGATTTTGGGCGAAGCGGCACGGGCCATGGCGGTCAGCGCCCGTCTGCGTGATGCCGGATTCCTCATCCCCTGCATCCGCTACCCCACCGTCGCTCGTGGCAGCGCCAGACTGCGAGTCACCCTCAGCGCCGTGCATTCCGCCGCCCAGATTGATGCACTGGGCAAGGCCCTGCAGGATGCCCTTTGAACCTCAGTGCTTGGCCACGATCTCCAGCGCCCGTTTTCTCGCGTCCGTGATCTCCTGCTGGTTTAGCGTCACTCCGTTTTTGCCCGAAGCCATCAGATTGGTACGCTCCTGACGGTGCTGCAGGAATAAAACATGGCCAAGTTCATGTGCTGCCACACGCGCGACGCTGTTGGTGGTGCCGCCGGTGACCTTGTGAAACTCGGGGTTTTGGCAAACCACGACCGGCTCGCCGTAAAAAAAGCCGTTGGGTCCCATGTCCTTCACAAAACACACATCAATCGCGGTGGCACTGAATTGCTGCGTCGGAATCGCCGCCTTGACCCAGTCGCGATCCTTGATGAACCACCGTTTGGGTGCAATCTCCAGCGCCTGGAGGGTATCAATCGCCTCCAATTCAAAGCGAATGGCCGCCGGGGACCAGATGGCGTTCACCTCATCAAAAATGGCGCGCACCTCCATATCTGTAAGCGTTGTTTGCAGCCTTGGATTCGCCACCGACCGCATCAGATGCGCCCGGACTCTCAAAGAGATGGGGGAAAACAGCTCTTGAGAACGCAGAGGCAGCGCCTCCAGCAGCAGCAAAATGAATGGCACTAAACGAGTCATGAAATGGATTAATCACCTTCCACAATTCATTCAACCCACAAGATTTGGACGATCTTGGCATGATGGCTGCGCAAGCCAAAAAGTTCAATCCACCAAATCAAGCTCAACACCGGACGCAAAAATTTGTTCGGTAAATGAAAAAAACGCTTTCCAGCGGTTACGGCTCCTGCTACTTTCGGAGCTGAACGGCTCACGTACTTTGGCTCAAAACATCAGTTTTGAGCCATTTCATGCGAGTGTCCGACCTCAACCCAACCAACCTAATACCAAACTAATCAGACTATGAAATTGAACGCATTGCTGAAAACGCTGGGGTTCTTGGCACTGGCCGCCGCTCCCGTTGTGGCCGGAACAACCGCTCCTGCTCCTAAAAACCCAATCGCTCCCGCTCCGGTGAACGATGACCTCGGCATCACCGCCTCCATCGGTTACGACTCCAACTACGTCTGGCGTGGTATCAACTACGGACAGCATTGGGTCCGTGCCGGCCTCAATGGCGCAATCCTCCTCGTGGGTGGTGCAGCTGAAGACGGCGCTGGCAGCACCTCCCTCCTCTGGGATGTGAACTACGGCTCCCTTGCAGGCGACCAGGACAGCTTCTCCCCGAACGTCCAGGGTTCCTCAGGAGCTATCAAAAACACCGCTTCCTTCCAGCGCCTTACCTTGGGCGGTGCCATCTCGCATGACTTCGGTCCTGCCAGCTTGAGCTTCGGTTATAGCTTCATCCACAACATGGGTTCGCTCGCCAATGGTTCGGGTCTTAATCAGATCTTCCCTCTGTCCGGCTACGGCATGAACGACATCCAGCAGTTGACGCTGGGTGCTCAGACCAACCTTGGTCCGATCAACCTCGCTTCGAGCGCCAACTATGACTTGTTCAACGGTGGCTTCTACTTCGACGTGACCGCCCGTTCCACCATCGCTGTGACTGATTCCATCAGCATCGTTCCACACGCGAACGTTGGTTATGGCCTTCACTACAATGCCGGCTGGACCCAGGCTTCCCGTAACCTGATCGGTGGCGGCGCTGTGTTCGGTGGCTCCAACACCACTCAGAAGTTCGGCATGACCGGCTTCACCGCTCTGAACGTTGGCATTGATTTCCCAATCAAGCTCAACAGCCGCGCCACAGTGACCCCTTACGTTGCTGCTAACCTGCCTATGGCTGGTCTCCGCACCTTCGCACGCAATGCAGGCACCTACGGCGGCATCGGCGGCCCTCAGAACGCATTCACCAACCTCATCTATTGGGGCGTGACCCTCAGCGTGAAGTTCTAATCGTTCTCTGAACGGTTCAACCCTTCAAGGTTAACCTCCCGGCGCAAGCCGGGAGGTTTTTTGTTTGAATGCGCAGTGAATTTGGCTGAACGGTCAAACCCTGCGGGCTACACCTCTGGACTAGATCTTGCACTCCAGCGCCTGCTTGATTCACCTGCCAATAAGGCTGCTAGGAAACTGCATGCCATGGATCGGGCTCCCATCGAAGCCTGTAGCCAAGGATTGACCGCCGCCCCCATTTCCAACGCCTGCATCCCCTCGCATGACAGGCATCGCGGTATGTTGCCAGCACAAGCAGCTTATCCGCACACTGCAATACCGACTCCATGCCTCGTTGCAGGAACACTCCAATGTCGGGACTCGGCGAGAAAGTGGCACAAGCTGGGCCAAGCCCGAGATCACATGGCTTCCCGTTTGACCGCGACGAACGGTGTCGCCCCTCTCAACCTCACTCCCCACAGGTAAACCTAGAAACGGAGATGGCGGCCTACGGAATGAGCGGAACAGACGGAAAATCAGAACAAAGCGCGTGAACGTTGCTTCATCTTTTGAGTGACCGGTCTGGAATGCTCCTTTCCGAGTATTCCGTGTGTTCCATAGGCCATCCATTCCCGTTTTCAGGGTAAAGAAGGCTCCCACCTCATCGATTCGGAAATGAGTTTGGGCGCCGAATATGTAAATTATGGTTTTACTGATTTTTTATTTGTGTGATGGAACCAATGAATTTAAGATCACCTCAGCAACATGGCACGGCACCTGCTTTACCATTGTTCACCTGCTGCACTTCCTTCCCGGATGGACAGCGCCTCAACACCAACAATAACTAAACTCGACCAACACATGAAGCCCAAAAGCATGAAATCATTCATTGCCCAGTCGGTGTACGTTCTTGCTGCCTGTGCAGCGCTGAACGTCTCCGCCGACACGCCTGCAGCCCAAGGCCCAGCCACGAAAAACCCTGCCACGAAAAACCCAGTTGCTGAGCCTGCCGCACCGGGAGGCTCTCTGTTCGACACCATCGGAGCCACCTTCGATGCCGGTTTCGACAGCCGCTACTACTTCCGCGGACTTTGGTTCGCTGACAACATCATGTGGAGCGCTCTCAACATCAGCATCCCAATCACTGAGAAGCTGTCCTGGGGCGTCGGTGGTGCCTACATCAACTCCGCTGGCACTCCCTACGGCAGCACTACTGCCGGCGGTGGCAACACCGGCGCCAAGAGCGCAGGTGGTTATCAATACTCGGAAGTGGACGCCATCACCAGCCTTAACTACAACGCTGGATGGGCTAAGTTCGGAATGCAGTACCAATACTACTTCTATCCAGACAACTACGGTGGCCAATTCAATGGCGTTCCGAATGCATCCGCTCAAATCGGTGGCGCTCGTTACAACGACCCTGAGTATGCCCTCAAAGGAGCTGGTGAACTTGGCTGGACCATGGCGGTGCCGATCAAGGCCTTCAACGTCTATGCGGGTTACTACTATGACTTCCGAATCAATGGTCAGTACATCGCGCTTGGTGCAGACTACACCTACGCCATCACCGACTGGATCAGCATTGTGCCGTCCGTTAACACCGGCTACGGCATCGACTACTACACCGGCGTGGGCTCCTCGGCTCTGACGACACACACCGGTCAGCCGATCACCTCCAGGACCGGTTTCACCCACTGGCTCTACACGATCGCTGTGCCGATCAAGCTCACCAAGTCCGTCACCCTGACGAGCTATGTGGCTCTGAATGAGTCCGGCACGCTGCGTAAGAACGTCAATACTCAGGCCAACGAGATCTACTGGGGCACCAAGCTCAGCTTCTCGTTCTAATTGGTGGGGCTTGATTGCCCTGTTCAAACATATCTGATATTAGGTTGGAGCTCCCGATCAGTTCGCTGATCGGGAGCTTTTGTTTTGGCGCAGAACGTCTTCTCGTTTAGCATCCACGCCGCATGACTGAACAACCGCTCAACTGGAACTCAAACAACCTCACCCATGGCTGGCAGCGCGGCGTCACCGCGTTTTTCTGGGGCCTGGGTTTCAAGCCCGAAGATTTTGACAAGGCGCAGATTGGCATCGGCACTCCGCTCCTCGACGGCAACATCTGCAACGTCCACGCGCATGAGCTGGCCCAGCTCATTGCCCAAGGCTGTAAAGATGCAGGACTCATCGGCTTTCCCTTCGGCGTCTCTCCGGTAAGTGACAATATCACGCAGGGAAATGTCGGCGGCGCAGCCTCCCTTTGCTCCCGCAATCTCATGGCGAACGGTGCCGAGATGATCTGCACTTCGCACTGCTACGATGCACTGATCGGCCTGCATCATTGCGACAAAAACGGCCCGGCCTTCGCCATGGCCCTCGCGCGCACCAACTACCCCGGCCTCATCGTCAATGGCGGCAGCATCATGCCCGGCTGCCACAAAGGACATTCCACCTCCATCCTCGACGTCTATGATGCCGCTGCGAAGGAAAAACAGGGGACGATGAGCTACGAGGAATCCGAGCAGATCATCCGTACCGCCTGCCCTGGCGCAGGCGGCTGCGGCATCGCCGCCTCCTTCAACACCTGGGGCATCGCGCTTGAGGCCATGGGGCTCAGCCTGCCAGACACCTCCTCCATGCCGGCCATCGAAGCAGGCAAACGTGAGGAATGCCTGCGCGTCGGCAAAGCCGTGCGCCGCCTGCTGGAAATGAATCTCCGTCCGCGGGACATCATCACCAAGGCCTCCATCACCAATGCCATGACCGCCATCGCCGCCATCGGTGGCTCCACCAACGGCGTGCTCCACGTTCTCGCTGTCGCCCGTGAAGCAGGTGTCGATTTCACCCTGCGTGACATTCAGGCCATCGTCCGCCGCACACCCGTCCTGTGCAATTTCGCACCGCGTGGTCGCGGCACCATGGTCGATCTGCATCGCCTCGGCGGCACCACCATGCTGCTCAAGCACATCATGAAAACCGGCCTGCTGGATGGCTCCTGCATCACCGTCACCGGTCAAACACTGGCAGAGAATCTCGCCCACGCCACTGATGTGCCCTTCCCCAATGAACTCATCGCTCCCATCGATGCGCCGTTCAAAGAATTCGCCGACATCCAGATCTGCTTTGGCAACCTCGCCCCGGACGGCATCGTCTTCAAAGTCTCCTCCATGGAAGAGCCCAAATTCCGTGGCAAAGCCATCTGCTTCCATGATTCCAAGGGTGTCTCCGATGCCGCCGCCGCAGGTCGCATCCAGCCCGGCCACATTGTGGTCATTCGTGGCTGCGGTCCTGTGGCATCGGGCATGCCTGAAATGCACGTGGCCAGCGCCGCGCTCGCAGTGCCGGAGCTTTATGGCAAGGTCGCCCTGATTTCCGACACTCGCGTCTCCGGCGTTTCCAGCGGTGCCGTAGGCGTCCATTGCAGCCCGGAAGCAGCCGTGGGTGGACCCATTTCCGTGGTGGAAGATGGCGATGAAATCGAATTCGACCTGCTTGCAGGCACCATTCACGTCCTCGCAGATCTCGATGCTCGTCCGCGCACGATCCTTCCAGTCAGCCACCAGTTCGGCTACCTCGCTGACTTTGCCGCCACGGTGACCCAGGCACACCAAGGCTGCGTTCCGCGCTGGGTGGCCGATCGCAAATAAGTCTCCTCAAGACGCCATTTTGGCCGCCAGCAGCACCGCCTCCACGAGGCTGCGCCCGTTGGCTTTGCCCTGCCATGCGATGTCGCACGCCGTGCCGTGATCCACACTTGTGCGCGGCACCGGCAGCCCCAGCGTGGTGTTCACAGCCGTGTCAAACGCCAGTGCCTTCAGCGGAATGAGTGCCTGATCATGATACAGGCAGATGTAGGCGTCCACCGTGCGGCGCTTTGGCGCAATGAAGGCTGTGTCAGGCGGCAGAGGCCCTTCAACGATATGCCCCCTCACACGCGCTGCTTCAATGGCAGGTACAATAATGGATTCCTCTTCACCGCACCCAAACAAACCATGCTCGCCCGCGTGCGGATTGAGCCCGCAGACTGCAATGCGCGGCTTCTTGCCACGCACACGCTGCACCGCCTCCGCAGTCAACTCGATGACATCCAGGATGCGCTGGGTCGTCAGAGCTGGCACCACATCCTGGTAGCCAATGTGCACCGTCACCAGGCTGCAGATCATTTCCTCGGAGAAAAACGTCATGCAGGAGCGCTCCGCCTGCATCTTCTCGGCAAACATCTCCGTGTGGCCGGGATACTTGATGCCCGCAGCATGCAGCGCCTCCTTGTTCAGTGGAGCAGTCGCCACAGCGGCAACTTGTTTTGCCAAAGCGGCCTCAATACTCTTTTCCACGTAGCGATACCCCGCCGCTCCCGTCTTGGCGCTGACAGTGCCCGGCGTGAAATCCTCCGCATCAAATCCATAGACATCCAGCACCGCCGGTTCGTCTAGACTCCCACATTTTTCCGCCCATCCAATTTCGCTGATGATGCGCTTCGGCGCTGGGAGTCCGGTCTGACGCGCGCATCGTGAGAGGAGTCGTGCGTCACCAAACACCACCGGCGTCACCAGCCCGCACACTTCCTCATTGGCGAGCAGTTGCAGACAGATTTCTGGGCCGACCCCCGCAGGGTCGCCCATGGTGATGGCAATGAGTGGCTTCGGCATGAACAGTCACTCTGACTCAACGCAGCACCTTGTCGAGAAACTTGGCAACGATGGCCGTGCGTTCCTCATCATAAAACTCCGCGCCGCCATGCTTGCTGCCTGACAGCATGATCAAGGTCACAGGCAGCCCCAGGGTCGCATAGGCTTTCGCCAGTTCCTGCGACTGCTGCGGCGGCATCTGCGGATCAGCATCGCCATGAATGAGCAGCAGCGGCGGATCCTTCTTGTCGAGGTGCGCCACCGGGCTCGCCAGCTTCGCCAGTTCAGGCTTTTTGTCCGGCGTATCGCCTAGCAGCAGTTTCAGCGCAGGAATGCGGTACTCCAAGCCCTTGGGCGTACTCTGGGAAAGAATCGTTTCCAGGTTCGATGCGCCGTAATAGCTCACAATGACCTGCACATCGCTGCTTTGATCCAGATGCTCACCCACTTTGCCTTCGAGTTCTTTGTTCCCGTTGGTCACTCCGACCAGTGCCGCAAGATGACCTCCGGCCGAGGAGCCGATGATGGCGATCTTGGTGGTATTGATGTGAAACACACCTGCATTGGCACGTAGAAACCGAATCGCCGCCTTGATGTCATGGACCTGTGCGGGAAACGCCGCCTGCGGGGACAGCCGGTAATCCACGCTCGCGATGGCAAAGCCCTTATCCAGCAGCTTGCCGATCGGCACATCCTGCTTCGATCCCGCCCGCCACCCACCGCCATGCACATATACGATCAACGCAGGATTCTCCGTCTGCGGTCGATGCAGATCCAGCTTGAGCGAAAGTTCACCCACTTTGGCATATGCAATATCGGCCTGAGTGTCCGCGAGTGCCGCAGAAGTGAGTAAAATCAGAGAACAAAGGAACTTCATCATGCTTCGATCTTCATCTGCTCCGCAGGGACTTCCAGCATGATTTTCGTGCCATAGCTCAGCCCCTCCGACCACGGCAGCAGCAATTCCAGCACGTCCGGCTTCTGAAAATGCACCGGCTTCGTGTCAGGATGCGGATGGTAAATCCAGCCAGTCACTGGTGCAGCGCCATCGCGATGCACAATGACATCAAAGAACGAAAAATCCTCCGCCGGATCTTCTGGATGCCACTTCAGCGCCCGAAACGTATGCCGGGGCTGCACCACTCGATAACTCAGAGGCGCGATGCTCACATTCAGCGTGCCGGGATAAAACGCACTCAGATCAAGCCCCAGCTCCGCAAAGAACGGGAGCTGCATACGCAGCGTGCCACCGGGAAACTTCGGATTGCCATTCAAACCCGAAGCGACGCGATGGCCTTGAACGATGGTGGCGGGGATCATGCCAGAATCTGTTTGATCACATGACACGGCTCCACGCCTGTCAGTTTAAAGTCGAGCCCCGCTTTGCTGAAGGTGAGGCGTTCGTGGTCAATGCCCAGGCAGTGCAGGATTGTCGCCTGGAGATCGGCCACGTGAGTCTCGTCCTCGATGATGTTGAAGCCCATCTCATCCGTCGCGCCGAGGGTGACACCACCTTTGATCCCCCCACCGGCCATCCACATGGTGAAGGCCTGCGGATGATGATCGCGCCCCAGGCTGCGGCCCAGTGAGACACTGGCCTCCACCATCGGCGTGCGTCCAAACTCACCACCCCAGACCACCAGCGTGCTGTCGAGCAGGCCCCGTTGTTTGAGGTCCTTGACCAACGCCGCACTGGCCTGGTCGGTGATGCCGCAGTTCTTCTTCACATTGCCCGCCACATCGCTGTGCGCGTCCCAGCCTTCGTTGTAAATGTTGATGAAGCGAACCCCGCGTTCGACCATGCGCCGTGCCAGCAGGCAGGCGCGGGCAAAAGAAGGCACCTTCGGATCGCAGCCGTACATTTTCAGTGTCGCCTCATCTTCCTTGGAGAGGTCCATCAGTTCTGGCGCGGAACTTTGAAGGCGGTAGGCCATCTCGTAATTCGCAATGCGCGTGCCCGTTTCGGAGTCGCCATCGAGCTTGAGGCGGCGCTGATTCATCGCGTTGATGAGTTCAATCGTGTCACGCTGCGTACCCGCCTCGATGCCCTGCGGCGTGCTCACGTTCAAGATGGGATCGCCCGTGTTGCGAAAGCGCGTGCCGGAATACACGCTGGGCAGAAAGCCGCTGCTCCAGCACGCCGCACCACCGCTGATGCCGCTGCCAGTGCTCATCACCACAAACGACGGCAGATCGCGCGTCTCGGCACCGAGGCCATAGGTGATCCACGAACCCATGCTGGGCCTCCCCGGCTGGGAGAAACCCGTGTTCATGTAGATCTGCGCCGGCGCGTGATTGAACTGCGTCGTGCGGCAGGATTTCACGATGGCGATGTCATCCACCACCGAGGCCAGGTGTGGCAGCATCTCGGAAAGCTCCGCCCCGCACTGCCCATGCTTCGCAAACTTGTAGCGCGGCCCCAGCACCGCCGCGTCTGGCCGGATGAACGCATATCGCTGCCCGCCGATGATCGAAGGCGGCAGCGGCTTGCCTTCGTACTTCGTCAGCATGGGTTTGTTGTCGAACAGCTCAAGCTGCGACGGCGCACCCGCCATAAACATGTGAATGACCGCTTTCGCCTTCGGCGGAAAATGCGTCGCGGCGGCGACATTCGGACTCTGCGTCACACCATAGGCCGACTCTGCCAGCAACGATGCCAGCGCGATCTTGCCTGTGCCGACGGCGCAGTCCTGGAAGAAATGACGACGGGTGATGTTGGAAGTGTTCATGGATGCGTGATGGCTTCGTCAAGGTTCAGTGCAGCGCGGCTCACATCGGCCCAGAGGGCCTCTCCTTCGACTTTTTTGTCCCGCTGCTTTTGCAGGAAGGCTTTGAGCATCGCCAGTTCGTCTGGCGCAGCGGGTCGTGTCGCAACCCGGCGGAAGATGTTTTGCAGACGCTCCTCATCCGTCTTCGATTCGGCGATCACTTGCTTCGCCATCGCCTGCGCCGCTTCCATGAACATCTGATCATTGAGCAGCGTGAGAGCTTGCAGCGGACTGTTCGACACCTCGCGTTTGGCCAGACAGGATTCCCCCGTGGGCGCATCAAAGGTCGTGGCCATCGCAAACGGCGCGGTGCGCTTGGTAAAGGTGTAGAGACTACGGCGGTAGTGATCCTCCCCCTCGCTGGTTTTCCACTCCACTTTGCCATAAGTGCCTTCGGAGGTCACGCTGGCTGGCTGCGGTGGATACACTCCAGGACCACCCATTTTCGGCGAAAGCACCCCAGCAGCCTTCAGCGCAGAGTCACGGATCACTTCGGCATCAAGCCGGAACCGAGCACCACGTGCCAGCAAGATATTCTCCGGATCTTTCTGCGTGAGCTCAGGGGTGATGCGGCTGCTCTGCTTGTAGGTGGCACTCGTCACGATGAGCCGGTGCAATTTCTTCATCGACCAGCCCTGCTTCACAAACTCCACGGCAAGCCAGTCGAGCAATTCGGGATGTGACGGCGGATCACTCTGATAACCGAAGTCTTCCAGCGACTTCACAATCCCACGGCCAAAAAACGCCTGCCACTGGCGGTTCACCGTGACGCGCGCGGTCAGCGGGTTTTCGGGTGCAAACAGCCACTTCGCAAAGGTAAGCCGGTTCGCAGGCGCATCCTTGGGCAATGCAGGCAGGAACGCAGGCACACCGGGTGTGACCTCCTCCTTCGGCTGCAAGTACTCACCGCGATGATAGCGATGCGTGATGCGCGGGTTGTTCGCGGGACGCTCATCCATCACCAGCGTGGCCTGCCCACGCGGCGGATTCTTCCGAGCAACGAGCAGAGGCGCGGCAGCCTGTTTCATTTCGTCCGCCGTTTCTAGGAAGCAACGTAGCATCACATCGCGTTTGGATTTGTCGCCGCTTGCCAACGCATCCTCAACTTCCGCCGGAAGCCCCGTCGCTTCAGCATGATCACTGGTGGTCACCGAAATCCGGAAGTGGCCGAGCGGGCAGGCAAAGTGCTTTTCAAACAGCAGCTTCAAGTCAAAGCCGTTGGTGAGATCAACCGGCTGATCGAAATGAAACACCGCCGCGTGCTGCACGCCATCTCCGCCCAGCACCTGCCAGCCGCTGGACATCTCGCCATCAAGCGTGGCAGCGGCATTGTTCTTTTTCTTTGGTTTGGCGGTGGCTTTGGCCTTTGCCTTGGGCGGACCGGCAGGGGAATCATTGATACGATCATCCTCATCCTCGTTGGTGTCTTCAGCCCGGGCAATTTTGACGCGCTGACCGTTTTGCGAGGCCTGCAGTTCACTCATGAAAAAGCCGCCCAACGGCCCTTCATAATTAGTGAGTCCGGGACCGTTGTTCGGCAGGCTTGGATGTGAAGTCACCTCAATGCGGAGAGCACGCACGCCCTTGATCGGAGCCTTGAAACTCAGATCATAAACATCGCTCTTCGAGATGTCGCCGCTGCCGAGGATGAAGCCATCCGCCTGCTGCTCCAGATGCGGCATGGTCGTAGCCATCTTGGTCGGGCGAATGACCTCCCACTTCGAAGCCCTGTGTGACTCGCCTTCGGTCCATCCCGCGAAGCGGCTTTCCATGGCCGCCTTGCCACCAGGAAACTTCGCGGGCAGTTCGGCTTCGAGTTTGGCCATCTTGGCCAACTGCGCTTTTTTCAGAGCTTCGACCTCCGGGGTCGGAATGAAATAGGTCGGTTCGTTGGCATTGTTCAGCAATGCCAGCGTGCGGTAGTAGTCTGTGTGCAGGATCGGATCATACTTATGCGTGTGGCACTGGCAGCAGTTCATCGTCAGCCCCATCCAAGTCGTTCCGGTGACACTGACGCGGTCCACCATCGCATAAAAACGGTACTCGTTGGGATCAATGCCTCCTTCCTCATTCAGCATCGTGTTGCGATGAAACCCAGTGGCAATGAGATCTTCAGGCGTCGGCTTGGGCAGCATGTCACCGGCAAGCTGTTTGATGCTGAATTGATCAAAAGGCATGTCGGCGTTCAGCGCACGCACCACCCAGTCGCGGTAGGGCCATATTTGACGCGGGCGGTCTTTCTCAAAGCCGTTCGTGTCTGCATAGCGTGCGAGGTCCAGCCAGCGTCTCGCCCAACGCTCGCCGTATTGCTTGGAGGCAAGCAGAGAGTCCACGAGCTTGTCATAGGCACCGGCCGACTTGTCGTTCACAAACGCATCCGCCTCTGCTGGCGTTGGTGGCAGGCCAATGAGATCAAGGTAAACGCGACGCACGAGTGTGTAGCGATCCGCCTCAGGCGAGGGCTGCAGCCCCTCCTGCTTCAGACGATCTTGGATAAAGGCATCAATGGGATGGCCCGGTTTGGGCAATGGGGCCTGCTTGGGCGGCACGTAGGCCCAATGCGCCTTGTAGGGAGCCCCTTCGGCAATCCACAGCTTCAGAATATTCTTCGCACTCTCCGGCAGCACCGACTTCGTATGCGGCGGCGGCATCACTTCATCCTCATCGGTCGAGAAAACGCGTTTGACGACTTCGCTGGAATCCGGCTTGCCCGGCACGATGGCGAGTTCACCCGACTTACCCTTGCCAATCGCCGAATCGCGCAGATCCAGCCGCAGCTTGCCTTTGCGCCCCTGGTCGTCCATGCCGTGGCATTTGAAACAATGCTGCGCGAGCACCGGACGCACGTCGCGGTTGAAATCGACGGCGAAACCAGCGGAGGGCAGCGCTAGGCAGAAAAGGAGAGCGTGGCGTATCATTGCAGTGGTTGGAGAACGCCCCAAGAAGGCAGTTTCTGACTACAAGACACCCACGAGCAGGATCAGCCAACAGAAAGACAAGCCAAGCCGTCAATAGCCGCCGTCGCCGATCTTGCCGACCACACTGTCGAGCGTGCCTGCGGCTTCACGTTTGCGATAATCCTCCAGTATGGCCGCCGTCGCCGAGGCGCCGCAGCGCGATCCGCCAAGGTCGCGGACCTTGACGAGGCCGCCAAGATCACGCACGCCGCCGGCGGCTTTCACCTGCACTTTTGGGCTGCAACTGGCGCGCATCAACGCCAGATCGTGCTCGGTGGCCCCTTTGTAATTGTAGCTGCCATCGGCCTGCTTCACGAAGCCATAACCGGTGCTCGTCTTGACCCAGTCGGCCCCGGCGCGTTCACAGATCTCACAGAGCTTGCGCTTGAAGTCGTCGCTGCTGAGGCCAGCACCGCCGTTGGTCAGATAATCGTTTTCAAAAATGACCTTCACCTTCGCGCCGTGCTTGTGCGCTTCGTCGCAGACCGCTTTCACGTCGGCTTCGGCGTAAGCCCAGTCGCCCCCCAGGGCCTTGCCAAGGTTGACCACCATGTCGATCTCGACCGCGCCGTCTTTGCAGGCCAGCTCGGTTTCATAGCGCTTCGATTCGGTGGCGCTGTTGCCGTGGGGGAAACCAATCACGCAGCCAACCAGCACGCCGGAACCGCGCAGCCACTCGACTGCCTGCTTCACCGCGTAGGGTTTGATGCACACCGACGCCACCTGATACTGCGCCGCCAGTTTGCAACCGGCTTCGAGTTCCGCGTCCGTCATCGTGGGATGCAGAAGGCTATGGTCGATCATCTTGGCAAGGTCTGAGAAGCTGTATTTCATGAGTTGTATAATTGGCTAAGCCACTTTCTAAATTGGCTAAGCCACTTGTCAAAGCCCGATTTGGTCGCAAAGTTGCCACTGTGGCCAAAACAGCCTCCTTTCACGAACAACTAATCGAAAAACTGCGGAAACTCCTCCGCAGTCGGCAGTTCGTACCCGGCGCGAAGTTTTTGACCGAACGTGAGATCGCCGAACGCTTCGACACCAGCCGCCCGACCGCCAACAAGGCCCTCAGCAGTCTCGTTTCGACCGGTCTTCTGGAGTTCCGCCAGGGCGCGGGAACCTTCGTGCGCGAGAGCGTGCTGGATTACGATCTGCAGCATCTCGTGAGCTTCACGGAAAAGGCCAAAGCGGCGGGGAAGAAACCCGGCACGCAGGTCATCGCCCTGCAAAAACTCTCTGCGCCCGCAGCATTAACTCAGGCACTGAACGTCCCGCCCGGTGAACCGTTGTTTTATATCGAACGCGTTCGTCTCGCAGACGGCCAGCCGGTCATTTACGAGCGCAGACATGTCGTGGCACGCTTTTGTGCAGGCATGACCAAAGCCGACGCCAAAGGTTCGCTCTATGGTTTCTGGACCAAGAAATGCCGACTAACCATTTCAGGTGCTGACGAATCCATCCGCGCCGTGAACACCTCCCCCGCCCAGGCCTTGGTGCTTGGCATCAAGCCCAACACCGCCTGCCTGCTGGTCATCGCCACCGGCTTTATGGAAGGCGGCATTCCGCTGTGGCACGAGGAGACCCTGTATCGCAGCGATGCGTACGAGTTCCGCAATCAGCTCGGCGGTGTCTCAGGCCCCAAACCGGCGCAAGGGCGCATGCGCTGAGTTCCTCACTCAAGACGGATTTCAGGACTGGACACGGTCAGTGTGGAACCGCTTTCCTCCTGAGCGTGGACGGTGATGACATCGAGTGTCTTGACATCACCCGCGACGGAGATTTCGCCACTGTAGGTATCAGCACCGGTTTTTTCCAGCGGCGCTGAAGACCATGCATCGAACTCCATGGCGATGGAGTAGTCAGGGTGGCGGTTCACGGACCACCAAACCGTGTTTTGCTGAGGCTCAGTGTGGTCGGTAAAAACGACCTTCACCGCAAGCCGGTGCGCTGCCTTGTCCCACTTCGTGGTGACCTGCGGTGGCGCCACCATATGACGTGTGCCGAAGAAATGATGAATGGCAAAGGCGCGGAGATTTTCATCCACCTCAGGCAGGCCGCCGACGGATTTGACAAAACCCGCCTCCTTCGCGCCGCCATGCTGTCCACCAGGGACGATAAAAATAGGAAGTTGTGGGAAAAGGCGGCCAAGTTCGACAAGACCTGGGCTGACGTTGTCATTGGAACCCTGGTTGTAGAAAATTTCGGTGCCCCGCTGTTTCAGCACATCGAGGTAGTTCGTCGTGCGGCAGGCTTCCCAGGCGGCATTGCACGCGGTTTTCATCTCGGCCTCACTCCAGCCAGCATCACGGGCCATTTTCACGGTGATGCGTTCGTCCGAGCGCGCCTTCTGCCGCACCAGCAGCTTTTCACGGCCCACGGGGTCAGTCATCGCAGCGATGAATTCCTCGTTCATCTTCGTGATCTCCGCAGGCAGCATGCCTTCAACATAAGTACCACCGGGGCTTTCGATCACAGGTGCAACAACAGGCATGATCGCTGTCACACGATCATCCGCAATGCCCGCCGCCGCCGTGGCCACCCCGCGCTTCGAGCCCCCGGTGGCCAGTACCTTCTTCGGCTGAAACACCTCCTTTTCGGCAATGGCTGCGGTGAGCGCACGCATGTCGCTGATTCCCCAGATCCACGCAGGCGTGTAGCGCGTGTCCTTGGTCTGGATGAAGTGCTCCTCCATCATGAGGTGGAGTTTTCCCACCGGCTCCATCGCATCAATCGGCACCATACCGATGAAGATCAGGCCCACGCCATGCTCCTTCAGCAGGCGCAACTTCGCGCTAGTCGCAGCAGCTGGCTTCAACTGCAATCCGGTGTTCTCAATGAGCACGTTGGTGCAGACACCCGTCGCAGGTGCAAGGAAAGTCACCGGCAGCCGCACCTTCATCCCGGGCCACCATTCGCACACGGTGATCTCAACGAGCTTTTGACGAATCGAAGCATCTTTGGGATTAGCGTGCCAGTCGGCGATGACTTTCATTTCCAGCGTCGTCGTGTCACGCACCGCCGCCATGTCAAACCTGCCAATGGTGATGTCCGCACCGGCAGAAACGATGGACAACAAAAAGGCGAGGAATGGAGCGGTGGATTTCATTCCTCACTCAACGGGACATCCCGAGGACTTCTGCCACGTTTGAAGTGCGGAGAGGCTAAAATAAAACAGCCTTGCGGACGAAATCCGCAAGGCTGTTTGAAGCATTTGGCTTGATCAATCAGGCCATCGCCGCAGCGACGTTGCCCACGAGATCCTTGCCAGGAGTCAGCGTTTTGGAACCTGGAGTCCACTTGGCAGGGCAGGCTTCGCTAGGGTTGGCCAGGAGATGCACATTGGCCTCTACCTTGCGCACGAGTTCACCTGCATCGCGACCCACGTTGTAGAAGTTCACCTCAGAGTTCACCAGCTTGCCTTCAGGATTGATGATGAAGGTGCCGCGCAGAGCGAGACCGGTGGCGAAATCATACACGCCAAAAAGACGGCTCACGGCACCTGTGGTGTCCGCAGCGAGCGTGTACTTCACATTCTTCATCAGGCCTTCGGTATTGCGCCAGACCATGTGAGCAAACTTGGTGTCCGTGGAGACGGCCACCACATGCGCGCCGAGCGCGGCGAGTTTGTCCTGCTGATCCGCGAGATCGGCCAGTTCAGTGGGGCAGACGAAGGTGAAGTCAGCCGGGTAAAACACGAGGACAGTCCATTTGCCAGATTTCTTGATGTCGGCGAGGGAGACCTTGCCGAAGTCACCTTGCGAAGGCTCGTAAGTTTCCATTTCGAAATCGGGAACGTCGGAGCCGACTGAGACGAGAGTTGTTTCCATGAGTATGCGAGTTTTTTTGGGGGTAAGGGCGCTTCAAAAAACGCCAGGGGGGCGCGACTGTTGACGCCCAATGGTTCACTGGTCAAACAGTAAGGCAAAAGAAGCTGGCAGCGGCTTCACCTCTGAACCAAAGCGGCGGCAGTTCGAGGCAAACGCACGATGAGATCTGTATGAAATCAGACCGGTGATGCGTCGTTATGGCATGATGCTCTCAGCACCCTGCCGCCATTTCCTCATGACCACCCTGCTGGTCATCACCACCGCGATTCAAGCTCAGGAAATCCGCCGCACGCCACTGACACTGAAAGACGGCGGCACTCCCGACAAGCCCGCCGTTTTCGATGGCAAAGGCATGGTCATTGATCTTGGCATCGATGTGACCGCACATGAGTGGGAAAAGCAGGGCGATGTCTGGACCTCACACGGCCCGTTCGACAAACATCCAGCCGTTGACGACATCCAGCGAGCCGCGCTCTTCATCGAAGAGATGCCCATCTGCATCGTGCGAGATCGCACTGCCGAGCAAAAGAGCGGCGAGAAAGGCAAGGTCATCTTCATGGCACCCGAAGCACTGCAACCCGGGCAGATGGGATTCAAAGCAGACGGCACGGTCTATTTTCGCTGGCCTGCCGGCAAGACTCCCGGCGCAGCGAAAATCTACCTACCACCTGCTGGACTGGCGAGCTGTGTGAACATCGCCTGCTCCTACCTCACGGTGAAGAACATCACCGCGCTGCATGCCGCCAACGACGGCTTCAACATCCACGGCAACCGCGTGGGCATCCGCCTGGAAAATATGAAAGCTTTTTCCAACGGCGACGAGGGCATCAGCGCCCATGAAACCGTGCAAATGGATGTCGTGGATTCCGAGATCGCCTGGAACGGCTCCTCCGCTGGTGGTGTGGCCGATGTGAACGACAGCATCACGACCTACACCCACTGCGAAGTGCATCACAATCTCGGTGCCGCGTTCTTCTTGGCTGGAAAATCCCACCGCGTGACCCACTGCCTTATCCATCATCAGACGAAGGACATTCAAGTGCGCGAGAACACCAAGGTGGAGCAATCCGACAACGAGTGGCGCAAGCCTTAAGCGACTGGCCTTTTAAACTTCGCCTCATAACCCACTGCTCCGTCCACACCGCGAAGCTGAAAGGCGATCTCGCTTTCCGCACCGTTCGGACGCAGTTCCACGCAGAGAAAGCCGCCCTTCACCCGGTGAAACTTGTGGTAGGTCTTGTCCTCACCCGGTGAACCGCTCGCATGCGAGTTGCTGGCCGGTCCCACGCTGAACTCCTGCACGCCTGCGCTCGGATGCACGGAGTGGTACTGCCAGTGGCGGTCGCCGCACACGACGAAAAAGTTGTCCGGCACGTTCGACTGCAGCCAGGAACGAATCTCATCGCCCTCATGCATGAAGGCGTCGTTGCTGTGGTTGTCATGCTTGTTGGCGCGATCTGGGCCGACGAGTGGCGTGGGGCTGACCAGCACCTTCCACGTAGCCGTGCTCTCTTTGACAGTACGCTTGAACCACGCCTTCTGCTCCGCACCCCAGATGGTCTTGTCGGGGCCGTCGGGCATGGTGTTCGGAGAGCGGTAGTCACGCCCGTCAGTGAACCACACCTGCAAATCGCGCCCCCAGCGGATGGTGCGGAAATCGTGGTCACCGATGGGCGTTTGATCGCGGAAAATCTGCACACCTTCATTGAAGGTGAGTTCGCCCGCCTTCATCCCCGGCCAGGAATCATCCGTGAGCGTGTCGTGGTCATCCTTGAGCCAGTAGGTCGAAGTGCTGCACGTAGCTGCGACCAGACGCGGCAGGCTGAACATGCGCTCCCAGTGCAACCGCGCGAGTGCAGGCGACACGGCACGCGGCGGATTGCTGTCATAATATACCAGATCTCCCGTCATGACGATGAAGCGCGGATCAAGCGCCGTCATCGATGGATAAATCGGATGCCCGTCGGCATGATCACGATCCTGATAGCCCTGGCAGGTCATCACGCAAAAGCGCAAATCGGTGGGTGCAGCGTGGTCAGGCGCGGTATGGAATCTGCCTTTGAAACTCCCACTCGGCACACCATCCGCTCCCGCCGTATCACTGAGATAATGATAGCTGCTGCCGGGCTTGAGTCCGCCGAGCTTGAAATGATGAATGCCATCCTTCTCCGCGCTCACCTCCACCCACGGTGTTTCGACCGCATCACTCAAATCCTCCTTCAATCCATAGCGCACGCGCGCCTTGCCTGAGGCCGCCGGACAGGCACCCTCGATCTCATGTGCAGGAGGCACCGGCTGCTGCGGCTCTTTCCCGCCTTTGGCCTTCTTCGGCTTGTCAAAGGCCACTCCTTGGTTGTTGCGCACGGGAGCCTGGGTCAGTCGCGTCCAAACAATCGCCGTGGTGTCCGTCACCTCGCCTACACGAGTGCCCGTGGCCTGAAACGGCCCAGCCCCCGCAGCTTGTGCCAGCCAAGGCGTGGCGAGTGCCGCCGTGGCGGTGGTTTGGATAAAACGACGACGGTTGAGTGCGGATGCCTGGCTCATGGTTTTGCCATGAACGTCGCCCGTCCTCATTTCTGTCGGGTCACAACCGCAGCTTCTTCACCAGCAGGGCATCCTTCTCGGCATCGCTCATCGGCTTGAAGTCCACCTTGCACTTCGGCAGTGCGGCCTTGATCGCTTCCACATCCGCAGCAGAGATGTCCACCGTCTCGATCTTCAGCTTCGCAAGCTTCGGCAATGCTTGAAGCTGCGGGATGATCTTGGCGCTGAGGCGAGCCTCGGTGAGCTCCAGCGCCTCCAGCGTTTTGATATGCGCGATCACTGTCATCGTCGATTCATCGAAGCTGATGGGCGTGTCCTTGCCCCATTCCGGGAGGCGCTGGCCCATGCGCAGCGCGGCCAGATTCGTGAGCTTCGCAAGGCTGGCATTCCCAGCCTGCGTTTGCGCCGTGTGCCAGGTGCGAAACTCTTTGAGCTGCGTGAGCTGTCCAATGGCCTCCATCGCCACATCGCCTGCCGTCGATCCCGCGAACGTGAGACGCTCCAGCTTGGTCAATGCTTTCAGACTGGCGAGACCGCTGCCCGTGAAATCCTTCGAGCGAAAAGCCGGATGGAAAAACGCCAGCGACTTGAGCTTTTGAAACGCGGCAAAGTGCTTGTAGCCCGCATCCGTGAGCTGAATGCCATCCGTGCTGAGTTGCTCGAGCTCCACCAGACCCGTAAGCAGCGCAATCGTTTGATCGGTGATCGTCTTGCCGCTGATCGTGAGATTTTTGATCGTGGTAAAACTGCCCAGCGTGCGGAAGTCGGCTTCGGTGAAGGCATCACACTTCACCTGCACCTGAGTGACGACACCCGCTGTCTGCGTGACCTTCGCTCCCAGTTTTTCAAGCAATTGAACATCCGCAGCCCGAAGGCCGCCGCACAGAACAGCAAACAGTACAACAAAGAGTTTCATGAGAGAACCATGAAACGTCTGAGATCTGGTGTTTCTGACGAACCATTCAGCCAATGCTGATTGTTCCTTCATGCACACCTGCCTTCAGCTTCACCGGCGCTTGCGTGTGATTGTGAATCACCGCATCCCCTTTGAACACGACACCGGCACCGCATTCCACGGGGCCATGCATCAGCAGGCTGCGGCAATGCAGCAGGCTGGGTGTATGCGGAAAATTCTGCTCCAGTCCGTCCACCAGCTTGCACAATTTTTGATCGAGATGCAGGTGCGGCGGCTGACCGTTGCGGCTGGGATGCAGCCGCAGGCAGAAGTCTGCCGTGAGTTCATACGCATCCGAGCGCACGGCTAGCAGATCGCTCGTGGTCTTCACCGGCGCAAACCGCACCCGCGAGACTTCAATGGCACCCGCTCCGGCAAAGCACTCGATCGCAGCCCCCATCGCTGTCTCCAACTGCACCACGGCAGGCGAAGCGGCATCGCGCGGATCCACGGTCTTCTTGTTCATGATCGGCGGCAGCGGAATCAATCCGTCATTCGCTTCCAGCGCTGCCTTCAGCGCCTGAAGATCAATCCACAGGTTGTTCGTGTTGAAATAGCGATGCTGGTCAATGTTTTGAAAGTGCCCCTCGTCAGCCTTCGGACACTGCGCCGACTCACGCAGCAGATAGCGACCATCGCTCAATCGCACCGCCAGATGCCCGCCCTTTTTGTCCGATTCCGTGCGGCGTGTGACCTCCATCGCGAACGGCATGCCGCTGTCGGCAAACCACGCGAGGATGGCCGGATCAAGCGTGGCGCCCAGGTTATCCGAGTTCGACACGAAAGCATACCTCACGCCACTGCTGAGCAATCGCTCCAACCAGCCCGAGCCAGCGAGGCACGCATAGATGTCACCATGGCCCGGCGGGCACCACTCTTGATCAGGACTCGTGGGCGAAGTCGCCGGCTCCAGCGAGCTGGCCAGCACCTTCGGCACCTTGTTCTGCATCAGTTCCCATGTTTCACGTCCGCCCAGTTGCGGGAAGCGTTTGGCCAGATGCTCCGCCGAATCTGCTGAGGTACTAAAACTGTTCATCAGCATGAACATCGGCACCTCACCACCGGTCTGCGAGCGCAGCAGCAGAATCTGCCGCGCAATCAAATCGAGAAAGGTGTCCTCACCACGCACCGGCAGCAGCGACTTCGCTTTCTCCAGACCCATGCCCGTGCCGAGACCGCCGTTGAGTTTGATGATCACGGTCTGCTTGAGCAGTTCGGCTGCACGCTCCGATGCTGGCGGCGTGAGGTCATCCGCACAGGGCAGGTCCTGCGCTGGTGAAATGGTGCTTTCAGGAATCATCCCCGTCTCACCCGCCAGCAGCGCCGCATAGCTGCCGCGAAACGCGCGAATGGCGGACTCACTCAGCCCTTCGGCCTGCATTTTCTGACGAAAGGGGGCAAATGATGCTTCGATGCTCTCTGAAGTACGGGAAGTGTGGCTCATGAAGCCTCAACGCTAAAGTTAACCATCAGTCGAGGCAAACAATCATTCATAAGACATCCCGCAGTCCATCTACAACACCGGCACCGATGGCAGACGTACGCTCAAAATATAGGCGATGATGTCCCAGCGCTGCTCTTCCTTGAGAGTCCCCGCAAAGCTGACCATGGGCGTGCCATTCAAGCCCGTGGCGAGCACCCGGAACAAATCTGCCGGGGTATCGCCGCAGCGCAGGTGCGCCTGGCGTAGGTCGGCTGGTGCCGCAGGAATGCCCCAGATATCCTTCAAGCTGACAGCAGCCAGTCCCTTACCATCCGCTTTTTCACCGTGGCAGGCGGCACAATTTAAAGCGAAAAGCTTCTGGCCCGCCTGCGCATGCGTTTTGACCGCGTCCGCCGTGTTGAACCACTCCGGTGGCGGAGAAAACTTCAGGGCAGGCGCATGGTTCTCTGGCTTCTTCCAGCGGCGTGAAAACGATTTCAGATACGTGATCACGGCATCCACATCCTCCGTTTGCAAATGGCTGAAGATGCCCATGGCGGTGCCGCTTAGACCACCGGTAATCGTGCGGCGCAGGTCCGCATCGGTTGGCAGCATGCCGTAAGGAGTGGTGCGAAATTTGAACATGCCTTCGCGGAACGAGCGCGGCTTCGGCTTCAGCGTCGGGCTCAGCTCGCCATTGCCATCCCCTCGTGGGCCATGGCAGACGATGCAGTTGCGCTCATACACATACTTTCCCTGCATGTAGAGATTGAAGTCCAGCGGCACGGCCTGATCTGCGGCCGGAAGGGCAGCAGCCAAGGCTAGGAAAACAAAGGTGCATTGGAAATACAAGTTCACCCTTCCTTATCGCGATTTGACCGCCGGAAACCACGCCGTTATTGCCAAAGCCTGCGCCAGAACTGCCGCAAAGCTGCTTGCGTGCGGGGAGCCGCCTGCCATTTTGCGTGTTCTAAATCCATCCCTGACCATGCCCAAAAAAGCCTCCGCCGCCAAGACCGACCTCCACCGCAAACACAGCGCCATCGTTGTCGATGGGGTGGATCGCGCCGCCAGCCGCGCCATGCTGCATGCCGTGGGCTTCAAGCGGGCTGACTTCCAGAAGTCGCAGATCGGCATCGCCTCTCTCTGGAGCATGGTCACCCCCTGCAACATGCACATCGACCGCCTGGCACTCGAGTCCGCCAAGGGCGTGGACGCCGCCGGTGGCAAGAGCATCATCTTCAACACCATCACCATCTCCGACGGCATCTCCATGGGCACCGAGGGGATGAAATACTCCCTCGTCTCCCGTGAAGTCATCGCAGACTCCATCGAAACCGTGGTCGGCTGCGAAGGCATGGACGGTTTCGTTGCCATCGGCGGCTGCGACAAAAACATGCCCGGCTGCCTCATGGCCATGGCCCGCCTGAACCGCCCCAGCGTCTTCGTTTACGGCGGCACCATTCTCCCGGGCTGCGTCGGCCCCGAGAAGAAGGACGCTGACATCGTCACCGTCTTCGAAGCCGTCGGCAAGCACGCCAACTGCCTCATCAATGACAAGGAGCTTATCGACATCGAGGAGCACGCCATTCCCGGTGAAGGAAGCTGCGGCGGCATGTACACGGCCAACACCATGGCCAGCGCCATCGAAGCCCTCGGCATGAGCCTTCCAAACTCCGGTGCCCAGTCCGCTGTCGGCCATGAGAAGCTCATCGACTGCTTCGACGCAGGTGCCGCAGTCATGAACATGATCAAGAAGGGCATCACCCCTCGCGACATCATGACGAAGGAAGCCTTTGAAAACGCCATCACCCTCATCATCACCCTCGGTGGCAGCACCAATGCCGTCCTCCATCTCATCGCCATGGCACACAGCGCCGGCGTGAAGCTCGGCATCGAGGACTTCGTCCGCATCGGCAAAAAGACCCCCGTGCTGGCCGACCTCAAGCCCAGCGGCAAGTACTTCATGAACGACCTCGTCAAGATCGGCGGCACCGTGCCGCTCATCCGCATCCTGGTCAACGAAGGCCTCATGCATGGCGACTGCCTCACCGTCACCGGCAAGACGATGAAGGAGAACATGAAGAACTCCAAGATCGTCTGGCCCAAGGATCAGAAGATCGTCAGCCCGCTGAGCAATCCGCTCAAGAAGGACAGCCACCTCGTCATCTTCAAAGGCAACCTCTGCCCCGAAGGTGCCGTCGGCAAAATCTCCGGCAAGGAAGGCCTCAAATTCTCAGGCAAGGCCATCGTGTTCGAATCCGAAGAGACCGCCCTCCAGGCCATCCTCAATGACAAGGTCAAGAAAGGCCACGTCATCGTCGTCCGCATGGAAGGCCCCAAAGGCGGCCCCGGCATGCGCGAAATGCTCTCCCCCACCTCCGCCATCATGGGCAAAGGCCTCGGCAAAGACGTCGCCTTCATCACCGACGGTCGCTTCAGCGGCGGCAGCCACGGCTTCGTCGTCGGCCACGTCACCCCTGAAGCCTTCGTGGGCGGCCCGATTGCCGTCATCAAGAACGGCGACCCCATCACCATCGACGCCGAAAAGCGCGCCATCACCCTCGGCATTCCCGCCGCTGAACTCAAGGCACGCCTCGCCAAATGGAAGCAGCCCAAGCCGCGCTACACCCGCGGTGTCCTCGCCAAGTATGCCAAGCTTACGAGCAACGCCAGCCAGGGTGCGGTGACGGACCTGGGGCTGTAAGCGTCAGTCCTAGCAAGAATCTGTCACGATAGGAAGTCCCGTCACTCTGACTTCGGACTTCCTTCGTCATTCCTACTCCGGCACAATAATCTGATCTTCCGGCTGAAGCTTGATGTCATTGGACGGTTCGGAGCCGACGTTTCGGAGATCGATGGATGTACTTTTCCCGTTCCGAAGGAGCTTGGTCTTACTGGGTTGGGCATAGTCGGAAAAACCTCCTGCCACGCTGATGGCTTTCATGATGCTCATCCCGGCATTGTAGGCCACGGGACCGTTCTTTTTACACCCACTGACCACATAGACCAAGCGGGCGGGCACATCACCCCCATCGATGGAGACGGTCACTGTCGGACGCATGTAAACTTCACGCTTGATGTAGGCCTGCTCGATGACGCGTTGCAGCTCAGAGGGCTTGAAGCCGACAGCCTTCACTTCGCCGACGTGCACGAGGTTGATGCTGCCGCTGTCACTGATGCTGTACACTTTGCTGATCTGTGCGGCATCATCTGCTGGAATCCCGCCAATAGAGAGAGAAATGCGGTCACCTGCTTTCAAAGCCATCTCGGTATTCTGGGCCGCCACAGGGGACGCCAGGCACATCAATCCAGCAGCAATGGACAGCAGGCAACGGGTGTTCATCACAAGAGGTATTTGAGGTTTACTCTGGAACAATAATCTGATCTTCCGGCTGAAGCTGAATATCGCGGGAAGGGTTGGAGCTGATGTCCTTGAGGTTAATCTCGGTGGTCACACCGTTGCGGATCAGCTTGGTCCGGCTGGGTTTGGCGAAGGGCGTGAAGCCACCGGCAGAACCGACGGCCTTCAGGATGGTCATGCCGTTGTTGTAGGCAATAGGGCCATTTTTGGCGCAACCGCTGATGACGTAGATCATGCGCGCGGTGCTCGCGCTGTCATCCGTAGTCACGGTCACCGTGGGGCGGGTGTAGATTTCACGGGCAATGTAGGTCTGCTCAATGGTGCGCTGCAAAGTGGAGGGCTTGAGGCCGGTGGCGCGCACTTCACCAATGTGCAGCAGATTGACGGTGCCGCTGTCGCTGATGGTGTACACCTTGCTGATCTGCGGCACTTCGTTGTCCGGGATGCCCCCGATGGAAATCGTGACGCGGTCATTGGCCTTGAGGGCGAGCTCGCCGTTCTGGGCATGCGCCGTTGCCAAAGCGCAAACCGCGATGATGCAGGAGAGAATGCGTGTGTTCATAAAGAGTGGGGCTGAGGAGGGATTAAAACACGTCGTCACCGTCCAGACGTGAGACGGACTTGGAGGTGCCGAGCGCGGTGGCGGTGGTTTCGGCTTTGATCTTGCGGCGGCGTGATTTGCCCCCCCTGGCCGTTCGGTGAATTGGTGGGCGAGTAGTACGTGTAGTAGCTGGTGTAGTACTGGTACTGCGCGTCGCTGCGCAGATCGACATTGTTGAGCACCACGCCCACCACTTTGCCGCCGACGTTTTCGACGCTCTGCTTCACGCGCATGAGCATGTGGCGCGGCAGTTTGCGGTGCTGCACGACGATCATCGTCATGTCGGCCAGATTGGCGAGCACGGACGCGTCGCTGACACCCAGAATTGGGGGCGAGTCGATCAAGACGAGGTCAAAGCGGCTTTTGACTTCGGCAATCAGATCCACCATGCGCTGGGAGTTCAGCAGTCCGGCGCTGTCTGCGGGCAGCAGGCCGCTGGGTAGGAAGAAGAGATTTTCCACCTGGGTGCGCAGCACCACATCTTCCAGCCGGATGTCGGTGGTGAGGTAATTGGTGAGGCCGGTGGCGTGGCTGACCTCGAAATGCGTATGCAGGCTGGGACGCCGCAAATCGGCATCAATCAGCAGCACGTTGTAGCCGCCCTGGGCGCAGACATACGCCAGGTTCATCATGGTGGTGGATTTCCCCTCCCCTGCCCCGCCGCTAACAACGCTGAGGCAGTTGGCGTCCGGCGACTTGCGGTTGAATTCGATATTGGTGCGCAGAATGCGGTAGGCTTCGGCATCAGGACTGTAGCCGCTGCAGCGGTGCAGCACTCCGACATCCTTTGGCACCACCGCCAGGACGGGCACGCCAAGATAGCGCTCCACGTCATCCAGGCTCTTCACCGTGGTGTCCATGTATTCGAGGAAGAAGGCGAGGCCCAGTCCAAACATCAGCCCCAGCACCCCACCCAGGGCGAGGTGCAGCGGCACGTTCGGCTTCGCCGGCTTGCCTTCCGGCTCCGCTTCCGAGTAGATGGTGGCGGGCGATTTTACGAGCTCCTTGCCCACTCTTTCCTCCAGGTTTCTCGAGCGCAGGTTCACGATGATGTTGTCCAGCTGCGTCACCTCATCCTTGGCGCTCTTGTACTCATTGTAGAGCGCCTGCATGCCCATGATGTCCTTCTTGGCATCATCATTGTAGGTCTGCTGCGACTCGCGTTTTTTCTTCGCTCCGTCCAGCCGGCTCTGCAGTCCTTTGATGTGGGATTTAGCCTCGGCAAGAATGAGTCTTTTGTATTCCTCGATCTGGCTGTCCACACTGAGCACCTGCGGATGCTTGCTCCCGCGTCCTTCATTGGTCAGTCCCTGACGGGCCACTTTGAGCTCCTGCATCTTCGAAGTCATCGTGGCGATGTTCGCATTCTCCAGCTTCAGGCCCGATGCCTGATCGATGAGCTCCTCCGGGGTCAGCTTGCCCACCTGCTCGATTTCCGTCTGCAGGGTCATGATCTCCTGGTCCGACTGCATGGCCAGTTGCTCACGGCTCAGTTGCTGGCTCTCCTCCGTCGTGCGCAGATCGCTGCCGGGACTCAGCGAGTTGCCCCCGCCCATATACCACTCGCCGACGATGCCAGCCTTGCGCTTCGCTTCCTGCGCGCGCAACTGTGCCTGCCCGCGCAGGTTCTCCTGGTCCGAAATCTTCTGTTCGAGAACCACCAGCGCTTTTTCTTTCTTATCGGCTTCGATGTTGTTGCGCTGCTTCATGTAGCTCTGGGCCACTTCATTCGCGATGCTGGCCGCGAGCTGTGAGTCCTGATCGTAGTAGTCGATGGTCACAAAGTCTGAGCGCAGCATCGACTGCGTTTCAAGATTGGCGCGCAGTCTGGCCAGCGCCGCCTGGCGGTTGGGCAGCTCCCACTTCTTGATGAGTTCGAGCTTTTCGATGACCGGATACAGCGTGGTGGGCTTGGTGATGGTCTCGAACTGCGTCTTGATGTATTCCGGCGAGAAAGCGCCGCTGTCACTGTGATTGCGTTCGAACACATTGATGTCCTGTGTGATGCGCTCAATGGTCATCTCCACATGACCACGGTACTTGCGCGGCATGATGTATGTCAGCACCGCCGCCGCTGCAAAAATAAGGAGGAAAGAGAGCGAGATGAGTCCAATGCGATTTTTGACCACCTGCCAGGTGTCCATCGCATGTTTCTGCAGTTCGTTGCCGGACTCGTTCATGACTGCTCAGGTTGGATTGTTCGGAAAGGTTAAGAAAGTGGTCTTGAAATGCCGCCAGCGGGAGATTCGTGCTGTCCGAATCTGCCCGCCGGCGGATTGTTGTCTGGGCTGTTGGGACTAAAAGGTGGCCGTCGCACCGACCGAGACTCGGTTGCGGTTGAACTCAACCAGAGGGTTGTTGGACAACTGTGTGGAGAAGGAATAATTGGCGTTGAGATTGACGTTATCCATCAGTTGATAGCCAATGCCCGCATTGAGGAACAACGAGTCCTGCGTCTGATTCGCAATGGGTCCGCCTGAAAGCACCGAATGAGCATAACTTACGCCGCTGTTCACACTGAACCGCTTGGTGACCTGATGGTTCAGTTGCACGCCGGTGTTCACCCCATAGCTGCTGGTGTAGCCGTTGTACACCACGCCATTGAAACCCAGCATCGAAAACCAGCGCAGTTGTGTCTGTCTTGCCACCGCATAATTGACCGCAGCTTCGGCATAGGGCTTGGTTTTGCTCACTGCGGTGTTTTGGTAGAATTCCGCACCAACTCGTGCTGAACCCGACATGTTCTGGCTCCATGCATGATCGACTCCGACCAGGGCGAAATTGGAATGGTAGTTTTGGTTGGGGCTCTTGGTGTAATCGGTCAGACGAAAGCGATACTCCGCCGTCAGACTGGTCCGTTTCGAAATTTGGCGCTTCGCTAAACTGGGTGGGTAAAAGCAGAAGGGATTTTGAGGTTTAGGTCTCCAGCCATCCAGTAGCAGATGGCCTTGAGGTTCTCGAAGTTACGGAAGCCGCGTGCACGACGGCG